>Ga0308157_10003238_pt1 | contig 24210 bp, 18 predicted proteins | sample PhyBR1_FD_201035 | JGI IMG/M metagenome (GOLD analysis project Ga0308157, IMG submission 201035) | Phyllosphere microbial communities from UC Gill Tract Community Farm, Albany, California, United States - DLSLB.R1 | ecosystem: Host-associated > Plants > Phyllosphere > Unclassified | place: USA...
AATTTTCAATGGAAGATTGACTTATACAAAAGGTGGTTACGTTCTCAGAATGATCAAGTGGATGCTGGGAGATGACCAGTTTTATGCAATGTTGAAAGCTTATCAAAACAATCCCGCATTTACTTATAATTATGTTAAGACTAATGATTTCAGAGACTTTCTAAGTACATACACAGGAAGAGATTTTACAGATTTCTTCAATGACTGGATCTATGGAGAAGGTTATCCATCGTATCAAATTAAGTGGAACCAAAATACAGCCAGTAAAAAACTAACCTTCCAAGTCGGACAGACAAGAAGCAACGCATCAGTCAGTTTTTTTGAATTGCCTTTGCCAATTAGAGTTTCCGGATCTAGCGGACAGACTGCGTATCTTGTTTTGAATCATACCTCCAATAATCAATATTTCACGCAGGATGTCAATTTTGTTGTAACGAATGTCAATTTCAATTATGATAAACAGATTATTACAAAAGGATCTACTGTAACAAAGGATAATAATCTCGCTATGAATGATATGATTCAAAAAAATATCAGTGTCTATCCAAATCCAGCGAAGTCCTTCATCAAGATTGCTGGTTTGGAAAAATCCACGGATTACGAGATCTTTTCAATTGATGGGAAATTAATTAAAAAAGGAACAGCTAATCCAGATTCAGAAATTAGTATTTCGACTTTTGTTAGAGGGACTTATATATTAAAATTCAACAATCAATCATTTAAAATTATAAAAGAATAATAATTTGGGCAGCTGTCTCCGTCTTCCACTCCCAATCTTTTTTGCAGAAATTTTTCAGTTCAATAGAACCTTTAGACAAAGCAAAAAAGGATTTCCATTCAAGCCGGGCTGCGAGTGATTCGCTGTTAAAAAAACTTAACATATTCAAAACATAAAAAAGTTAAAAAAAGCACTCAATTGAAGTGCTTTTTTTATTTTTGTTAAAATCGAAAATCAATAAAAATGATATCACAGAAATTCCTCGAAAACATTACAAACGAGCTTACTAATATAGAAAACGACGGTCTTTACAAAAAAGAAAGAATCATCACTTCACAACAAAGTGCAGAGATAGAAGTTGCTGGCAAACGATTACTGAATTTTTGCGCCAACAATTATCTGGGATTATCGAACAATCCGGAAGTAATGCAAGCGTCCAAAGACGCCATTGATTCTCACGGTTACGGAATGTCATCGGTTCGTTTTATCTGCGGAACTCAGGATATTCACAAAGATTTGGAAGCTAAGATTTCCAAGTTCTTAGGAATGGAAGATACCATTTTGTACGCGGCTTGTTTCGACGCAAATGGCGGTGTTTTCGAACCATTGTTTTCAGACCAAGATGCAATTATTTCGGATGAACTGAATCACGCGTCAATTATTGATGGTGTAAGGTTGTGTAAATCTGCAAGATACCGTTACAAAAACAACAATATGGAAGATTTGGAAGCTCAGTTGATTGCCGCTTCCGAAAAAAATCACCGATTCAAAATCATCGTAACAGACGGCGTTTTCTCTATGGACGGAATCGTTGCTGACCTAAAAGGCGTTTGCGACTTGGCAGACAAATATGACGCATTGGTAATGGTCGATGATTCTCACGCCACCGGATTCATCGGAAAAACTGGCCGTGGAACGCACGAAGCAAATGATGTGATTGGAAGAGTTGATATCATTACTTCAACATTAGGAAAAGCTTTAGGTGGCGCTTTAGGTGGATTTACTTCAGGGAAAAAAGAAATCATTGATATGTTGAGACAACGTTCTCGCCCTTATTTATTCTCAAATTCATTAGCACCAGGAATTGTCGGCGCAGCGTCTAAAGTTTTGGATATGATTTCAGATGACACGTCACTGAGAGACAAAGTAATGGAAAACGCAGCATATTTCCGAAAAGAAATGAAAGCCAAAGGTTTTGATATTCCAGACGGCGACGCAGCAATTGTTCCCGTAATGTTGTATGATGCAAAATTAGCGCAGGAAATGGCGGAGAAACTTGTATCAGAAGGCATTTACGTGATTGGATTCTTCTATCCGGTTGTTCCAAAAGGTAAAGCCAGAATCAGAGTTCAATTGTCTGCAGCTCATTCCAAAGAAAATCTTGACAAAGCTATTGCTGGATTCGAGAAAGTAGGGAAGGAGCTAGGTGTTATTTCATAAAAATCAAAAAGCTTACAATTCGTTGTAAGCTTTTTTTATAAACAAAAAGACCAGCAAAAATTGCTGGTCTTTTATATTTCAAGAAGAAAATCTCAGGATTATTTTTTACCTCCGTAAGACTTATCTTTGATTCTTGCTTTTTTACCTCTAAGGTCTCTGAAGTAGTAGATTCTAGCTCTTCTAACTCTACCTTGTCTGTTAACTTCAATTTTTTGAAGTGCAGGCATATTGATAGGGAAAACTCTTTCTACACCTACATCACCAGACATTTTTCTGATAGTGAAAGTCTTAGTAAGACCAGTTCCTCTCAATTGGATTACAGTACCTTTGAAGAACTGAGTTCTTGTTTTAGCACCCTCTTTAATCTCGTAATACACAGTGATGGTGTCACCGGCTTTGAATTCTGGGAATTCTTTTTTCGTAATGTACTTATCTTGTACGTATTTTACTAAATCCATTTTTTGTAATAAAAAATTTGTTTTGTCAAGCCAAGCAACATTCACGTCCTTCGTCAGAGGTTGATTAACAGGTTGCAAAAATAAAAATAATTTTTAAAACCACAATGGTTTATTTCAATAAAATCACAACTTTTTCCAAGCAAAAAATCTTCCGCTCAAAAATGTTATTCCATTGACATTAAAGCAAATAGCCAAATGCCAATCGCCAGAAGCCAATTACTACTTGATTTCCAACAATTCCACATCAAAAACCAAAGTACTGTTCGGCCCGATTTCTTTGCTCACTTCCTGCTCACCATAAGCCAAATGTGGCGGAATCGTAAACCTAAATTTACTGCCAACAGACATCAATTGCAAACCTTCTGTCCAACCTTTTATCACTCTGTTTAATGGAAAAGAAGCTGGTTTCCCACGTTTTACAGAGCTGTCAAAAACTTTGCTCGTAATCGTGGTTCCGTGATAATGGCATTTCACCGTACTTTTCGCTGTCGGTTTTGGGCCTTCAGTTTCCACCAGGATTTCGTATTGCAAACCACTAGGCAAAATCGTCACGCTTTCTCTTTTTCCGTTTTCAACCATATAATCCTGGCCACTTCTCAAGTTTTTTTCAGCCAGTTCTTTTTTTCTTTTGAATAACAAATCCGCTACGCCCATATCAATTTTTTTTTCAAAGGTATTTATTATCCGCTAATTCATCAAAAATTCCGACTTATTTCCCTTAACTTTGATAGAATAAATTAAGGTTATACATTTTATTAGGAGCTTAATCCCGCTGTCCACTATATCTTTTTCTTTTCCGTTGCCTGAGCGAAGCCAAAGTTAACGGAAAAGAAAAAGGATGCCGTTCCCATCGGGGCTAGGGGTTTTGTCAAAGATTCACATTTTGTCATCAAAATTAAGATTTATCAAAAATTGAAAATTTAAAAAATTTAGAATAAAACATACAGTTTGTCATTCCGGAGGAATATCAACACACTATTAATAAAAAGGTTTAGATTCCTCCGGAATGACAATATTGAAAATAATTAATCTTTATCTCTTTGATGAGTTTTACGTCTTTGTGAACCTTAAAAATATTTTCAATACTATCAAAAAAAACTTTGCGGACTTTGCGTTAAAATTCCACAATATATAATTTCAGAAAACAAGTTATGAACAAAGAAATCGAAAACAAACTCATCCACAAAAACACCAAACCAACAAGTATGAGAATATTGGTGTACGATTTTCTAAGCTCACAACAAGTCGCCACATCATTATCTGAAATCGAAAGTCACTTCGACAACGCCGACCGTACAACAATCTACCGAACCTTAAAAACCTTCGAAGAAAAAGGAATCGTCCACAGCATTCAGGAAAACACAACCACAAAATACAAACTGTGCCACGACGATTGCGACGAAAAAACGCACAAAGACTGGCATCTCCATTTCTACTGCAAAATCTGCAAACAAACCACCTGCAAAGAAGACATCTCCTTTCCCGAAAGTATGAAAACCAATTTCAGGATTGATGAAATCAGACTTTTCGCCAAAGGAATCTGTGAAAACTGTCTCGAAACTACTTTCAATAATTAAAAAATTCATTTTTGTCAGTCTGAGGCTCTCGAAGACTTTAAACATTTTAAGCCAATCGCCAAAAGCCATTTTCCATCAGCCAATGAAGTTTGCAATAGCATTGCATTTGCATTACCGCTACATTTGTTAAAAATTATTCGATATGGAAGAATCTTGCGGTACAAAGCCAAAAAAAGAACACAACCACGAAGGTCACGACCACAGCGACCACGACCATTCACACAGCAATTCCAAACTTGGTTTATATATAAGTCTGGTTATCTTTTTTTCCGGATTAATATTAGATTTTTGGATTAAAGCCGATTGGTTTATGGAAAACCTTTGGCTAAGATTCAGCTGGTATTTTGTGTCTTACGTTTTTGTGGCATTTTCGGTGTTCAAAGATGCGTTTCAGCTGGCCAAAAGTCTTGATTTCTTCAATGAGTTTTCTTTGATGGGAATAGCCACCATCGGCGCTTTTGCAATCGGAGAATTTCCGGAAGGTGTCGCAGTAATGCTGTTTTACACGATTGGCGAAATGTTCCAGGAATCTGCAGTCAACAAAGCCAAAAATAATATCAAGGCTTTATTGGATGTTCGTCCAAAAGAAGCAACAGTTTTCCGAAACAATAAATGGGAAACAATTGCTCCGAATGAAGTTAAAGTTGGAGAAAAGATTCAAATAAAAGTGGGCGAGAAAGTGCCTTTGGATGGGATTTTAATATCTGAAAAAGGAAGCCTCGATACATCAGCTTTGACGGGCGAAAGCAAACCTTCATCCATCAAAAAATCAGAAAACGTTCTTGCCGGAATGTTGAACCTCGACCAAGTAATAGAAGTTGAAACTACCAAATTATTCGAGAACAGTTCTATCGTTAGAATCCTACAAATGGTTCAGGAAGCGAGTTCCAGAAAAGCAAAAACAGAATTATTCATCAGAAAATTTGCGAAAGTTTATACGCCAATTGTTTTCGTTTTAGCTTTGTTGATTACGTTCATTCCTTACTTTTTCGTCGATAATTATATTTTCAGAGATTGGCTTTACCGAGGTTTGGTTTTTCTTGTGATTTCCTGTCCTTGTGCTTTGGTAATCTCAATTCCATTAGGATATTTTGGTGGAATAGGAGCAGCTTCCCGAAACGGAATTCTGTTCAAAGGTTCCAATTTCCTCGATATGATTGCAAACGTTACAACAGTTGTGATGGACAAGACCGGAACATTAACGAAAGGCGTTTTCAAAGTTCAAAAGGTCGTGACGAATGAAATTTCTGAACCAGAATTTCTATCAGTTTTATCATCAGTAGAAAGTCATTCCACACATCCGATTGCAAAAGCGATTTCGCAATTCCATCCATCAAACCAAACTCCGACATCTGTTGAGGAGATTTCTGGAAAAGGAATCAAAGCTGTCATTAATCAAAAACAAATTCTTGCTGGGAACACACAGTTGCTGAAAAGCTTTAATATCGATTATCCTTCGGAATTGGATGAAATTGTAGAAACCACAGTCGTTCTTGCAGTTGACAATCAATATAAAGGTTACGTCGTGATTTCGGATGAAGTAAAAGAAGATGCAGAATTAGCCATCAGAAATCTAAAAAATGCTGGCGTGAAAACTATGATGCTGAGCGGGGACAAAGATGCATTGACTCAAAATATCGCTAAAAGATTAGGTATCGATTCTGCTTTTGGTGGACTGCTTCCGGAAGGTAAAGTTGATAAATTTGAAAATCTGAAAAAAGACCCTAAAGAAATCGTTGCTTTCGTTGGCGATGGAATCAATGACGCACCAGTTTTAGCATTGAGTGATGTCGGAATTGCAATGGGCGGATTAGGTTCTGATGCTGCAATTGAAACAGCTGATGTCGTCATCCAAACCGACCAACCTTCTAAAATTTCAACCGCAATTAAAATTGGAAAAGCGACTAAGAAAATCGTTTATCAAAATATAGGTTTGGCTTTCGGAGTTAAAATAATTGTATTGATTTTGGGAGCTGGTGGATTGGCCAATATGTGGGAAGCGGTTTTCGCAGATGTTGGTGTTGCGCTGCTTGCAATCCTCAATGCAGTTCGTATTCAGAATATGAAATTCAGTTAAGATTTAAAGTTTTCAAAATTCCTTTTCCGATAGAAAAATAATATTATCTTTATCAAAATCAAAATTATGAAGAGACTCGTTTTTATTTCTGCACTTTTATTGTCTCAATTCGGGACATCTCAGGGGTTTTTGAAAACTCAAGGTCAGAAAATTGTGGATTCGAAAGGCGAAAATATTTATCTGAAAGGCTTCGGATTGGGCGGATGGATGCTTCAGGAAGGTTATATGCTGAAGACCGATGACTTCGCCGGGCCTCAATTCAAAATCAAAGAAAAGATTGCAGAAGTTGCAGGAGAAGATGGCAAAAATGAATTTTACAAAGCCTATCTCAAAAACGGAATCACCAAAAAAGACATCGATTCCTTGGCAAAATGGGGATTCAATTCCATCAGACTTCCAATGCATTATGACCTGTACACTTTACCAATTGAGAAAGAAAAAGTAAAAGGCGAAAATACTTGGTTGGAGCAAGGCTTCAAAATGACAGATGACCTTCTGCAATGGTGCGAAGACAACAAAATCTATCTGATTTTAGACCTTCACGCTGCGCCCGGCGGACAAGGTAACGACGCCAATATTTCTGATAACGACAAGACAAAACCAAATCTTTGGGAAAGCGAGGAGAATCAGAAAAAAACCATCGCGCTTTGGAAAAAACTGGCAGAACGCTACAAAGACAAAGAATGGATTGCTGGCTATGACCTTATCAATGAGCCGAATTACCCTTTCACGGGAAAGAATCCAAACGGAACAGATGAGATGTCTAATGCCCCACTTTGGAAACTTCAGAAAGATATTTCGGACGCCATTAGAGAAGTGGACAAAAACCACATTATCATCCTCGAAGGTAACGGTTGGGGAAATAATTACAATGGTTTACCGAAACTTTGGGACAACAATTTGGTTCTAAGTTTTCATAAATACTGGACGACCAATGCGCCAGAATCTATTCAGAATATTATAGATATGCGTCAAAAGCTGGACATTCCGGTTTGGTTGGGCGAAACTGGTGAGAATTCCAACGTTTGGTTTACGGAACTCAATCAATTATTATTAAAGAACAACATTGGTTATGCTTATTGGCCGATGAAAAAGATTGATAATATTGCTGGCGTAACCAATGTTAAAATCACTCCAGATTATCAAAAATTACTGAACTACTGGAAAAATGGCGGACAGAAACCAACTAAGGAATTTGCAAGAAAAACATTAATGAAAATCGCTGACAACTACAAAATGGAAAATGTGGAAGTCAAGAAAGATGTCATCGATGCACTGTTCCGACAAGTGAATGATGAATCTACGAAGCCTTACAAAAAGCACGTGGCTCCGGGAAGAATCTTTGCGACAGATTATGATTTAGGAAGATTCGGAAGTGCTTATTCGGATAATGATTTCCAGAATGTTTGGGTGTCAACCGGCAATCGCACAGAATGGAACTCAGGAAACAAAATGAGGAATGATGGCGTTGATATTTACCTTTGCAAAGACAAAATCACCAACAAATATTTCGTCGGGAAAACTGAAAAAGGCGAGTGGCTGCAATATACAGTAAAAAGTGCTCAGGCAAGGAAGTACAAAGCTAGTATTCGTTATAATAATGAATCAAGTCAAGCTTCTGAATTGGTTATTAAAACCGAAAACGGTGATGATTTGGGCAAATTAAAACTGCCTTCAACTGAAAAAGGAATATGGAAAACTATTTCTGTAGATAATATCAATCTTGTGAAAGGTGAAAACAAGCTGAGATTGTATTTCGATGCTGGAAATGCTAACTTGAACTACTTCGAACTTCAATAAAAAATTAATTCAAAATAAACTTATAAACCGAATGTTGAAAAATGTTCGGTTTTTGTTTGATATAATTGATTTTGGCTTGATATTATATTAACTAATTTGTTGTAATCAATTAATTTGTAAATTAGAGAGATAATTATTCGGAATTATACTGAGAATTATCTGACTTTTAATAAACTAAACTATGAATAAACTCTTATCTTTTCTCTTTCTTTTCTTGTTTTCCTTCGCTTTTTCTCAAAGTACATTATCAGTATTCAGGTCGGATAATCACAGGCCTATAAAAGGAGCAAAGATCTATTGCAATAATGCTTTCATAGGACAGACCAATGAAAAAGGTGTTGCGAAATTCACTACAAAATGCGACAAAGTTGATGTGGAAATGAATGGTTTTCTTGGTGATGAGGCTGTTGTGGACGAGACTATGGAAGTAGAATTGGACAGAGATAACGCCAAAACTCATGAAATCGAAGGTGTACTTTTAAAGAATGAAAGCGATCCAAGAGCATTGGCAATCATCGATAAATCTTTTCGTAATTTCAAGGATAATTCTCCGAAAGCTTTAGATTCTTATTCCTATAAGTCCTATGAAAAAATGTCTTATGACGTGGATGAAGACAGTATCAAAGATTACAAAAGATTCATAGATGCAAGGAAAGATTCTCTGGCCAAACTTCCGAATCGTGAGTTCTCTCAAAAACCTAAAGAGAAGAAAGATTCGATAGAAGGGGAGCAGATTATGGGTGTTGTGAAAGATAGCAAAATGTTCCTTTGGGAGCGTGCGATGCAGTATCTATATTCCAAAAAGTATGGAGAGAAGGTAAATGTTTTGGATAACAGAATCTCGGGACTCAAAAATCCGGTGTATGAAATGCTGGCATTGAGGTCCAACAAAGACAAAGTTCCAAGAGAAATTTTGCCGGAAAACAGAAGTCTTTACAGATATTTTCTTACCGATTCTATTGATATCGACGGTCGGATGAATTACGTCATCAGATTCAGACAAATCGATTATAAAGTCCCTGTAAACCGAAGAAAGTATAATGGTTATCTCTACATAGACAAAGATTCTTACGCCGTCAAAAAAATTGAAAGCAACAGCAAAATAAAAACAGACGGAAGCATTACTTCTGTTTGGATTCCGATTCAGAACAAGTGGTTTTTGAAGACGGAAAATCTCAAAATAAAAATGGGTTCTTCTGAGTTTTCTACCGTGTCTAAAAAGGAAAACGAAACATCAGAAGAAAAGAAGGAACGAATTGCAAAGACCAAGAAATTTGGCAACTATGTTTATATGAAATCCGATTATTTTGATTATCAGACACCTGTAGAATTGAAAAGTTCGCAGTTCAATGGTTACACAATGAACGTGGAAAATGCAGACGGAACATTATTAAAGCAATACAGAACAGACAGCCTTACCAATAGGGAGAAACTCACTTATACAAAGATTGACAGCCTTGGTCAAAAGTATAAACTAGACAGAAAAGCACAGATTGTTACCGCCCTGATGAGAGCCAAATTCACTGTGGGAATGGTCGATATCAGCCCTCTGCAAACCAAGTATAACAGATATGAAGGTTTCCGTTTGGGCGCAAGCTTCAAATTGAATGAAAAATTTAACAAATATATTTCTCCCGATGTTTATCTGGCCTATGGTTTCAAGGATAGAGGCTGGAAATACGGCGCAGGACTGGACGTTAAAACCAGTCTGGATAGAACTTCTTTTTTTCGCTTTGAGTATTTCAAAGATGTAGAAGCCTCCGGGAGATTCAGTCAGTATCTATGGAATATGAAGATGCAGATCAATAACAACGGTATGTCTATCCAAAACGACAAATATTATAAGTACGATGGTTACAGACTCGGTTATCAGGTAGATTTGAGCAATTCATTAACTTTGGATGTTTCGGCCAAGCGACAAAACGAGGAAGCTGGATATGACTATCAGTTTATGGGAAGAAGCGGAAAGTTTGAAAACTTCAGCTCACTGGCAACCATCAAATTCTCGCCGAACAGCAAAAGTATAATGACTCCCAACGGAAAATATATCTATGAACAGAGATTCCCAGAGGTTTATCTGAATTATGAACAAGGCTATAAAAGTTTCGGAGGAGACTTCAATTACAGCCGGTTGGACATTCTTTACACACATCAGTTCCGAACCATTCTTGGTACCACCGGAACCAGAGTTTATGGAGGCTATTATTTTGGTAAGGCGCCGATCTGGCATCAGTTCGAAATGGGAGGATTGGACTCTAATAAAGAAACAGGCGCTTTTGCCAACTTCAACTTTACAACCTATTTAGGATTTGCGACAATGACTTCCGGTCGATATTTCAATGATAAATTGGCAGGTTATTTCATCACGCACCGCATCCCCTGGTACTTCAAAAGTTTCGGAAAGAACACATCAAGTTTCGATTTCATATATAAAGGGGTGATTGGGAATATGAAGAATCCGGAGTATCATCAGTTTGATTTTTCACCATTGGATCACCTTTATCAGGAAGTCGGTTTTGAGTACAACAACTTCCTGAGTTCAAGATTCAACCTGGGTTTCTTTTATAGAGTTGGGCATTATTCAACCAATAATTTTAAGGATAATTTTGGATTCCAATTGAAGTTCAAGTTACTTGAGTTCTAATCTATATTTAAGTTAATATTAAGGTTTCAAATTGTCATAACATATGAACGATTTATTCAAAAAACATGTTTATGAGGTCGCCAAAATGATCCCGAAAGGAAGAGTTTCTACTTACGGAGCCATAGCCAAAGCAGTTGGTTATCCCAACCACTCTCGCCACGTGGGCAACGCGATGGGCAATTGCCCGAAAGACGTTCCGGCGCACCGGGTCATCAGCAGTTCCGGAAAATTGTCGGTTCCTTCTTTTCGGGAGAGATTAGAAAAGGAAAATGTAATTGTACAGGAAAACTGGAAAATCAAAGACTTCAAAACCTTGTTCTGGAATCCTCTGGAAGAGTTATAAAGTATATCAAAAACCTCAGTTCTACAGCTGAGGTTTTTTATTTGTTTAATTTTTTACAGCTTAGAATTCAGCCCCGTTGATTCAAAAAAATAACCGGGTTTTGAACGAAATTAGAGTTAAAAATCATACCTCTGCAGGCCCGATGGATAGGGCGATTGCGGATGTGCTCCAAAACGCACGTACCTTTTCATGAAAACGTACGTGCGTTTTGGTTAAAAGGTACGTGCGTTTTAGACAAAACATGCGTTCGTTTTCATGTTTGTATTTGTAGATTTTTATCTACAAGCTAAAATATTTTAGTGCAATTACTTTTTTGTTTAATTTATTTTTATAATTTTAGTGCATCGGTAAATTAATTTTTTTTCAATCAAAAACGCAAAACAATGTCAATTAAGTTTAATGTAATTCCCAGGAAGAACCCTCAAAAAAGAAATGATCCGGCAAAGTATTACGCCAATATCGTTGGTGATGGTAAAACGACATTGGAAGATCTTGCCAAATATGCGAGTACAATGTCCACTGTTTCAAAAGCCGATATTCTTGCAGTATTAGAAAGTACATTTTCTAAAATTGCTGATGACATAGCAGATGGAAAGATTGTCTATGTCGGAGAATATTTCACTTTGCAAGCTGGCGGATCCAGTGTTGGTGAAGATAAGGAAGAAGATGTAACTGCAGCTAATATCAAAAGTGTAAAAGCGGTTTTCCGCCCTGGTAAAATGATTAAAAATGCTTTGAAACTGGCTACTTTCAAAAAGAAAAGCTAGGTTTCATTTTATAATTTTCCCGTAGATATTTTAGTATTGAGGTTGGTATAATTTGTACGGTCATTTGTGTTTTTTACTATTATGGTCTGCGGGATTTTTTTGATCATCAATCAATATAAAAGCCATCTCAATTGAGATGGCTTTTATATTAGTAATAATAGTTCTACTTCAACCTGAGAGCTGAAATTTATAATCTAATTCTATTTATAAGCGTCTAAAGCTTTATTAATCGCATCAATCTGCTGATTAACCGTTGCGCTGTTAGGATTCTTTTTCAAAACTTCCATTTTCTTGGCAAGTCCGTCTTTCAGCATTTGAACCAACATCATTTTCACTTGCGGATTATCTGGGATTTGGGATTTGGCCTGGACCAAAACTTTGGTGATTTTCTCCGTTGCTTTCAAATTATCAGAACTCATAATCCAGTTGTAACCTTCCTCAGCAGATTTACCCAAAGTTGGATCCTGGAATTTGATGAAAGGGTAGAAGGCAACCGTTTGCCCGATAGCTGGCATTTGTTTCTCAATCTTATTCGTCACGATGATTGGGAGCAATTTAGAAATCAACTCATCCGATGCACCATCTAAATCAATTTTCTCGATAGAAGCAGCTGCTTTGGTTGGGTCTAATTCTGCAACGCCTGCCAATGATGATGCTTTTACAGCATTCGAAACGGCATTCAGAGCTTTTTCGAAAATCGGGCTGTACTTGGCATTTTTAGTTTTAGCCAAAGCTGATATTGCGGCGGCTTGAACCAATGTTTTAGGATCGTTGGATGCCAACTTTTCTACATCAGCGCCCAAAGCTTTCATTTGGTCAGCATTGGTCAAATCTACCAATTCCAAAGCTTGTTCTCTGATTCTGAAGAAAGGGTCTTTCAATGCGGCTGATAATAACTTGATACCTGCAGGGGTTTTTCCGGCATCTTCTTTAATGTTACTCAGAGCAATAGACTTGCTTTTGTATTCTTTGGAACCAGTGAACTGTAGCAAACTTTGTTCAGGTGTTTTAGTTTCAGTAACATCTGCGACCAGGATTCCGTCTGCATTGATGTTGATCAAATCAGGATTCTTAGAAGAGTCGAAAGTGAAAGTATTCTTCGCCTTCGCATCTACCCAAACCTTTTGTCGCACTGGTTTTCCATTGTCATAAACATCAATCGCCAAAGGAAACTCAAACGGCTGATCCTGAGATTGATTGATAACAACAGTCACTTGCTTTTTAACAGGCTCGAAAGTATATGTATAATTCAATTTTGGATGTCCGCTTCCGAAATACCATTGATTAAAGAACCAGTTCAGATCTTTTCCAGAGACCTTTTCGAAGGCTAATCGCAATTGATGAGCTTCTGCATTTTGATATTCATAAGTTTTAAGATACTCTGTGATTCCGGCAAAGAAGGCGTCATCGCCAAGATAATTTCTCAACATATGAAGAATCCCGCCGCCTTTTTGATACGTTACCAAATCAAAAACATCTTCGCGGGAAGCATAATTAAACCTTACCAAATCTTTTTTGAAGTCTGCAGGATTGTGAACATAATGATTCACATCTTCCATCTGGTGGTAATCCGCTTGGTCTTTTCCGTATTTGTACTCATTCCAAAGATATTCTGAGTAATTGGCAAAAGATTCATTGACTGTCAGATTGCTCCAGCTTTCAGCAGTTACCAAATCTCCAAACCAATGGTGGAACAACTCGTGAGCAATGGTGTCTTCCCATTTGTTTTCGTCAATGAGCTGTCCTGGCTTTTGAAGAATATCACTTCCGTGAAGCGTTGCGGTTGTATTTTCCATTGCGCCGGAAACATAATCTCTACCGGAAATCTGTGCATATTTTGCCCAAGGGTAATCGTAACCTAATTTTTTAGAAAAGAATTCAATCATCTCCGGTGTGTTGCCATAGATTTGTTTGGCATAAGGCTCATATTCTTTCTCGATGTAATAATCAACAGGAATATTTCTCCATTTGTCCTTCACAATCGCATATTCTCCAACGCCCATAAAAAACAAATAAGTCGAGTGTCTTTTATCCATCACCCAATGGTCTGTTCTGAGGTTTCCAGATTCTTTTTGAGAATCTTTCAGGATGCCATTGGAAAGTGTGACGTATTTATCAGGAACCGTCATATAGATTTCCTGAGTTGTTTTTTGGTTTGATTTATCGATGGTCGGGAACCAGGCCGATGAAGATTCGGTTTCACCTTGCGTCCAGATTTGAGTTGGTTTGTCTGGATCTTTGCCTTGCGCATTGATGAAATAAAGACCTTTGGCATCGCTTATCGCCGCACTTCCTTCCTGTTTCACTTCATTAGGACGCGCTGTATATTTGATATAAATGGTATAATCCTGATTTTTCTGATACGTTTTATCCAGCGTAATTTTCAGAACATCATTTTTATAATCGAATTTAAGAGGCGACTTGGAACCGTTTTTATCCAAAGCTACTTCGTGAATCAACATTCCTTTGGCATCAAGAACCAGCTCGTTGGTAGCGTAGAAAAACGGACTTGCCGTCAGCCATTCTTCACCATTCATCTGTTCTTTCTGATAATCGAAATTGACTTTCAGTTTGGTATGTTTTAGCTCTGTAGTTTTAGTATGGGTTGCTCTGTATGGAACCGTTCTGCCAGAAATTTCTGTCTGTGCGAAAGCAACATTTGAATTAAAAATTGCACCCAAGAAAAGTGCCGCTATGAATATCTTTTTCATTCTTACGAATTTATATCGTTGTTTATTTAAAGTTTTATAAGTAGTTTGTTTTGGAGAATTGTTACAAAAAAAGTGGGAAAGTCCCACTTAGTTTTATATCGCAACAGGAGCCTTAATCCCAGGATGCGGGTCATAATTTTCCAAAGTGAAATCCTCAAAATCAAAATCAAAAATATCTTTGATTTCAGGATTCAGTTTCATTGTTGGTAACGGTCTTGTTTCTCGCGAAAGTTGTCTGTTGACTTGCTCGAAATGATTATTGTAAATATGAACATCACCGAAAGTGTGGACATAATCTCCAACTTCTAAATTACAAACCTGCGCAACCATCATCAATAAAAGCGCATAACTCGCGATGTTGAAAGGAACACCAAGGAAAACATCTGCACTTCTCTGATACAACTGAAGGGACAATTTTCCATCCGCTACATAAAACTGAAATAAGGCGTGACAAGGTGCCAAAGCCATATTCGGGATTTCCGCCGCATTCCAGGCAGAAACAATTAATCTACGCGAATCCGGATTTTTCTTGATTTGCTCAATCACTTCTGAAAACTGGTCAACGACTTTTCCATCTGCACCAGTCCAACTTCTCCATTGTGCGCCGTAAACGGGTCCTAAATCGCCATTTTCATCGGCCCACTCATTCCAGATGGAAACGCCATTATCAGTCAGATATTTGGTGTTGGTGTCACCTTTGATAAACCAAAGCAATTCATAAATGATAGATTTCAAATGGACCTTTTTTGTCGTTACCAAAGGGAATCCTTTCGATAAATCGTAACGCAGTTGGTAACCAAATACACTGCGTGTTCCCGTTCCTGTTCTGTCGGTTTTGTCAGTTCCGTTATCTAAAATATGCTGAAGTAAATCGAGGTAGTTTTGCATTAGGTTGATTTGTGAGTTACAAAAATAAGGTAAATTTTACCAGATATTTTCAATTTTTTGATTGATGTTATTTATCGAAAGAACTTCATCTTTTTGTTTCGCATTCATTGCTTTTGCCAAAGGAGATTCGGGAGAAATACAAATGATTTTTTGATTATCAAATTTGATTTCGCCTAAAGAAACCGAAATAAAAAACAAACCTTTGTTGGTTTTCACAATGGCGCCTTTTTCTACTTTATCAGACAATCTTGGCAAAATCGTCTTTAGAAAATCCTGCTGCTTCAAAACTTCATTCAGTTGAACCTGGAGATTATTGATTTCCTGCTGAAGCATTTCTCTTCCTGTCTCATATTTATCGCCCATCGAACTTTTGGTGTCGTTGCTGGAAGCTCGTGTTTCCGCAATCAGTTTTTCGAAATTCTCAATCTTTTCAGATAGTTTGGTTTTTACAAGTTGTAGTAAGTTTAATTTTTCCATGGAGATTTTTAAAATTTGCTTAATCTGCGAGAGGATTATTTATTTTACCAAAGTCAATCCCAATTTCTCAGCTTCACTTATCACAAATTCTCGGGCTTCAGTTTTATCATTTTTGATTTCGCCTTCCAAGATTGCTTCCTTCACTTTTTCTTTCAGAATCCCAATTTCTCTGCCCGGCTGCAGACCGAAAAGTTCCATAATCTCTTCACCGGAAATCGGTGGCTGAAAATTTCTGACTTGATCTTTTTCCTCAACTTCTTTTATTTTTTGCGCCACATACTCAAAGTTCTTTTTGAAACGCGCTTGCTTAGAATAATTTTTTGTCGTGATGTCTGATTTACAAAGCGTAAACAAGTCTTCCAAATCTTCTCCGGAATCAAACAGCAAACGCCGTAAAGCCGAATCCGAAGCGTCATCCGTAATCAAAGATATAGGTCTTGCGTGCATTCTGACGAGTTTTTCTACATATTTCTGTTCTTGTCCAAGTGGAAGTTTCAATCTTTTAAAAATCGATTTTGTCATTTTGGAACCCAGAAATTCGTGACCGTGAAAAGTCCAGCCTGTTCCTTCTACAAATTTTTTTGTTGGTGCTTTTCCAATATCGTGAAGCAAAGCTGACCAACGCAGCCAAAGTTTGTCTGTATTTTCAGAAATATTATCAACAACAGCCAAAGTATGGTAGAAATTATCTTTATGCGTCTGTCCGTCGATATCTTCAATACCTTTTAATGCGGTTAATTCCGGGAGAATATATTGTAATAATGTCGATTCTTCCAACAATTTTAAACCTTTGGAAGGTCTGTCAGAAAGCATTATTTTATTAAATTCTACCATAATACGTTCCATCGAAACAATCTTCATTCGCTCGGCTTCTTCTTTAATCGCTTTCAAAGAATTTTCCTCGATTTCGAAATCCAAAGTTGTAGCGAATCGGATTGCTCTCATCATTCGCAAAGGATCATCAGAATAAGTTTGATGAGGTTCCAGAGGTGTTCTCAGAATTTTGTTGGACAAATCCTCCATTCCTCCAAATGGATCAATCAATTCTCCGAAATTATCTTTGTTAAGAGAAATTGCCATTGCATTGATTGTAAAATCTCTACGCTTTTGGTCATCTTCCAAAGTCCCGATTTCCACAGAAGGTTTTCTGGAATCCTCGCTGTAGCTTTCTTTTCTGGCACCCACAAATTCCAATTCCAAATCTTTGTATTTGAACATCGCGGTTCCGTAAGTTTTGAAAACCGCTACTTTTGTCTTCGGGTCAATTTCTTTGGCGATGCTTTCCGCCAATTCTATTCCGCTGGATTCTGTGACGAAATCTATATCAGTTGGTGCTTTTCTTTGCATCAATAAATCCCTGACGAACCCGCCAACGGCGTAAACAGATTGTCCGTTTCTGCCGGCGACTTCAGAAATGATTTTGAAAAGTTTGAGATTTTTATTTTGGTTGAGGTTGATGAACATTAAAACTGTGAAGTTGTGAAATTGAACTTATAATATTAAACCACCAAGGCATTTAAGATCATTATTTTTATGTGGCGATGTGATTTATAAAACTATTGATAGGATAATAGATTTTACTATAGTTGGCTAATTATCCGCAAAGATAACTTTTTTGAATATTTTGGCTTAGATTTCAGTTCCAGGAAGTCAATATTCTGAGGTTCAGGACATTTTGGCTTTTAAAAACTGTAAGATGATTTCAAAACAAGCTATTTTGTCCTATATATAGGAGTGGTATTTTTCTTGTGATAAGAGTTCATACAAAAAGTAGTTTTTTTTCATAGTTTATTTTCCGGCGGATGGTCTTGCAAAAGGTCATCCGCCGGTTTTTTATTCCCTCAGGATTTTGATTTGATTATTATTCCAAATCTTGATAACAGAGGAACCAGAGAATTTCGAAACCTTATCGTGATTTTCCTCAACAATATAATCCACAGCATTTTTAATCTCATCCGAAATATCACTGAATTTCATTGGCGGTTTTTGTCCGCTTAAATTGGCAGAAGTAGAGACCAAAGGCTTATTCAGTTTTGTGATCAGCCTTTTGCAGTAATCATCTTTTATCAGACGGATTCCGATGCTGCCGTCTTCAGCAAGTATTTCTTTCGGCAGATTCTTTGGATTTTCATAAACGATGGTTACAGGTTTTTCGCTCACATCCATTATTTGCCAGGCTATTTCTGGTACATCTACAATATCCTGAAGTCGTTTTTCAGATTCTACCAATATAATAAGAGACTTGTTCTGCTCTCTCTTTTTGATGTCAAATATCTTTTTTATAGCATCTATATTAGTTGCGTCACAACCAATTCCCCAGATGGTATCAGTTGGATAAAGAATAGTTCCGCCGGATTGTAAAATTTCTATTGCTTGTGTAAAATCCATTTTGAGTGTCGATTTTGGGAATTTTCTAATGTTAATGGACGCTTAAAACTGTAAACCATTGATATCAGAAGCTTTGACTGTTTTTGACGGTTTTTTCAGTAAAAATTATCTGCTGCAAATTTAACAAATAATGAACAGACTTTTAAAACTCATTAACCTGTTAAAGTTGATTTAACATAATATCATTTTTCGTAATAGGATGTTAAAGAATATTTAAAATTTCCTATACATTCAGATTGCTTTCCAAAGCATTTCTTTGGCAACGAAGAAAAAAGAAAAGAAAAAAATGAAAGCAAAAACAATAAGCATCAGTGCTTTGTTTCTTTGTATGTCAACCACAATGTTGTTGGCGCAAACTACAACCGATACGCTAAAAGGCGAGAAGAAAATCGATGAGGTGAAAATCATCGGGAACACTAAAAAAAGTACAGAGGCGAACATCATCCAGGTACAGAAAAAATCTGTGGAAGTGATAGAGAGAGTAGGTGCCGCTCAGTTATCCAAACAAGGTGTAGGCAATGTAGCTACTGCTGTTACCAAGGCAACAGGAACTTTAAAACAAGAAGGTAGCGGACAGATTTTCGTGAGAGGTCTTGGAGACAGATACAATGCAACGACTTTAAATGGTATGGAGATCCCATCAGAGAATCCAGAGTTCAAAAATATGGATCTCGAGATTTTCAAGACTTCAATGATAGAGTATGTATCTCTTGATAAAGTCTATAATCCAAGATTTTCAGGCGATTTTGGTGGAGCTAACATTGATATTGTTTCAAAAAGCCACGTTGGGAAACCTTATTTGAATATCGGTATTGGCAGTTCTATCAACCTCCAGACTTTTGATAAAGGAAATTTTAAACTACAGGATGGTGGGCCTGGATTCTTCGGATTCAAGGAAACAACCTACAGGAAAGGTAATCCTAATGATCAATATCCTTTCTTAACAAAATGGAACTTTAAAAACGCACAAAATCCTTTTGATTCTAATATGAATTTTGAAGGCGGTTTAACAGTAGGGAAATTTGCTTTCTTCGGTTATGTAGGCTTTGATAATTCTTATGAATACAGCAATGGAAAAGAAGGATTCTATTTTGCTGATGGAACAGCTAACAAAAACTTCAGCAGTGTTCAGCGGTCCGACTACAGAACGAATACAACAGCTTTATTGAATGTAGATTATAAACTGAATAGTAAAAACAAATTAAAATTTACTACCAATTATATCCACTCTTCTCAACAGGAGGCAAAGATCTATGAAGGCTATTCTTACGATGTTGACAAAAACGTTATTATAAACAGAGGAGATAACAGATTGACAGATACCTGGGTTAATCAATTATTTGGAAACCATAAGATTGGTGAGACTTGGGTTGCTGATTGGGGTCTTGGCTTCAATATACTGAACAGTAAAAGACCGGATCGTTTACAAAATACCATCAATGGAGAAACCAACGAACTTCTTGCAAGCAGTGCAATAAGCAATCACAGGTATTTTGATGAGCTGAAGGATAAAACAGGCTTAGCCCATGTTTATATTACCAAAAACTTCAGCGAGAGATATAAGTTGATTTTTGGCTATGATGGATCCTACAAAGACAGACAATTTGACCAAACAACTCTGGGAATGAATTTTAATCTGTCGATTCCGGTTAATCCTCAAGATATAGACGCTTTTATCAATCCTTTTAACAATGGTCTTTTTTCCTACAATATTCAAAAAAGTGGGTACAGCATAAAAAGAAATATTCAGTCTGGTTTCGCCAATTTAGATATCAGATTCTCGGAAAAATTTGTGATCCAGGTTGGGGGCAGATTTGATTATATCAATTTCGACAATGCCTGGAATGATATTCTTGATACCAATAAAAAAACAAAACAGTACAATAAGTTTTTGCCTGCTATCAATACCAAATACAGTATCAATGATAGACAGAATTTAAGATTTGCAGTGTCAAAAACCTATACGCTTCCGCAGCCTAAAGAATTGATTCCGATAGCTTATTACGATGTCACTACAAATATTTATGGTAATCCTTATTTGTATCCTTCTGATAATTACAACGCAGATCTTAAATGGGAGTTTTTCCCTAAAGCGGGAGAGGTCATTTCTCTTACAGCCTTTGGGAAATATGTTCTTAACCCTATCGCAAGAAGTACATATGCTTCTGCATCACCGAGTGATATGACATATTTCAATATTGCGGACTGGGGCTACATTATTGGCGCAGAAGCAGAGGTCAGAAAAGATATTTATAAGTGGAACAACTCCAAGCTATATGCATTTATCAATGGGACATATATGCATTCTCAGCAAGAGCTTAAGACTCCTGACAAGATCGCAGCAGAAAATAACGGAAAAACTTTGGAATACAGCGGACAGACCAAAGATGACGTACAAGGTGTTGCGGATTTCCTGGCAAATGCAAATTTGGGCTATAACTACAAATGGAATGGAAACAATTCACTGGACTTCGTGGTTTCATATTCACGGGTCGGTAAAAACCTGTATGCAATTGGAACCAACAACGGAGGTAATTTTTACGAATTGGCAAAAGATCTTCTTGATGTTAATTTGAATCTAAGTCTCAAACAAATTAATATAGGAATAACCGCAAAAAATTTGCTGAATCCACACGCCAAAATAGAGCAGACAAATAACGCCGGAACATTCACACATAAAGACTATACCAGTGGGCGACAAGTTGGACTTAGCCTCACATATAAACTCTAATAAGAAACAATTTAAATCTAAAATAAAATGAAAAAAACATTTTTAAGAGCAATCCTTGGATTATCAATGGTAGCTTCAACAACAGTATTCGTAGTATCTTGTAGTAATAATGATGATGAAACTACAGACAACACATCATCGGTAGATCCTAGTAACTTTAAAGGTGACATTACAACTAACGTAACTTTGGATCCTTCCAAAACTTATACAATCACTGGTAAAGTATCAGTAAAGTCGGGCGGTTCTCTTACAATTCCTGCAGGAACAAAATTTCAGGTGACAGCAGGCGAGCTGAACAGCGATGGAACAGTAAAAGCTGTTAGTTATTTAATCGTAGAAAGAGGTGCGAAAATCTATATCAACGGAACAGCCAATAACCCTGTAGTTTTTGAAGGAACTACTCACAAACAAGGACATTGGGGAGGGATCGTAGTACTTGGAAATGCGCCTTCAAACAGAAGTGCGGCTGGAACTTCCACATCTGAGCTTGGAGAGCTTATTTATGGTGGAACAGACAAAGCAGATAACTCTGGAAGCATTACTTATTTGGTTATCAAAGATTCAGGTTACAAGTACAATCCAGAGAAAGAATTCAACGGTCTTTCTTTATTCGGAGTGGGAAGTGGAACCAAAGTTTCTTACGTATATGTAACCAATGGTGCAGATGATGGTGTGGAGATGTTCGGCGGAAACGTGAGTGTAGATCACATTGTGGTAACAGGAGTTGGAGATGATTCTTTTGACTGGACAGAAAGCTGGAGCGGATCAGTAAACTATCTTTATGCAGCCAGAATGAAACAGTTTATGGATGCTGCAGAACCGGGAAACAGAGGTATAGAAGCAGACAGCCAGGATACAGATGCTAATACTACAAACGGAGCAAACGGAGGTGTTTCAAACCCTACAGTTTCCAATGCAACCTTTATCGGTAATACAAAAGGAGCAGAATCTCAGGGGATGAAAATCAGAGCAGGTTCTGCAGGTAAATTTGATAACGTAGTTTTGGCTAATTTCTCTACAGGTCTTGACTTCGAAACCGACAGAACTTATGCTTGGTTCAAAGGTGGAGCTTATCTTAATAATATCCGTTTTGTTAATATCGGAACCGAATGGAAAGCTAAAGCCACAACTGCAAACCCGACACCTGATATGTCAACAGTTTATGTGAAAAGCACAACAGCAACAGGTGCAGGAAATGGAACAGCATTGCCAGACTGGGCAAAAGGTTGGACAGGCCTTACTAGCTTCGACGTAGCTGACGCTGGAAACTAATCAGCATTTAATTTAGAAAATTTTCTTTTTTTCTTCATATCAAATCAAAAAAAATTTTGAGCCTGCAGACTATCTGCAGGCTTTTTTTTGTTTTAAGGACTAATAATAATTTAATCCAAAGTAAAAAAGAAAACCTAACCACCGTCAAAGGAAAGTTAGCATCCGTCATAAACCTTGCGTCCGTCAAATAAACCTCGCACCCGTCAGAAGATAGTTAGCAGCCGCAATTAGAAAGTTGGCTACTGCAATTAGAAACCTCGCAACTGCAATCAGAAAGTTAGCGCCTGCAATTAGGAAGTTAACGCCTGCAATTAGAAAGTTAGCTGCTGCAATCAGAAAGTTGGCTACTGCAATTAGAAACCTCGTAACTGCAACTAGAAAGTTGGCTACTGCAATTAGAAACCTCGTAACTGCAATTAGAAACCTCGCAACTGCAAAGAAATTCCCGCAAGATTAAAAATAAAATCTCAAAATCTACAAAACACATCAACCCATCCCAAAACATTTCCCGAAATTTGCCATCAACCATCAACCATCAACCAAATGAAAATCATCCTCGCATCCACATCCACACTCTACGGCGGGCAATATCTAGAATACCTCCAACCCGAATTAGAAAAACTGTATCAAGGAGTTTCAGAAATCATCTTTATCCCATTCGCCAGACCCGGCGGCATCTCTCATAACGATTATACCCAGAAGGCAAAAGATTTTTTTGCCACAATTGATATCAATGCCAAAGGTCTTCATGAGTTCGATGATAAAACAAAAGCTATCAACTCCGCACAGGCATTCTTCACAGGAGGAGGCAATACTTTTCTATTGGTAAAAACACTCCACGAATTGGGGTTAATGACTGTCTTAAAGCAAAATGTAGAATCAGGAAAACCCTACTTAGGTTGCAGCGCAGGAAGCAACATCGGCGGGATCAATATGAAAACCACCAACGATATGCCCATCGTTTACCCACCAAGCTTCGATTGTATGGCACTCATTCCCTTCAATATCAATCCTCATTACCTGGGTCCAAACCCAGAAATCAAACACAACGGGGAAACCAGGGAAACCCGAATCAAAGAATTCCTAACCCAAAACGATATTAAAGTAATTGGGTTAAGAGAAGGAAACTGGATTAGAAGAATCAATGATAAAATCACCGTCGAAGGTTCAGAACTCACCAGAATCTTCGAAAAAAACAAAGAACCTTACGAGATAAAACCCGGAACAGAATTATAAAATCAAATCAATGAAAACAACTATTGGATTTTTACTAATAGCATTAAGCCAGCCCTGCTTTTCTCAAAGTCATTACGAAATCAAAGACGGTTCAAAACGTTTTGATGCCCAGATTACCGTCCAATCCTGCGAAGGTGACGACTGCTCGGGCAAGGGAATTGTAAAACTCATTGACAAAAAAACTAAAAAACTTTTTCAAACCCTAGAGTCAGATGATCTCACGCTTTATCTGGACAAAGATCAAAAACCGACGGTCAACGTCATCCAGTTATACAATGAGCAAAGTCCGTTAATCTTCGATGATTTCAATTTCGATGGTTCAGAAGATATCGCTATAAGAAACGGAAATCAAAGTGGTTACGGTGGACCTTCTTATGATGTTTACGTTTATAACTCAACCAAAAAACAATTTGTTCCAAGTGAAGAATTAACAGCTTTAGCTTATGAAAATCTAGGAATGTTCCAAACGGATTCTGAACGTAAACGCATCATCACTTTTGCGAAATCTGGTTGTTGCTGGCATATCACAACGGAATATGCGGTTGTTCCGAAGAAAGGCTTGCAAAAAGTTTACGAAATGGAAGAAGATGCTACTGGCGACGGAGAAAATATGAAGGTCATTACCAGAAAATTAATTAATAATAAATGGGTGGTCAAAACAAAAAAATATAAAATCGACAATT
>Ga0308157_10003240_pt1 | contig 24195 bp, 16 predicted proteins | sample PhyBR1_FD_201035 | JGI IMG/M metagenome (GOLD analysis project Ga0308157, IMG submission 201035) | Phyllosphere microbial communities from UC Gill Tract Community Farm, Albany, California, United States - DLSLB.R1 | ecosystem: Host-associated > Plants > Phyllosphere > Unclassified | place: USA...
AGCATTTTTGAAATGGAACACAGAATTATTAAAGAAGATGATTCTGTAAGATGGGTTTTCTCCAGAGTGGTTCCGATATTAGATGAAAAAGAAAAAATCGTAGAATGGTTTGGTGCCGCTAGTGATATCACTTCACAAAAAGAACTTCAAAATGTTATAGCAGAAAGCGAAGAGAAATTTAGACAGCTTGCAGATTTGGTGCCGCAAATTATCTGGACCGCACAACCCGACGGATTTGTAGATTATTTCAACAGCAGATGGTATGAGTACACTGGTTTTAACGAGAATGAATTTGGCGATTCAAGTTGGGTTCCAGCACTCCATCCTGACGATGTTTATGATGTTTTAAGAACTTGGTACCAAAGCGTTAATGCGGGTTCTTCTTATCAAATGGAATTTCGTTTAAAAAATGGAATCTCGAAAGAATACCATTGGTTTTTGAGTAAAGCACTTCCTATTAGAGATAAAGAAGGAATCATTACCAATTGGTTTGGCACCTGCACCGATATTCATGAACAAAAATCGATTACCGAAAAATTGGAAATTTTGGTAGCAGACCGCACCAAAGAACTCCAACGTTCAAACGATGATTTGCAGCAATTTGCCCATGTTGCATCGCACGATTTAAAAGAACCCGTTAGAAAAATAAAAACGTTTGTAAGCCGTTTAGAAGACCATCTTGAAAATCAGTTGGATGAATCGACAACGAGATATGTTGAAAGAATTCATGTAGCGGCAGACCGAATGTTTACTATGATTGACGGGGTGCTTGCCTATTCTAAAATCAATGCCGACTCGCAAAAAGCAACAATCGTTGATCTTAATGAAGTTATAAAAAGCATAGAAACCGATCTGGAAATTTCGCTTCAAAGAACAGGCGGAAATATTTATTATCAAGGACTTCCTGTTATTGAAGGAGCTTCCGTACTGCTCTATCAGCTATTTTATAATCTGATAAACAATTCTATTAAATTTGCTAAAGAAAATGTTCCGCCACAGATTACCATTAATGCAAAAGAACAAATTGAAGGCGGTAGAAGGATAGCTGTAATTACTGTAGAAGACAACGGAATTGGGTTTGATCTCGATCAGACTGGACGTATTTTTGAAACCTTTACCCGTCTAAACTCTAAAGACCGTTATGAAGGAACGGGCTTAGGATTATCTCTTTGTAAAAAAATAGCAGAACGTCACGGAGGAAACATCACCGCAACTGGCATTGCTGATAAAGGAGCTGTTTTTAGCATTACATTGCCATTTGAACAAAGAGAAAAAGATATTTAATCATGAGTAAGAAAATAATATTATTAGCCGACGATGATCAAGATGACGCAGAAATGTTTTGCGAAGCCTTGGCTGATATAGATCAAAATATTATTTGTCATTGTGCAGAAAATGGTGATAAAGCACTGAAAATGCTGAAAAATCAAGATAAGATTCCAAGTGTTGTTTTTTTAGATTTAAATATGCCTATTATGAATGGGTGGGAATGTTTGAAACAATTAAAATCGGAAGAGAATTTTAAAGATATTCCTGTGATTATGATTTCTACTTCTTCGCATAAAAATGATATGGAAGCAGCTGGAAACCTTGGAGCGTTCTGTTATTTTGTAAAGCCAAATAATTTTAACGATCTAAAACAAGTCCTCGGATTAATTACTTCAAATCTCGAAAACGGATTAAAAGAACCTCTTTTAAATCTGGAAAAGAATAAATATCTGCATCTTTTTCTTTAGAATTTATAAATACATTACGTTTCCAAATCTAAAAACGTATGAATTTCTTTTATAAATAAGATTTTTAAAATAAGATCATTTCTGTTTTAAAGTTTTGATTATAAGAGTTTTGAATCCATGTTGAAAAGTGGTTTTAATTATTTTTTTTTAAAAAACCAATCTAAACTATATTAATTCGGTAGAATTAATATATATTTGTATCGGAAAAATTATAAAATGATACTTATCCAGAAAGACTGAGGGAATAGGCCCATTGAAGTCTTAGCAACCTGTTGCCGAATAAGGTGCTAAATCCTTCCGCAGAATGCGGGCAGATAAGAAAGATTTCATCCGTAAATCTGTTTAAGATCATCCAATTAAAATTTATTAAAATGAAAACTGAATCAATTTTATATGCTGGTTATGAGCTTTTGAATATAATTTTCGAAGAAAATAGTCTGGCCGTTTTTCGAATGTAAAAACAGCAATTCTCCCTTAGATTCTCTTTTTAAAATACAATCTGCTGATGGTTTTTTCATCGGCCAGAAACCCTTTTGTCTAATCTTAAAAACTAAAAATAAAATGAAAAAAATACTATTAGGTTTTGCTTTGTTTCTTGGAGTTGTTCAAACTCAGGCTCAGGAAAGTAATTTACAATTAAAAGGTACTGTCGCTGATACCGTGGCGCAATACGTTTACTTACAGAAGTTTCACAATAAAATGTTTACCACGATAGATTCGGCAAAGGTAAAAGACGGAAACTTTAGTTTTAAAACAAAAGTTAAAACACCAGATTTATACGGATTAAGCGTCAATACAGAAAGTTCACCATTGTATATTTTCCTCGAAAAAAATCCGATTAAAGTAAAATTGAGTCCGAAGAAATATTATACAGCTTCTGTGGTTGAAGGTTCAGCTTCTCAAGATTTGTTTGAAACCTATAAAAAGAGCAAAGATGTAGAAATCAGCAAATTCATAACAGAAAATCCAAAATCTATTGTTTCTGCTTATGTATTATACAGAAACTGGTCGTACAGATTAACGCCAGAGCAGATTACACAAAATATTGCTTTGCTGGATAAAAGTCTTCAAAACACCACTTACGTGAAAGAACTAAAAGAACTGGCTGTTGTTTTAGACGGATTAGCAGTAGGTAAAAAAGCCCCAGATTTTACAGCCAATGATCCTGATGGAAAGCCAGTTCGCCTTTATGATAATTTGAAAGGCTACACTTTAGTAGATTTTTGGGCTTCATGGTGTGGTCCTTGCCGAAAAGAGAATCCGAATATCGTAGCGGCGTACAAAGAGTTTCATGATAAAGGATTCAACATCGTTGGGATTTCTTTAGATAAAAAGAAAGAAAACTGGATTAAGGGAATCAAGGATGATAATTTAACGTGGACACATGTTTCTGATTTGCTTTTCTGGAACAGTGCTTTTGCCAAATTATATGGTGTGAGAGCTATTCCAGGAAATTATTTAGTGGATTCTAAAGGAATAATCGTTGCCAAAAACCTGCACGGAGAAGAGTTGCAATCTACATTAAAAAGACTTTTAGGGCAGGCAAACTAATTTATTTAAACACATAGAAACATAGTTTTTCTGTATCTAAAAAGGCATTTCATTTGTTTTAACAAACATAGCTATGTGTGAAAATCTAGATTTTTTCAAATATCTATTATTTAGAATATAATCTATGTTCCTATGTGTTTAAAAAGATTTAATCAATAATAAATTTAATTAAAATGACAAGGATATGAATGCTATTGAGCCAACAACAAAACCAACAGAACCTGAATGTTACTTTTCTAAATTTAGAGAAAATACAATAGGAATTGACCATACTTTTGAATCGGTTTATGGAGAACAAAATTTAGTTTATGCTGACTGGGTTGCCAGCGGAAGATTATACGCGCCGATCGAAGATATAATGCTCAATAAAATTGGTCCAATGATTGCCAATACGCATTCACTTTCAAGTCAGACTGGAAAAACCTCTACTTATGCCTATCAGCATGCGAGAGATATTATTAAAAAATCGGTTAATGCCAACGAATCGGATGTTTTGGTAACTACAGGAAGCGGTATGACAGCAGCTTTATCGAAACTGCAGCGTATTATGGCGCTTCGAACAAAATCTGAAGAAGATAGACCTGTGGTTTTCATCACGCACATGGAGCATCATTCCAATCAGGTTTCATGGTATGAAACAAATGCCGAAGTAGTTATTCTGCCACCTGATGAAAATAATTTAGTTGACCCAAAAGCTCTTTCATTAGCAATCAAAAAATATGCAGACAGAAGCTTAAAAATTGGTTCGTTTACCGCTTGTTCTAATGTTACGGGAATTATTACGCCTTATCACGAATTAGCCAAAATCATGCATCAAAACGGCGGACTCTGTTTTGTAGATTTTGCAGCCTCAGCGCCGTATGTCAAAATCGACATGCATCCAAAAGATCCAGAAGAACAATTGGATGCCATTTTCTTTTCGCCACATAAATTTTTAGGAGGTCCAGGAACTTGCGGTATTTTGGTTTTTAATGAAAAATTATATCAATCTGATTTTCCTGATAATCCAGGCGGAGGAAATGTAAGATGGACTAATCCGTTAGGAAAATATTGTTATAGTGATGTTATAGAGGTTAGGGAAGATGGCGGAACACCAGGGTTTTTGCAGGTCATCAGAACGGCATTGGCTTTAGAATTGAAAGAGCAGATGAGTGTGGAGAGAATCAAAGAAAGAGAAAAAGAACTGCTTGATCTTTGTTTTTCGAGACTTCAAAAAATACAAGGTTTATCCATTTTAGGCGATTTAACCACAGAACGAATTGGCTGCGTCTCGTTTGTGATTGAAGATATTCATTATAATTTGATCGTTAGGCTTTTAAATGACCGTTTCGGAATTCAGGTTCGTGGAGGCTGGTCGTGTGCAAGTACTTATGCGCATTATCTGTTTAATATCAACGAAAAGAAATCAGCAGAAATTACAAATGAATTATTGCAGCGAAATCAGACCAATAAACCAGGTTGGGTGCGTTTGTCACTTCATCCGATTATGAGTAATGAAGAGCTTTTTTACATCTGCGATGCGATTGAAAAAGTAGCTTCGAATTATAAAAAATGGAAAAAAGATTATGAATATAATCCAGTTTCAAATGAATTTGAGAGTCCCGAGATTAAAGATACCATTGCAAAAGAAGTTAATGAATGGTTTAAGTTAGTTTGAGTATAGTTAGTTAAGTTCTAACCTGACAGGTTTTTAAAACCTGTCAGGTTTCCAATGAGGTAATATTCCGTAGGAATATTTCATCGGTAGAAAAAAAAATAATATTTATACGCCGATAATTACATTTTGATTTCTTTCTAAAATTGCAATGATCCATCTGATTATTGCATTTTTTTTGCTTAAAAGGAGTTCTAAATCATTAAAAATTGTTCCAATTTATAAAATGAAACAATTTTGAGGGTTTATAATGTAAGGTATTGATTAATAATTGTTTAAATTTATGCAAAAATCATAATGATGGGATAGCAGAATCCAAATAATCGTAGTTTTTTCCGCCTAGCCAAAATCTAATTCTCTCGAAATTTCTGCTAAATATTAAATAATGTTGATTGCAAATTTCCCAAAAGTGCAAAATTAAATCAATATAATCTTATGAGCTATTGGCGGTTTAAAGTTTTTCGTTTAAAGCATTTGGCTCTTTTCATATTGAGCTGCTGTCTCAATGTAAGTTTTGCGCAGCAGGATACCAGCAGTCTTGCATCTGCAAAAAAAATAAGACTAGATGAAGCCATTTTATTAGGCATTAAAAATAACCGGCAATTAAAACTTGCAAATGCTGATTTGGCTATTGCTAACGAAAATGTCAGTCAAGCAAAAATTGCAAGAGCGCCAAGAATCAGTTTAAACGGAGGATACAATTATATCGGAGATCCTAAACTTTATGAAGGATTTTATGCTAGAAATGTAACCGTAGATTATTACGACCATCAGGCCTTTGCCAATATTATTTCTTCACTCCCAATTTATGCTGGAAATGTCATTAATACCAGAATTAATCAGCAGGAATTAATTAGTGAAATGCAGGTATCTGCTGTAAAAATGACTGAAGCCGATGTCAAAAATGCCATTACAGAACAATATTTTACACTCGAAAAATTATACCGACAGATTGAGGTTACGAAACAGAATATTATCAATACTGACATCCGAATAAATCAGCTGAAATCGCGTGTGAAAAATGGTCAGAATCTTACGAGTGACCTTCTGAGAACCGAATTGCAACAATCTAATTTTAAGGTTTCGGTTTTTAGAAGCACCAATACGATTCAGCTCATCAGCAATTATCTGGATATATTAATCGGTTTTCCGACCAACACAATTCTGAAACCTGAAGTGGCAGAAAGTATGATTCCGACAGAAAGTATGAATTTGCAGGAAAGTTTAGAAGAAGCATTTCTGAATAGGGAAGAGATGAAACGGGCAGATATAAGAATCAAATTATCAGAATCCTCATTAAGTCTCACCAAAAGCGGATTTAAACCGAGCTTAAATGCAAACTTAATTTTGAATACCGAATATCCGGCGCAGTGGCCCAATTATGTTAATATCCTCAATTACTGGGCAGCGGGACTTTCTTTGAATTGGGATATTTCGAGTTTCTATAACCTGAAACACCGTATAGGCAGCGATAAATTGGAAATCGATAAAAGTAATATTGCTTTAGAAGTTACCAAAGACCAGATTACTACCGAAGTTAAAAATGCGTACGTGAGATATGTAGAAAGCAAAGAAAATATTAAAACCTATAAAAAAGATGTAGAGCTGTCAATGAGCAATTATAAAATTGTAAAAAGCCGATATGATAATGATTTTGCTTTAATCAGCGAGATTGTAGATGCTGAATTGCAATTAAACAATTCTAGAATTTCACTTGTAAACGCCAATTTAGATTTAATCATTCAATATTACTCACTTCAATATGCAATGGGCAAACTTTAAAACTTCTTGTTATGAGCGAAGCAGATACACAAAATGGAGCAGTTCAGAAAAATGAAAAAAAGAGAAACAGCATTCTAACGGTACTGTCTTTTGTTTTTTTAATTGCAGGAGGATTGTGGATTTTAAGTTTGTTCTTTGATTTCAGTTCCTATGAAACCACCAATAATGCACAAGTTGAAGCTTACATTAACAATGTTGCGGCGCGTGCAACGGGACATATTAAAGAAATAAAATTTGAATCCAATCAACAGGTGAAAAAGGGAGATACATTGGTTGTTTTAGATGACGAAGAATACATTATTAAAGTCAAACAGGCCGAAGCAGATTTGGCAATAGCCGAAGGGAATCTGCATTCGCTACAGCAAAATATAACGACTTCGATTTCAAATCAGGCTTCGGGAAAAGAGAAGCTGGCTGGGGATTTGGCAAGTTTAGAAAAAGCTCAAAAAGATTATCAGCGTTTCAAAAACATGTATGCCGATTCGGCTGTGACGCGAAATCAGTATGATCAGGTTATTTCTAAACTAAAATCGGAAGAAGCTTATGTTAAGGCAGGCAGAAAAGGTTTGGATGCAAGCAGTTCGATTACCAAACAAAGTTCTATTAATCTAGAAGCTGCTACAGCAACGGTTGCTAGAAAGAAAGCAGATCTTGACGCAGCAAAATTGCAGTTGTCTTATACGGTTGTTTTGGCTCCAGCTGACGGTTTTGTGGGCGAACGAAATTTGTCTATTGGCGAGTTAATCAATGCTAATCAAACCATTGCTACTATGGTTCTAACGGAGAAATTATGGATTTCAGCCAATTTTAAGGAAACCCAGATCGAAAAAATAAAACAAGGACAAGAAGTAACCATTACGATTGATGCCTTGGACGGAAAAGAATTTAAAGGAAAAGTGGCTGGTTTTTCTCCTGCGACTGGAGCCAAATTTTCAATGGTAGAACCCGATAATTCAACAGGGAATTTTGTTAAAATCACCCAGAGAATCCCAGTTAAAATTGAATTTGAAACTCCCACAAAAGAGCTTCAGGAAGTAAGACCGGGAATGAATGTAACAGTTGATGTAAAAAAATAGGAGATGTTTGCAGGAAAAAAAGGAAGCGTTTTTACACTGACAGGATTGTATATCCTGACGATTCCTTTTTTTAACGGACTCAATGTTACGACTTATGACAATTCGCAGATATTAGGGCACTTTGGACCTTCAACAACTGCTTTTAGTTATGCGGTTTACATTCCGATTTTTGTCATGCTGGCTTTTTTGCCTTTAGGATTAAAACTAGGGAAACAAATCAAGGTTCGCACCATGATTTTATCGGTTTCATTTTTGTCTCTGCTTTTCAATACAGCTTCCTTATTTGCACCAACCATTGCTTGGTTTGTTTTGTGCCGTTCACTTTTGGCGATTGTTTCCATTATAGGAATATTTGCTTCAATGGTGCCTATTTTATTGAAATATAATCCTGCTCTCAATATGGCTTTGATGTATGGAATTTTTCAGTTTATCCAGAAAGGAAGTCAGCATTTGTATCAATATTTAGGAGCTCATTTTGTGAGTTTTCATAACTGGACGTTTGGGATCTATTTCCTGAATGTCAATTTTTTAATCTGCATTCTTTTGGCTTGGTATTTTTATAAAGCCGATGTGGCGCCTATGAAAACCAAATTTCAATTTGATTGGAGAGGCTGGATCATCTTGATTTTATTTTTTACCATTATTCTCTTTTTATGTGCTGAGGGACAGACCAGAAATTGGTTTAGCGACCCTAAAATAACGCTGGCTTCAGCCGTTTTATTTATTGTGGCAGGAATCTATCTGCTTCATGTTCGTTTTACAGAAGAACCTTTAATTAATCCTGATGTTTATAAATTCAAGAATGTGATTCCAGGCGCATTTTTGATGTTTTATATCGGAATAATGAACGGAACGGGAAGTGTTGTAACAGGTTATATGACCAATATTTTAGGTTTTGATCCTGTTTTGGGAGCAGTAACACATCTTTCGCTTTTGATTGGATTATGCATTTCGATTCCGCTTTCGACTTATCTTTTATACAAACGCATTTATCTGGCTACAATTTGGATGATTGGTTTTGCCTGCTACGGAATGTATCATATTATACTTTTTTTCAGATTTTATCCAGGAATTGACGCGTCTGATTTTTATCTGCCATTAATTTTTAAAGGATTAGGAATGGGGTTTCTTTTTCCTGTTTCGCTCTTATATATTTCAGAAGGAATTCCTCCGAATTTGAGTACATCGCGCATGATGACTGGAATTATTGCTCAGGCAGTTTTTGCTTCTTTACTTGGAGGAGCTGTTTTAGGAACTCTTATTTCGAATATGAATGTGCAGCATAAAACAGGTTTAAGCCAGCAGTTGAGTCCGATAAATAAACAAGCGGAAAATCAGCTAGAAAATTCGAAAAGGCAATTTTTATATATGGGATTATCAGATGCCGAAGCCCAGAAAAAAGCAGAAAAAAGCCTTTCGAATCAGACTTCTCAAGCTTCTATGTTATTGGCTTACAAAGATATTTATCTCGTCATGTCGGCAGTTTGTTTTCTGCCCATTTTTATAATCCTGCTTTTCAAACTTTGGCGTAGACCAATAGGAAGAGTAGAAGTAGAGCCGATACCTATTTGAGTGTGGGGAGGAAAGAGGAAAGAAGCAAGAATATAGAATTTGTCCTTAGACTTCGGGATTGGAATTTGGAATTTAACATTTGGAATTTATATTATGATAACGCAAAAAGACCGTTTTTTATATCGTATTTGGACTCAAGAGAAAGGACTCAGTGGTATGCTGATACTCTTGTTTATCATGCATTTTATTGTCATTCCGTTTTTTGGCAGTTATATGCGTTTTATGACAGCAGTTAATATATTTTGGATACTATTTCTTTTTGCTGGAATTATAGCTTTATCAAAACATAAAAAACAAGCTTTTCTTATTTCTATAATTCCCTTTTTGTTTATTATAACACAATGGATTAATTATTTTGAACATAATATTTTTATCCTATTTGCCGATCTAATTCTCTCGGTTGCCATTATGCTTCTTCTCATTACTTTGGTTTTAATAAAAGTTTTAGAGCCTGGTCCTGTAACTACTTATCGTATTGTGGGTTCGATTGTTGTGTATATGCTTCTGGTTCATTTTTGGTCTACACTTTATTTGTTTCTTTTTCAGCATATTGATGGTTCTTTTCAAATAACAGAATCAAAATTTACAAGCAATAGCGATCTGGCTAGTTTTATGTATTTCAGCTATATATGTATCACATCAACAGGTTTTGGCGAAATAGCGCCTCTTCATCCTTTGGCGCGCTCCCTGGTTCAGATTGAGGTGCTTACAGGAGTTCTATATCCCATAATCTTAATTGGAAGACTAGTTTCAGATGCCAATTTTTCTATTAATAAGACTGAGAAGAAGCAAGATTAGAGAAGCAAGAGTAAGGATTTAAAGAAATCATTTACCATTAACAATTCACAACTTACAATTACCATTCACCATTAAAAACAATAACCATGAAAACAATCAATTCGAATAAAAAGAAAGAACTATTTGATACTATTTTGCAGTTATTTTTCATATTTCTCCTTGTTGGGTTTTGCCTTAAACTACTGTTGCCTTTTTTTATGCCTATTCTGTGGGCTGTAATATTATCTGTTGTATTTTATCCGATATTTAATTCGTTGCAGAGAATATTAAAAGGACGAAAAGCATTGGCATCGGTTGTCATTACTATTTTGATTATTGCCATTATGGTACTGCCTCTCATTTATTTTCTTAAAGCGGCAACGGGAAATTTTTTAGAACTGAAAAATAGTTTTGAGGCAGGAACGCTTAAAATTAGTCCGCCGGGAGCTTCTATAAAAGAATGGCCTATAATTGGGAAGCCTCTTTATGAGTTTTTGCTTTCAATGTCAACAGATTTAGAACAAGGTGTTGTTAAATATCAAGATCAGATAAGAGAATTGTCTTCTAAAATAATGGCAAGTATTTTAAGCTCTGGTGCAGCATTTTTGCAATTTATACTTTCAGTTATTATTGCAGGAGTTTTATTGGTATCGCCAGGAGGAAAAGCTTTCTTTATGAAATTCTTGAAAAAAATTGCAGGAAATGAAGCTGAAGGAATTATGACGATTTCGGTTTCAACTATTTACCAAGTGGTTAAAGGGATTTTGGGAGTTGCTGTTATTCAGACCATTATTCAAGCTATCGGCTTGTTTTGGGCTGATATTCCGTATGCGGGAATATTGACTTTAATTTGTTTGATATTTTCTATTTTACAGATAGGACCAATTATAATTAATATCGGAGTTATCATTTATCTTTTCTCGACAGGAGATTCTGGTCACGCCGTTTTTTGGACTATATTTTTTATCATCAGCGGATTGTCTGACAATGTCTTAAAACCTTTATTATTAGGAAAAGGTGCTCTAGTACCAATGCTTGTTATTTTCCTAGGTGTAATTGGTGGTTTTATCATGTCAGGTTTCATCGGATTGTTTGTTGGGCCAATTGTATTTTCAATAGGATATAAATTATTTGTTGCTTGGTTGGACGAGAATCCAGAACCTGCTGTAGAACCTGAGGATGATATTGAGATTGTGTAATTGTTGATTGTTGATTGTTGATTGTTGGTGGTTGATTGTTGATGGTGAAATGCTGGGGGGCAATTTCATAGATTAATTACGCTCATAGACAATAAGTCGCAAGTTACATTAACATTTTACATCTCAACACCAACAACCAATAACCAAAGGCACATAATTAACAATTCACAATTTATAATTCACAATTAAATAAAGTATTTTTGCAGGATTCTAATTCCAGCAAATGAAACGTTCCGGTACAGCAGATCTTCCTTTACATTATGGGCATGTTCCATTATGGCTTGCTGAGCGAATGTCTAAATTGGGTCTTGCAATTGTAGAAACGATTGCAATGGAATTTTCGACTGCCGAGGTTATAAGTAAGTTAAGTAATCCATTTTGGTTTCAGAGTTTCGGAGCTGTTATGGGAATGGACTGGCATTCGTCTGGAATTACGACTTCGGTGCTTGGAGCACTAAAAAAATCGGTTAATCCACATTCAAAAGAACTTGGAATTTATATCTGCGGAGGCAAAGGGAAACATTCTATGGCAACGCCGCAGGAACTTTTATTTGTCGGTGAAAAAACTGGCCTTGACGGAATTAATCTTGCGAGCTGCAGCAGACTTACTGCAAAAGTAGACAATACCGCTATTCAGGACGGATTTCAATTGTATCAGCATAATTTTATTGTGGATAACAAAGGGCAATGGGCTGTTATTCAGCAGGGAATGAATCCGAATTCGCGAACAGCCAGAAGATATCATTGGCATTCACAAGATTTAAAGTCTTTTATAAACGAACCGCATACTTTTATTTATGGCGAAAATCAAGGCTCCATTTTAAATCTTACGGCAAATGAAGCTACAAAATCTAGAGAAGGCATTTTAGAATTGGTAAAAGAATCGCCAGTTAAAATCATAAAAGAAATGCAGCATCTTTCTATGCCCGCGCATCACGATGTGAGAATGGAAGATGTGAATATGAAAAGACTCGGTGCCATGCTTTGGGCTACTCATGAAAATAAACCAGAAGATTTTGAAGATTTATTGCTTTTAAAAGGAATGGGACCAAGAGCTTTGCAGTCTTTAGCTTTGGTAAGCGAAATCATTTATGGAACTCCAACACGATTTGAAGATCCGGCTCGTTTTTCTTTCGCTCATGGCGGAAAAGATGGACATCCGTTTCCTGTTCCCGTTAAAATCTACGATGAAACTATTGATACGCTACAAAGAGCTATTAATCGTGCTAAAATTGGAAATAGCGATAAACTAAGTGCCATTCAAAAACTATCTGAGATTTCAAGAAAAGCAGAAGAAAGTTTTACGCCAAATTCTAATTTTGATGCCTTAATTCAAAGAGAAAGAGAGGAATCTCATAAATATGGAGGAAGAACTGTTTTTGGCGATGCAAAACCTCCTAAAAAGAAACCTATAAACCCCAACAATCAGCTGGAATTATTTTAAAGAATCATAAACTTCTATCAGCCTTTAGTTATATAAAAATCCAATAATGTCACAAAACGAAAAATCAATCTATACCTTACAATTCATTTTACTTTGTTTGAGTTCCTTACTATTTTCATCAAGTTTTAACATGATGATACCTGAACTTCCTAATTATTTAAGCAGTCTTGGAGGAGCAGAATACAAAGGACTTATTATCTCATTGTTTACATTAACGGCAGCAATTTCTCGACCTTTCAGCGGTAAGCTTACCGATAAATGGGGACGTGTTCCTGTTATGGCGATAGGATCTTCGGTTTGTGTGGTATGTGGATTTCTGTATCCAATTTTGAGTTCTGTTTCAGGATTTTTATTGTTGCGTTTGGTTCATGGTTTTTCTACAGGATTTAAACCAACATCAACATCGGCTTATGTGGCAGATATTATTCCGCAGCATAGATGGGGAGAAGCACTCGGAATGCACGGATTATGTTTTAGCATTGGTGGGGCATTGGGGCCTGCACTGGGAAGTATGATTGTAAATAATTATGGAATCAATGTGATGTTTTACTGTTCATCTTTTTTAGCGTTCTTTTCTATTATCATTGTAATGAATATGAAAGAAACTCTTGCGACGAAAGAAAAATTGAACAGATCAATGTTCATTATAGGCAGAAACGATATTATAGATAAAAATGTGTTTCCAGCAGGAATTATTACTTTTCTTTCGTACACAGCTTTCGGACTTATTTTAACTTTAATACCAGATTGGAGTGAGCATTTGGGAGCAACAAATAAAGGAATATTTTTTACCGCTTTTACGGTAGCTTCAGTTATGGTTCGTTTTGCTGCAGGAAAAGTTTCAGATAAACATGGCCGACCAAAAGTCATCATGGCTGGATTAATCATAACTTCGATTGCACTTTTTATAATAAGTTCAGGAAGAGATATTAATATGTTGTTGATTGGAGCCGGAATTTACGGAATTGGTACCGGTATTTTGTCACCAGCAATTAGCGCATGGACAATAGATATGAGCAATCCTGAACATAGAGGGAAAGCTGTTGCGACTATGTATATTTCTATGGAACTCGGAATTGGTTTGGGAGCTCTTTTAGGAGGAACTTACTATAAAGATCAAATCAATCGTATTCCGCAAATCATTAGATTTGATATATTGGTGTTAATTTTAGGAATTATATATCTTACTTATTGGGCAAGAAATAAAAAGAGAATTAAAGCGTAATTTTCTAGTGCTTTATTCTTTTTTAATATCTAACTGTACTTTAAATTTACCATAATAAGGATTATCGGCCATTAAAGAATGTCCAATTATTAAAACATGAGTTCTTTTTTGTTTAAGAGGTATTTTCAAGTCCATCCCAAAAGGGCCATCTGAAGTTTTATCAGGAAAAATAATTTGATTAAAACGGATGTTTCCTTTTCCTCCATCTGGAATTATTTGAGCGTTTAATTCGCCCAAATCTTCATTTTTAAATTGAACATAAACTTTTGAATTTAGAGAATCTAAATGGCCTTCAGCTACAAACGCATTTTCTTCATTTTTAAAATTCATAAAAATAGTGTCGCCTATTTGTTTGTTCTCCTGTTTTTTTTCTTTTTGAACAACAGGTATTGGTGATTCAGCAGAAGCTTCTTTGTTTTCCTTCTGCTGACATGAAAAAAAGAAAATGGAAATTAGAAGTATACACAAATTTTTCATAACAGTATTTTTAGCTCAACATTTCGAAACTTCCCGGCTTTTCTTCATTCTTATCGTATTCTCCTGCAAGATTTTCATTTGAATCTTCTTCTTCCCAGTCATTTTCATCATATTCCGTATGAAAGTCATATTCAAGATTCTCTTCCAATTCTCCAAGTTCTAGATTATAGTGATTTGAAGCCTTCGGTCTATCAGTATAATCTCCCGCTAGATAATCATCATAATTTAGCAGAGGCTGTTCTTCATAAGAATTCATTTCAAATGCAAATTCTTCAGATGTGTAATTTTCAGATCTCATATTAATCGGTTTAAAGGATGAATAATAATTGCTCTAATTTTTTTTAGATTATTCTAAAATTACATTGTAAGAGGGCTAACGGTTTTATATAATTTCCTTACAGTTTTATCAAATTTTCATTTGAGACGAAAATTTAGTTATAAAAAATGGATTTTGTAATTTTTTGTTTAGAAAGGATTTAAGGGAATTTTTGTGTTGTTATTTGGAGCAGTATAATTAAACTGTTATGGAATATAAAAAATACCCTGATTTATATTATTGAAATCTTCTTTCTTTTAATTTATTTGGGAAGATTTGTTGTGTTTAATTATTTGAAAAACAGGTAATTGTACTTATTTCTTTTTCAGATATTATTATTAAATTTGTTCCTACAAATTAATAGTTCCTTACAAGCCTACTCCTTGCAATTTTAGAAAAAAAGAGCAGAACAATTCCAATGTTTTATGCTAATATTCAAAATGATATTTTTAAGTTATAAAATGTCATTGTCGAGCATTTTCACTATATACGATTTGCATATTCTTATATCGATTATAGGGTTAGAAAGAAGAATTGAAAATTCCTGAGATATTCCTTGATATCAAATTTAATAGATTCTAAAAACAAATAACCATGGATATAGTAACAGATCTTACAGCAGAAGCGGTTTCTTATATCACCTTATTTCAAGATATTTTAAAAAGCCAGCCCAAATCAACTGTACCGAACAATTTGATTAATAATACAGATTGGAAATCGCTTAATGTATGTAATTTGCTTATTGATAATTTAACTCCTAATCAAAAAGAGAAAATTAGAGACCTGGTCTGGCATAGCCCTACAAAAGCAAACACTAAGGATCTTGCCAGGATATATTTTAAGAGGACCGTTTTGCTTTTAGATTGGCTTTCTGATAATATATTGATAGGTAAAAAAAAGATCGATTTATTATTATCTGCGGAAGGCACATCAGAACTAATTTTGTTTAAACCGCCATTTTTTTGGAGGGAGAAAATCAGACACATTTTATATAAGGAGTCAGACAAACGTCTTGAACTGGTAGAATTATTAGAATATATGCCAGTACAAGTAATTTTGGCTATAACATTAAAAAAAGAAAAAGATTATACGATAAGACTTTATCAATTTTATATAAAGAAAATATTCGAAAAGGAATCAGAGACAGTGGTAACTTTTAATGATCACGATCTTCTGACTAGGGAGGATAAGGACAAACATGCTGAGTTTTGGAAAAGTGAAGAGGCAGAGTTTGCTCAATCATACCTCAAAAATGATCAAGAATTGCTCAAAAAATTAATAAAAAATGGATGTTCGCTTCCCTTTGAAACACTCTTTAGAGATGAGTTAATAGAAATTTCTAGGGCACGAAAAGCAAGGGATAAAGAATTAAATTTAGCTTCAGTAAATAATGATTATAAAAGTGAAACCTTAGCATCTCATTCTATTAAAGCAGAACAAGTTTTTGATGCTGTGGGAGAAGCAAGTGAAATGAAACTTATGGGACTTGCTTTTTCAGGAGGAGGAATTAGGTCTGCCACTTTTAATCTGGGTATTCTACAACGATTGGCAGCATTAAATGCACTTCACAGATTTGATTATATCTCAACTGTATCGGGTGGAGGTTATATTGGAACTTGGTTTAATTCATGGGTAAAGAGATCAGGTTCTTTTAGCAAAATTAATGATCGTCTTTCTCCTGATAAATCTGGTGATCCATTAGCAGATGAAGTACGTCCAATACGATGGCTTAGAATGTTCAGTAATTATTTATCTCCAAATGTTGGAATAATGTCTCCAGATGCATGGACGTCTGGTATGACTTGGGTGCGTAATACAATGATTAATCAAACCGTATTGTTACTGACATTATTGACTATTCTGTCTTGCATCTATACTATTTATTCTTTTTGGGATTGGGTTAGAGAAAGTATAACGCAACAAAGCATTTTATGTGTTTCTATTTGGAGCAGTATCATATTGATAATAGGTTCTCTAATTGTTGCGATTCCAATGCGTACTTTTTATAGTGATGAAGAAAAAGAATCACATAAACTATGGTTAATTAATTTGAGGAAATCAATAATAAATGTTACGAGAAAATTTAAGTTAGGAACTTTTATTCCTAATATAATTCTGATTTGGGGCGGATTTAGTGCATTAATTATTAGTACTTATTTTGCAGCATATAATCCAAATTTTATTGGAAATGATAAATTTTGGTTTATAGGTTTAGTTTTTTGTGCGGCATTTTCAGGTTTTATCTGGGTAGCTGTTTGGGGTAATTACCATAAAAGATGGGATCTCATGAAAAGAGGAGTAGGAAATGTTACGCCAAAAGAAGAAAAAAATGATTACACTAAAGATGAAATTCAAGAATCTAAAAAAATATTTGAGAAAAAAGTTGGTTGGGCAATTGCCTTATCTTCTCTTATAGCATCGGCGGTGCTAGTATTTCTTTTGATTGTTTTTTGGTCCAATACAAATATTATTTACAATTTGTTTATAGAGCATTATTCAAATTCTTGTAAAGTATTTTTTGTTATTGGTATTCCTTGTATTCTTGAAATATTCTCAATAGCTGTGATTATCAGAATGGCACTAATGGGGAATCTGTTTCCTGATTATCGAAGAGAATGGTGGGGTAGAATAGGTGGTTTGGTTCATCGCTTCATACTTTTTTGGATTATCATAAGTTTTGCTTCTTTGATTATGCCTGATCTATGGGAGAAATACTCCAAAATGGATTGGGAAATCCCACCAAGTTGGGGTTGGACTGGATGGGTTGGATTTATTGGATGGGGTATGAAAAAAGCATTTGAAGCTGCGGACGAAACTGAAAGCAAGAAGAAAAGCTATGTTGATATTTTGCTTAAAGTCGTGCCGTTTGTTTTTATGATAGGAGTTTTGTTAATAGGTTCTTGGATTTTAGAAAAAATAGAAGGATTTAATTTTTTTCCGAATATAAAAGAAAACTATGTCAAATTTTTTTGGATTACCATAAGTTTATTAATTGTTACAGCTCTAGTAAGTTGGCGAGTGGGAGTCAATGAATTTTCATTACATCATTTTTATAGAAATAGGCTAATTACAGCTTTTATGGGGGCAACTCGTAGCAGAGAAGAAAGAATAAAGACTGCTAATGCATTTACTGGATTTGATGCTTATGATGATATTTTACTGTCCTCAATGACTGTTAAGGATGGTTATTTTGGCCCTCTACCACTTATAAATGCTACACTCAATGCTACTGTAGTTTCTGCTTTAGACAGACAGGATCGTAAGGGGGAATCATTTGTTTTTTCTCCATTATATTGTGGTTATGATTTTAGTCCTACGCGTTCTTCGACTTACAATGTAGATCGAATATATGAGTATGGATACAGGCCAACAAATAAGTTTTCTAATAAAAATGGTGGCCCAACAATGGGAACTGCAATGGCAATATCCGGTGCCGCAGTTAACCCAAATTGGGGATATCATTCTTCTTCTACTATGGCATTTTTACTTACGCTTTTTAATCTGCGTCTAGGTTGGTGGATTGGTAATCCAAGATTGGCTAAATGGAAGAATCCTGATCCAGTATTTGGCTTATTGTATTTAATGCGAGATCTTATTGGTAAGTCAGATATTAATATGAAGTATGTTTGTCTTTCCGATGGGGGGCATTTTGACAATACGGGTTTATATGAACTTATAAGAAGACGTTGTCAGTATATTTTATTGGGTGATGCAGAGCAGGATAATAGAGGGACTTGTGAAGGGCTTGCAAATGCTATAAGACGATGCCGAATAGATTTTGGAGTTGATATTGATATTTCAATTGATGATATTATTAAAGGAAAGAGTCATATAGCCAAAGGAGCTATTAAGTATCCAGGTGATAAAAAAGATATTGGAACGCTCATATATATCAAAACTGTTGTAACAGGCGAGGAACCAGCTGATATTAGAGAATATGCTTTGGCGAATCCAGATTTTCCGCAGCAATCAACTGGAGATCAATTTTTTGATGAAGCACAGTTTGAGAGTTATCGTAAATTAGGTTATTATTCGATTAAAGATATAAGTGAATTACATTTGCCTTGATCCTTGATAATGAAAAGTATGTTTTTTTAAGAATAAAAAAAGCCTGTAAACAAAGAGTTTACAGGCTTTTTTGTGGAGTCGCCGGGAATCGAACCCGGGTCCAAACAAGCAACTAAAGAGCTTTCTACACGCTTATTTCCTGATTAGATTTTCGATGTTGAGCTAGGCCAGAAACAACCACCCAACACTTATCTTCTTAATTTTCGAAATCCACCCGAAGCTCATGGAAATCTAGGTTTATTTTTACGGTTCCCCTGAACGGAACGCCACAAACCAAGGCTTTCCAGGAGAATCCAGCTTCTCTACCTTGTAGAGACGTGGCGCAATCGTACTATGATTCGGATTATGCAGCTAAAGCGTAATTATTTTCGCCGTGTAAAAGTTTGAGATCTTATATTTACGAGCAAGGTCTCAATGCTCGACGTGCTTACTGTTCAATTCGACTTGCTGTCAAAACCAGTCGACCCCAAAAAATAAGTCTGCAAATTTAGAGTATTTGAAATTACTTTCAGCTAAAAATTTTAAAAAAAAATTAGTCGAAAGTTATAAAGTCAAAAGGCGAAAGTCTAAGAGTGAATGTAAAAAGGTGTAAAGTTTTTAAAGTCAAAAGATTGTTTTCTGTTGCGTTTTTTTGTTTTTCCGTAATAGATGTGTTTAAAAAAGGACAAAATCAGTATTTTCAATTGTTTTAAGACTTTACAACTTTTGACTTTCGACTTTACGACTATAATTTTACTCTTCGTCTTTAAAATTAAATGGGTAATCTCCAAAAATCGGAGCTAATTTGCGAACTGCATAAGTGTTTCTTGTCATCTTATTAGATAGTGCAATAATAGTTACACCTTCGTTCATCAAAGTAATGTAAGATGAGGTATTTCCGTGCCACCAACCGTTATGGAAATAGAAATTCTGTCCTGTTTCCCAATTAATCATTCTAATTCCAAGACCATAATTTTTAGTTCCTTTGCGTTCGTTACTGTAACCTGTATAAACTTGTTTCAATAATTCAGGCTTTAGGAAATCTGGTGACTGTCTTGCACGATCAAATTTTAAAAGATCTCTTGCTGTAGAAAATACGTTTTTATCGCCATAGACATTGTCCAAATAATCAAAACCGATTTCTACACCGTTACCTTTATAAGAAGGAACAATTTTCTTTCTGTCTTTATCGTCATCAAAAACATACGTATTGGTCATTCCAAGCGGTTTGAAAATCATTTGAGACATTGCCTCTTTATAGCTTAAACCTGTTATTTTTTCAATAATCAGAGCCAACATTGCATAATTGGTATTGCAATAACTAAAACGAGTTCCAGTTCTAGATTCTAATCCAATATCTTTTGTTGCCAGAATATCTAAAATATCTTTATTGGTCAATTGATTATGTCTGTCCCAGATCGATTTATCGCGATCTGTAAAATAAGCGTAATTGCGCATTCCTGTACGATGATCCAATAACATTCTGATGGTACATTCTTCGTATGGGAAAGTCTTTAAAATAGTATTTACTTTCTGATCTAGGTCAATTTTTCCTGCATTTACCAATTTTAAAACCGCTGTAGCAGTTAGCACTTTGCTCACAGAAGCAATTTGTACAGGTGTGTCAGAAGTTATTTTTGTTCCTTCATTTTTATTGGCAAAACCGTTATATCTTTCAAATAAAATTTGTCCATTTTTGGCTACTAAAAAGCTTCCATTCATGGTATTGTTTGGCCAATTTTTGTTGTAAAAGTGATTTATTCTGCCAACAACCGAGTTTTTATAAGCCTGTGAAACTTTCGGTTCAGCTCCTAACGGCTTCATTTTCGGTAAAGTATCTTCGACTGTCTGAGTTGTATCTGTTGCTGTTGTTTTGTTTTGACCACAAGAACTTAAAACAAGTATTGAAAAAAGTAATTGTGGTATCTTTGTCTTTTTAAGGAAAATCATTTGCATCGTTCTTTAAAAACAAATATATCGAATTCAATTTTGTTGTATTCTTGGTTCTGTGGCTCTAATTTGTGTTTTTTAACATATTTTTAAGAAAAGTAAATTTTAGTCAATTGTTTTTCAGCTTTTAACGGTTTTTAAGCATTCCAAATAGAATTTTTAAAACAAAATTTTAACTAAATTTGTTATATTTGAAACAAATATGTTTTAAAAAGTTATATTATTAAACACTAAAAAACCACATTAAATGAAATTTGGAATTATAAAAGAGAGAAAAAACCCACCTGATAGAAGAGTAGTTTTTTCTCCAAATGAATTGACAAGATTAAAGCAACTTTATCACGATGCTTCTGTAAAAGTTGAAAGTTCTGATATCAGAATATTTTCTGATGATGATTATAAAAATATGGGAATTACCGTGGCTGATGATGTATCTGACTGTGATGTTTTATTTGGTGTAAAAGAAGTTCCTGTAGACGATTTGATTCCAAATAAAGCTTATTTCTTTTTCTCTCATACAATTAAAAAACAGCCTCATAACAGAAAACTGCTTCAGGCGATCTTAGAAAAAAATATCGATTTGTATGATCATGAAACGATTGTAAACGAACACGATCATCGTTTAATTGGTTTCGGAAAATATGCGGGAATGGTTGGTGTTTATAACGGAATTCGTGCATTCGGAATTAAATTCGAATTGTTTAAACTTCCAAAAGCAGAATCACTTTCAGGAAAAGAAGATTTGATAAAGCACTTAAAACGCATTACAATGCCTGCTTTAAAATTTGTGGTTACTGGAACAGGAAAGGTTGGGAGTGGAGCAAAAGAAATTTTGGATGCTATAAAAGTGAAAGAAATTACGATTGATAATTATTTGACTAAAAAATATGCTCAAGCTGTTTACGTTCAGTTGGATGTTTTGGAATATAACAAAAGAAAAGACGGTCAGGTTTTAGATTTTATAGATTTTGTGAATCATCCAGAAGAGTATGAATCTGATTTTGAAAGGTTCACAAAGGTTTCGGATATTTATTTTGCAGGGCATTTTCATGCCAATAATGCTCCAATGATTTTAACCAAAGAAATGCTGAACGCAAGTGACTGTAAATTGAAGGTTGTGGCAGATATTTCATGCGATGTTAATGGACCGATTGCTTGTACAGTTCGTTCGTCGACAATTGAAGAGCCTTTATATGGATATTTTCCTTTAGAAGATCGTGAAGTCGATTTCTTTCACCCTGCTGCTGTTGCTGTAATGGCAGTAGATAATTTGCCTTGCGAGATTCCAAAAGATGCCAGCGAAGGTTTTGGTGAACAATTTATGGAACACGTAATTCCAGCTTTCTTCAACGGAGATAAAGACGGAATCTTAAAACGCGCCAAAATCACAGAAAATGGGAAATTGACGGAAAGATTTAGCTATTTACAGGATTATGTAGACGGTAAATGAGTTATGAATTATGAGTTATGAATTTTTACTCTATCGTAAATAATAAAAAGGAGAAATGTAAATATTTCTCCTTTTTATTTCATAGACAAAGTTGGCTAACTTTTAACTCATAACTCCTAACTCATAATTTAAAATTAAACCATATCCTCAGGTTTCACCCAAGCATCAAAATCTTCTGGAGTTACATAGCCAAGACGAACAGCTTCTTCTTTTAAAGTAGTTCCATTTTTATGAGCGGTTTGAGCGATTTCTGCTGCTTTATAATATCCAATTTTAGTATTTAAAGCTGTAACGAGCATTAACGAATTGTCTACCAATTCTTTGATGCGTTTATGATTTGGTTCGATTCCTTGCGCACAATGTTCATCAAAAGAAACACAAGCATCGCCTAGCAATTGTGCCGATTGTAAAAAGTTAGCTGCCATTACAGGTTTGAAAACATTCAATTCATAATGTCCTTGCATACCGCCAACGGCAATTGCCATATCGTTTCCGATAACTTGAGCACAAACCATGGTTAAAGCTTCACATTGTGTTGGGTTTACTTTTCCAGGCATAATAGAAGAACCTGGCTCGTTTTCAGGAATATGAATTTCACCAATTCCAGATCTTGGACCCGAAGCCAACATTCTAACATCATTGGCAATTTTGTTTAACGAAACGGCTAATTGTTTTAAAGCTCCGTGTGTTTCAACAATTGCATCGTGTGCTGCAAGTGCTTCAAATTTGTTTTCTGCTGTTACAAAAGGATGGTTTGTGAATTTGGCAATATATTCTGCGACTTTTACGTCGTATCCTTTTGGCGTGTTTAGTCCAGTTCCGACAGCGGTTCCTCCAAGAGCAATTTCAGATAAATGAGCTAAAGTGTTTTTTAAAGCTTTTAATCCGAAGGCTAATTGAGCGGCGTAACCAGAAATTTCTTGTCCAAGCGTTAAGGGTGTTGCATCCATTAAGTGTGTACGACCGATTTTTACAACATCTTTATATTCTACTGCTTTTTTGGCTAAAGTCGCATGAAGTTTTTCTACTCCAGGAATAGTAGTTTCTACTACCATTTTGTAAGCAGCAATGTGCATTCCAGTTGGGAAAGTATCGTTTGATGATTGCGATTTGTTTACATCATCATTAGCTTTTATGAATTGTTCGCCTTCGCCAATTTCAAAACCTTTAAGAACTTGAGCACGGTTGGCAATTACTTCATTTACATTCATGTTGCTTTGTGTTCCAGAACCTGTTTGCCAGATTACAAGTGGAAACTGATCGTCTAGTTTGCCTTCTAGAATTTCGTCGCAAACTGTTGCAATTGCGTCTCTTTTTTCGATTGGTAAAACTCCTAAATCAAAATTGGCATAAGCAGCTGCTTTTTTTAAGTAAGCAAAACCTTCAATGATTTCTTTTGGCATAGATGCCGCAGGTCCGATTTTGAAATTATTTCTGGAACGTTCAGTTTGTGCACCCCAATATTTATCTGCTGGGACTTGAACTTCGCCCATGGTGTCTTTTTCTATTCTATATTTCATTATGTTGTTTGTAAAATGTTATCTGTAAAATGTGAGTTGTTGAATTTAGGTTGCAATCTTTGAGATTAAAAGGAACACGGATAATGCTGATTTACTTCGTAAAAACGCGGATTAGAACGGATTTTTTATATTGGTGTTTTTTTAAATTTCTTTTGAATATGAATTCTAGCCCCGATAGGAGTGGAAATCCTTTTATGTTTTTTCTTTAAAAACATAAAAGATTGTAGCGGATAGCGGGAAATAGCTCCTTAAAATACTCATATTCTTCGAATTTAGACAGTTGAATAATATTCGGAAAAAAGTCCTTATTTAAAATGAGTATAAATATACGGATAAATGTTATTTAACGAAAATTGATTTAGATTTTATTGCTGAGAAAAAATATATACCCTACATTTGTCGTAACATTCAAAAATTCC
>Ga0308157_10003241_pt1 | contig 24181 bp, 19 predicted proteins | sample PhyBR1_FD_201035 | JGI IMG/M metagenome (GOLD analysis project Ga0308157, IMG submission 201035) | Phyllosphere microbial communities from UC Gill Tract Community Farm, Albany, California, United States - DLSLB.R1 | ecosystem: Host-associated > Plants > Phyllosphere > Unclassified | place: USA...
AAGCCTGCCGCTAGCGTTCATCCTGAGCCAGGATCAAACTCTTCATCGTATATTTTAATATTATATAATCGATGCTCTTCCTATCGGTTCTTTTCGAATCTTCCGATTCTACTGCTCTTATTCTTTTGTTCTGAAATCTCTTTCAGAACGGCTGTCAATTCAATATGTCTACGAACGTAATTTTCTGTCTTTCGCCTGTCTCTCAAAGCGGGTGCAAAACTAAAACTTCTTTTTGTTTCCTGCAAGAAAAATTTAAAGTTTTTTTTGAGATTTTTTCAATCCCGTTTTCTCCAATTTTCCTCCCAATCCCTCAATGAACTTCCCTGTTTTGCGGGGTGCAAATATAGAAAGCATTTTCAAATCTCGCAAGCTTTTTCGAATCTTTTTTTTGAAAATTTCTTTTCGTCTGATTCTCATTTCCTGCCAGTATTTCGATGAACGCCTTCGCTGTTGCGGGTGCAAAAGTAGAACCTTTTTCCAGTTAAACAAGGCTTTTTGCAAACTATTTTCAATATTTTTTATAAGTCACTGGTTATGCGTTTTTTACAAACCAAAGTTTTTTGGGCTGTTTTATAGATATTTCTGTTTTCGGGCGATTTTGTCCTACTCTGCTTTATTTTGCCGTAAAGGCACTAAGATATAAAGTTTGGTTTTCTGTGGGTATTTTTCGAATCTCGCCAAGGCGCAGAGGCACAAAGTTTCTTTTTGGCACTGGTTTTTCTTCGGGGACCATCCATCTTCTCTGTTTTTTTCTTCTGGAAACCGGTGCCCTAGCCCCGATAGAAGTGGAAATCCTTTTGTGCCGGGGTTCGGCACAAAAGATTGGAGCGGATAGCGGGATAAGCTCCTTAATAAATTCCAAAGTTCAATTTTTTAAAATCTCAAATTCCAAATACTGCCGCTAAAAGGGCTTCGACTTCGCTCAGCCTGACAATAGATCTTAAAAGCTGATTTTAGATTTACTCCGTTTTACTCTTATATATTATAGTAGAACTTTCTGCTTATATATATAACAAAAACAAACCCGACAGGTTTTAGAAACCTGTCGGGTTATGAGAATGAAATCTACTCTTATGTATAGTATACTTATATATGTATACTATCGTTTAGGCTGTCGATTGCTTCTTTGGTGATTTGAATGCTTTTTAATTTTGCCTGATGATCGAAGATTGGGCTGGTTACCATTAGTTCGTCTATTCTGGCGTAGTCAATGAACTTTTTCAAATCGGTTATTAATTGTTCTTTGTTTCCTGTGAAGGTTCCGGCTGTCATTTGATTGACATGGAAACGTTCCTGCTCGTTCATGATGTCGTCTAATGACGGAACTGGCGGTTGTAGGCCTTTGCGGTCGTTTCTAATTAGGTTCAGGAACATTTGATACAAACTTGTAGACAATAATTCTGCTTCTTCGTTTGTGTCTGCTGCAATGATATTCACACAAGCCATTGTTTTTGGTTTATCTAAATATTCTGAAGGCTGGAAATTTTCTCTATAAAATTCAAATGCCTGAATCATCAGTTTTGGCGCAAAGTGTCCAGCAAAAGCATAAGGCAATCCGTAAGCTGCTGCCAAAGCCGCGCTGTCCATGCTTGATCCTAAAATCCAGATTGGCACTTTTAGACCTTCGGCTGGAAATGCACGCACTTTTCCTGTTGCATTTTCACTTGAAAAGTACTCTTGAAGTTTGCTTACGTTTTGCGGAAAACGCTGTGCCTGCTCAAAAAAGTCTTTTCGAATTGCTTCGGCGGTTGGCTGATCTGTTCCCGGCGCTCTTCCTAAACCTAAATCGATTCGGTTTGGATAAAGAGTTTCTAGGGTTCCAAATTGTTCTGCAACTACCAAAGGAGAATGATTTGGAAGCATGATGCCGCCAGAACCTACTCGGATATTTTTGGTCTGACTTGCTACATACCCAATTAAAACCACTGTTGCCGTACTTGCAACGTGGGCCATATTGTGATGTTCTGCAAGCCAAAATCGCTTGTATCCTAAAGTATCTGCTAATTGCGCTATGTCTTTTGTTTTTTGAAATGTTTCTGTGGCATTGCTATCCTGAGTGATGATAGCGAGCTCTAATAATGAGACTGAAATTGGGTTTTTCATATAAAAAAATGCTAATATGCAAAATTAAGCCTTTTATATGGATGCCTTTTGTTTTCTAATGTTAATAGATTTATAATATTTCTAAAACTATCTAAAAGTTTCTTTTTTAATAATTAATTATTGTTTTACGATAATTAATTATACATTTGCAATATCAATCTAACTTTTCATTATATGAAGACAACTCATATTGTATCTAGAATATTATTTTACTTTACCCGATTTTTGTCTGTGATTTATTTCTTTTTGGCCGGATATTCTGTTTTTACTTTGGTAACGGGATTGTTTTTGACTTTTAAGGACAACGGAAAGTATTTTCAGGTTTGTTATCCTTTTACTTCTCATCCTTTAATGTTAGGTGATTACAACTTGCCGTATATTCTTTTTGATTTTTTGGCTCCGCTGAGTTTATATGGACTTTTCTTTTTATTGAGCAGCAATGTTTTTAAAGTATTTTTTCAGCCTAAATTATTTACGCAAAACGGAATTTCTCATTTAAGGCGTTTCTATTTATCCAATTTATTAATTCCGGGTATTGTAATATTTGTAGCTTTCTTTTTTGTGCCACTGGATAATGAAGTTTCGCTTTTTATATTATTACACGGAATGCTGGGTGTTTTCGCTTACTTTTTAGCCGCCATTTTTAAACAAGGTTTAAACCTTCAGAACGAACAAGACTTATTTATATAACTATGCCAATAATTGTAAATGTTGATGTAATGCTTGCCAAACGCAAGATGCAGAGTAAAGAGTTGGCAGAAAAACTAGATATTACGCCTGCTAATTTATCGATTCTAAAAACTGGAAAAGCAAAAGGAATTCGGTTTGATACTCTCGAAGCTATTTGTAAAATATTGGATTGCCAGCCCGGAGATATTTTAGAATACGTGGCAGAATAGCTTTCTTTTAAATCTTATTTCACTCTTAATAAATCGGTTTTTAAAGCCGACAGGTATTCTATTGCCTAAATTTTTCAAATCATAGTTTAATTCAATCATCTAAATCAATCAAAAAATGAACAGTTTATCAATCCAAAATCTCAGCAAAACGTATGAGAACGGCACAAAAGCGATTGACAATTTATCGCTTGAAATCACAAACGGAATGTTTGGTTTACTCGGGCCCAACGGCGCCGGAAAATCGACTTTAATGCGAACTATTGCCGCTTTGCAGGAACCAACTTTTGGAAGTATTGAATTTAACGGAATTAATATTCTGGAAAATCCAATGTTCATCAGGCAAAATCTGGGTTATCTGCCACAGGAATTTGGTGTTTATCCTAAAATTTCTGCTTATCGCCTGCTCGACCATTTGGCGGTTTTAAAAGGAATCGTCGAAAAAAAAGAACGTCACGATCAAATTTTATATTTATTACAGCAGACTAATTTACTGCAGCATAAAGATAAAGCGGTTCATTATTTTTCTGGCGGCATGCGTCAGCGATTTGGAATTGCTCAGGCTTTATTAGGAAATCCGAAGATTATTATTGTAGATGAACCTACTGCGGGACTTGATCCGGAGGAAAGAAACCGATTTAATAATTTGCTAAGCGAAATTGGCGAAAGCATTATTGTAATTCTATCGACTCATATTGTGGAAGACGTTCGCGATTTATGCCCTAAGATGGCGATTATCTCTAACGGAAAATTGATTTTGGAAGGAAAACCAAACGAAGCAATCGATTCTTTAAAAGATAAAATCTGGATGAAAGCCATTCCGAAAACAGAACTTAAGGACTATCAATCTAATTTTAATATCATTTCGTCCAACTTAAATTCAGGGAAAATCAATATTCATGTTTTCTCCCATCAACGTCCAGATTCTGGGTTCGAATTGATATCGCCAGATTTAAGCGATGTTTATTTTAGTGTTTTAGCTCAAAATCAACTTAAAAATTAGTGTTATGCTTTCTAAATTAATTCAATTTGAATGGCATAACAACACCAGAAGCTGGACTTTTTATGCCACGTTTATTATTTATTTGGTTTTAGGATTTTTTGTGAGTGCTTTTGCGAACTTTTCTTTTTCGGGCGCTTACAAAAATAGTCCGTATGTATTGACTTATGCGATTGGTCTGATTTCGCTAATGACGATTTTTTCGATTACACTTCAGGTCGCGCAGAGTTTTTTAAAAGAATATGAAACGAAATTCGATTCGATTATTTTCTCCTCTCCTATTTCTAAGTTTCATTATTTAGCTCCAAAATTTATTACAGCATTTATAATCGCCGTAGTTTCTTTTGGAATGTTTATCGTTGGAATAATCGTTGGACATCAAATGTCATGGCTTTCAAAAAACGAGATTGGTCCTTTTGAAATTATAAATTATCTCTGGCCGTATTTTGTAATTGTGATTCCGAATATTTTCCTGTGTCTTTCTATATTGACGGCTTTGGCCTGGCTTACGCGAAGTAAACTTTTCATTTATGTTGGGGGACTATTAATTTACATTTTATATATAGCGGGTTCTATTTTTTCTAATTCGCCCATCTTTGCAAATGCTTCTCCATCTTCGGCGAAAGCCATGTCTTTGGCAGCAAAAATAGATCCGTTTGGTTTGGCGGCTTTTTTAGAACAAACGAGATATTGGACTTCGATTGAAAAAAATACCGAACTGGTTTCGCTTTCGGGGAACTTTTTATTTAATCGATTGTTGTGGATTTCGGTTTCACTGCTTTTACTTTTTGTTTCGTATCGATTATTTTCCTTCCGAAAAACAAAAACTAAAAAGATAAAAACACCTAAAGTCATTTCAAAAGAAGAAAAAATCTTTTCTTCGAAAATTCCAAAAAACATCGAGTTCAAAACTTTCAGACATAATTTTGCTGTTTTTAAAAGCAATATCAAGCTTGATATCTTTTTAGTTTTAAAAGGAATTCCGTTTTTATTGATTGTTCTTTTATTTTCGGGATTGTTGGCAATCGAAATTTCGGATGAAATTGACGGGGGAATTCGATTAGCGGAAAAAATTACGGATACGGCTTTAATGATTTCCACCATAATGGATCGTCTGCCTTTTATTCTGATCTTGATTCTGCTTTTTTACAGCAGTGAATTATTAAACCGAAGTGAAAATTCGAGATTTGAAATGCTCGAAAATACCGCACCATATTCTCAGTTTGTGGTTTTATTGGCCAAACTGACGGCACTTTTTATCATTCCGTTACTCATTATCAGCATTAGTATTTTGATTGGATGCGCTTTTCAGATTGCGAATGCCAATGCTCCAATCGAAATGGGTCTTTATCTTTCCTTGTTTTATTATCTCGGATTTCCGTTGCTGCTGATTTCGATTTTGATAATCTCAATTCAGACTTTTATTAAAAATAAATACATCGGACTTTCGGTTGCTGCTTTTGTCTGCATTTTGTTTTGTACAGGAATTGGAGAACAATTGGGAATTTCGCATCCTTTACTGCGGTTTGGAAATGCTTTTAAAAGAGAATATTTTGATTTAAATGGTTTCGGAAAATACACTTTTCCGTTTCATATTTCGATGCTGTACAATTTCGGATTGGCTTTACTGCTTCTTACTTTGACTGGAATTTTATGGAAAAGAAATGCTTCAGTTGCAAAAACCTTTCGAAGAAATTCATTTAATGGCATTCAGAAAGTAACTTTCTCTTTAGGAATTATTCTTTTTATTGGTTTTGGGAGTTATCTTTTTTACAAAACCAATATCGAATATCCGTATTTGACCGAAGACGATCAGAATAACTGGAGCGAGAAATATGAAACTCAATTTAAAAAATATACCACTCTTGCCCAGCCCACGATTGTTTCTGTAAAAAGTAAAGTCGATTTATTTCCTGATAAAAATCGCTATGAAGTAAAAGGCGTTTATGAATTGATCAATGATTCTGAAAAACCAATTGATAGTTTACTCCTATATATAGATCGAAATTCGAAACTGACTTCTGTTGAAATTCCGAATTCGAAAAATCTGGATGATGTTTCGGCATTTCATCATTATTGGTATCGATTGGAAAAACCTTTGCAACCTCACCAGAAAATAAAAATGAGTTTTTCTTTTGAGTCTTCCTGGTCGCCGTTTAAAGGACATACTGCCTTTAATTCTATAATCGAAAATGGTTCATTTATGCGAATAAGCCGTTACTTTCCGCTTTTTGGTTATCAGGAATCGAATGAAATCAGCAGTAAAAAAGAGCGGACAAAAAGACATTTGAAACCGCAATCACCTCTTAAAAAGCTGGAAGACAAATCGGAAATTAAATATGATTTTGTTGATTATGATGCTATGGTTTCAACTTCTAAAAATCAAACCGCAATTGGTGTTGGAGATTTAATTGGAAATTGGACAAAAGACAACCGTAATTATTTTCATTATAAATCTAATGGCAAGATTCCGTTTCGATTTGCTTTTTCTTCTGCCGAATATGAAATCCAAAAAACGAATTATAAAGGCATTTCGATTGAAGTTTTTTACGATAAAAGGCATTCGAGAAACATTAAAAAACTAATTCAGGATGTAAAAAATACTTTAGATTACTGCCAGAATAACTTTGGTAAATATCCGTATAAAACAATTCGTTATGCCGAAGTTTCAGCTTTCGCCGATGGATTTGCTGCGACTTCATATCCGTCGACGGTTTTTATGAAAGAGAATTTTGGATTTTACAGCAACCTCAACAATAAGGATAAGGAAGATGTAATTAATCAATTAACAGCACATGAATTGTCGCATGAATGGTGGGGAAATTCACAAATAAGTCCGGAACAAAAAGAAGGAAGCTGGATTTTGACTGAAACTTTAGCGCAATACACGGAATTGATGTTGTATGAAAAAGAACATGGCTTGGAAAAAGCGATCGAAACTTTAAAAATTCATCTGGATTTATATTTGAGCAGCCGAAGTTACGATCCTGAAACACCTTTGTATAAAACAAATTACGATACACCGCATTTACCCTATGATAAAGGAATGCTGGTAATGCATCAGCTTCGGGTTTTAATTGGGGAAGAAAAAGTAAATCTGGCTTTGAAAAATTTTCTGAATCATTATAAACATCCAAATCCGTTTCCTGATTCTGAGGCTTTATTAAAAGAAATTTATGAGGTAACGAATCAAAAACTGCATCCTAAATTAGATGAAATGTTTAAGCAGATTATTACCTATTCGTCAAAAATAGAATCTGTTTCAAGTATTCAAAAAAATGGCTTTTATGAAGTTTCTTTTAAAGCTGATTCTGAAAAATTCAGAGAAAATGCAACCGGAGAACGAAAACAAATTCCAAACGATGCTTCAATAGATATTGGGATTTATGATGAAAACGGAAAATTATTTCTTTATCCTTTTGCCATCAAAAACAATAAAATTGAAGGGAAATTAAAACTCAAAACAAAACCTGAGCGAATTGTGATTGATCCGTATTTAATGAATATTGATACTTTTATAAAGGACAACGAGAAAGAGATTGATTAGTTTTTTTGCCACGAATTCCACGAATTTCCACTAATTATTTTTTTGCCACAGATTAAAAGGATTAAAATGATTTTTTTGCTTTCGCTAAAATTAAAAATCCAAATAATCTTTTAATCTGTGGCAAAAACTTTTATTTCAATTGAATAAAAATCTGTTTGTGGGTTGTTTTTCCGTCGTCTTTAATTTTCAAATCTTTACTGGATTCGATTTCAAATTTAGATGACGTTTCTATATTTAATGAAACATCTTGATATCGAAAGTTTTGCGGGATTTCAGGCAATTCGATCGTAACTTCTATTTCTTTGTTTTTTTGTTTGTAATCGACTTTAATTCTGTCTCTTAACCAAATATATTCGTAAACTTCTTGCCACGGTGCCATCCAAATGGAATCGTTTCCTTTTGCTCCGTATTTATCTGCAAGCGTTATCATATAGTATTTAAAATCAGGAAAACGCATGCTTAAATTCCAAAGATTTCCATTTCCTGTTCCGTGTGTGAAATCGTTAAACCAAACAGGTTCTGGATGTTTTACAATTGAATCTATGTTTTTTAAATAACGATTCATTGTTTTGAAACTAGTCGTGTCTTTTGAACTCAATACAAAAGTTCTTGCAGAAATCATTTTATCTAAATCAACTTTAGAATTTACTTTATAAACTGGACCTGTACCTTTATAAGAAGCAACAGAAAGAAATCCGTTTGCTAGTGCTTCTTTTTCGTATTCCAAATGATAATCGGGGTCACCTTCTCCGCCCGGAACCACAAAATGCGACATCGTAAAATCAAGATTTTACTTTATTGAAGTGGTATTTTCGGTTACTTCTGTCAAATAATTTGTGCCGTGTTTTGTTGCGTGATGGAAACCGTGATTCAAAATATCCCAGCCTGCATTGTACATTTCTTTTATTTCAGACCAAGAAAGATGTCCGCGATTTTCAGGTAAATAACGAATTGAACCTCCATTGATCGCTAAAGCCAATTTAAACGGAATTTTATTTCCCATTCCGTCCGAATAGAAAAGCCCTTCCGAAGTTGTTCCGTCTCCACCTTGATCAATTTTCCATTCGTTAATCGAAACATTGTTGATTTTTCCTCCATTCAATAAAGGAAAAGCCGTTAAATAAGCCGATCTGTAACCATCGTCAAGCGTAAAACTATATGCGAAATGTTTGTTATATTTTAATGGAGAAACGGCAATTTTTATTTTATCTGTCGATTTTAATTTTATTTTGAATGAAATTGTTTTCGGTTTTGAAGAATCTTTTTCGATAATTCCTTTTGAAAAACTATTAAAGCTTCCGAAGATTACAATAACTATTATAATGAGAATTCGTTTTGACATAAATTTTAGGGATTCATTTTCGACTTAAAAGTACATTTCTTTTTCAAAAAAATATTTTAAAACTGATTCTACTGCTTAAAATAATTTCTGTCGATTCAAAAAAGTGAACAGATTTTAAACCTAACTTTGTAGATCAAATATCAAAATTTGATTTAGCATCTCTGCAAATGACACACAAAATTTTAATTATAGACGACGAAGAAAAACTGAGAAGTCTGCTGGTTCGTATTATAAAATCGGAAGGATTTGAAGTTTTTGAAGCCAAAGATTTAAAATCAGGTTTTAAGAAACTAGAACAAACCGAAATTGATGTCGTTTTATGTGATGTAAAACTGCCTGACGGAAATGGCGTTGACTTTCTTCAAAACATAAAAGGAAGTTTTCCTTTAACAGAAGTTATTCTTTTAACTGCTTTTGGGAATATTCCAGATGGCGTTCAGGCAATGAAAAATGGTGCTTTTGATTATATCGTAAAAGGCGACGATAACGACAAAATTATTCCGCTTCTTTATAAAGCAGTTGAAAAAGTGCATTTGCAAAAAAAAGTACAACAGCTTGAAAAACGCATAAACGATAAATATTCTTTCAGTACTATTATTGGAAAATCGAAAGGAATTGAACAGGTTATTGATCTCGCACAAAAAGTAGCAAAAACAGATTCGACTGTTTTACTTACTGGCGAAACAGGAACTGGTAAAGAAGTTTTTGCACAGGCGATTCACGAAAACAGTAATCGCGTTGGCAAATCTTTCGTAGCCTTGAATTGCAGTACTTTCACAAAAGAAATTTTAGAAAGCGAACTTTTCGGTCATAAACAAGGCGCTTTTACGGGAGCTGTAAAAGATAAAAAGGGTTTTATTGAAGAAGCGAACGGCGGTACTTTATTTCTGGATGAAATTGGAGAAATGCCAATTGATCTTCAAGCCAAATTATTGCGTGTTTTAGAAACTTCAGAATATATTCCGGTTGGCGATACCACTCCTAAAAAATCAAATTTCAGATTAATTGCCGCTACAAATAGAGATTTAAAAACAGAAAGTGATGAACATCGCTTCCGTTCTGATTTGTATTTCCGTTTAAATATCTTCGAAATAAAACTGCCTTCTTTACGAGAAAGAATCAAAGATATATCGGTATTGACTCATTATTTCGTTAAACAGTTTTCTGAAAAAACGAATAAAAAAACATTACATATCTCTGATGAATTTCTGCAGAAATTAGAAAATTATTCCTGGCCGGGAAATATCCGTGAACTTAAAAATATCATAGAAAGATCGGTTATTTTGAGTAACGGCGATACTTTAACTTCGGATGTACTGCCTTATGAAATGCAGCAACAATCTGAAAATAATTCAAAACCAATGTCGGCTTTCTCAATGCAGAGTGTTGAAAAACTGCACATACAAAAGGTTTTAAATTATACTAAAGGGAATAAAGCAGAAACGGCTCGATTATTAGAAATTGGAATTGCGACTTTGTATAGAAAGCTGGAAGAATATGGAATTGAAAATTCCAAAATTTAAAAAATTCCAAATCCCAATATTAATGGCAAATTTCAATATCAATTTTTAAAGCTTCGGAGAAGCGTAATATTTATAGATTATTTATTGCCAATGAAAAAAAGCTCCAGAGGAGCGACACCTACGTAATCAAAAAAATATGTCGCCCCGCTGGGGCTCTGATAAATGTGGATTCATCATTTCTATAAATATTTCGCTCCTCCGGAGCTTGACAATAACATATCAAAACGAGAAAAGCTTATCAAAATGATAGGCTTTTTTTATGCCTTATTTTTGGCACACAACTACATTCCTTTCATTGACAACAGTTTAGCTATAACTTGATTTTTTCGGAACATATTTTGGCATAAGGAGGGAGAACATTAAAATTCATTCCAAATGAAAACTCAAGTTACCTCAATCTACAAACAAGCTGAACGCTTTGCCGAAATCACTAAAAAATCGATTATTTCAGGCAATATCGTGAGAGCAAAGAAATGTCTGGCTCTTGCCGAACGTTTGTTTATAACTGGAAGCATCGAAACTAAAAATGCCATTTCTAATGTGTATGTTTTTTCGGTTTCTTCTTTTATGGAAGTGCGTCACTGCAATATTTCTCATCTATTTCCGCAAACGCTTAAAGCAGAATATATCAAGCAGGTTAATGCTTCTGGTGTTTAATCGTTTAACTGTTTAATTGTTTAATCGCTCCAACATAATCTAAAATCTGAACTCTAAAATCTAAAATAAATCATATGATCACATTTCTTTTACTCGCATTGGCCGTGGTGCTATTTGCAATTTGTTTTATGTCAGTCGAATTTTTTGAAAAAATCTAAATCATGACCGCACTATTTATTATTTCAATCGCCGTTTTCGTGTATTTGGTATATGTATTAATCAAACCCGAAAAATTTTAAATCATGTAAAAAAGTGAAATCCTGAATGTGACATGTAAACGTAAATTTTATTCATCAACCCTTTTTACAAAATCATCTCTCATTTTTCACTAAAAAATATAAAAATTATGAACACAGAATTATTAGGCGTCATTGGTATTTTTCTCCTCACCATTGTTTTGGCTATTCCTTTAGGAAAATATATTGCTAAAGTTTATTTAGGAGATAAAACACTTCTTGATCCGATTTTCAATCCAATTGAAAAATTTATTTTTAAAATCAGCGGTATTAATTCCACTGAAGAAATGAACTGGAAACAACACTTAAAAGCACTTTTAAGTATTAATATGGTTTGGTTCTTTCTTTGCTTTTTTGTCTTATTATTTCAGGGTTCTTTACCCCTTAATCCGGATAACAACCCTTCTATGACGCCTGATTTGGCATTTAACACTGCTATTTCATTTTTAGTCAATTGTAACTTACAGCATTATTCAGGCGAAAGCGGGGTTTCTTACCTTTCACAAATAGTCTTGATGTTCCTTCAATTTGTTTCTGCTGGTATCGGAATGGCTGCTGCCGCTATGATTTTTACAGCAATGAAAGAAAGAACGACAGAACAATTGGGTAATTTTTACAATTATTTCATCAAAAGCTGTACTCGTATTTTATTACCCCTTTCTGCAATTGTAGCTATCGCATTAGTTTTCAGCGGTACTCCTATGACTTTTGAAGGAAAAGATGCTATTACAACGCTTCAAGGTGATCATGTAGAAGTTTCTCGCGGACCAGCTGCAGCCTTTATTGCAATTAAACATATTGGTACAAATGGTGGTGGATTTTTTGGAGCCAACTCAGCGCATCCATTAGAAAATCCAACTTATTTTACTAACCAAGTTGAACTTTGGGCGCAGATGATTATTCCGTTTGCGATGATTTTTGCTCTTGGATTTTTCCTAAACAAAAGAAAATTAGCGAATATTATTTTTGGTGTAATGACGGTTGGTTTCTTACTCTTGGTTGTTCCAACAGTTATGAGTGAAATCAACGGAAATCCTGCTATCGAAAAAATGGGAATTGCACAGGCAACCGGAGCGATGGAAGGAAAAGAAGTTCGGTTTGGTCCGGCAATTTCAGGTTTCTGGAGTATTGCTACAACGGTAATTTCTACAGGTTCTGTAAACAGTATGCACGATAGTTCTATGCCTATTTCTGGTGCGATGCAACTATTATCTATGATGGTAAATGCTTTTTACGGCGGATGCGGTGTTGGTATTCTAAACTACTATGTTTTCATTATTCTGGCTGTATTTATCTCCGGATTAATGGTTGGCCGAACTCCCGAATTTTTAGGAAAGAAAATCGAAGCGCGGGAGGTTAAAATTGCTGCTTTTATCGCTATTCTTCACCCTTTATTAATATTAGCCGGAACTGCTTTAGCCTCTTATTTTGCTGCGCATGATACTGCAATGGGTTATTGGTTTAGCGGCAATGCAACAGGCTGGTTAAACAATTCTGGCAATCACGGATTCTCAGAAATGTTATACGAATATACTTCAAGTGCTGCCAATAATGGTTCTGGTTTTGAAGGATTGGGAGATAATAATCCGTTCTGGAATATCACTACAGGAATTGTATTACTGTTAAGCCGTTTTATTCCAATAATTGGTCCATTGGCAATTGCAGGTTTACTGGCAGGTAAAAAATACATTCCAGAGAGTGCAGGAACTTTAAAAACCGACACCTCAATTTTCGGAATCATGACTTTTGCCGTAATCGCAATTATCGCTGCTTTATCATTCTTCCCAGCATTGGCTTTAGGTCCATTGGCAGAATTCTTTACTTTAAAATAATATAAAAAATGACAACTAATAAATCCACATCATTGTTTGAAAGTAAACAGGTAAAAGAAGCCTTAGCGCAGTCTTTTGTGAAGCTTAATCCAAAAATGATGATCAAAAATCCGGTAATGTTTACCGTAGAAATTGGAACAGCCATTATGTTTGCTGTCTGCATTTCAATATTAATGGGTGCAAATGATCAGGGAAGTTTTACTTATAACCTAATTGTATTTTTAATTTTACTGGCAACGCTTTTATTTGCCAATTTCGCCGAGGCAATTGCCGAAGCAAGAGGAAAAGCACAAGCCGACAGTTTAAGAAAAACAAGAGAAGAAACTCCTGCAAAACAAATTTTACCTAACGGAGAAATTAGAAACATTAGTTCTTCGGCATTAAAAAAAGACGATATTTTCGTTTGTGAAGCTGGCGATTTAATTGCTGCCGATGGAGAAATTATCGAAGGTTTGGCTACAATCGACGAAAGTGCCATTACTGGAGAAAGTGCTCCTGTTATTCGGGAAGCTGGCGGAGATAAATCTTCGGTTACCGGAGGGACAAAAGTTTTATCTGATAAAATTAAAGTAAAAGTTACTTCTGAACCCGGCGAAAGCTTTTTAGATAAAATGATTGCTTTAGTTGAAGGTGCAAGCCGTCAGAAAACACCAAACGAAATCGCCTTAACCATTTTATTAGCCGCATTTACTTTAATCTTCGTGATTGTGTGCGTTACGCTAAAACCGTTTGCCGACTATGCCAACGCACCCATCACGATTGCGGCTTTCATTGCTTTGTTTGTTTGTTTAATTCCAACTACAATTGGAGGTTTACTTTCTGCGATTGGTATTGCGGGAATGGACAGAGCGTTGCGCGCTAACGTAATTACAAAATCTGGTAAAGCGGTTGAAACTGCGGGAGATATTGATGTATTGCTTTTGGATAAAACCGGAACCATTACCATTGGAAACAGAAAAGCAACCAATTTTTATCCCACAAAAGTAATTTCTTTTGATGATTTCGTTAAATCGGCGGTTTTGAGTTCGCTTGCAGATGATACTCCAGAAGGGAAAAGTATTCTCGAGCTCGGTAAAATGTTAGATGTGAATAGTAAAATGCAGTCAGACATTTCACTTCTTACAGAAAACATCTCACACAGTATAAAATTTACTGCTGAAACCAGAACTTCTGGAGTCGTATTAAAAGACGGGACTAATATTCGAAAAGGCGCACAAGACGCTGCAAAAAACATTGCGCAGCAAGCCGGAAATTCTTTTCCTGAAGATACTGCACAACAAGTTATCACGATTTCATCGAACGGAGGAACTCCATTAGTAGTAATCAAAAACAATGAAGTTCAAGGTGTAATCGAACTTCAGGATATTATCAAAACCGGAATGAAAGAACGTTTTGAGCGCTTACGCAGAATGGGAATCAAAACGGTTATGGTTACGGGTGATAATCCGCTTACGGCTAAATTTATTGCCGAAACTGCTGGTGTTGATGATTTTATTGCCGAAGCTAAACCTGAGGATAAAATGAACTACATTAGAAAAGAACAAGCCGAAGGACGACTAGTAGCGATGATGGGTGACGGAACAAATGATGCTCCGGCTTTGGCTCAAGCCAATGTTGGTGTTGCTATGAACAGCGGAACTCAAGCTGCAAAAGAAGCCGGAAACATGGTCGATCTTGACAATGACCCAACGAAACTAATTGAGATTGTTGAAATTGGAAAACAGCTTTTAATGACTCGAGGTACTTTAACTACTTTTTCTATTGCAAATGACGTTGCGAAATATTTTGCTATTGTTCCTGCTCTTTTTATTACTGCGATTCCTGCGTTACAAGGTTTAAATATCATGCATTTGCACAGTCCGGAAAGCGCGATTTTATCGGCTGTAATTTTCAACGCGGTTATTATTCCAATTTTGATTCCGCTTGCGCTGAAAGGGGTTGATTATCGACCAATTGGAGCAAGTGCCATCCTAAAAAGAAACCTTTTGATTTATGGTTTGGGCGGTTTGATTGTTCCTTTTATCGGTATTAAAGTTATTGATTTACTAGTAGCTCTATTCATGTAAGGTTCTAAGATGCTAAGATTCTAAGGGACTAAGGTTTTCTCTTAGAATTGCAAATACAGGAATCTTTAAAAACTCAAATTAAAAACATGACTTCGATTTGCTAAGCTTCTGAAAAAAAACTTAGAACCTTAGCAACTTAGTCCCTTAGAATCTCAAAAAAATGAAAAATCTATTTTCTATAATAAAACTTACCGTATTTACTTTGATTTTATTTGCGGTTATTTATCCTCTTGCGATTTATGGAATCGCACAAATTGCTCCAAATCAAGGAAAAGGAGAAACGATTTCGGTTAACGGAAAAGTGGTTGGTTATCAAAAAATTGGTCAGAAATTCGATAAGTCGAATTATTTCTGGGGAAGACCATCTGCTGTTGATTATAACGCGGCGGGAAGTGCTGGAAGCAACAAAGGCCCAAGCAACGCCGATTATCTTGCTTTGGTTCAAAAAAGAATTGATACGCTTTTACTGGTTCATCCTTACTTGAAAAAGTCTGAAATTCCGGCTGATATGGTTACGGCTTCAGGAAGCGGTTTAGATCCAAATATTTCTCCACAAGGCGCTTTGATTCAGGTAAAACGAATTGCTAAAGAAAGAAAACTGGATGAAACTAAAGTGAAATCTTTGGTGGAATCTAAAATTAATTCAGCTGTTGTTGGTCCTGAAACGGTTAATGTTTTGGAATTGAATGTTGCGCTGGATCAGCTTCGCTAAAACAAGGTTCTGAGGTTCTGAGTCGCTAAGGTTCTAAGGTTTTTATCCTAACAGGTTTCCAAAACCTATTAGATATTATAAACAGAGTAACCACACAGTTTGTCATCCTGAGGAACGAAGGATCACACTCGAAACTCCGTCCCTATAATCGCCAATCTTTGTCGAGCTCCTTGTGTGATCCTTCGTTCCTCAGGATAACAAAAAATGGCGAGAATTGGAATCTAAAAAACTAAACTTACAATAATACCTAACAGGTTTTGGAAACCTGTTAGGATATGAAAATATTATAATACAAAAATGCCTTTTTTACCCCAAATGCCCTAGCCCCGATAGTAGTGGAAATCCTTTTTCTGGCTTCTTTAGCCAGGAAAAGATTGAAACGGATAGCGGGATTAGCTCCTAAAAAATCTACTAATAAATAATAGAATACCACAAAAATGAAAAAAATAATACTTACTGCTCTAATCGCTTTTGGTTATAGCAATTTACATGCACAAGAAGAATCAAAAAGTCCGCTGACGTTTTCGGGATATGTAGAAACCTATTACAGCTATGATTTTGGAAAACCTGAAAATCATACTCGGCCAAGCTTTTTTTATAACTTTAATAAAAGTAATGAAGTAAACATCAATTTAGGTCTTGCAAAAGTAAATTATACCAAAGAAAATGTTCGGGGAAATTTTGCCTTAATGGCGGGAACTTATGCCGAATATAATATGTCTGCTGAACAAGGTTTGTTGAAAAATGTTTACGAGGTAAATGTGGGTGTGAAAATTTCGAAAAGCCATAATTTATGGATTGATGCAGGGATTATGCCAGCTCACATTGGTTTTGAAAGTGCCATTGGAAAAGACTGTCAAACTTTATCAAGAAGTATTCTGGCTGAGAATTCGCCTTATTATGAAGCAGGAGTCAAAATTGGTTATACCTCTGAATCAGGAGAATGGTATTTGGCGGGTATGTACTTGAATGGCTGGCAGAGAATTGAAAAAGTTGAAGGCAATCAAACACCTGCTTTTGGAACTCAAATTACTTTCAAACCTTCTGATAAAGTTGTTTTGAACTGGAGTACTTATGTTGGAAATGAGCAACCAGATATTAATAAAAAATGGCGTTATTTCAACAACTTTTACGGACAGTTTAAAGTAACGGAAAAAACAAATATTACAGCTGGTTTTGATATTGGATCTCAGCAGTCGGCTAAAGGAAGTGATAAATACGATACTTGGTTTTCGCCCGTTTTGATTCTGCAATACAAACCAGTAGACAAGATTCAGCTTGCAGTACGAGGTGAATATTATAGTGATGAAAAGGGGGTAATTATCGCAACTGAAACGCCAAACGGGTTTAAAACTTACGGATTTTCAGCTAACTTTGATTACTTAGTTACTGATAATGTTATGTTTAGAATTGAAGCCAGAAATCTTTCAAGTAAAGACGAAATCTTCACAAATAAAGACAATCTTCCAACGGATACGAATACGTTTGTGACGACTTCGCTCGCAATTTCTTTCTAAACATTAATTTTTTTTACCATTAAGAGATTAAGAAAATTAAGTTTTAGCACCCGATTTTAATCTAGAATACAGAACATTAAGCTTAATGTTCTGTAGACAAAGAAAAGCTTAACTTCCTTAATCTATTAATGGTTAAACCAAAAAATATGGAAAACGAAAATAATAACGCACAGCACTTTCTCGATTTAATTCAGAAATCACGAAAAGGAAAGTTTAAAATCTACATTGGAATGAGCGCCGGTGTGGGCAAAACTTTTCGTATGCTTCAGGAAGCGCATTCGTTATTGAAAAACGGAATCGATGTAAAAATTGGCTACATTGAAACACACATGCGGAAGGAAACGCATGAATTACTTGCCGGTCTTCCGATTATTCCGAGGCGGACTATTTTTTATAAAGGAAAAGAACTCGAAGAACTCGACGTTCAGGCTATCATCAACCTTAGACCAGAAGTAGTTATTGTTGATGAATTGGCACATACAAACGTTGAAGGAAGCAAAAACGAAAAACGCTGGCAGGATGTTTTAGAAATTCTGGAAGCTGGAATAAATGTAATTTCAGCTGTTAATATTCAGCATATTGAGAGTTTAAACGAAGACGTAAAACGAATTACGAATATTGATGTTCAGGAACGAATTCCTGATAATGTTTTGCGTCTGGCCGATGAGGTCGTGAATATCGATTTGACTTCGGAAGATTTGATTGCACGTTTAAAGGAAGGTAAAATTTATACGGCAGATAAAATTCCGACTGCTTTAGCGAACTTTTTTAAATCGGAACAAATTCTGCAATTACGCGAATTGGCATTGAAAGAAGTAGCAAGTCAAGTGGTTCGAAAAGTAGAAAGCGAAGTACCGAATCTGCATGCTTTACGACATGAAAAATTGTTGGCCTGCATTAGCAGTAATGATAAAACGGCTAAAATTGTGATCAGAAAAGCAGCTCGATTGGCAAGCTATTATAACGGAAGCTGGTATGTTTTGTATGTCGAAACTCCGCAGGAAAGCAGTACAAGAATTGCACTTGATAAACAAAGACATTTAATTAATAACTTTAAACTTGCCGTGCAACTAGGAGCCGAAGTTATTAAACTCGAAAATTCGAATATTGCCAATGCAATTTTGACAACCGTAGAAGAAAAACAAATTACAACTGTGTGTATCGGAAAACCGCATTTGAATTTATTTAAAGTAATTTTGTCTACAACAATTTTCAGGCGTTTGCTAAACAAGCTGTCTTTATCAAATGTTGATCTTGTTATTCTGTCTTAAAAGTTTTTAAACCATATAAGTTATATAAGTTCATTTAAATTCGGGGCGTTGAAGTTTAACCGCAAAGTTCGCAAGGTTTTTACGCAAAGTTCGCTAGAATTATTTTGCTCGCAAAGACGCAAAGCTTTTAATCTAACCTTTGCGTGCTTTGCGAAACCTTAGCGCTCTTTGCGGTTAAATTTTAAGCACAGTTTTTAAATGAACTTATATAACTTATATGGTTCAAAAAAAATTAAATGTTTTATAAAATGAGAATTAAAACCAAATTGAATCTGGGTGTTGGATTGTTATTTTTAATGATTATCATTCTCTCGTTAGTGAGTGCTTATTCTGTTTTTTTGATTAAGCAAGACACCGAGAATATTCTGAAATCCAATTATAATACTTTGGAATATTCCCGAAATATGATTTTTGCCTTGGACGGAATAAAGTCGGATTCAAAAGAAACAATTCAGAGTTTTGAGGAAAATCTTGAAAAGCAGACTCAAAATATTACAGAACCAGGGGAAAAACAAGCTACCGAAAAACTGAAAGCGAGTTTTGCTCTTTTAGACAAAAACAATGCTGATGAATCAGTAAAAGCTCAGATTCGTCAGGATATTTTTGCGATTATGAAACTGAATCTGGACGCCATAAAACAGAAAAGCGATATCGCTAAACATTCGGCTGAAACGGCTAATTTGTCGATTGCCATTGTGGGAACTTTATGCTTTCTGATTGCTTTTAATCTATTGGTTAATCTGCCCAATAATATTGCGAATCCTATTAGAGAATTAACGCAGAGTATTAAGGAAATTGCCAATAAAAACTATTCCGAACGTGTTCATTTTACGAGTCACAGTGAATTTGGAGATCTCGCGAAATCATTCAATACCATGGCGCAAAAGCTGGAAGAATATCATGACAGTAATGTTTACAAACTTCTTTTTGAAAAGAAACGGCTGGAAACGCTGATCAATAATATGAACGATCCTATTATTGGTTTGGATAACGAAGGAATTGTTTTGTTTGTAAATGATGAAGCGCTGAAAATTATCGGTCTAAAATCGGAAGATATTATTGGAAAACCTGCATCTGAATTAGCGGTTTCTAATGATTTAATTCGTTCTTTAATTCTGAAAGAAACTGAAACTCCTAAAAAACAGGCTCTCAAAATTTTTGCTCACGGAAAGGAAAGTTATTTCGAAAAAGAAATCCACAATATCACGATAACACCAACAGGCGAAGAAAAAGAAATCAATATTGGTGATGTCATTATTCTTCGAAATATTACACTTTTTAAAGAATTAGATTTTGCTAAAACGAATTTTATTGCGACCGTTTCGCACGAATTAAAAACACCAATTGCTTCTATAAAATTAAGTCTTCAATTGCTTGAAAATGCTAAAACGGGCAATATGAACGACGACCAAAAACAATTGGTTGAAAGTATAAAAGATGATAGTCAGCGTTTATTGAAAATTACAGGGGAATTACTGAATTTATCGCAATTGGAAACTGGAAATATTCAGCTAAATATTGGAAAAAGCAATCCACAGGAAATTGTGAAATATGCCGTAGAAGCTGTAAAAGTTCAGGCAGATCAAAAACAGATTCTGTTAGTTGTTGATGCCAATGAAAATCTCAAAAACGTAAAAGCAGATGCTGAAAAAACAGGCTGGGTTTTAATTAATTATTTATCGAATGCCATTAGATATTCGTCTGAAAAAAGCACGATTCTTATTAAATTAAAAGAAGAAAATAATCAAATGTTTTTTCAGGTTATTGATACCGGAAAAGGAATTGATGCAAGATATAAAGACAAAGTTTTCGATAAATATTTTCAAGTTCCTGGAAGTCAAAAATCTGGAACAGGATTGGGTTTAGCGATAAGCAAAGAATTTATTGAAGCCCAAAACGGAAGTGTTGGGGTCGAGAGTAATTTAGGATTGGGAAGTACGTTTTGGTTTTCGTTGAAAGTTTAGATTTTTTTTTAGCCTCAAAGGCGCTAAGTCGCAAAGTTTTTTTAAGCCACAAATTGCACAGATTAAAAGGATTTTTAATGGCTTTGTATCAATTTTATTACGTCTGTCAGTCTGTGTGAAGTCGAAGATCTTTCGTAACTGTAAAGCCCTTCGACTTCGCTCAGGGTGACACTCAGAATAATAAAAAATAAGCCAATCTTAATTCAATTACCTCATTTAAAACCAACAAATTAAAGTTCGCTTAAGGTTCAATTAAGCCCAAAATACCTGCGTCGAACATTCGTTAATTTTGTACAATATAACGACTAAGAAAATGTTCCACAAAACGATTTCCCTACTATTTCTATTCGGATTATTTTCTGTAAATGCGCAGCAAAACGATTCGATTACAAAAATTGACAGTACTTCACATCAGCTAAAATTCAATTATAAACAATTGATTATTCCTAGTGTATTAATTGGGTATGGTGTTATTGGACTTGAAAGCGATCAGCTGTTAAGCTTCAATTCGCAAATAAAAAAAGAAGTTACTGAAGACATTGACGAGAAAGTTACAATTGATGATTTTTCTCAGTATGCGCCTGCTGCATCGGTTTATGCGTTAAATGCTTTTGGCGTAAAAGGCAAAAACAATATGCGCGACCGCTCTGTGATATTGGTGACTTCGTATGCAATTATGGCAACAACAGTTTTATCTTTAAAATCGATTTCACATGTAGAAAGGCCCGACGGAAGTTCAAACAACTCCTTCCCTTCCGGACATACTGCAACTGCGTTTATGGGTGCCGAATTTTTATATCAAGAATACAAAGACAAATCAATTTGGTACGGAATTGCAGGTTACGCCGTTGCAACTGGAACTGGCCTTTTCAGAATTTACAACAACCGCCATTGGCTAACAGACGTGGCTGCTGGAGCTGGAATCGGGATTTTGAGTACCAAAATTGCCTATTGGATTAATCCGTATATCACTAAAAAATTGTTCAAATCATCAGCCGAAAATAAATCTACTTCTATGATATTGCCCTTTTATAATGGACAGCAATATGGTTTGGGATTTGCGAAGGTTTTTTAATTTATAATTTGTCATAAAATGCTATTATTCTTTATTTAATATTTTAAGTTTGTTAGAAAAACAAATCAAAAATTAAATGAGTTATATAGTTGTAGACATAGAATCAGACGGACCAATTCCTGGAGATTATTCCATGATATGCTTTGGTGCTGTGCTTGTAAATGAAAAGTTAGATAAAACTTTTTATGGAAAATTAAAACCTATTTCCGATAAGTTTGATCCGCAAGCTTTAGCAATTTCAGGTTTCAACAGAGAAACAACTTTAGAATTTGATGATCCAAAAGAGGTAATGCTAAATTTTGAAGAATGGATAAAAGAAAATTCAAAAGGAAGGCCAATATTTATTAGCGATAATAATGGTTTTGACTGGATGTTCATTTGCTGGTATTTTCATCATTTTTTGAATAGAAATCCTTTTGGATATTCATCAAGAAGAATAGGTGATTTATACTGTGGTTTAGTAAATGATACTTTCGCTCAATGGAAACATCTTCGAAAAACGGAACATACGCATAATCCCGTTGATGATGCCATGGGAAATGCTGAAGCATTATTGCATATGAAAAATGAAATGCAACTGAAAATTGATTTAAAATAAACTCCAGAATTAAAGATTCATTTCCATAATCGGCATGAATCTATTTTTTATGGAAGTTTCAAATTCACCGATTTTTGTAAATCCGATTTTCTGGTAAAATTGTTCGGCATTTGGTTCTGAATCTAAAATGATTTTTTGACATTTTTCATTTCGCATTCTTTCCAAAAAATCATTCATTAGAAAAGAACCAAATCCTTTTCCTATATATTCAGGTAAAATAAATAAGTTATCCAATTTTACCTGATTGTTTTCTAATCTTAAATAAGAATAATAACCAACAATCTGATTCTCATCAACCAAATTAAAAACAGGATTTGTTTTGATATAATCTATGGTGATGGTTAGATTATTACTCCATTTCTTCATTTGCTCATCCGAATATCCCCAATACGCCTTTGACTTTTTGGTGATTTCCGTTAAACAGATATGATCTTCGATTTTGGCTTTTTGGATATTCATAAAGTAGTCGGTTTAAAGTAATTTCCTATTTTCGGCAATTGCTTTTTCATATTCGATTGAATTCATTTTCTGCAAATTATCAATCAAATAATCTATTTGTGCTAAACCAATTTCTTTATATTTTTTGATATCCTCTTCGCTTAATTTAATTTCTCTTTGGACATCTGCTATTCCGCCTAAAAAGCACCAAAGAAAATATTCTTCATTAAACACTCGAAATATAAAATTCCAATCTTCAAAATACAAAATCTGTCCTTCTATAGCTGTAAAATCTAAATAATTTTCAGCATATTTAAAACCTTCAAAAGTTTTGTTTGTAATTCTAATACTGACAAAACTCTTTTTACTGATTATTTCATTAATCTCTTCAACAGTCTTATCATCAACACGATATGAAAATCGAAGTTCGTCCAGAAATTCTTCATCACTAATAAAACCAATAACTCTTAGAAACTTGTGAAATCGTTTATCCCATTCTGCAAGTGTTAATTCTGTTCTTGTTATAAAACTCACTGTGCCTGTATAAACAATAAATATCATTACTCTTAATTTCTATAGTTAATGAACCTCTAGGTATTCGAAGTATTATTCTTAATCTCTCGAACTTCACGTTTCAATTCTAAAAGCAAATCTTTCATTGCTCCGGTTTCTGTCATTTCTTGTTTTTTATCCGAACGGCCAATATTACATTCATATTCCCAAATCTCCAAAATATCAGAAGCTTTCACTTCATAATTCGGATAAAAACTGTTATCGGATTCTAAAACCAAAGAGTTCTTTTTGTTTTTATTGAGACGTTTGTACACCATTCCTTCATTTTTAGTAATCAGAATATAGGTTTTACCGTCCATCACCTCTCCTAGTTTTTCTACATAACGACCAATAATGATAGAACCGTCTTCGTGTGGAGGCATTGAATCGCCTTCAACGGGAAATCCGCGATGTTTTCCAGGTCCTAAAAACGGAAGTGTAATTTGCTGTAAACTTTCAATATATTCAGGATCAGCATATCCGTTCAAATATCCTGCTTTTGCTTTTTGAGATACAATTTCAATAAAATTTTCTCCAAAACTATCCACTTGAATGGGCAAAATAAGTCGGTTACCTTCCAATTTTATCAAATTTTGCACATCAATTTTACGTATATCGACAGATAATATCAAGTCAATACTCATATGAAAATATAACGCAATCTTCTTTAGAATATCATACGGTGCTTCCGAAGTTCCGTCTTCGTATTTCACGTATCTTCCTCTTGTAATACTAAGGTTTTCAGCTAATTTCTCCTGTGATATTTTATGCTTAACCCTTAACGCTCTGATGTTGTCTGAAAATAAGGACATAATAAATTTGTTATAATTTGGAACAGCAAATATACAAAAA
>Ga0308157_10003243_pt1 | contig 24180 bp, 22 predicted proteins | sample PhyBR1_FD_201035 | JGI IMG/M metagenome (GOLD analysis project Ga0308157, IMG submission 201035) | Phyllosphere microbial communities from UC Gill Tract Community Farm, Albany, California, United States - DLSLB.R1 | ecosystem: Host-associated > Plants > Phyllosphere > Unclassified | place: USA...
GTGGCCGAAGGCTTCGACCTGGCCATCCGCCTGGGCCAGCTGCCGGACAGCGGGCTGGTGGGGCGAAAGCTTGAAGACGCGCCGCTGCTGCTGGTGGCGGCGCCGGACTATCTGCAACGCCGCGGCACGCCGCAGACGCTGGACGACCTGCAGCAGCACCTGTGCCTGCCGTTCGTGATGCCGCGCACCGGGCGGCTGGCGCCGTGGATCTTCCGCGACGACGGGCGCGACGTGGACTGGCTGCCGCGCTCGTCCATCGAGACCTCTGACGATGTGCTTGGCGTGGTGTCGCTGGCCGAACGGGGCATCGGAATCTGCCAGAGCTATGAGTTCATCGTGCGCGAGCGATTGCAGCGCGGGCAGCTGGTGGAAGTGCTGCCGCAGCTGCGGGGAAGATCGCGGCCGTTCTCGGTGATCTATGCACCGCATCGGCGTCAGTCGGCGGCGGCGCGGGCGATGATTGAACTGCTGGTGGGGAGTGCGGCGGTCGTCGAGGAAGGCATCAACTAAGGATGCGATGCCTTCTTGCGGTGTCGGGTTTGAACCGATTTTCGGACAACGCGGCAGATCAGGCGGCGTGGCCACCCGATGCGGACTAAGAACTGTTGCAAAGAGCGCCGTCGCGCTATTCGCTTGCGGCATGGGCAATTGCGCCACTTTGATTCGCAATCAGCAGAGCATCTGCACGAATGCGTCTTGTGGCGTCGCGTGCTGCACGAATGGCGCGTGCAACAATAGTTCCTCGCTTTCGAATCGCGCGATTTCTTCGCGAATTTCAATTTGCATTCGAAGCGGCAGCGTAAACACCATGGCGCGCCACCGACAACGGGTGGCAGCGGGTCTGCAAACCCGTTTGATGCACGCGCAAGTTGTTTACGCTTGCCCGTCGGCACCGTCCTTAACCGGTGCCGGCGGGCAATCCGTCGGCCTTTCTGGCGGGCGGTGCGTGGGAGTCTTCGGACTCACCGGCCAATAGCGCTGCATCAACCGGTTTGCAGCCACGCATCGTCCGCCACCCCGCCTACGCGGTGGCGCTGTTAAGCACAGCCAAGGAAACCGACGCCATGAGCGAATCCGAGACCTTCTCTTCGTACGCCGCAGTTGAGCCCATCAACGACGACACTCCACTGCCGGACCTGAGCACCTTCTTGGGCATTCTCAAGCGGATGCGCGGATGCGAGGGGGCTGATGGGCTGCCCTGGCCGGAGAATGACGTGTCACCCGGCCGCCGCGTGAGCCTGGCAAGAACCGAGCGCGCGTTGGTGGGGCTGCTGACGGTGCTGGAGGTGCTGCATTCAGCAGACCGCTGCCGGGTTGCAGCGGACCCGGAGCGGCATTTGGATGAGGGGGTGGTTGATGGGTTGTTTCTGGCTTGCCGGGGGTTGGCTGAGTGGGCTTGTCGGGAGGTCAGGCCGGAGTGATTGAGTCCACGCGAGCACACGAACAAGGGGTTTGATCGAGCGAAGTATCGGCCAACGTCTGCTCCCGGCCAGAAGCGGACGGCAACACTTGAGTTGAGTCGGCTGGCGAAGCCAATTTTAGTTATCTGTCAGACCCCATCCACTGGACGGTTAGACCAGACACCGTATACCAGGACGAGGCATAGACAGGTTGTTCCAAACTGCAGTAGCAAGCCGATGAAATAGAAGAACGGGTCATCGCTTCGATTGATTATGAACTCCCATGAAAAGGTTGCTCCAATGCTGCGTTCTCAGCGCCCACAATGGGGGCAGCTAAAGGCTGTATCTTTGGTGGATGGATCAACATTCTTTCGCATGGCTGTCATCATGCGGGCTTGAAAGGGGGTGGCGCTTCTTCTTTGCGGGGCTATCTTTCTTTGGCGGGTCGTCGGTAGTGCTGTCAGGAATGTCGAATACGAGAACAGTCATGATTAGTTCTCGATTGGCGTCTGAAGGGTGGTGCATAACAAACCGGAAGCCTGATTCTTTTTTCCAAGGGATAGTACGCTTATAGTGGGGGTGCACTTCCGTCGACTTCTTTATCTCCTCCAGAACCTTGGATGTGTCGCGGTTGCGACTGAAGACGAGGATTGCAGTCTTTGTATCTCGCCAAGATTGATAGCTAAGCAGTTGGTCAATGGTCTCGCGGTAGCCCTTCGCGCCTTTCCAGAACTTGCATTCGCCAATGAAGGCATTCTTTCCTTCAATGCGGAGCAAAATATCTGTTTTGCCAGCGGCATTAAATGTCTCGCCCGTAGCTTGCCCTTCGAACTGGCCATTTAGCTGCACGAGGTAGTGATCGCGAAGGACCTCCTCGCCCATTGTTGCGAATGTCGATGGGCTTCGCTCCATCATCTGAGTCATGTTATGGACCACTGTTAGCACGTGCTCGTAGTGCTCCATGCTCATGGTAGGTTCTGGTTCGAAGGGTGCTGTGGAGGCCTTGGGAAGTGTTGGGGCTACTTTCTTGCGAATAGCAGGCGCAGCATATGTCTTGGGAGCTTCCCCACGTACTTTTAAAGGAATCCCGAGCGCCGCAACGCGACCTTGATTGGCAAGAAGTCGGTCTCTTCGTTTTCTTATCGCGGTTTCTGCAACGCCGGCGATCGAGTTGTTGTAGCCTCTTAGATCGTTTCTGATCCATTCGAGGTGCTTCTCGATCTCTTGGAGTTGGCGCTCCAGCTGCGGCTTTATGTCCTGATCCATATCGTGGGGAATCTGATAGGAAAGGATCAGCGTTTGGTTTGACACTCGGCCTTGCGGGGGTGCACTGGAGAATGTACTGGCCTGGGCTTTGAATAAATTCGCTTCCCCAGTGAACGGAATCTCGATATCTATTTGCTGGCCTGGAATGTAGAAGGGGCGGCTTGTGTCACTTATCAAGCGATGTCCATGGTGACGCGCATCAACTTTCGTTTCGCGCTGATCTGCGGTCATGTCATCACGAAGCAAAACGGGTGGCTCAACTGTGTACTTTTCGACGAAGTAGTCGATCAGGTCCTGCTCTGACGTGTTCAGTAGGCGGTTCTGCTCCAGCGAATCGACTTCCGCCTGCAAGACACTTCGCTGGTGCTCCACAGTTGCGCGCAGGTCAATATCGGAGAAAAGGTATCCCCTTTGGTCATACAGTCCCATTGATATCCCTCTCATTTGAAGCGGCTGTGGCTCCTAATGTACGAGTATTTGTCTCAACCTGTGAGACCGCTCAGCGCGAGGCTGTAAGCCCATCATCCCGAAGCGGGACCATGCCCCGCTATCGAACCATTGCCTGCGACCACTGCGGCTACCTGCAGCTCAAGCGCGATACGCAGTGCGACGGCTGCGGGCGACTGACACGACGAGAGCGAAACCGCTGGATTGCCAAGGCGGTGCAGGTGGGCGTGGTCTTACTGGTGGGGGGTCTTCATGTACGCCAAGCTCAAAGGACTGGCCCCGCAATATGGGGGCCACCAGACCACTGCCACGGGCGGCGAGAATGGTAAGCGCATGCCACCCGGGCGCGCAGCCCACGGCGCTAGGCCACCCCAGACCCAGCGCCTTGCGCGGCCAGCAGCAGAGGCCCAGCGGGGGCTACTCCCTTGATGCGACTCGATCTTAGGGCGACTGAGTCCGGCTAACAAGCCGATGTATAACCGGACCCAGCAATGTGCCGAGTGTACGTTCGGTCGGATGTCCGCTCAGGGTCGAGAGCGAACCTTCCCTACCCACGATAAATCAACCTAATCTACTACCCGGCCCAACGTTCGCTCTCGGTAGGCCTTCGATCACAAGACAAAAGCTCTCTCAGCTTATGCTGCTCCTATCTCAAGGCTTTGATGCTGTACGTCAGAAGGGCATATCCCACCAATCACGTTCACGGCAGAAGGCCGGAACAGGAGACAATTAACGCGTCCACTTCGATCTGTGGTAAGCGTATTCGGAGGCCCTTCCTCGCAGCCGCCGAACGCGCCAGTGCTAGCGGAGGCCTGGCGGGAGGATCAATGTGGCTGCGACACTCCGGTAGTTGCTCTCGATACTAACAGTTTGCATCGGATCCAACCTAAAGATACATACTGCCAGCCACTGGTCGTCTTATTAGAACCTATGCCAAGCGCCTGCCTTGTCTTCAATGGACACAGTGGAACCACGTACCTGCAGGCCCTACAGGGCATCCATGGCCGTGAACTGACGATCGCATCTGCGTTCGGCGTCTCGCATCAGCAAATCGATCTGCTGAGGGCGCTCGCCCGGCAGAATCGCAAAGTCACCTTCATCGTCGGTACCCAGAGCGGCTTCACATCACCGGATTTCATAGAAGCAGGGCGCAAGCTAGCACTGCAGCTGCCGACGTTGGACTTCATTGTCGACTTCCGCATCAGTGACAGCCTCCATCACAAGTGGGCGCTGGCATCCCCCGGTACCGTGATTATCGGCAGTTCCAACTTCACCCAGAAGGGACTGGACGGGGCCTGCGACCTGATGGCCGAGTTGAACGACAAGTCGCTGTACCGTCGCATCCAGGCGGAACTAGCCCGAATTCGTCGCATTAACGGCGTGTTCGCCGCCAGTGACGCCGAGTTCGCAGCGGCGCAGAAGCACTACAAGGTCGTAGCTGAGAAACTTTCGGATATTGAACTGAAGAAGGTCGCCGTGAAGTCAAAGGCTAATCCATACGCGACCTCTACCGAACTGCCAAGTCTTACCGAATGGCTCAATAGTGATGCCGCTGCGTCACTTCGAATCTTCGGGTATGAGCGCCACCTGGACAGGGAATAGAGGCGTGCGGCGGCGAAGTTCAGCAAGGAGGCTTTGAGCCACGGGGTCACATTGAAGGGGGCCACAGCCTACTGTCCTACCCGCGTCTTCAAGGGCCCCTTCCTAGATGTTGATGGCACCCAACCGGGGTATCGCACCGTTCATCCCGCTGAAGTTGTGATCGCCAACAAGGTTGATGGCATCGGCTTGGTTCTGGCACGCCGCTTACCTTGGAAACATTTCGGTTTCAAGATGAGCTCCACCGAAGCAAGGCTTATTGCCGCCGTCGCGGTGAAAAAGTGCGAGGGCCGGCTATCAGTGAGCACTATGCGCAAGGTGCTCAAACCGCTCACTGACGGCGACGTATCCTGAGCGCCAGCGCCCTCCTCCCTCGCTAAAGACTACTAGAGCGCGGCCGATAAGTAGGCACCCGCAGGTGTTTCAGTGTCGCTTACAACAAGGAAGCCAAGGGAATGGAAATACCAGAGAACTATCGCCTAAAGGCTTTGGTGGATGTAACCAGGCCGGGTCAAATCAGTACGCTATATAGGCCGCGGCTGAAAGACCAGAACGAGACGATCGCCAGCTGCGAACTATCACCGGAGCATGTCCGGGCCCTGGTCGAGCGGCTCGCCGGAACTTCAATACCGGGCGATTTGGAGTACTTCTTTGAGGATGATTCCCCTCACGTTATCGCCAGCTATCCATTCCACAGTTTCTGGGAAAGCATGAACAACTTGGCGGGGATCGCCCAGTACACAAAGGAGTACTCTTTAGCACTGGGCCAGGCGCTTAACAGCGGCCTTCAGATTGAGCACTTGAAACTCCCGCATTTCGTTCGCCTGCAGCTACCGATCTTCAATGACGAAAGCGCGCTTGCTACGGTACAGGCCCTGCCGAATGGACCAACGTCAGCATCGTTCCAATGCCGGGCAGACATCATCGCACACGCCACACATATCGAGGGCATGCTCCACAGGATTATTACCGACGGCGGTGCAGCCAAAGCCAGCGCGGCAACGGAGTTGAGCTTCAACGACAAGATCGAACTATGCAAAGACAGCAGGCTTGTCCCGACAGATCTCCTGCACATCGTTCGGACGCTGAAGAACCTGCGCAACCAGGCGGCACACCATTTCTCGTTCAGAACCAGTGACTCCGATAGGACAATTTTGGTCGTCAATCCGTTCAACGAAAAGATGATGATGCTGATCGATAAATTCGTAACTTCCTGTGAGGCCCGATACGCCCTCGGCCCAGCCAGGATTCGCCGCTTCCATCGTTCCGTCGGCTGTTTGGCGGACGAACTGAACAAGAAGGCCGGCCTCACGCGGTACGTTACTCTCGGCAAGCAGTACCCGGCTGCGCTGGCAGCATATTTCTACGGTTGATGGGAGCAAGCATGCACGCAACGAATCTTGGGGCATCCGCTCCCATCGTGCAGATCACGCGCGATGAATTCCTCAGCCGGTATTGCAGGAAAGACAACGACGGCGACCCCCGCCAGCGATATGCCGAGCCGTTCCGCAATCTTCACGACCTGGCGAAGCGAAACGGCGCTACATCGATTGTGGTCGGCGGATCGTTCGCCGATGAGAGCACTCCCGATCCGCGGGACATCGACATGCTGATCTTCTTCAGGAATTCTGCAAGCATCCAGAGGGTGTCCGAGGCACTGTTCTATACAGATGTCCGCTTCGATATCCAGTTCCTTGCCGAATCGCAGAAGGATCTGGCCAGTGCGTTCTTGTACCTATTGGGCCGGTCCAAGGCAGGGGTGCGCGCGAATCTGGTCCACATCAAATTGGACCCTGGGGTGAGCGATCTGCATGTTCCGCCGCACGCGCCTTCACTGGTGGAACCGGCGCTGCAGTCTTATATGAACAGAGTGCAGATCAATGTAGAGCGCAGGAAGGGGCTAATCATCCCGATCCACGGGATCAGGACTCATGCGCCATGGTTGCACTTTTTCTCTCTGATGGCGACGCATACGGGTTGGGGATTCGCCCCTTTTGTGTATGGCCGTGAATCCGTGACAACGCTGGTGAATCCATGGCGGCTAGACCACCTTGTGCAGGAGTTCCGCCTTTGGCTCAACGAAGTGCGCATTGTCCATCGGGGGCCGATCTGCATCTTCGCCCACTCGCTGGGGAGCTACGTGTTCGCCCGCTACCTGAGGGACATGGGGGGGCTCAACGAGCGCTTCTGCGGCGTCATCTTTACCGGCTCCATTGTTGATCGTAAATTCGATTGGCCTGGCCTAATCGGTCAAGGAAAGGTCACAGCCATGCTGAACACGTTCTCCTCGAACGATGCCTGGGTCCGCATGATGCCTTCCGTATACGGGTATGGGCGTGCGGGCGCCAGAGGATTTGTCGGTACGCACCCACGTCTGCGCCAGGTCGAGGTATCACTCCTCGGCCATACCAACATGTTCGCGCGTGACCTGATCAGCAGCACATGGATGCCGTTCTTCGAAGAGACTCTCGCCATGTACGACAACGATCCTTCCGTGTGCTTCATGCCTTGAGGAAACAGGCTTGGCACTAAACTCTTTCCCCAATCCAAGGGTGAAGCCCCTGCGCTGCCGTCGGTGTCCAAGCTGATCGCATGAAGCACGGAGAATTCCCGCTTCGACCTTAAGCCGCTACCCTACTCTCGATAAATATCTCTAATCCCCTTCCCTGCCGATGTGCGCTTTCGGCCAGTAGCGAACATCTCGCTGGCATGCCCGTGCTAGATCTGCACAATCTGCGGGAACGCGGCTTGACCGATCATTACAGCCCAGCCTGAACACGAACTACCTCAAAGCCGCCATCACAAAAATCATCGTTGCCAGCCAATGCTCGATACAGCTTGGCGAGCCAGTAGTTCGGGCCTGACACCTCCTCGAGGTCGACTGCTCCCTCGATCAGTTTCTCCGCGACGCGCTCCGCATTTTCGCCCGAACCATAAGCGCGACGAAGCGCGGGATACTGCCCGCCCAAATGCTCGAGGCCCATCCGCCTGTAGCGATCGGCGAGGTCGAGCTCGTTGAAGTGCGAACGCAGATGCCTGAAAGTTCGGAGTGCCATCCCGGACGGTCGCGTCAGCGTGTAGGAGAGGATCAGGGCGTCTGCCTCCATGCGCGCGCGCACCGTTAGAAAATTCGTTTCCGGGACCACGTCGTAACAAGGGTGCAGAAACATCCGCACATTCGTCCCCTCGTCCAGGATGCGGTCCCGTTTGCGCGTGTTGCAGACCGCACAGCTCGGCACGAGATTCTCCGGGAACACCGAGAACTCGGGGTATTGCTCCTTCGGCAGATAGTGGTCGAGCGTCGAGGTTTCGCTGATCCCGCAGAACGGGCATCGCGCGACGCTGATCCGCTTCAGAAGATCGCCGCGGAGTCCCTTCATCGGCTCAGTCTCCACGGTGAACGCGTGTCGCATTGCCTCCTTCTGCGCGTCGGTTAACGCGGCTTCGTCCAGCCCGCCAACCTCAGGCACGGCATCCTCGTAGCCCTGGTAGGCGGCAAGCACCTCCGCGCGCGCCGCCTGCATCAGCCCCCGTCGCGGTTGGTGCTTGGCCGCTGCGATCTCATCGAACACATCCGTCGCATCGACGGCGAGTAGTGGGATCGAGCGCATCCGCTATTCCTCGATCTCATCGCGAATGCTCAAAACGTAGGAGCGCGCTGCGAAGCCGAGCTTCCGACCGAACGCCTCTTCGATTTCCTCAAGCGTGCTCCGACGCGCCAGTGCGCTCAGCGTCTCGTGCCAATCGGCTGAGCCGTCGCCAAGATTGAAGACCTCTTGCGTGATGACGCCGATATTTTCCGCGAACGTTTCTACACTTGGCGCCACGACGCGGCTCTGGTCAGCCGATCGGCGTAGCACCTTGACGTATTTTGCGGGGGTCTCCTGCAGGACCACCGGCGAGTGGGTGGCGATGATCGCATAGCCATCGAACGCCTCCAGGCACGCTCGCACGCTCTTGAGAAATGCGGCGAGCAGCGGCGGATGGAGGTGCGTTTCGGGCTCATCGATGAGAACTAGGGTCGGCTCCGACCCCGAGATGTGGGCTGTGAGTTCGGTGACAATCTTGAGGACAACCTTGTGACCGCTGCTCAGTCCGCGGAAAAGCTCGCCCAGCTCCTCGTCATCGCGATTGGCGTAGAGTTGAGTCAATCCGATGCGCTGGAACGATGGGTCGCGCAGGAGTGGCTTTAAGATTTCCAGCAGGCTCTCCAGGCGGTCGGCTTGGCGAACGCGTTCCAGCGCCGACAAGAACTCTGCCTCGATCTCCGCCGGAGTGCGCAGCCTATAGGCCTGCTCACCGTTCGGCGCATCATCGTCCGATAGTTCTCGAAGGCCGCAATAAACGTATCCGAAGATTTCTCCGCGCTCTTGGAGCCTCTCCTTCTCTGCCTCGGTGCGCCCAGGAATGACGAAGGTATCGAACGCACTGTAGGATACCACGACCACGGTCTTGAACGGTGGCGCGGTGCCGACGAACCGACCAGCCGCGTCGTCCAATACGTCCTTTTTGCTGCCATAGCCGTATCCGCTCGCCACGATCGCGAGGTTCGAAAGTAGCCGAGTCTTGCCAGTGCCGTTGTATCCGATCAGGGCGTTGATACGGTTCGGCAGCCGACCGCGGCGCCGAAAATCGAAGTCGACTGTGAAGGCATTCGACCGTTGCGCGACCCGCGTCTTGAACTTGACTCTGAACCCCCCACTTCGCCGTTTCGTCGGAAGGGTAGGCGCACGCAGCAATCGTGCGGCGTCACCGATCGTCCGCTCGGCGCCACCAAAACGCAACAGCGAAACCCGATAGGCCTCGCTATCTTCGACGCTGGCCTTGATCTCGTCGTCGAACGCGACATCTCGAAGACCTCTGAAGTACGGTTCGAAGACGTCGCGCCCGAGTTTATAGATTGTCTCATAATAATCGAGGTCGGCACCTAGCGAGGCATGGCCGGCGGGCAATTCCTCAAAAGGCCGCTTGGGCATTTCGGTGTAGCCACTCGTCCGAGCCGACTCAATGACCTTGATGCTGCCGAGATCATAGCTCTCATCGGCCGATATGTGCAGGGTGACGTGGAAGGTGGTCTTATAACCATAGTCATCCCAGTTGTCCTGGACGAGCACAGCATGGGGGAAATCATTGGCCGCGGGCGAGTCGCCTGACCTGAACTTGACGACAAACTTCATTCCAATCTCCCTCTCGCGGCGGGCGCATCCATTGGTACCACACGTAAGGTCATCGCTCCAGCCTCACTCGCAGGCGTATCGCCCGTTCGCGAAACGCCGCCTCGCCACCTTCCAAGATGTCGCACGCTTTGAGTCGACAGCTACCCGGCCCCACCTCCGATAAATCTCCCTAATCCCCTGCTTTAGTCCGAGCCGCGCCAGAAGCTGACATTCGCGCATGCCCTACTTGACTAAGATCGGCCATAGCTTCGAGCCAATCTTAGGAGGCAGCACAAGCTCAGCCTCCAAGCTTCAAGTAGCGGGCTTGCAATGCAGAACGGATCGTAGCACTGTCTAATGTGCTGAGCGACGCTCTGCTAGAAGGGGAATTCCCGTCGCCGTACCTCGTCCCTAGAAGTACAGGCTGCACCACCACATCTACAAGGGATACCTCTTCAGGGCTGGGTACCTATGAGTCCTTAAGGCTGGGCCGTGAGACTCCGCTCGACCTCTTAACGGCATGATGGCACCATGCCGATGCTCCGCCTCTCAGGATGTTTCAATGCCATCTATCCCGAACGTTGAATATAAGAACTCGCAGCGTGACGACGGCGGGCCGTGGGCTGCCTTGCACATGATAGGCTCGGAAGGCGAGCCTGTCGATTCTGTCGAGGAAGCTGTTTGTGTACAGGTGTTTTACACCGATCAGGGAAGCCCTGACGAGCTTCCGGATGGTGATGATTCCTGGATTGCCATCATGGAAGTTTGCTCAGATCATATTGCAATTTTTCCTGTCGGCCAGCAATACGGTCTTCCTAGTTACGGCCAGCCGATCTTTGATCACGTTAGACGCATTATGATTGGTAGATATTCCGACCTAGCATTACCAAGTACGATTGAAGAGCTGGACGGGCTGCTTGAAGGATTGCCCAACGGATTTTATAAGAACTGGCGTCATGGCTTGGGCGTCCTATGGAAGTATCGTGTAATTGTGAGCGCGATCGAAGCTGCCGAGCCGGTGCATACCGTCTTATTCCATGGACCTATTCGTGGGGGGCAACGCAGAGACCTGCTTTCTCCTCATGTCTATGCAGTTAGTATGGGGACGTACGACGAGTTGATGCGTAGCGTTCGTGGAATTACCAGTCGCCACCAACGTGCGGCCCGAAAGGAGAAACTTGCTCTGTGCCATAACGCGCTCATGCACAGAGCTCAACCAGATCGGTATCCGCGTCAAAAGGTTCAGCTTGCACCCGACACACTTTCGGAGCTGACAAATATTTCGAGAGGAGCTATACAACTTACAAAGCGAGATCAGCGCGCAGCCGTAACATTGGTGCGACGAAATGCTCAAGAGCTTGCCAAGGCTGAACCTGCCGAAATGCTTCGACTGAAATGTGACATTGAAGTCGTTTCATTACTTCAGTTGATTGAGAAGTGCCAGAGTCTGATATCATCTTCAGCATCGGAGCGAATGTGGCAAGGATTTTTTAAGAGCAATCCGTTTGTTCTTACAATGGCTTTCCATTTTCCGGTATTCCTGATTTCCGATCAACCATACGTGGGAGGAAAGTCTTTTCACGGGACAGATGGGAAGTATGGCGACTTCCTCGTAAGTGCTGCTAGCACCGGCAGCTTGGCACTTATCGAGATCAAAAACCCTGCAACAAAGTTGGTCGGGAAACCTTACCGCCAGGGCGTCTATCCCGCGTCTCAGGATCTCTCTGGGGCGGTCGCCCAGGTGCTGGTGCAACGCGACACCTTCAAGGAGTCTTTCATTTTCGTAGGTAAAGAGCTTTCACATGCTGGTCATAGCGCCCATGCCCTCACTTGCCTCGTGATAGCGGGAACTACACCAGAGCTTCAAGAGGAGAAGGAAGCATTCGAACGATACCGCCACTCACTACATGGAGTCATCGTCGTGACTTTTGACGAGCTACTGGAGCGATTGCGATCGCTTTACTCGCTCATGACAGCAAAGCCGGAAACTTCGGTAGCGCCCGTTGGTCCTTGGCGCCCACCTGCTGAGTTCGAATCTGATGTGGAGTGAATTTGCTTCCGCGTTGGGCCGTAAGCTACCTTTCCCTACCCACGATAAATCTCCCAAATCCCCTGCCCCGCCGATGTCCGCTTCCGGCCAGGAGCGGACGTCTAGCGCCAAAGTTACACAGACCCGCGAAGTGCACTCGGCCTGAATAAATTATTAGACGTCAGCTTCGTACAAGCCGGCTGCATCTTCCTCCGTTAGACGAATCTCAACGATGCGCAACAACCCGCCAGTTATCGCCGGTTGGAACTCGGTGAACAAACGCGAGATCTGGCTCGGACGGGGATCTTCGCCTGGGATGCTGACCAGAACCAGCGACATAAAAACGTTTGTCTTCTTTAGTAACTTGTAATGGCTCAGCTTGGTGAGCATTACATATAACCTGTCGCGCAGGAACGAAATTACTGGAGAACGGTTATCGAGCTGAACCTCAATGAATATTTCCGCGTCAAGACTGTTGAGGTACCCATCGAAGATCGGGGAAGAAGTGCTTACGGGATCGACTGTTTCGATCTGCGCGGTCAGCTTCGCTTCCCGAACTAGCAGGAACTGGTCCAGGTCATTGGCCTTTAAAAAGCGCTCAATTCCAAGCTGCTCCACCTTGCGCCGGTTCAGCCGCCGTGGCGCCTGGCGGTGGGGAGGTTGCTCCTGAGGTGGTGCCTGCTCTTCAGCCTGCCTCTGTGCTTCAGCCTGCCTCTGCGCTTCAGCCTGCCTCTGCTCTTCAGCCTGCCTCTCCTCTACTTCCGCCTCACCTGCCGCAGTGATGGTGAACATGCGTGCTAGTTCTTGTGGCAGCCCCAGAATGTTTGTGCTGGTCTGCCGTTGAGAGACAGTGGTCGCTATGGAAATGACTTGCGACCTAAGTTCGCTGTTCTCCGCTCTTAGCTCAGAGACCTGCGCCTTCTTCTCCGCCACCTGTTTCGTCATGGAGAGCAGCGAGCCGAGCGAAAAACTGTTGAAACTTTCGCTCAGCACAAGCACGACTAAAAGTGCAAGGACCACTAAAACACCAGCCCCCAGGTCTCCCGCCGGCGAGATGTATACGAACCGGTAAAAGATGCCTGCACCGAGAAAGACGCAAAGGGCAATGATTAGAGCCCGAACGAACCAATTTCCATTTGCCATAAAACTTTCCCTGTAAAGGCTGACTACCTAATAGCCGGATGACTGAGTCCGGCTATACGAATGTTCAAAAACACACCGCATGGTGGGCTATAGGTCTCCATCTTAGGTTGACTGGGCCCGGCTAACAAGCCGATGTATAACCGGACTCAACAGAACGCAGAGTCTGCGCTGCGGCGGATGTCCGCTATGGGTCGAAGCCGGACGTTACCACCGGGCCAGCCGCCAGGCCGTCCATATGTCCGCTTCCGGCCAGAAGCAGACGCTGCCTTTACAACGATCAGTCCTTCTTCATCCGGCGTAGGTGAAGGCATAACCCCTACCGATGCGCTGGATGCGAGCAAACCCCATCTCACCCAAGTGCATGCCGGCCACGATCAACCGATCTGTACTGACCATATCCAGAAGCGTTGAACGGGCCGCTGCAGCCCGCTGCGCATCCTGGTCGAATGCAATGGATACGTCGGGGCGGGCAATCTGGATGTGCGGAAAATGAACGATATCGCCCCAGATCAAGGCAGTCCGGCCCGCCGAATCGACTCGATAGCCTGTGTGACCTGAGGTATGGCCCGGCAGCGGGACTATGCTGATACCGGGCAGAACATCGCCTTCGGCCAACAAGCGCAGCCTGTGGCGATACCCGACGAATACCTGCCGTGCAAGCAGGAAGTTGCCTCGTCCGCGGTCAACGCTGCGGGCAAGGTTGCCGTCGTCCTCCCAGAAGGACAGCTCTCGGGGGTGTATGAGTAGCTCGGCATTGGGGAAGACAGGATCACCTTGAGCATCGAGCAGACCGCCAATGTGGTCAGGATGGGCATGTGTGAGCAGGATCGTGTCCACATCAGTGGGTCGCACACCCGCTCGCAGCAGATTGACCCTCAACTCCCCTCCCCATCCATTGATGCCGCCGGCGCCAGCGTCGATGAGGATAGTGCGCCCCCTTCCCCTCACCAGATAGCAGTTGATGTGGATCAATGAGGGATCGTTGACCCCAGCCTGCAGCTGCAGCCGCATGGCGTTGGCCGGATCGATGTGGGAGAGCAGATCCAGACTGGCGGTCAGATGGCCGTCGCTGATCGCTTGGATCTGGAAGTCACCGATCTGAAGCGTGGGCAGAGCCCGTTCAATGGTGGATGCGTTCATGGCGTTGGTCAGTTGCGTGCGTGGATTGAATCACTGGCGTAGCCAAAGCATCGGATGCGCGCCGTCAGTCCTGCCTGTTGTTGGATGGCCCGATCCAGCTGCCGCATGAATTCATCCATGAGCTCGGGCGTCCTCCCCGGTCCCAGGCGGTAGGCCAGTTCCGCGGACGCCGGATGGCCGCGCCCCTGACGCGCAGCCAGGTAGAGGATGTGGACGTTGTCCAACGCAGCACCAAGCACGTCCGTACACAGCATCGCGCATCGCTCAGTCAGCGCGGCCAGACTGTCGTCCGCCGGCATCCGTTCCGCGGTGAAGCAGATCGTGAGGCTAGGCATGTGAGCGCTGCTCCGATCCCTGTTGGCCTTCAACCGCCACACTCTTGAGTTGCGCTGTCATGGGTGTATACGCGTGCACGCCACCCGGCAGGAGTTCAACGACGGGCGAACTACCAGGCGGGAGGCGCGCCAGCCAGATCGCTGCGGGCGCGTGGTCCAGTGCAACGGCATGCAGGCCCTCGGGGACAGTCCCCATCGCAATGAGCGGCTCAGGGCCGACGCGACTCACCAGCAGATAGTTGCCCTGTTCGACGGCCGGGGCCCGATCCAAGCCACGGTATAGATTGCGATGCCAATCAGTGATGTGCTGCTGCCAGCGAGCAAAGTTACCTCCGCCTTTCCGGGCATATTCCTCCCCCTGCAGGATCTCCAAGCCATCTATCGAGTGAAGGGCAAGGTAGGTTGGGCAACCCACACCGCATGCCCTGAAGCGTTGCGAGGTGTGGAACCCCCGCACGGAAATCAGCGCCGGCAGTTTATGCAGGCTGTAGAAGTCGTTCCATTCCCCCTCGGTCGCGGGGTCGGAATAGCTGCATTCGACGGTATAGATCACAGATAACACTCCTCGCCCGGCAGGTGCGCCTGGGCATATCGTTGATGTTTCATCATGCTAGGCCTTGCCTGTCGCCCGGAAAATCGATTATTCGGTATGCTTCAGTGACAAAAGTTCACGCTGAAGCCCCATGCGCAGGAAGATTCCCAGTAGCACCGCCCTGATCGCCTTTGAGGCTGCCGCCCGCCACGGCAGCTTCGCGCGAGCGGCCGAGGAGCTTTCCCTGACCGAGGGGGCCATCAGCCGCCAGATCGGCAGGCTGGAGTCCTTTCTGGGTGTGCCCTTGTTTGAGCGGGTCGGCAATCGCGTCCGCCTCCGGCCCAATGGCGCGCGCTACGCTGCCCAGGTTCGGGAGTCACTGGAGCGTTTGGACCGGGACAGTCAGTACCTGATGGGCCAGCCGGAGAACGCCGTAAGTCTGGACATTGCCGTCACGCCCACCTTCGCGATGCGATGGCTCATACCTCGCATGCCGGCGTTTAGCCGCGCGCATCCAAACATCACCGTGCACCTTTCCCAGCGCATAGAGCCATTCGTCCTGGCTGGAAGTGGATTCGATGCCGCCGTGCACTTTGAGCATCCGGCCTGGGCGGGCATGCGGACCTACCCGCTGCTGCAGGAGGTTCTGTTGCCGGTGTGCGATCCCACGCTGATCAAGAAGGGACACCGGACCGCTTCGCTGGAGACACTGCCGCGGCTACACCGGCGACAGAGTCCCGATGCCTGGCAGCGCTATGCCGAGAGCGTGGGTATAACCCTCACCAATCCAGCAGTGGGCGCAAGGTACGACCTCCATGCGATGTTGATTGAGGCCGCGCTTGCAGGCCTCGGTGTCGCACTGGTGCCACGCCTCTACGTCGAGGAAGAGCTGGCGCAAGGTCGACTGGTTGCGCCATGGCCGCAAGGCGAGGCGGTGTCCAAGACATTCTGCCTGGTGCTGCCCGAACCGATAGGCCTGACGACGGGTCCAGTGAAGACGTTCGCGCAATGGTTGCTAGCGGAAGTTGGCGGGCGCGACGACTTGCGACAGATGTTGAATCTGCGTGATCGAGCTTAATCGAACCCGCGGCCAGTCGAGCATCGATGCCGCCACGAGAGCTTCCCTCCCCGACTCCGGCCGACACGCGTCGTCACTGCAACGCTGCCATCATGCGGCCTAGCTTGACGCATCTGCAAAGCAGCACAGAACTTTGCCGTCCTTGGCGCATCGAATATTCGACGAACTTTTTCACTCGCCGAGCTGTCCGAGTCGCACCTTCAGAAGGACTGAAGGCCTGAGCACGCAGGGAGCGGCCAGTCTCAACCTCGGCTGGCCGCTCCCCCGGGCATTCAACTAACCTTTGAGATACAAACATGCGTCCGCTTAGCAAGGAAGAAGAAGCAAGCGTTTCCGGAGGTCGTACCTACAAAACTCCGGCAGGCAACACAGTCAAGTTCAATGCTAGCCTTTCCGACGCTCAGGCAGCGACACTGGGCCAGATCGTGGACTATGGAAAAGCGCACAACATGCTGGTTCCAGAGATTCGAATGGCAGTCAACCAGGCGTTTTATGAAAGCTCCCTGGGTTCGATGACCAGCAATCCTACCAACTCCAACGTTCAAGGCCTGTACCAGTACGACGCCAATACTTGGGACTACCTGGGTCATGGAGCGCTCGATCGATCGAGTACGAACGATCAGATCGCAGCGATGTACGACGACATTCGCAACTTCGAATCTCGATGGGCTGCGGGCCGCCAAGCCGGAACGATTCCGACTACCCTTCTGATCGACGACTACGTGGAGATCAAGCACCATCTCGGGCCCAACAGCACGCAATGGTCGTCTCCGGTTGTATCCGACTACAACGGCAAGGTTACGGTGCTCGGCTTCACCAGCGTTTCCACCGGAACCACGGCACCGCCCGATGGAAGTACGGGGGGCGCCGGCAGTGGTGGCCACTCTGGAGGAGGTGGCGGAGGTTCAAGCGGCGGCACCGGCGGTACGGTCATCGTTGGCCCTCCGCAGCGTCAACCTTGAGCTCCCACAGAAGTCACAGGAGAAATTCCATGAAAGCCAAGCTAGCCGCGTGCGTACTCGCAGGGCTGCTGATGTCGACCGGCGCCTCAGCTGCGGAGTGTGGAAGCGCGGTAGCGGAGTACGTTTACTCCGGCAATCCTGCACTGCACGCTCGAATCCAGCCGCTAACAATGCCTGGAACAGGGAGCACACTTGGAGTCACTCTGGAAGACCGATCCCGGGGCTTCAAGGCTTGGTTCATCGCCGACAAGGGCAGCGGTTCGTACTCGTCCCTTGTCTACGTAGATGACTTTACGCAGCCGTCGTGGCACCAGCCCGATCCGGATGCTCCCCGGGCCATTCGGGACATGCCCATCTTCGGTTGGGATCAGTCCCTGCATGTGAAGGAAGATCTAAGGAACCTCAAGAGTGCCCCGCAGTTTCTATTTGTTCCGGACCTCGCGGAAGTCGTGTCACATGGCATTGAGCAGCCGTTCCCCTTGACTCAAGGCATCTTCAACCGAATCAGCTGTCGCTAGGTTTTAAGGGAGGGGGCGCCCCCTCCTCCCTCTCTAGCCGGCACTGCCATCACGCCCAGCAGAACTGATCAATGGAACTGTTTCGCAAGGAAGCCGAGTCTGCTCATGCAGACCAGTTTGGCACGGTCATCGTTTCAACGCCAAAGGCGCACTTCGCAGCTGGTGTTAGCGCCACTGCGGCGTGCCTGGCCGCACTCGTGTTTTCATTCCATGCTCACTATGCTCGCCGGGAACAGGTATCTGGTCATCTCGTTACTGATACGGGCGAAAGCCGGATTCTAGCGCGCCGATCCGCAACCGTCTCAGAGGTATACGTCAGAGAGCACCAACACGTTCGAAAGGGAGATCCGATCCTGCGGCTATCCAGCGAAATGCACACCCGCGGGGGGGGCGTGCATGCCAGAGTCGAGGAGGACATTGAGAATCAAATCACTTCGGTCCACGCGAGCGTCGCAGCTACCGAGGCAGCGCTGATCAGTGAGAAGCATCAGTTGAGGGAGCGTGTCAAATCTCTTCTCGCCCAGGCATCGGATCTTCGTCAGCAGATTGGCTATCAGCAGCAGGCCGCTGAGCAGAAGCAGCGGACACTGACAAAGCTGCGTCCACTTTTGACGGATGGATTTGTGGCTGAGTATCAAGTCCAGGACCTCGAAAGTGCGCTTCTGGATACCCGGGCGCAGACATCAGGCCTGCATCGGCAGCTTGAAGAGATCTCCCAACAGCAGCGCGAAACAAGCCGCAAGCTGACGAGTCTGGAAATCGATTCGGAACTCAAGTTGAACGATCTGCGGCGAGAGCAAGCGAGATTACGCACCAGCCTCGCCCAGGATCAGAGCGAGCTTGAGTTGGTGGTGAGGGCTCAATCAGACGCGCTAGTCAGCTCCGTTCTTGTTCAGCCAGCAAACTATGTTGAGCCGGGGCAACCTATTGTCTCTCTCATTCCGACACCCACAACGCTGAAAGCGGAAATTTTCATTCCCAGCACGGCAATAGGCTTTGTTCATCGAGGCACCAAGGTTGCCATGCACTATGCGGCATTCCCCTATCAAAAATATGGGGTTCAATACGGGGTCGTCGAACAGGTTTCCGAAACCCCGACTCAACCTGCACAGCTGTCAGCGCTGCTTGGCCAGCAGCCGCCAGCGCAGCCAATGTACAGAGCCATCGCGTCGTTGGAGAGGCAGCAGATCGTGACTGAGGGCCAGCAGCGAGCGCTGGCTCCCGGGATGCAGTTGGAAGCTGCGCTTCTGTTGGAGGATCGCTCAATCATCGCTTGGCTACTTGAGCCGATCACCGCATTCCGAGCGTCTATACAGGACTGATCATGCAAGTCGCCAACTCCACAGCATTCAACCCAACACCCGGCGATCTATTGCGTCAATGGATGAAGCGTCCGGCGAGGATCTTCTACCAGAGTGAAGCCAACGAGTGCGGCCTGGCCTGCTTGGCCATGGTACTTGATCACCATGGCCATCGGCTTTCTCTGGAACAGCTCAGGGCATTCGCCGGATCCTATCCGCAAGGAATGTCGGTATCTGATATCAGCGATGTTGCGGAGCGAAAGGGCCTTGTGGCGCGCCCTCTTCGGGCTGAGCCAGATGAATTGGATCAGCTCATACTGCCCGCAGTTCTGCATTGGAACATGGATCACTTCGTTGTACTGGAAAAGGTGCAGGCGAGGAAAGTCGTGATTCTGGATCCATCCCAAGGCCGCGTGGAGATTTCCTGGGCGGCGCTTGGCCGGCACTTCACAGGGGTGGCAATCGAGCTCTTGAAGGGACCCGATCTCAAGAAGACCCAAGGGCGCAGTAGTCTTCGTCTGAGGTCACTCATTGGGCCGATCTCTGGTCTCCGACCAGCGCTGGTCAACCTGGGGCTTCTTTCAGTAGCGTTGGAACTCATGGCGCTCGCTTCACCCCAAGGCTTCCAGATAGTCATCGACCGTGTACTCGCCGATGGGGACCGTGCCCTGCTTCCGGTTGTCATAGTGGGACTGAGCCTTCTCGCCCTTCTTCAGCTGATGCTGGGTTGGCTGCGGTCCTGGGCAATTGTTTGGCTGAGCAGCCAGATCAATATTGGATGGAGCTCGGGCGTGTTCGCCAGGCTGCTGCGCTTACCTACCCAGTACTTCCAAAGTCGCAGCCTGGGTGACATAACATCGCGATTCACGTCTCTAAACACAATACAGCAGGCCATAAGCACGCAGTTGGTCGCTGGGATACTAGATGGTGTCATGGCCCTTGCAACAGGAGCCATGCTGTTTGTCTACAGCCCACTTCTAGGCGCATTTACAAGCCTCACAGCGCTGGCTTATGTAGGCGTCAGGGCCCTCTACGTGAAGCGACTGCAACACGCAACAGTTTCCTCCTTGACCGAAGACGCGCGCCGGCAGTCCATGCTGCTTGAATCCATCCGCGGTGCGCAGACTCTGAAGCTTTTCGGGAAGACGGGCTGGCAATCGTCCCGCTTTGCGAACCGAAGCGCAGCAGCCATCGCAGCATCCATTGCCGTTCAGCGTACGAGCTTGTCCTACGCATCCTGGGGTGGCGTCCTGCTGTCTGTAGGCAGGCTTGGTGCTCTCGCAATCGGCGCATCACTGGTGATGGAGGGACGATTCACTGCCGGGATGTTGATTGCTTACGCCTCGTACTCAGAGCAGTTCATCTCGCGCCTGAGTGCGCTTTCCGAGTACGCAATCCAACTCGCGTTGCTCGGCTCACATGCGGAAAGAGTTGCTGACATTGCTCTTGCACCCGTTGAGAAGGAGCCCGCTGAACCTTTGAGCGCGCGCGTTCAACCGGTTGAGGTTGAGCTCCGCAACGTCTGCTTCAGATATGCGGACAATCAGCCATGGGTGCTGAACAACGCCAACGCCATTATCCCAGCGGGTCAGATGACTGCTATCACCGGTGCGTCGGGTACAGGCAAGAGCACGATCGCCAAGCTCCTTGTCGGACTGCTGACGGTCAACAGTGGGGAAATCCTATTGAATGGCATCCCTTTGAGCCATCTTGGTCCGACCCAAGCCCGGCGCATGTTTGGATGCGTCATGCAGGATGACGCGCTTTTCCAGGGGAGTCTGGCTGAGAACATAGCCCTATTCCAGGAAGGGGCTCCGCAGCAGCAGATCGAGCACTCAGCCCAAGCCGCTTGCATTCATGATGACATTTCAAGAATGCCGATGGGCTATCGAACATCGGTTGGTGACATGGGATCGACCTTGTCCGGAGGACAGCGCCAGCGAATCATGCTGGCCCGGGCGCTCTACCAACAGCCCCAAGCCCTCCTTCTAGACGAAGCGACCAGCCATCTGGATGCAGAAACTGAGCAGAGCATCAATGCTCATCTCAAGCAGATGTCACTCACTGTCATTCAGATTGCACATCGATTCGAGACAATAGATGCTGCGGATTGTGTGCTGCGTGTGCATCCAGATGGGTCCGTCAGCCGAAGGGGAAAGGCGGCCGCCTACTGAGACTCGGGGCTGGTGCTCGTGCGTACACGGTCGCGGTACAGTGTGGCCATCCCTCTAGCCCTACGTTCGTTTCGGCCAGATGCGGACATCGCAGCCCATCGCCTGCCGGCCCGTCGTCGGTCGATCAACCCGCGTGGATAGAGTGGTGCAGACGAAGGTATTGCCGGAACCGCGCGGCGTACTCCTCCCCCACGGCGGCGATGACGCTTTGCCTGGCCGCCAACGCCGATCGCCATGCCGACACACGCGGAAGGTTTTCGAAGATCGCCTGCGAAACCATCGGGTCAAGGACGTCGAAATATCTGAAGAGTGGTGCGAACACCGCATCGACCATCGTGAAGGCAGTGCCAGCGAAATAGGGTCCGGACTCCAGCTCCGCCTCCAGTCGCTCAAGCGCGCCCCTCAATGCCGCCTGTTTCGCATCCGCCGTCGAACGGTCGGTAGCGTTGAGAAACTGCCAGGCGTCGGCAAGGGCGGATGTCGCAAACTCGATCCAACCCCGCTGGCGGGCACGGGATAGCGCATCGACGGGGTACATCGGCGTGCCACCCTGGGTTTCTTCCAGGTACTCGCAGATGACCATGCTTTCAAACAGCATCGCATCTTCCGCATCGTCCTGGCGCACCTTGAGCACGGGGACCTTGCCGGTTGGCGAAACTGCCAGGAACCAGCTTGGCTTGGCTGCCAAATCGACATTTATCCGATCAAATTGGACGGCCTTTTCAAGAAGCACAATCGCGGCGCGCTGTACGAATGGGCACAGTGGGTGGCTTATCAGCGTAAGAGCGTTCATTGCTTTTAGTGGCTCTGGATGGTTTATCAAGTGGAAACAGCGGCAGAGGTTTCCCGAGCGCCGCTGTTTGCACAGCCCGGATTGGACTGGTTCGCCGCTAGGTCCTGAGGCGGGCGCTCAGTACCCGATTGGCTCAGCCCAGGCGATGTGGCGTTCGCGCATTTGTTGAGCGGCGCGCTTAGCCGTTCAGCAGACGGCCGCCGTCCAGGACGATTTCAGAGCCGACCGTCCAGCGCGACTCGTCCGATGCCAGATACAGCACTGCTTTGGCCACCTCGTCGGAGGTACCGAAGCGGCCAAGCGGAATGGTTGCCGCGATCGCTTTGTTAACCTGCTCGCGATAAGCTTCCGGAATACCGGCCTTGTCGTAAAGCGGAGTCTCGACGGGGCCAGGGCTCACTGCGTTGACACGGATGCCACGGCCCAGCAGTTCGGTCGAGAGCGTCTTCGACATGTTCAGCAATGCGGCCTTCGTTGCGGCATACACGGACGAGCGATCTGCACCCGCATGCGCGCTGACGGAAGTAGTCAACACGACGGAAGCGGGATTTGCGAAGACCGGCAACAGTGCCTGCATCAGGAAGTACGGCCCTTTGACGTTGATGTCGAAAATGCGGTCGAACATGTCTTCCGTCCATTCCTCAATGGGCCGCCAGATGGATACGCCGGCATTGAGGAAGGCAACGTCGAGTTGGCCGTAGTGTTCCTTGATGGCTTCTGCCAGCTCCTTTTGTGCAGCAACGCTGGCCGAGTCGGCGCGCAGCACCGGCACTTCCGGGCCCAGTTCGGCCTGGGCCCTTGCAATCGAATCGGGGTTGACGCCCGTTACGATCACGCGAGCGCCCTCCGCCAGGAACTGCTTTGCCGTTTCCAGCCCAATGCCACTGGTGCCGCCAGTGATGAGAGTACGTTTACCTTGCAAGCGCGCCATTTTAATTCTCCGGTGAATGACGACCACCGTGGTCGACATGGAGAAATATGCGCTCATGCCTTACAGCAGATAAGACTGTCTGTTCGCATATAATTCATGCAGATCAGGCATGAATAGAGGCGGCGCCGTGGACCGATTTCTTTTGATGACATGCTTTGCGCGTGCTGTGGAAACCGGGAGCTTTTCGGCAGCAGGGCGGGATCTAGGGTTGGGGCAGCCCAATGTGAGCCGCTATGTAGCAGCTCTGGAGGATCATCTGCAGACGCGCTTGCTCCACCGGTCTACGCGGAAGTTGTCCTTGACGCCGGAGGGCGAACGCTACTACGCGGACATCCGGCGCATCCTGGATGCGGTGGATGAATCCGAATCGTCCTTCAGGAGCAACGTCGACCCATCAGGGCTCTTGCGCGTAGCCTGTCCGACAGCTCTCGCACATGCGTTTGTGCTGCCGCATGTGCCGGCCTTTCTGGAGCGCTACCCTCAATTGAACCTGGATCTCCAACTCAACGATCGATACGTAGACCTGGTCAATGAGGGCACCGAACTCGCGATCCGCATAGGACAGCTGGAGGACAGCGCCCTGCGCGCGCGGCCTCTTGGATGGTATGAACGGGTGTTCGTCGCCAGCAAGGACTACTTGGCCAAACGTGGAGTTCCGCAGACCCCGGATGATCTGCGCGACCACGATTGCATCATCTACACCTTGCTGTCGTCCGGGGCGACCTGGCGATTCCGGGACGCGGAAATTCCGATCAGCGGCAGGCTCAGGGTCAACTCGCCCGACGCCGTGAGTGCAGCGGTCGCGGCGGGCCTGGGTGTGGCACATGGACCTGCGTGGCTCTTTCAGGACGGACTGAACAGCGGCAGATTGCAGTTCATTCTCAGCAACCATACGGCTCCCCCTGTCCCCGTGCAGATGGTCTACGTCGCCAATAGGCTGCTTCCCACGCGGGCTATCGTGTTCATGGATTTCATGGCTGACGTGTTTTCAAGGATTCCAGCCTTGAACGGCAGCATCCCTGTGCCGACTCGATAAGACGAGACGACAAAGCGTGCTTCCAGAAATGAAAAGAGCGCCGAAGCGCTCTTTTCATTCAGCTTTATCAACCAGCAGGATCATTCCCACTCGATAGTCGCCGGCGGCTTCCCCGAGATGTCATAGACAACCCTTGAAACCCCCCGCAACTCATTGATGATCCGGTTGCTCACCGTTCCCAGGAACTCATACGGCAGATGCGCCCAGTGCGCCGTCATGAAATCAATCGTCTCCACGGCCCGCAGCGCAATCACCCACTCATAAGCGCGCGCATCGCCCACCACACCCACCGACTTCACCGGCAGGAACACGGCAAACGCCTGGCTGGTCTTGTCGTACA
>Ga0308157_10003244_pt1 | contig 24175 bp, 21 predicted proteins | sample PhyBR1_FD_201035 | JGI IMG/M metagenome (GOLD analysis project Ga0308157, IMG submission 201035) | Phyllosphere microbial communities from UC Gill Tract Community Farm, Albany, California, United States - DLSLB.R1 | ecosystem: Host-associated > Plants > Phyllosphere > Unclassified | place: USA...
CTCATAGAGCCCATTTCCACGATGCGCACAAAGTAGCGCAGCTGCCGCAATTCCATTGCTTGTCCTGTATTTGTCCCCACCACACCGTTGCGGGTGGCGCGCTGGGATAATCGCACACCTATGACAAAGCATCGGGTGGTGGTGGGCCTTTCAGGCGGCGTGGATTCGGCGGTGACCGCCTATTTGCTCAAGCAGCAAGGCCATGACGTGGTCGGCATCTTCATGAAGAACTGGGAAGATGACGACGACAGCGAATTCTGTTCGTCCAACGTCGACTTCGTCGACGCCGCGGCCGTGGCCGACGTGATCGGCATAGAGATCGAGCATGTGAACTTCGCGGCCGAGTACAAGGACCGCGTGTTTGCCGAGTTCCTGCGCGAGTACCAGGCCGGGCGCACGCCCAACCCCGACGTGCTGTGCAATGCCGAAATCAAGTTCAAGGCCTTTCTCGACCACGCCATGCGCCTGGGCGCCGAGAAGATCGCCACCGGCCACTACGCGCGCGTGCGCCAGAATCCGCAGAGCCAGCGCTTCGAGCTGCTCAAGGGCCTGGATGCTGGCAAGGACCAGAGCTATTTCCTGCACCGCCTGAACCAGGCCCAGCTGTCGAAGACGCTGTTTCCCGTGGGCGAGCTGCACAAGACCGAAGTGCGCCGCATTGCCGAGGAAATCGGCCTGCCCAACGCGAAGAAGAAGGACTCGACCGGCATCTGCTTCATTGGCGAGCGGCCGTTTCGCGACTTTCTGAACCGCTACATCAACAAGGAACCGGGCTTTATCCTCGACGACCGTGACCGCAAGCTGGGCCGCCACCAGGGCCTGTCGTTCTACACGCTGGGCCAGCGCCAGGGCCTGGGAATCGGCGGCATCAAGGAAAAGGGCGCGCAGCGCGGCGGCGGCGAGCACCACCCCTGGTTTGTCGCGCGCAAGGAGCTCGAGCGCAACGTGCTGCGCGTGGTCCAGGGCCACGACCATCCCTGGCTGCTGTCGCCGCAGCTCGATGCCGACAACGCCAGCTGGGTCGCGGGCGAGCCACCGGCGCCCGGCCTCTATGGCTCCAAGACGCGCTACCGCCAGCCCGATTCGCCGGCCGTGATCAGTCGGGCCGCGGGCGGTCGGGCCGCGGGCGCGAGCTTCCGCCTTGACTTTCCCGAGCCGCAATGGGCGGTCACGCCCGGCCAGTCGGCCGTGCTGTATGACGGCGATGTCTGCCTGGGCGGGGGCATGATCTCGGCCGTGGCCGCCTACTCGCAGGCCACGTCGGGCTAGGCAAAGCGGATTCCCTCGGTCTGGGGTTGCAGCTGGGCAAAGCACAGCTGCAAGGTCTGCGAGGCCTTGTGGAAGGCCGCGTCCACCATGGCCTCGTCGCTGCCCGCATGCTGAAGGTCTGTCTTCAGCTGCGCGCCTATGTTTGACAGCAAGGGGTCCAGCGCAATGCCCTTGTCGTTGAACTGCTCGCAAAGCTTGTGGAGCGGATAGTGCTTCCTGTCGACTTCCGAGCCGGCGCGCGCCAGATGGTTGCGGCCAAAGGTTTCCAGCAGCGTCGCGCCCTGCTTGTTGAACAGGTAGTCGATGTCCTCGAATTTCCTGGCCTCGAAATCCTCGCCCATCTTCATGCGGCCGAAGTCAATGGCCTTGAGGTGCACGCTGCCGGTTTCCTTGATCTCGTGCACCACCAGGTTGTGCATGTGCAGATCGCGGTGCGCGACCTGGTTCTTGTAGAGCACGCGCGCCATGTCGACAAGTTGCGGCAGCAGGCTGCTGGCCTGCTCGCGTGACAGCGTGGCAATGCAGTTGTCCATTTCCGTGCTGGCAACATGTTTTGGGTCATAGATGTCGACCACGGCATAGGTGTGCTCCTTGCTGAGATCGGGGTGCAGGGTGCCGAGATCGGTGATCTTTTTTTGCGTCGAGATATAGCTGGCCAGTTCGGGCTTGTCGTGTGCATATTCCGCCAGCGCGCGTTCGCGCTCGAAGTCTTCTTCGCCGGTCTTGGTGTCGGCGCGCAGCAGGCCACTCGCGGCATCGAATTTCTTGTTGACGCCGCCGCCCTTGAAATTTTCATCCACCACCTGGGCCACGGCCGCCTCGGTGTCAAGCCGATACTGGCCAATGGTGGCAACCTGCTGCTGCAGCATTGCGGTGTCCAGGGGCTTGCCCATGATCAGGTAGATCATCTCCCTCTCCAGCGCATCAATGGTATCCGTCTTGATCTTCTGGCCATTGATGCTGTACTCCACCGTGTACTGGTCTGAGTCGCTGGGGTCGACGATGGTCAGGGTGAACAGTGCCTTGCTGCCGGGCTCGGCCATCTCCGACAACATGTTGAAGCGGGCGAAGTTGCTGGTGCCGCTGTCATGCAGCATCTGGTGCAGTTGCTTCAGTGCTTCTGCCTTGTTGTTGGAGCGGAAGAGGTCGAGAAAGCTGTCAAGATAGCTGAGTTTCGTGGCCTCCTTGGCGTCCTCGCCCATCAGCTTGGCGATGCGCGAGGCGCTCAGCGAAGTCAGCGCGGAATTGGTCGAAAGAGGGACACTCATGGCGTGGTTCCTTTTGAAAAAAGCGCGGAAACGCCCGCGTGGCGGGTCTTTCCCGCAGGGCATGGACCGCACGCTGGAATGCGTTGCGTCTCGCGCATTCCAGCATTGGCATCGGCTGCAGTTCCTCGAGCACCGTTGCTGCGGGGGCGCAAGAAATCCAGTACCTTGTCAAAGGTATTGAGCCCGCTCGCCTGCTGCAGGTCGCTGTCCGCCTGGCAATGCGCGATGAGCTCGGTGCCAGCCGCGGGCGTGGCGACATGGGAATGGCTGGGCGCATGTCGGTGGCAGCGTGGAAGACGTCCGCGCGCTTGGATCAGCCCGGGAGACTGGGCGCATCCAGCTGACCATGCACGGCAAACCGGAATTCATTGCGTATCGCGCACTGCAGCGTCGGCGCGGAATGGCGCGCCGGCCCGCCCGGAGGCAGCGTGATGGTGAGCGACGCGGTGAGCTCGCTGGTCTGCGCGCCCTGCGGGCTGCGCAGCTGCTGCGCATCCGCCCCGTACTGGGCGATGTCCCAGCTGGAGGTGATGGTCAGCTGCACGTTCTCGCCCTCGCGGCGCAACTGGTAGCGGTACTGCGGGGTGCTGTCGGCCAGTTTCAGTTGCAGGCCGTGCGGTTCCGGCTGGCGCAGTTGCAGCAGACCCTGGCTGCCGGGGTCCAGTTCGGCCAGCACCGGCGCACACAGCGCCTGCATGGCCACTGCGGGATCGAGGTAGCTGCTGACCTCGAGCATCAGCGCCTCGTTGCCGCCGCAGGTGTTGTAGAGCTTGCGCAACTCGGCACGGTCGGCCAGAGTGACGTTTTCGCCCCACCACAGGTTGCTGGCGCCTTGAAGGTTGTCCTTGCTGGCGTCGGCGTAGCCATAGACCCCTTCGGGAAAATCCAGGGCCAGCTGGCCCACATGCGCGGCATAGGTGTCGGCGAGCTTGTAGCCGGCCTTGTCGCTGGACTTGACCGGCCCGGGATCCAGCGCCTGGGTCATGGCCTGGGCCGTAGGGTCTGCAAGGCGCAGCTGCGCGTGGCTTTCCGATGCCAGGTGCAGCAGCTTGCCGGACACGATGTTGTGCGCGACCTGCTGGGTGGGGCCGGGCGGACCCCATGGGGACAGCTGTGCGGGCGAAAGCTGGTCGGCGATATCAAGCAGGGTTTCGCGGCGCGCGGCGTCAATCCGCCCCTGTTCAAATGCCAGGTCAACGGCATCCACTGCAGGCGCCGCGGACTGCGGCGTGCCGGGTAGCCCGAACTGCGTGGCAACCTGCTGCTTGATCAGCGCGTTTGCCCACTGGCTGTCGCTGGTGCGGGCGTCGGGCGTGGGCAGCAGCGGTGGTTTGCCGTCCTGCCTGGCCTGGTCGATGCCCTCCTTGAAGACCTCCTGGGCGTTTTTGCAGGCCGGCGGGCCCGCAGCGGTGTCGTAGATGCGACCGGCTTCGGCCAGCGCGCCCTGGTAGAGGCTGGTGGCGCCGGCCTGTACGCTGGGCGCCGCATAGTAGCCGATGCCCACCGCGGTCTGGATGCCGATTGCGCCCAGCCCCAGCGCGGCGCTGCCCAGCGTCGGAACGACCTTGGCGACCATACCGAGGGTAGCCGCGGCCGTCGCCTTGGTCACCGCCTTGGCGGCCGTGACACCGCCCTGGACATATTCGCCACTGGCCAGCTGGCTCTTGGTGTCCGAGTAACCATTGGCGAGGATTTCAATGGTATCGACCACGCTGCCGGTCACATCGATGGCGGCCTGTCCCAGGCCCACCACGGTGGCACCCAGTGCATCGAACGGTGCTGCCTGGGCTGATGCCTTGAAGTAGTCACCCAGCGATTGCTGGTAATTCTGGTTGCTGAGGAAGTCATTGCCCAGGCTGGCCAGCAGGCGAAACACCGGACGCTCGCTCTGGTCCAGCCCCGGCTGATCGATCACGGCGCGCTGCAGCACGTTCTTCACCAGATCGCCGGCAAAGCCCTTGAAGGGCATGCCGGCCAGCGAATTGTCCATGTACTTGGCAAGCGTCTCGAATGAATGCTGCTTGAGCATGGTGGCCAGCAGCTTTTCGGTGAACTGGGTTTCCGTGACGGCATGCGCCACGGTTTCCGCCAGCCCCACGGTGGCGAGCTTCGCGGCGAAGCCGCGTTCGCTGCCCGTAAGGAGCAGCTCGCATGTCAGGTCCTTGATCGATGCGGACATCTCGTTGGCTTTGTTGTCGAACAGGATCATGCTGGCCAGCGGCGCCAGGGTCGCGCTGCGCTCGCCGAGCCCGTGCTTGGCCAACTGCATCTCCAGGCCCATGTGCACGGCGTCGCGCAGCACCTTGAGCGCCAGGGTGTCGCGGTTGATGCCGCCGCCGGTCATGCGGTTGACCAGCGAGTTCAAGGTATCGAAGCGGTTGAGTGCCGCAAACGCCAGGGCCTTGACCCCGGTGCCTATCATGCTGCCGATCTGCATCGCTGTTTTCCTTGGCTGCTAGGCGCGTTGCATTGGCAGGTCGCGCGATGGCAAGGCGGCCGTCAGCGAGGGCGCCGCGCTCGGCTGGGTCGATGCACGCACCAGATGCGCCTGCCAGCGTTCAAGCTGGTTGACGAAGGACTCGACGGCCTGCACCGCCTGCGCGGGCGTGAGTTCGGCCAGCGCAATGCTGCGAAAGAACACGATGCGCTCAAGGTCGGGGTCATAGCCGAAATAGTTGCCGTCGGTGCCCATGCCGAACAGGTGCAGCTGCAGCACGCTGGCAAGCATGCGCGCGCGCAGTTCGGACTGCCATTGCGCCGTGGCAACGACCGGCGCGAAGACCTGGACCATGCGCGTCTGGGCATCGTGCTCGAACGTGACTTCCATGGTTTCACTGAACACGATGGTGCAGCCGCCCGCTTGGGCGGCGGCGCTGGTATCGAGTCGGGTGGCGGCACCGATTTCGTGCAGAAAGGTGGAAAACTCCATGCATGCTCCAGGTGAAGGCGAAAGGCATGGTTTAAGTAACACAGGCCGGCAGCGGGTTCCACGATCCGACGGCCGGGGCGGCATAAGCCAGCTTGAAAATCCGCTTGACGGGCAAGGGGAAAGCGGCGCACTTGGTGTACCGAGTCGTGCCGCCCCTGTCGCTGGACGACCGCGAGGCGGTCATTGCCGACCTCGGCTTCGATCAGCCCGTGCGCTGCAGGGCCAATGTGCTGCACGGCGAGTTCGGCATCTCGTACCGGCTCAAGCGGCCGTCGTCGAGGTCATTGCCAAGCGCCTGCCCGGGACGCTGGGGCGGGCGCTGATTGCGGCGGCGCTGGCGTGCTTTCTGATCGCCATCGCCCTGTACCAGGTCTTTGCCGTCGAACGGCAAGGGCTGCCATCCTTTGGCCGTGGCGACACGGTGGCGCTGGGCGGCTGGGCGGCTGGGCAGCTGGAGGCGCCAACCGACGCTCTTGCTGCGCTGCCTGCGCGACTTCATCGCGGCGTGCAGCGCAGCACAGCGCAGCGCTGTAGCCGCGGCCGGCGCCAGCCGGATGCTCACTCGTCCAGCAGCGGCATGAACCCGCCAAAGATCATGCGCTTGCCGTCAAACGGCATCTGCTTGTCCATGCCTTCGAGGCGCGGGTCCTTCATGGCTTCCTGGTTGACCCGGTCGCGCACTTCGCGCGACGGGTATTCGATCCAGGAGAAGACCACGATCTCGCCCTCGACGGCTTTCACCGCGCCGCGAAAGTCGGTGAGCTTGCCATCGGGCACATCGTCGCCCCAGCACTCCACGACGCGCGTCGCGCCATAGTCCTTGAAGACCTGGGCGGCGCGCTTGGCCATGTCGAGATACTGCTGCTTGTTGGCGGCCGGTACCGCCACCACGAATCCATCGACGTATTTCATGGAGTGCCTCCTTTGCAAAGGGAGGACCATGCTGTCACAGCCGGTAGACCAAGGTTGTAAGAAACCGCATCAGGCGGATGGCCGGCCCGCCCTCAATGATTCGGCGGGTAGCGCCCGGGGCGGGCACTGCGGTCGTTCAGGGCGGTGATGAAATCACCAATGCTCCAACCCACGAGGCCATCGAACAGCTGCCGTGCCAGGACATCGCGGTTGACCCAGCCGCCGGTCATGCGATCGACCAGGAAGTTCACTGGTTTGATGGACAGCAGCGCCTGCAACGGCAACGTCACCAGTCCCACGCTTAGTTTCACTGCATTGATAAAGGCTGACATGGATTGCTTCTCCCCCATTTAAATACGTTGAAGGGGCAATGCGCCGGCATGGCTGGCCAGGGTCGGCAGCGCTGCGTCTGGATGAATGGCGGCCTGCACCAGCTCGACCAGCCAGTGTTCCAGTTGGTTGACGAAGGATTCGACGGCCTGTATGCCCTGCGCCGGCTCGAGCGGGGCAAGTGCAATGCTGCGAAAGAAGATGATGCGATCGAGCAGCGGGTCAAAGCCGAAGTAGTTTTCATCGGTCGCGTGGCCGAACAAATGCACTTCCAGAACGCGGGCAAGCATGCGTGCCCGGGCCTCGGCCGACCATTCTCCGAGACACATGAGGGGCGCAAAGAGCACGACTTTCTGTTTCTTCTCGTCGTGCTCGAAAGTGACTTCCAGGGTGTCGCTGAACACGATGGTGCAGCCGCCGTCCTGGGCGGCGGCGCTGATATCCAGATGGGTCGCGGCACCTATGGTCTGCAGGAAAGATGGAAAGTCCATGGAACACTCTCTTTATCAAGGTGGAGTTGCTGGATTTTTTGTAACCAGGCGCGGGCACCGGTTCCATGTACATCTTTCCTGGCGGGCGCGAAAAAAGAAAACCCCCGGCAGCTTTCACTGGCGGGGGTTGCAGCAGTACGGAATCTGCGTTTTAGAACGGGATATCGTCATCCATGTCGTCAAAGCCCGAAGCCGCGCGCTGGGGTGCGGGGGCCATCGGAGCCTGGGCGGGAGGGGCCATGCGCTGGGCCGGTGCGGCAGCGCGGGGTGCAGGCGCCGGGGCGGGACGGCGCGGCGCGGCTTCGTAGCCACCGCCATTGCCGCCGGCATTGCCACCGTTGTCCCCATAGCCATTGTCGTCGCCGTAGCCGCCGCCTTGCTGGCCGCCGCCCATGCCCTGGCGGCTGCCCAGCATCTGCATGGTGTCGGCGCGGATTTCCGTCGCGTAGCGTTCCTGGCCCGTGGCCTGGTCGGTCCACTTGCGCGTGCGCAGCGAACCTTCGACATAGACCTGCGAACCCTTGCGCAGGTACTGGCCGACGATTTCCGCGAGGCGGCCGTTGAACACCACGCGGTGCCATTCGGTCGCTTCCTTGTTTTCGCCGGTGTTCTTGTCGCGCCAGCGGTCGGTGGTGGCGATGGTCACGTTGGCCACCTGGTCACCGCTGGGGAAGGCGCGCATTTCGGGATCGCGGCCCAGATTGCCGACGATGATGACTTTGTTGACGGATGCCATGGATGAATAACCTCGAAAAATGGATAGCGCGGGCCAATAGATGAGGGGGCCCGTGCCAGATGCTTGGATTGCGGCTTCCCCCTCGGAGACGCCGCAGACGGGAGCATATCCGTTTGCCCAAGACTGCGGGCAAACCCGTGATATCGATAGGGGCCGGTGAATCAGTGTCCGCCGGCACCGGTCTTGCCCACTGGTTTCAGCGGCCAGGTCACGAGCAGCCAGATGGCCGTGAGCACGGCCGTGACGGCAAACAGGCCCGGCATGCCGGCCCATTTGGCAATCGCGCCGCCGAGCGCGCCGCCGGCAAAAAGGCCTAGCGACTGCAGCGTGTTGTAGCTGCCCAGCGCCGCGCCGCGCAGCGGCGTGGGCGCCATGCGCGAGACCAGACTGGGCTGGCTGGCTTCGAGAATATTGAAGCCGCAGAAGAACACCAGCATCAGCAGGCCCATGAGCCACAGCGAAGGCGCGCTGCCGCTGGCGGCCACCGCGCCCAGGCCCAGCTGCACGACCAGTACCAGCGCGATCGCGCCCAGCAAGGCCATGCGCAGCTTGCCCTTGCGCTCCAGCGAGAACATGCCGCCCATGGCGATGAAGGACAGCAGCACGGCGGGCAGGTAGATCTGCCAGTGCGCGCCCTTGGGCAGACCGGCCTGCAGCAGCAGCGCGGGCACGGCCACCCACATTGCCATCTGCACGGTGTGCAGCACGAAAACACCCAGATTCAGGCGCAGCAGATCGGGCTGGTGCAGCAGCTCGACCAGGCGACCGCGCGGCGCGTCCTGGTGCTTGAGCGGCTCGGGCGGAACCACCCAGATGACCACGGCGACGCCGGCCAGCGCCAGCGCAAACGTCAAGGCAAACACACCCGACAGTCCGGCCCAGGCGGCCAGCAGGGGGCCGGCAACCAGCGCCAGCGCGAACATCAGGCCTATGGAGCCGCCTATTATCGCCATCGCCTTGGTGCGCACGGCGTCGCGCGTCTGGTCGGCCAGCAGCGCGGTGACGGCCGCCGAGACCGCGCCCGCGCCCTGCAGGCCACGGCCGACCATCAGGCCGGAGAGCGAATCGGCCAGCGCCGCAAGCAGGCTGCCGGCGGCAAACACCAGCAGGCCGAAAACGATCACGCGCTTGCGGCCGAAGCGGTCGGAGGCCAGGCCCAGCGGCAGCTGGAACAGCGCCTGGGTCAGGCCGTACAGGCCCATGGCCAGGCCGACCATTGCGGGGTCGTCGCCACCGGGGTATTTGCGCGCTTCCAGCGCAAACACCGGCAGGACCAGAAACAGCCCCAGCATGCGCAGGGCGAAGATCAGCGCCAGACCGCCGCTTGCACGGCGCTCCAGCGGCGTCATGGTGGGGGAGTCCGGGGCGGCCGGGGCAGGGGCGGGTGAGGCAGCCGAAAGGGGGGTGGTGGTTTGTGGCACGCGCAAAAATGCAAGTGATTGGAGGATGGCAGCGGTGGCGTGCACGGGAAATCCGGCACGCGGCCTGTGCAATAACAGGCCCGATTGTCCGTGATCTGCAAGTTCATCGCATTTCCGGGGCCAGGCTCACTATCATGCTAGGTTTCCCCGCATGGAGCGCCTGCGCCCGTGAACGACCCCACTCATCCCTCTTCCGAGCAGGTAAACGCCGCTGATGGCGGCCGCTATCTGGGCCATGCCCTGGCACAGTCGCGCATCAGCATCCGCGGAGCGCGCACGCACAACCTGAAGAATATCGACCTCGATATTCCGCGCAACCAGCTGGTGGTGATCACGGGCCTGTCGGGCTCGGGAAAATCCAGCCTGGCGTTCGACACGCTCTATGCCGAGGGCCAGCGGCGCTACGTCGAGAGCCTGTCGGCCTATGCGCGCCAGTTCCTTGGCCGGCTCGACAAGCCCGATGTCGACCTGATCGAAGGCCTGTCGCCGGCCATCAGCATCGAGCAGAAGGCCACCAGCCACAACCCGCGCTCCACCGTGGGCACGGTCACCGAGATCAACGACTACCTGCGCCTGCTTTACGCGCGTGCCGGCACACCCTATTGCCCCGACCACCAGCTGCCGCTGCAGTCGCAGACCATCAGCCAGATGGTCGATGCCGCGCTGGCGCTGCCCGAGGACACCAAGCTGATGGTGCTCGGGCCGCTGGCGCGCGACAAGAAGGGCGAGTTCACCGAACTGTTTGCGCAGCTGCAGGCCCAGGGCTATGTGCGCTTTCGCATTGACGGCCAGATCTACGAAGTCGAGTCGCTGCCGCAGCTGCAAAAGAACGAAAAGCATTCGATTGACGTCGTCATCGACCGCCTCAAGGTGCGCCCGGACGCGATGCAGCGCCTGGCCGAGAGCTTTGAAGCCGCGCTGCGCGCTGGCGGCGGCGAGGCCGGCGGGCGCGTGGTCGCGCTCGAGATGGACACCGGCGTAGAGCACTGGTTCAGCGCCAAGTTCGCCTGCCCCATCTGCAGCTATTCGCTGCCCGAACTCGAGCCGCGGCTGTTCTCGTTCAATTCGCCCCAGGGCGCCTGCCCGACATGCGACGGCCTGGGCCAGAGCGAGACCTTCGATCCCGAGCGCGTGGTCGCGTTTCCCACGCTGAGCCTGGCCAGTGGCGCCGTGAAGGGCTGGGACCGGCGCAATGCCTATTACTTCACCATGCTTGAAAGCGTGGCCGCGCACTACGGCGCGGACATCGAGGCGCCGTTCGAGGAACTGCCCGAGCGCGTGCGCCAAGCCGTGCTCTGGGGCTCGGGCGAGGAAGCCATTGCCTTTGCCTACTTCACCGACAGCGGCAAGAACAAGACCCAGCCGCTGATCAAGCACCATCCGTTCGAAGGCATCATCCCGAACATCACGCGGCGCTACCGCGAGACCGATTCCAGCGTGGTGCGCGACGACCTCGCGCGGCTGCGCAGCACGCGCTGCTGCCCCGACTGCGAAGGCACGCGGCTGCGGCGCGAGGCGCGCTGGGTGCGCATAGGCGAAGGCGAGCAGCAGCGCGCCATCTATGAAGTCAGCCGCGCGACGCTGGCCGAAGCGCATGAATGGTTTGCCCAGCTCAAGCTGCAGGGCGCCAAGGCCGACATTGCCGACAAGGTGGTGCGCGAGATCACCTCGCGGCTGATGTTCCTCAACGACGTGGGCCTGAGCTATCTGAGCCTGGACCGCAGCGCCGAGACGCTGTCGGGCGGAGAAGCCCAGCGCATACGCCTGGCCAGCCAGATCGGCAGCGGCCTCACGGGCGTGATGTATGTGCTGGACGAGCCCAGCATAGGCCTGCACCAGCGCGACAACGACCGGCTGATCGCGACGCTGCAGCACCTGCGCAACATCGGCAACAGCGTGATCGTCGTCGAGCACGACGAGGACATGATGCGCGCCGCCGACCAGATCATCGACATGGGCCCGGGCGCGGGCCTGCATGGCGGGCGCGTGATGGCCCAGGGCACGTTTGACCAGGTGCGCGCCAACCCCGACTCGCCCACCGGCCGCTATCTCGCCGGAACGCAGTCGATTGCCGTGCCCGCGCGGCGCACGCCCTGGCTGCCCGTGGTCAAAGCCGCCGAGCCCGCAGCCGCGCCCGCGAAGTCGCGCTTTCCGGTCTCGCCCGCTGCGCTGCGCCGCGCCGAACGCCAGGCAGAGCATGTCGCGCGCCAGGGTGCGCTGCAGGCGATCACCGTGGTGGGCGCGCGCGGCCACAACCTGAAGAACGTCAGCGTCGAATTCCCCGTGGGCCTGTTCACCTGCGTGACCGGCGTCTCGGGCTCGGGCAAGAGCACGCTGGTCAACGACACGCTGTATGCCGAAGTCGCGCGCCAGCTCTACCGCGCCAGCGACGAGCCCGCGCCGCATGACGAAGTCGTGGGCATGGAGTATTTCGACAAGGTCATCAATGTCGACCAGTCGCCCATAGGCCGCACGCCGCGCAGCAATCCCGCGACCTACACGGGTTTGTTCACGCCGATACGGGACCTGATGGCCGAGACCGCGACGGCGCGCGAGCGCGGCTATGGCCCGGGGCGCTTCAGCTTCAATGTCGCCGGCGGCCGCTGCGAGGCCTGCCAGGGCGACGGCGTGGTCAAGGTCGAGATGCACTTCCTGCCCGATGTCTACGTGCCCTGCGACATCTGCCACGGCGAGCGCTACAACCGCGAGACGCTTGAAGTGCTGTGGAAGGGCAAGAATGTCGCGCAGATCCTGCAGATGACGGTCGAGGACGCCCATGCGTTCTTCCAGGACGTTCCCAGCATCGCGCGCAAGCTGCAGACGCTGTTGGCCGTGGGCCTGTCGTACATCCGCCTGGGTCAGAGCGCGACCACGCTGTCGGGCGGCGAGGCGCAGCGCGTCAAGCTGGCCCAGGAACTGAGCAAGCGCGACACCGGCCGCACGCTCTACATCCTTGACGAACCCACGACCGGCCTGCACTTTGCCGATATCGACCTGCTGCTCAAGGTGCTGCACCAGTTGCGCGACGCGGGCAACACGATTGTCGTCATCGAGCACAATCTCGATGTGATCAAGACCGCCGACTGGCTGATCGACATGGGCCCCGAAGGCGGCGCGGGCGGCGGCAACGTGGTGGCCACGGGCACGCCCGAGCAGCTGGCCGCGCACGAGGGCAGCCATACGGGGCATTATTTGCGGCGCTATCTGGGCTGACCCGCCCCCTGCTGGCTTGGCGTGGGCCTCTGCGCTGACAGTCGAGCCCTGCGGCGCAGGCAACCATTGCGGCGCCTTCGGTGTTTTTGCAAGAGGAGGTGGCTATGTCTCCCGTTGATTTCGTGGTGGTCGGCGCCGGCATCGCGGGTGCCTCGGTGGCCTGGCAGCTGTCCGGGCGCGCCTCGGTGCTGGTTCTCGAGCGTGAAACCCAGCCCGGTTACCACTCCACGGGCCGCTCTGCGGCCCTGTATCTCGAGCACTACGGGCCGCCCCAGGTCCAGGCGCTGACGCGCGCCAGCCGCGCGTTCTACACCGCCCCGCCCGCGGACTTCATGCCCGAGCCGGTGCTCAGCCCGCGCGGCGCGCTTTATGTGGCGCGCGCCGACCAGCTCCAGCAGCTCGAGGCGGCCTATGCCCAAGCGCGCCTGCATTCGCCGGCCGTGCGCTGGCTGGACCAGGCCGAGCTGCTGGCGCTGGTGCCCAGCTTGCGCGCCGAGGTCATCGCCTGCGGCTTTCTCGACGAGAACGCGCGTGATATCGACGTGCATGGCCTGCACCAGGCGTTTTTGCGCGGCATGCGGCTGCGCGGCGGCCAGCTGCGCTGCGGCGCCGAAGTGGTCTCGCTGACGCGTGACGCGGCAAATGCCTGCTGGCAGATCGATCTGGCCGACGGCAGCCGCATTGCCGCCCGTCAGGTGGTCAATGCCGCGGGCGCCTGGGCCGACGCGCTGGCGGCGCTGGCCGGCCAGGCCCCGCTGGGCCTGGTGCCCAAGCGCCGCAGCGCGTTCACGTTCACCCCGCCCGCAGGTGTGCAAACGCGCCACTGGCCGGCCGTGATGGGCGTGGATGACAGTTTCTATTTCAAGCCCGATGCCGGCCAGCTGCTGGGCTCGCCGGCCAACGCCGATCCGACCACGCCGCATGACGTGGTGCCCGAGGAAATCGATGTCGCGACGGGAATTTTCCACATCGAGGAAAACACCACGCTGCAGATCCGCCGGCCCACCCATACCTGGGCCGGACTGCGCTCGTTTGTCTCCGACGGCGAGCTGGTCATAGGCTGGGACGCCCCGCCCGCGCCCGCTCAGCCGGGATTTTTCTGGCTCGCGGCACAGGGCGGCTACGGCATACAGACCGCCTATGCCGCCGGACTGCTGGCGCGCAATCTGCTGCTGGGCGAAGCGCTGGACCCCGGTCTGGCCGGCGAAGGCGTGCTGCCCGAAAGACTGTCGCCGGCCCGACTGCGCTGACGACCATTGCGCTTATCCACATTTTTATCCACAGGTTGGCGCGAGCGGCGCCGGCCCTGCGGCGGGTGCTGTCACAGCCATGCCATACGCCTGTCATCCCCGGCCCCTAGAGTCGTGCTTTTTTGCAAATGGGAACGAGATGAACACGTCGAAGACAGTGGTGGCGGCTTTTCTGGCAATCAGTCTGGCGGCATGCGGTGGCGACAACGAGGGCAGCAGTCCTGCCGACCCGAGCACGCCCACGCTGCCCACACCCGAGACACCGGCACCGGAGCAGCCCGCGCCCGAGACGCCCGAGACCGTGGCCAAGGTCTATCTGGAGGAAAGCTTCGAAGGCCTGACGGCGCTGCCGGCCGGCTGGTCGGCGCTGGCCGCCAACCGCGGCACGGTGGCGGTGCGCAACGGCAGCCTCTACATTGACGGCCGCGCCAACGACACTGCAATGACCTCGGTGGCGCTGCCGGCGTCGCTGCAGGAGCTGAGCAACTACCGCATCGACGTGGTGTTCACGCTCGAGTCGCCCAACAACACCGGGCGCTGGGGCAGCGTGATGTACCGCACCTCGAGCGCCAACGGCACCATTGCCTACGACCCGTATTACCAGTTCGCGATCCGCGCCAATGCGACGGCCGCCAACGGCACCGAATTCGCGCTGCGCAAGGGCGGCAGCTGGGCTGTGGCCGGCACCAAGGCCTTCTCCGAGGCCATCGATCCCGCCAAGACCTATACCGCGACCGTGATCGTGCACGGCAACCGCGTGCGCCAGTACCTGAACAACACGCTGACGCACGATATGACGCTGGACGCGGCGCTGGCCAAGGGCGGCATAGGCCTGCAGACCGCAGGGGCCGTGATGCGCGTCGACAGCATCAAGGTGACCGAGCAGATGACCGCGCTGCCCGATGTCAGCAAGGTGATTGCCGTGCAGGACACGGGCACGCGCGCCGCGATGGCGCCCACGCTGGTGCAGCCCATGGCCGCGCGCACGCAGCTGGCCGGCAGCGGCGCGAGCAATGCACTGTTTCGCATCGACAGCAGCCTGAACCTGCGCAGCGACAGCGGCGAAAGCCTGGCCTCGCTGGCCCATTACCTCGCGCAGGCCGATCGCCTGACGATTCCCGTGCTGCGCATTGCCGACGCCGCCACGGTGAGCGCGCTCGCGGCCTTTGCGGTGCAGAACGATCTGGGCGACGTGACGCTGCTGTCGGACAACGTCGAGCTGCTGGCGCAGGCGCGCCAGGCGATCCCGGCGGTGCGCACGGCGGTTGATTTCTCGGCCTTGACCTCGCTGGGCAACAAGGACATCTTGCAGGTGGTCAGTGCCACCAACCGCGCCAAGGCCAAGATCGCGGTGCTGCCCGCGGCCATGACCAACCGCACGACCGTCGCCCATCTGCAGCGCCTGCTGCTCACGCCCTGGGCCGTGTCCAGCGCGGCGACGCCCGCCGCGGCCGCCGAGGTGCTGGTCACCGGCGTCAACGGCGTGATTGCCGCCGATGCGGGCGTGTACACGGCGGTGCTCAGGAAGCTGCCCGCGCATACGCTGCTGCGCAAGCCGCTGGTCACTGGCCACCGCGGCATGCCATCGACCACCGACGAGAACACGCTTGAAGGCGCGCAGGCCGCCGTTGCCGCCGGCGCGGATGCGGTAGAAAACGACATCTACATGACCACGGACAACCACCTGGTCATCATGCATGACGACACCGTTGACCGCACCACCACCGGCAAGGGACGCATAGAGACCATGACGCTGGCCGAAGTCAAGGCACTCAAGACCAAGGTCGGCGGCTATGCGGTGCCCACGCTGCAGGAGTTCTTCACGGCCTTCAAGGGCCGCAACCTGAGCCACTTCATCGAGCTCAAGAGCAACACCGCGGGCATCGTGCCGCTGCTCAAGCAGGAGCTCGAGAAGGCCGGCGTCAAGGACCAGGTGGTCGCGATCTCGTTCAGCGGCGACCAGCTCAACCGCATGGCCGCTACGCTGCCCGAGATCAGCACCGGCTTTCTCAACAGCAATGTCGACACCGGCGACGTGGGCGTGAGCCTGCGCAACATCCTCAACGCCACGCAGCTTTATTCGTCGACCTACAACCCGTCGTATGGCAGCGGCCCCACGCAGGCAACCATGGAAGCCGCCAAGCACCGCGGCATCACGTTCTGGCCCTGGACGGTCAACAACCAGAGCGACTTCTACCGCCTCTACAGCTATGGCACGCACGGCATCACCACCGATTACGCGCATTGGGCCAAGGACTTCCCGGTGGCCATCGCGGCCACCACGTCGGCAACGGCGGCGGTGGGCGTGGCTTTCAGCGTGCCGGTCGCGCTGACTTCGCAGATCGGCGCCGCCAGCGCCGCAACCAGCAACCCGCTGGTGGTGCTTGACGGCGCGCCCGCGCACACCGTCGCGGCCAACGGCAGCGTGACCTTCACCGCGCCGGGCACGGCCACCGTGTTGCCCGGCTATACCTACAAGATGGGTGACGGCAGCTACAGCTACACGATCTTCGCCAAGCCCATGACCGTGACGGTGAAGTAAGCCGCGACGGGCGCCAGCAAAAAAGGCCCCCATGCCTTAGGACATGGGGGCCTTTTCATCTCCGGCGGCGCACAAGCTTCGAAGTTATCCACATTTCTATCCACAGATTCCCGGGAGCCTCGGTGCCCCCGGTCAATGGATCAAAAGCCTTGGATCACAGCAGCGCCGAGCGCGCAAAGCGCACCACGGTCACGCCCGCGCGTGCCTGGCGCACCGACGGCATGACCAGCACGCAGTCGTCGTAAGGCGTTGCCACGGGCTCGCCATCGTTGTCGCCAATCACCGTGCCGGCCTGGGCAAAGCGCTCCAGGCCCGTGAACGGCGCGTTGAAGCGAAAGCCCTGGCTCTTGGCAACCACGGGGCCAGTCACGGTCAGCGCGAACTGTTGGTCCGGAGCGGGCAGGCGCCAGCCGGGCAGCAGGCGCTGCGCTTCGGCGTCATCGATGATCTCGGATGCCAGCAGGAAGCGCAGGCACTGGTCCTGGGCCACGGCCCGGCTGGCCGGGTCGCCGTGGAAGCCGCATTCAACCAGCAGCGAGCGCGAATCGCCGGCTTCCTCGTCGGGCAGGCCAAAGCGGCCGTAGTCGCGCAGGCGCGTGCCGTCCTTGTGGCCGGCGTCAACGACGATATGCGCGGGCGCGCCCATCTGCTTGGCCAGCACCAGATTGCGCGGCTGCACACCGGTGAGCAGCAGCGGCGCCGAAGGCTCGTGCATCGAGTGCAGGTCAAGCAGCCAGTCGACCTGGCGCACGAACGGTCGCAGCGCCGCGGCGCGACGGCGTTCGTTGGTGTCGCCGGCATCGATGCGCTCGTCGCTCCACTGGCGGTTCAGGTCCTCATCGGTGAAGCGCGATGCATCGTGGGCGCTGGCATCGAAGCGATCGAACGCGTCGAGGTTGGCAAACACCAGCGTCAGCGTGCCCTGCAGCGGGCGCAGGCCGGCTTCAAGCAGGCCCTTGAGCGCCCAGGCGCCGCACAGTTCGTTGCCGTGCACCAGCGCCGAGATCATCACCTGGCGGCCCGGCAGGCCGGAGTCGAAATGCCAGACGCCCTCGGTGCCGGTGTTGCCCGCGCGCCAGGCGCTGATGTCGGGCGCCGGCAGTTCAAATGGCAGTGCGCTCATGCTCACTCTTCGATATGGGCGAACTCGACGATCTTGGCGTACTTGGCGATTTCGCCGTCGATGAACTTGCGTGGGTCGACCTTCTGGTCCATGACCGTCGAGCCCGTAGCGGCCAGCTTCTTGCGGAATTCGGCCGAGGCCAGCGTGTCGGCCAGGGCCTTCTTGAGCTTGTCCTGGATGGGCTTGGGCATGTTGGCAGGACCCATCATCGCGAACCACGAACCCAGGTCGACGTTCTTGAAAGCCGGGTTTTCGGCCAGTGCCGGGATATCGGGCGTGATGGCCGAACGCTTGGCTTCGGTCGTACCCAGGGCAATGACCTTGCCCGACTGGATCTGGGGCAGGCCGCTGGAGAGCACGAACACGCCGTATTCAATGTTGTTGCCGACCAGGTCGGTGGTCAGGGGCGCCACGCCGCGGTAGGGAATGTGGGTGATCTTCAGATTGCCCTGTTCCTGCAGCGTTTCACCGGCCAGGTGCAAGGCCGTGCCCACGCCCGAGCTGCCGTAGCTGAACTTGCCGGGGTTCTTGGACACGGCGGCAATGAATTCGGCGGTGTTCTTCACGCCGGCCTTTTGCGAGGCGACCAGCACCATGGGCTGCGAAGCCACCAGGCCCAGGGCGGTGAAGTCCTGGATAGAGTACTTCACGCTCTTGTTGATCAGGCGGGCAATGGCCAGTTCGTTGTTGGCGCCCACCATGATGGTGTAGCCATCGGCAGCGGCCTTGGCAACCTTTTGCGCGCCGATCGCGCCACCGGCGCCACCCAGGTTCTCGATCACGACGGGCTGGCCCAGGCGCGTGGACAGTTCGGTGCCGACCATGCGGCCAATCAAATCGGTGCTGCCGCCCGGCGGATAGCCAATGACCATGGTGATTGGCTTGTTCGGGTAGGAAGCATCGGCGAAGGCGGAACCGGCGGCCAGAAGGGCGATGCCGCAGGCCAGGGCGGTGCGGCGCAGGATAGAAGTTTTTTGCATGAGCTGATTCCTTATTGGGATAACCCTGATTGTCAAAAGACCCAGGGCCCGACTTGGTGCCATAACGGCACGAGGCCGTGCCGTTGTAGCACATTTGTAACAATTAGCGCTGAGTCACGCGGCGCCAGAATTCTTCCGCGGCCGGAGTCAGTCGCCGCTTGGGCCGGTACATGCGCACGTCGAAGCGCACTTCCATGTTGCGGCTGCCGGCAAGCGCCAGGCGCCTGGCCTTGCAATCCGCATGCGCCATCGACCACGGCAGCCAGGCCACGCCCAGGCCCTTGTGCACGTATTCGTACTGCGCATCGGCCGAATCGCATTCAAGAATGCGGTGCAGCCGCGGCGCATCGGGGTTCTGCGACAGATGGTCCTCGACCAGCCGGCCCAGCGCCATGCGGTGGGGATAGGCGAGGTAGGGCACGCTGCCGGGCGCGGCAAAGCTGTGCAGCGCCTGGCCCGCGGCATTGGCGCGCGAGACCGGCACCAGCCGGTCGCTGGCAATATGCACATGGCTGAACTGGCGCGCATCGAGGCGCACGGCAATTGCCGGGTGGTGGTAGATCAGCGAAAAGTGGATTTCGTCCTGCTCCAGCATGGACACGGTTTCATGCAGCGTGCGCGTGAACACCGTCAGCGGGCTGGTCTGCAGCAGCGGCCCCAGGCGCAGCAGCCAATCGGCAACGATGGTGCGCGCCAGCGTGCGTCCCGTGGCCAGGGTGATGGTCTGTGCCTGCAGGCCGGCAATGGTCTGCAGCTCCTCGTGCGACTGCGCAAGCGTGCGCGTCATCAGACCGCAGGTTTCAAGAAAGGCTTCGCCCGCGGGCGTGAGGCGCACCGGGCTGCTGCCCGGCGAGACCAGCGGCGTTCCGGTCCAGGCTTCAAGCGCCCGAATGCGCCGCCCGAACGCCGGATGGGTCACGTGGCGCAGCTCGGCGGCGCGCGTGAAGCTGCGCTCCTGCGCCAGCATGATGAAGTCTTCCAGCCACTTGATCTGCATAACCAGTACCTTGCTTAACGCAGCCTGGTATTGACCATTGCCCACATCCCATGAAACTGGCGTGCCCCAGGCCAGGGGCAGCGAGCAAGGGCCGCCCCGCAGCGAGGCTGCCGTCCCCCTCCACCGAAGGTTGAGAGGGGGAAGCCGCGCAAGCGGCTCAGGGGGTGCTGCATATCAGCCGCGCGCTTCCAGCGCCGCTTGCTGCAGGGTCTCGCGTGTTGCCTGTGCCTGGGCACGTGCGGCCTGGGCGAAGTCGGCGCCCGACGAGGCGTACAAAATGGCGCGCGACGAGTTGACGATGATGCTGCCGTGCTCGCGCAGTCCGGCCTTGACGGTGGCCACGGCGTCGCCGCCCTGGGCGCCGACGCCGGGAATCAGCAGCGGCAGCGTGGGAGCGATTTCGCGCACGCGCTCGATTTCATGCGGGCGCGTCGCGCCGACCACCAGGCCCAGCTGGCCGTTGAGGTTCCACGGGCCCTGGGCCAGCGCGGCCACATGCTCGAACACCTTGGGGTTGCCGGGCACATCGGCCAGCGTGCGCGCCTGCAGGTCGTCGCCGCCGGGATTGGAGGTGCGGCACAGCAGGAACGCGCCCTTGCCTTCGTACTTCAGATAGGGTGCGACCGAGTCGAAACCCATGAAAGGCGACAGGGTCACGGCATCGGCGCCATAGCGCTCGAAAGCTTCCTTGGCGTACTGCTCGGCCGTGGAGCCGATGTCGCCGCGCTTGGCGTCGAGAATCACCGGCACATGGGGGGCGACGGCGCGCATGTGGGCCATCAGGCGTTCAAGCTGGTCTTCGGCGCGGTGGGCGGCAAAGTAGGCGATCTGCGGCTTGAACGAGTTCACCAGATCGGCGGTGGCATCGACAATGGCGGCGCAGAAGTCGAAAATTTTCGAGGCATCGCCTTGCATCGCGGCAGGAAAGCGGTTGGGTTCGGGATCGAGACCCACACACAGCATGGATTGGTTTTGCGAGCCGGCGTTGCGCAGCATGTCGAGGAAAGTCATGGGGCGGAATTTTAAGGCACGGCAAGAAAAAAGCCCCGGCGGACCGGGGCTTAGGGCAGGGCGCTACATGGCAATCAGCCGTTGGCGCGCTTTTCGAGGATTTCAAAGGCGGGCAAGGTCTTGCCCTCGAGCACTTCGAGAAACGCACCGCCGCCGGTGGAGATATAGCCGACCTGGTCTTCGATACCGTACTTGGCGATGGCCGCGAGCGTGTCCCCGCCGCCCGCGATGCTGAACGCCGACGATTCGGCAATTGCCTGGGCAATGGTGCGCGTGCCGTTCTCGAAGGCGGCGAACTCGAACACGCCCACCGGACCGTTCCAGACAATGGTGCCCGCGGCCTTGAGTTGCTGCGCCAGGCGGGCCGCGGTCTCGGGGCCGATGTCCAGGATCAGGTCGTCGTCGGCGACATCGGTGGCGGCCTTGATGGTCGCGGGCGCGTCGGCGGCAAAGGTCTTGGCGACGACCACGTCGGTGGGAATCGGCACCTGCGCGCCGCGCGCGGCCATGGCGTCGATCACCGCCTTGGCCTGGGCCACGAGGTCGGGCTCGGCCAGCGATTTGCCGATCTTCAGGCCCGCGGCCAGCATGAACGTGTTGGCAATGCCGCCGCCGACGATCAGCTGGTCGACCTTGCTGGCCAGCGCTTCGAGAATGGTGAGCTTGGTCGAGACCTTGGAGCCGGCAACAATGGCCACCAGCGGCTGGGCGGGCGCGGCCAGCGCCTTTTGCAGCGCATCGATTTCCGCCGACAGCAGCGGGCCGGCGCAGGCGATGGGCGCGAACTGGGCAATGCCGTAGGTCGTGCCTTCGGCGCGGTGGGCCGTGCCAAACGCGTCGTTGACAAAGATGTCGCACAGCGCGGCCAGCTTCCTTGCCAGCGCTTCCTGGTTCTTCTTCTCGCCGACATTGACGCGGCAGTTTTCCAGCAGCACGACCTGGCCGGGCTGCACCTGCACGCCGTCGACCCAGTTGGCGACCAGCGACACCTCGCGGCCCAGCAGCTCGGACAGGCGCTTGGCCACGGGCGCGAGCGAGTCGGCGGGCTGGAACTGGCCTTCGGTGGGACGGCCCAGGTGGCTGGTGACCATCACCGCCGCACCGGCCTTGAGCGCCATCTCAATGCACGGCACCGAAGCGCGCACGCGCGTGTCCTCGGTGATTTCACCGGCGTCGCTCAGCGGAACGTTCAGGTCGGCACGGATGAAAACGCGTTGGCCCTGGGCTTTGCCCTGGGCGCACAGGTCGGAGAAGCGAAGAATGTTCATGGCAGGGAATCGGCCTCGCCAGGAGGCAGTGGAGTGGCGTTGATGGAAAAGCGCCGCCATTGTAGGCGCCCAGGCATTCATGACGGATCCCGTGTCCGTCGACGGGCGGTGCGACCTAGCAGAGCGTTTGCTAAGGGCGACTCGAGCCGCCGCCGGGCCGCCCCAAGGCGGCGAGGGCCCCCTCGGGGGGCAGCGCAGCTACGCGAAGCGAGCAAGCGTGGGGGCTGTATTCACCACCCCAAGCCAATGTGCAACGGCAAGTAAACCGCCATGCCCACGACAATGGTGCCGAGAATCCCGCGGCGCCAGAAGTAGTAGGCGCTGGCGCAGGCCACGGCCGGCAGGCGCGCGTCCAGCAGGGTCTGGATCAGCGCGCCCTGGGTGATGACCAGCTCGGGGGCAATCACCGCCGCCAGCGCGGCCAGCGGCGCGTACTTGAGACCGCGCTTGAGCCAGTGCGGCATGGGCACTTCCCGCTCGGGGAGCATGAAGAAGGCGCGCGTGAACAGCGTGATCGCGCCCAGACCCAGGCAGGTCAGGGCAAAAAGCCACCAGGAATCCATCATGGTCGCTCCTCCTCATCGAGCGGCAGCACCGGGTGGCGCTCGCCGCGCTCGGGATCGGGGGCGCGCAGCGTGGCCGGGCCGGCGCGCCATTCGCGCAGCCGGCGCTCGGTGTTTTCCATCATCAGGCCCACGGCCACGGACGCGGCAATCGCGGCCAGGATGTTGAGCTTGAGCGGCAGGGCAAACGCGGCCACGGCCACGGCGGCGGCCACGCCGGTCGCGGCCCAGGTCGTGCGGTCGGTGAGCATGGAATACAGCACGCCCAGCAGCGCCAGCACGCCCGCGAAGCCCAGGCCCCAGGACAGCGGCACCTGGTCGGCCAGAAAGATGCCGGCCACCGAGAAGCCTTGCCAGACCAGCCAGTTGGTCGATGCCGCGCCCCAGAAATAGGACAGCTGCTCGGGGCTGCGCTGGCCGTCGGGGTAGCGCTTGAGAAACGCGACAAAAATCACGTCGCCGCTGAAATAGCTCAAGGCCAGCCTGTGGCGGCGCGCGAGGTGGGCGAAGTACACGCGCCACATGCTGCTCAGGATCACGAAGCGCAGGTTCACGCAGATCGCGGTGAACCACACCACCCACAGCGGCGCACCGGCAATCATCAGCGGCAGCACCGCCAGCTGGGCGCTGCCCGCGTAAACCGCAAAGGACATCAGCAAGGCCATGGACACGGTCATGCCGCTCTTGACCATGGCCACGCCCGTGACCAGCGCCCAGGCGGCAATGCCCAGCGAGACGCCGCTCATGTCCTGCATGCCCTGGCGAAAGCCCGGCTCGCGCGCAATGCCCAGCGCGCGGCGTGTCACGATGCCGAGTTCGGAGCCGGATTCCGGAAGCTGGCTCATGGCGCGGCTTCGAGCTGCGCGCCCACGGGCAGCGCAAAGCCGTGCAGGAAGTCGCCCGCGGCCAGCCGCTTGCCGCCCGCGCGCTGCAACTGGGTAAAGCGCATCGCGCCCTCGCCGCAAGCCACGACCACGCCTGCGGCATCGGCGGCAAGCACCGTGCCGGCTGCGGCCGCGGCGCCGCGCGCCTCGGGTCGGCCTTCCCAGAACTTGATGGTTTCGCCCTGCCACAGCCCGGCGGCGCCGGGAAAGGGCGTGAACGCGCGCACGCGCCGGTCTATGGTCGCGGCCGGCAGGCCCCAATCGATCCAGCTTTCGGCTTTCTCGATCTTGTGCGCATAGGTCACGCCCTCGGCGGGCTGGGGCGTGCGCGGCAGGCCGCCACAGGCGCTCATCTCGAGCGCTTCGACGATCAGCCGCCCGCCCAGCTCGGCCAGCTGGTCATGCAGGCTGGCCGTGGTGTCGGTCGGGCCTATGGGCAGGCGTTCGATCAGGCACATGTCGCCGGTGTCCAGACCGGCATCCATCTGCATGATGGTCACGCCGGTTTCCTGGTCGCCGGCTTCGATCGCGCGGTGGATGGGGGCGGCGCCGCGCCAGCGCGGCAGCAGGCTCGCGTGAATGTTGAGGCAGCCCTTGGCCGGCGTGTCCAGCACCCACTGGGGCAGGATCAGTCCATAGGCGGCAACGACCATCACATCGGCCCGGGCGGCTTCGATGGCGGCGCGGGCCTCGGCGGCCTCCGCGGGGTACTTGCCGTCCAGGCGCAGGCTGCGCGGCTGGATCACGGCAATGCCGTGCGCCAGCGCGCACTGCTTGACGGGCGAAGCCTGCAGTTTCATGCCGCGGCCCGCAGGCCGGTCGGGCTGGGTCAGCACCAGGGGCACGTTGAAGCCCGCGTCAAGCAGGCGCTGCAAGGCCACGCTGGCGAATTCCGGCGTACCGGCAAAGATGACGTTCATGCAATCACAGGGGGGAAGGGTGCGGCCATCTCAGTCGAGCGGGTCGCGGTCGTTGAATACTTCGTCGG
>Ga0308157_10003245_pt1 | contig 24175 bp, 18 predicted proteins | sample PhyBR1_FD_201035 | JGI IMG/M metagenome (GOLD analysis project Ga0308157, IMG submission 201035) | Phyllosphere microbial communities from UC Gill Tract Community Farm, Albany, California, United States - DLSLB.R1 | ecosystem: Host-associated > Plants > Phyllosphere > Unclassified | place: USA...
TCGAGCTTAACGATCGGCTGCGTCGCTGCGGTGAAATCACCGAGACCTTCCCCGGCCAACTGATGACCCCGGCGCTCAAACTGTTGCTGGCTCGCCTGGAACTGAACGTCAACCAGCGCCTGTTGAACCTCAACAAGTCCAGCGCGCCAATCAAGGCACGTATCAGCGAACTGAATGCGCTGATCGCCCAGGGCGAATCGATTCCGGTGGCCAACCCACCTGCGCCGATCCAGACCGAAGCCAAGGCCAAGGACGTGCGCTTTTTGCTCGAAGCCCTGCACGGCCAAGTCACCCGTGCAGCCCAGGACGGTTTCCTGCCAACCAATGAAGCCAAGCACTGGATCAAGGAAATCCGTCATATCCTGGTACTGCTGCATATCGAGTTCTTCAACAACCTCGGCCAACATGCCCTGCTGCAAGGCCAGCCCGGCCAGGCGCGCCTGGCGTTCGAACGCGGCGTGCAGTACTTGCGCAAACAACCGGAACCGGTGCTCTACAGCGCACAGTTGCAACTGCTGGAGTCACAACTGGCCCGCGCCAACTCCACGGTGCTGACCAACAGCCAACCGGCAGAAGACGAAGTCAACGAGCTGACCGAAGGTTTGAAGGTCGTCGATGCCGACGCCGAGTGGAAAAAGAAAGCTATCTACGACTGACAGCTACGCCCAATTGTAGGAGCGAGCTTGCTCGCGAAAAACCTTCGCACCGCGTTGAACCAGAACGCGCGCGTTATCGATGACGTTTTTCGCGAGCAAGCTCGCTCCTGCAAAACAAGATGCCATCACTTTGCATCTATCCCCCCGCCCACGACTAGCGTAAAAAAGTGCCCCTCACTCCGTGAAGTTAGAGGCCTGCTATGCCTGTTGCCGTGATTGATGGACAACCGCTGCACTACCTCGACCAGGGCAGCGGCCCGGTCGTATTGCTTGGTTCAAGTTACCTGTGGGCTCGCGACATGTGGACGCCGCAGATTGAAGCGCTGTCCCAGCAATACCGGGTAATCGTCCCCGAGCTGTGGGGCCATGGCAAGTCGGGCCCTATGCCCACGCAAACCCGGTCCCTGGATGATCTGGCTCGCCAGGCCCTGGCGCTGCTGGATCACCTGGACGTCGAGCAGATCAACCTGGTGGGCCTGTCGGTCGGTGGCATGTGGGGCGCGCGCCTGGCACTGCTGGCGCCCGCGCGCATCAACAGCGTGGTGCTGATGGACACCTACCTCGGCGCCGAACCCGAAGCGACGCTCCAGTATTATTTCTCGCTGTTCAAGATGATCGAAGACGCCGGCGCCATCCCCGAGCCGCTACTGGATGTGATCGCACCGATCTTCTTTCGCCCGGGCATCGACCGTGAATCGGCGCTGTATCAGGATTTTCGCAAATCCCTGCAGGGCTTCCCCCGCGAACGTCTGCTCGATAGCATCGTCCCGCTGGGCCGCCTGATCTTCAGCCGTGAAGATATCCTGGAGCAATTGCCGCGCCTGGACGCCGACACCACCCTGGTATTGTGCGGCGAGCAAGACAAACCCCGCCCACCTGCCGAATCCGAGGAAATGGCCGGACTGATTGGTTGCGACCTGATCCTGATCCCCGAGGCCGGGCATATCTCAAGCCGTGAGAACCCGGACTTCGTCAACGAAGCGCTGCTGACCTTCCTCGCCAACAACGCCTGACCACCCTTCGCCTTGCTCGTCGCACCCCAGCGGCGATCACAGGCGGAAATGCCCCACCATCCCCTTGAGCTCCACGCCCAACTGCGCCAGTTGGACGCTTGATGCTGCATTGCCTTGCATACTCAGCGCCGAATGATCGGCGCTCGCCCGGATACTGGTGACGCTGCGATTGATCTCTTCGGCCACCGAGCTTTGCTCTTCGGCGGCGGCGGCGATCTGCTGGTTCATTTGCTGGATCAGCGACACGGCTGCCGCAATGCTGCCCAAGGCACTTTCGGTTTCCAGCGCATCACCGACCGCCAGTTTCACCAGTTCGCCACTTTGCTGGATCTGCTGCACCGACGACTGCGCCGCACTGCGCAAGGTGCTGACCAGCCGTTCGATCTCCTCGGTCGATTGCTGGGTGCGCTTGGCCAGGGCCCGTACCTCGTCGGCCACTACGGCAAAGCCACGCCCCTGCTCACCGGCGCGCGCCGCTTCGATGGCGGCGTTCAAGGCCAGCAGATTGGTTTGCTCGGCCACGCTGTTGATCACGCTCAGCACGGTGCCAATGTTCTGGATCTCTGCGCTGAGGCTTTCAATACTCGCGCTGGCACTGTTGCTCGACGTCGCCAGCAATTCGATACGCTGCAAACTCATGCGCACCACCTGCTGGCCGCTGTCGACCTTGGCATCCGCCGTCTGTGCGGCTTGCGCCGCTTGCTCGGCATTGCGCGCCACATCGTGCACCGTGGCGGTCATCTGGTTCATCGCCGTGGCAACCTGTTCGGTTTCTTCCTTCTGGCTGTTGACCTCGTGGTTGGTCTGTTCGGTAACGCTGGACAGCGAATGCGCGGAACTGGCCAGCTGTTCAATGCCGGCCTGCAACCCGCTGACCATCTGGCTCAAACCGCTGCTCATCTGCTGCATGGCTTGCATCAACTGGCCAATTTCATCGCGACGGCTGACCTCCATGCGCCCGCTCAGGTCGCCCGAGGCAATCTGCTGGGCCACGGCGATCACACTGCGCAACGGCGCAACGATCAACCGGGTAATCAGCCACGCAGCAATCAAGCCCACCAGCAACGCCAAGGCGGAGGAACCGATGATCAGCAGCGTGCTGTGCTGCAACTGCGCCTGCATGGACTGATCTTCAGCGGCGTACGCCTGATTGACCTGGCTGACCACTTGCTCGGCGCGGTCATGCAGTTGCGTGTAGACCAGTTTTTCCTGGGCCAGCAGCCCGGTGTACTCGCCGAGTTTTTCACTGAATGACGCGATATGCCCGCTGACTTCGTTGAGTACGGTCTGGTAGCCCGCATCCTTGACGCTGGTTTTCAGCTTCTCGACCTCGGCCAGGGCCTGGTCGGCCTGCTCGATCTTGCCCTGTGCAACATCGTCTGCCTCAGCCTTGCGGCTCTGGTCCAGGCGCACCCGCGCTTCGTTCATGGCTTGCAGCATCAAGCGCGACACCTGGCCGACCTGCCCCGCCTGCTCGATAAACTCGGCGCCCTCCTTGCCCTGGCTCTCCTTGAGGCCATAGGCGCCATCGTCCGCGAGACCCGCTTGCAACACGTCCAGGTTATTCGCCACGCTGGACACCGACCAACTGGCCATTTCCAGCGCCAGGTCCTTGGCCTGGGTCAAGTCGACGAACTCATCGAACGCCTTGCGATAGGCGAGCAAAGCTTGCTCGACATCGCTCATCACCCGCTCGTTGATGACGGACCGGGCCTTGAGGCTGATGGCCTGGGCCAGCAATGCGTCAACACTGCCATGCAGGGCGTCCACCGCCTTGGGGTCGGCGTGCAGCGCGTAGTTCTGCTCGATCACGCGCACCTTGAGCAGCTCGCTGTTGAGCGAAGACATCTGCTTGAGGCCATCAAAGCGCTGACCGACGGTGTGCAGGGACCACACACCGATCGCCGCTATCAGGGCCGTCAGAAGGAGCACCAAGGTAAAACCCAAGCCCAGTTTTTTTGCCATGCCAAGGTTGGCGAATCGTCGTTGCACGCCCCATATCATTGCACTTGATCCTCTTGCAATGGCAGATGCCATAAGCCAGGTTTACAAGCAGCGAGAGTGGCAACCCCAGGGCACTGAGCACAAGCCGCTGACGCTGCAATAATGGCAAAAAGCTACATGCTCGTCGTTTTCAGAATGGTCGAGGTCGATCTGGTTGGCCCCATGGCACGGAACAACGCCAGTGCGCGCTGATCCGCCGCGTAGGCCACGTTGATGCGTAGCCAGTCGCTACGCTCTCCGGTGGGGCTGAACAGCGCCCCGGGCGACAGCAGCACGCCGAGCCGCCGGGCACAGGCCTGCAGTCGCGACGGGTCCGGGATACCCGGTCGCGCCCACAGGAACATGCCCCCGGCGGGAACGGCAAAGACCTGCCACTCTTCATCCTCAAGCACCTGCAACGTTGCAGCCATCTGCGCATTCAGGTGCTTGCGCAGGCGCTGCACCCACTTACGGTAAGTGCCGTTGCTCAACAACGTTGCCACCATTGCTTCGGCAAAGCGCGAGGTGCCGATGCCCGTCAGGGTCTTGAGATGGGCCAATTGCTCAATGAGCGTGGCACTGGCACAGAGGTAGCCCACGCGCAGGGCGCTGCTCAGGGTCTTGGAAAAACTCGACACATAGATCACCCGGTCATCGTGGTCCAGCGCCGACAAGCGCGTGCAACTGGCATGTTGCAGGTCGCCGTAGACATCCTCTTCGATGATCAGGAAATCCCGCTCTCGCGCCAGTTCCAACAACCGCTGCGCCACCGAACGGCACAGGCTGGTGCCGGTGGGGTTGTGATACAGGCTATTGATGAACAGGCACTTGGGCCGATGGGTTTGCAGCAGCGTTTCCAAGGCAGGGATATCCGGGCCGCCGCGGGCGCGCGGGACCTCCAGCAGGGTCACACCCTGAAAGGCCAACTGGCGATAAAGGTTGCCATACCCGGGTGTTTCCACCACGACCTCATCACCGGCCTTGAGCAAGGTACGTATCAGCAGGTCCTGGGCATGACCGGCGCCATGGGTGGTGAGAATACAGTCCAGGCGGGTGGCTATGTGAATCTGGGTCAGACGCTTGAACAGTTGTTCACGCAGCGTCGGCAGCCCCAAGGGCGTACTGTAGTTGAACAAGGCCCCGGTATCGGTACGACTGAGTTCGCGGATTGCATAGCTAATGTCATCGCTTTCGCGCCAGTCGTCCGGCAGCCAGCCACACCCCAGTTTCAACTCGCCGACGGGACTGTCGGTAAAAGCGCCCCATCCCTGCTCCGCGCCTTCATACCAGTGGTGTTCGTGGGTCGCTGCAGGTTGCGCCACCACGAAGCCCGAGCCGTGCCTGGAGGCCAGCAGCCCCTGGGCCACCAGCCGTTCGAACGCCTCAATCACGCTGGACTGGCTCAGCAGGTTGTCGAGGGCCAATTGCCGAATGGACGGCAAGCGCGTTCCGGGGCTCACCCCTTCCTTGCGAATCCAATGCGCCACCGCGCTGACGATTTGCTGAACAACCGGTACCAGGGCTTGTCGATCGATCCCTAAATCCATGAGCCACTCACTTCAACTGTCTGTTAACCCAAAACAGTTAAGCACAGAAGCTCACCAAAATTTGCCGAGAAGATTTATTAAAGTATTGATTTTATTGGATTATTTACCTACTGATACACATTCGGGCACGGCCCACTGCCCGCTATGGAAACGCCCCACAGCACCTCGCCCTGTTTTCGAACGCGGTGCGACTTGCCGTCCTAGATGGCTGTCGCGCCGCCATCCACCGCCAGGGACTGGCCGGTGGTAAAGGCGGCACCATCACTGCACAGGTACAACACGGCGCTGGCAATTTCCTCCACCTTACCGATGCGCCCGACCGGGTGCATGGCCGCCGCGAATTCGGCTTTGCGCGGGTCGGCCTCGTAGGCGCGGCGAAACATGTCGGTATCGATCACGGCAGGGCAGACCGCGTTCACGCGGATCTTCTTTTTCGCATACTCAATGGCTGCCGACTTGGTCAGGCCGATCACTGCGTGTTTGGACGCCGCATAGATGCTCATCTTCGGCGCCGCCCCCAGCCCGGCCACCGAAGCCGTGTTGACGATCGCTCCGCCGCCCTGGGCCAACAACAACGGCAACTGATACTTCATGCACAACCAGACGCCTTTGACGTTAACTCCCATGATGGCATCGAACTCATCCAGGCTGCCGTCGGCCAGCTTGCCTTTCTCGATCTCAATCCCGGCGTTGTTGAAGGCATAGTCCAGTCGTCCATAGATGGCGACCGTCTGCGCCATCAATTGCTGTACGTCCGTTTCGAGCGTGACGTTGCAACGCACAAACACCCCTTCGCCGCCGGCCTGGCGGATCAGCGCGACAGTGCCCTCGCCCCCCGCCACGTCGAGGTCGGCAACGACCACCTTCAAGCCTTCGGCCGCGAACGCCAGCGCAGTGGCGCGACCAATACCCGCGGCGGCGCCGGTTACCAGGGCGACCTGGCCAGAAAATGTCATGCTCATGGGAACTGTCCTATGGAAGTGGTAACGGTGGCGCGAGTCTAGCCAACACAGGGATCAGCGCGTCAGCACTATCAGACGGCGGGTTAGCGCTGCATGAATCGCAGTGATAAGTCTACCGGGATGGTTATCAGCGATGCCTATCGACGGGCATTCGTCTCCCGCAGACAACCTTGCCCTGGCGTCACTGAAGGGCTATCACTGATGATTCATTTCCAAAGAGTCCTTGCCATGACCGCCCAGACCAACCGCCAATTCCTGCTCGCCAAACGCCCGGTCGGTGCGGCCACGCGAGAGACCTTCACCTACCAGGAAGTGCCGGTGGGTACACCGGCCGACGGCCAGGTGCTGGTGCGCAATGAATACCTGTCCCTCGACCCGGCCATGCGTGGCTGGATGAATGAGGGCAAGTCCTACATCCCGCCGGTCGGCATCGGCGAAGTGATGCGGGCGCTGGGGGTAGGCAAGGTGATTGCCTCGAACCATCCGAACTTCGCGGTGGGGGACTACGTGAATGGCGCCCTGGGCGTGCAGGATTACTTCCTCGGCGAGCCCCGTGGTTTCTATAAGGTCGATCCCAAGCTTGCGCCCCTGCCCCGTTACCTGTCTGCCCTGGGCATGACCGGCATGACGGCATACTTCGCCCTGCTGGAGACCGGTGCGCCGAAAGCCGGTGACACCGTGGTCATTTCCGGCGCCGCGGGTGCCGTGGGCAGCATCGCCGGGCAGATCGCCAAGATCAAAGGCTGCCGCGTGGTGGGGATTGCCGGCGGTGCCGACAAGTGCAAATTCCTGCTGGATGAGCTGGGCTTTGACGCCGCCATCGACTACAAAAGCGAAGACGTACCTGCCGCCCTCAAGCGCGAGTGCCCCAAGGGCGTGGACGTCTATTTCGATAACGTCGGCGGCGATATTCTCGACGCCGTGCTCAGCCGCCTGGCACTCAAAGCCCGCGTGGTGATTTGCGGCGCGATCAGCCAATACAACAACAAGGAAGCCGTCAAAGGCCCGGCCAACTACTTGTCGTTGCTGGTCAACCGTGCGCGCATGGAAGGGTTTGTGGTGATGGACCACGCGGCAAACTTCGCGGCGGCCGGGCAGGAAATGGCCGGCTGGATGGCCCAGGGCAAACTCAAGAGCAAGGAGGATATTGTCGAAGGATTGGAGACATTCCCGGAAACGCTGATGAAGCTGTTCAGCGGCGAGAACTTCGGGAAGTTGATACTGAAAGTCAGCTGACACACGGCAGATCTAAATGTGGGAGGGGGGTTGCCCTAAGCTCGCTCCTACAGAGGGCGATGTACGCTTAACTGACTGGCATTAGGGCTTGCCCACGATGACCATGCTGACTCGCTGCTTGCTCTTGCTCTTGCTCTGCTTTTGATCTTAGGCGCCCCGTTAAACCACGCTGGCCGGAATTCGACAGGGATTTGGGGGGTAAACCCCCTCACACATTTTTTACCGTGTTCCCCTGAGTATCAGGCGATTTCGGCAACCACCGCGGCCAACGCTTTGGCCGGATCCGCCGACTGGCTGATCGGACGGCCGATCACCAGGTAGTCCGAACCGGCATCCAGGGCCTGGCGCGGGGTCAGGATACGGCGTTGGTCATCCTGCGCGCTGCCCGCCGGGCGAATACCCGGCGTCACCAGTTGCAACGACGGGTGGGCGTTTTTCAGGGCCTGGGCTTCCAGGGCCGAGCACACCAGGCCATCGAGGCCGGCTTTCTGCGCCAGAGCCGCCAGGCGCAATACCTGCGTCTGAGGCTCGATATCCAGGCCAATACCGGCCAGGTCTTCGCGTTCCATGCTGGTCAGTACGGTTACGCCGATCAGCAGCGGTTTGGGGCCGCTGCGCTGTTCCAGCACTTCGCGGCACGCGCTCATCATGCGCAAGCCGCCGGAGCAGTGCACATTGACCATCCACACGCCCATTTCAGCGGCAGCCTTCACGGCCATTGCCGTGGTGTTGGGGATGTCATGGAATTTCAGGTCCAGGAACACTTCGAAGCCTTTATCCCGCAGGGTGCCGACGATTTCCGCCGCGCAACTGGTGAACAGTTCCTTGCCGACCTTGACCCGGCATAGCGTGGGGTCCAGGAGTCTGGCAGACGGACATTGGAATGGGCTCTCAGGCAAGTCGAAATCGGCGCGGATTGTAGCGCAAGCAGCGCCGTTGCGGGATCCGATGATCGGTAAATACTGATCAAGTGCCCGATACACGCGATTTCGAGTACTTGTTTCAAAGTCGATACATTCACGACACGCCCTCAACACGCCGCCCGGCTAGCCTCGCGCACACTATCGCCCGCCCAGCATTTCCAGCCACGGCGCTGGGCGCCTATGCTGACAGCACTACTCAGGCAGATGATCGCACTATGCAGACCCCTTCCGTCCCCGTAAACGAAGAGCCTAAAGGCACGACGATCGCCGAAGACAAGCGCTGGACCACCCGTGCACTGATCGTCGACGACGACGTGCCGATCCGCGAACTGCTGATCGACTACCTGGCGCGCTTCAATATCCTGGCCTCGGGCGTCACCGACGGCACCGCCATGCGCCAAGCCATGCAAGCCGAAACCTTCGATGTGGTGGTACTGGACCTGATGCTGCCGGGCGAGGACGGGTTGTCGCTGTGCCGCTGGCTGCGTGCCGAGTCGGACATTCCGATCCTGATGCTCACCGCCCGCTGTGAACCCACCGACCGCATCATCGGCCTGGAACTGGGCGCTGATGACTATATGTCCAAACCGTTCGAGCCCCGGGAGCTGGTGGCCCGTATCCAGACCATCCTGCGCCGGGTGCGCGATGACCGCACCGAGCAACGGGCCAACATCCGCTTCGACACCTGGCGCCTCAACAGCGTGCTGCGCCAGTTGGTGGCCGATGACGGCCTGGTGGTGCCGCTGTCCAACGCCGAGTTTCGCTTGCTGTGGGTGTTCATCGAACGCCCGCGCCGCGTATTGAGCCGCGAGCAACTGCTGGATGCGGCCCGTGGCCGCTCCATCGAAGCCTTTGATCGCAGCATCGACTTGCTGGTATCACGCCTGCGCCAGAAACTGGGAGATGACCCCAAGGCCCCGCAGTTGATCAAGACCGTACGCGGCGAAGGCTACCTGTTCGACGCCCGGGATATCGGTTGATGCGCGCCACCTTCAATACGCTGTTCGGGCGACTGTTCGGCCTATTGCTGGTGGCCATTGTGCTGGCCCACGTGCTGGCGCTCTTCTGGTTCCACCACTACGGCCGGCCACCGCCTCCTCCTCCCAAGGCGTTCGTCGAACAACCGGACGGCACCCTCAAACCGCTGCGCAAGGAACCTCGCCCTTGGTTTGGTGGCCCGCTGGTACCGCTGACGTTTCAATTTATCTCGTTGATCATTGCCGCCTGGTACGGCGCCAAGCTGCTGAGCCGGCCGATCCAGCGCCTGAGTGCCGCAGCCGAGCGCTTGAGCGTCGACCTCGACAGCCCGCCGCTGGTGGAATCCGGCCCGCGCGAGGCAAGGCAAGCGGCCTCGACCTTCAACCTGATGCAAAAGCGCATCCGCGAACAAGTCAGCCAGCGGGCACGTATGCTCGGTGCGGTCTCTCACGACCTGCGCACCCCGTTATCACGCCTCAAACTGCGCCTGGAACAGATCGAAGACACCAAGCTGCAAGGCCAGATGCGTCAGGACCTGAACGACATGATCGATATGCTCGACGCCACCCTGAGCTACCTGCACGAACAACGCACCAGCGAGACGCGGCATTGGCTCGACGTGCAGGCGCTGGTGGAGTCCCTCAGCGAGAACGCCCAGGACCAGGGCTGCGACGTGCAATTCTCAGGCACCTGCGCGCCCTTGCAAGTGCAGCCCATGGCCCTGCGCTCATGCCTCAACAACCTGATCGACAACGCGCTGCGCTATGCCGGCATGGCGCGAGTAGAACTGGCCGACAGCCGTGGCGCACTGGTGATCAGAGTGATCGATAACGGCCCGGGAATCGCCGCCGATAAACGCGAGGCGGTGTTCGAACCGTTCTTCCGGCTGGAGGGCTCGCGCAACCGCAACTCCGGAGGGGTCGGCTTGGGGATGACCATTGCCAGAGAGGCCGTCGAGCGGCTTGGCGGGCACTTGAGCCTGGAGGACACGCCGGGTGGTGGGTTGACTGCGGTGATGTGGTTGCCAAGAGGCTGAGGCTTCTCCCTTCTATACAAATGTGCAGCTTGCCGCACCCACAGTAACCACGATGCGAAGCGAGCCGCTCTTGATCTTGATCTTGATCTGCTTTTGATCTTGGGCGCCCCGTCAAACCACGCTGGCCGGAATTCGACAGGGATTTGGGGGGTAAACCGGCAGGGATGCCGGTTTAGCCGCCCCGCGCCATGGATGGCGCGTGGCGGCGGCCCCCCAAATCCATGGCGGATTACGGGCACACCGAGCCTAGGCGAGGTGCCGAGTGGTGGGGCAAGAGCGTTTGGGTTACTTTTGCGCTTTTCAAAAGTGACCCGCTGTAAAAGCGGAACCAATATCAGCCGTTACCCAAATAACGGATATGTACTCGGTCTGATCCAACATCCTGGTCAGCCCTGAGGCCGCCATCGGGAGCAAGCCCCCTCCCACAGGTACAACGTCGCATCACATCCTGATGCCTAGCCCCTCAATTACACGGCTTGTCGTCACGACGCACTTGCGCCTGGGTAGCGCTCCAGTCCGTCAACAAGCTGTACGCCACCGCCAGCAGCGTCGGCCCGATAAACAGCCCGATAAAGCCAAAGGCGATCAACCCCCCAAACACCCCCAGCAGCACAATCACCAACGGCAGGTTACCGCCGCGACTGATCAGATACGGCTTGAGTACGTTGTCCACACCGCTGATCACAAACGTACCCCATACCCCCAGGAACACCGCGTAGGTGTAGTCCCCCTTCCACGCCAGCCAGGCCGTGGCCGGAATCCACACCAGCGGTGGGCCCATGGGGATCAGGCTGAGCAGGAAGGTAACAATACCCAGCACCAGCGCACCCGGCACGCCGGCGATCAGAAAGCCGATCAGCGCCAGCAAGGCCTGGGCCGCCGCAGTGCCGATCACACCATTGACCACCCGCTGCACCGTACCGGCCACCAGCTCGATGTAATAGCCGGCACGTTCACCGATCAGCCGCTCCAGCAGACGGTGCACAAACATCGCCAGGCGCGGCCCATCACGGTAGAAAAAGAACACGAAGACCAGGCTCAGGGTCAGCTCAAGAATACCGCCGCCAATTTGCGCACTGCGTGCCAGCAACCAGTTGCCGACCTGGCCGAGGTACGGCTTGATGCTGACCATCAACGCCGCGCCTTGTTGGTCAATGCTGTCCCACATCGCCACCAGACGCTCGCCGACGAACGGGATCGAGCCCAACCAGGTCGGCGCCTCGGGCAAGCCGTCGACCTGAATGTCTTTGATCAGCGCCACCGCATCGCGCACATGGTCGGCCAGGTTGAACCCCAGCCACACCAGCGGCACCGCCACCAGCAGCATCCAGCCCAAGGTCAGGATGCCAGCAGCCAGGGACTCCCGTCCGCCCAGCCAGCGAGTGAGCAAACGCATCAGCGGCCAACTGGCAAACGCCAGCACCGCGCCCCAGAACAGCGCCGACCAGAACGGCGCCATGACCCAGAAGCTGGCGCCAAACAGCACCAACAGCAGGATTTGCACCAGCAGGCGATCGTTATTGAGCATCGGGTATCTCGAGAATATGGCTGTAGGAAGAGAGCTTAGGCGAACGGCACGGGTCCGTTCGCCTTGTAACGGTCAGCGTATCAGATGCAGGTGCAAACCCTTAGCGTCACCGCTGCCGGTTTCCAGGCGCGCGGCGCGTACACCCTTGTCGACCAGGGCCTGGCGCCAGGCCTCGGCTTTCGGGCCGGTCAGGCTCACGCGCAAGGTGGTATCAAGGTTCAATCCACGGGAAATCAAGGTCAGCCAGGTGTCATCAGGCTCGGCGGCCAATGCAGGGAGATCCAGCTCGCCCGTGCTTTTGAGTTCTCGCAGCAGGGTGGCCGAGGTGGGCAGCAGATCGCCCAAGGGCGCGCTGGCATCGAGTTGCTCCACATGCAGGTAGGCGCGTCGGTTGCCGCGAGTAATGCCGTACAGCGCGACCAGCGAGTTGTTCTGCGGAGCGGCCAGGCGCAGCAGCAGGTATTCCTGCTGGCCGTCGGCCCCCACCAGCTTGGCGTTGCCGAACACTTCATTGGCCCACAGGCTGCTCTCGCCGCAATCGCGGGCCTGGCACCAGAACAACAGCTGCGCGCCCTTGGCCTGCAAAGCTTCGCGCGTTGCAGTAAAGGCGGCGCTGGAGCTGTGCTCCGCGGGCAATTCATAGGTGATTGCAGTGGCCTGGCCGCGCGCGGTGGCCTGGCCTTCGTAACGCAACTGGCCGCTGATCTTGCGAATCGCGCCCATGGGGTAGATGCGTTCCTTCTCTTCAGCGGGGCGATAGTCGACAATTTGCGCGTCAACCTGGCGGGACACGGCAGGTAAATCCTGGCTGCCGGGTATATCGGCGGCAAACACCAGGGGGCTGAAACAGCAAAGGCCAAGGGCACGGATACATCCTTTACCCAGGCTCATCGGATCGATAGGCCCTGGCCAATGGAGGTCACAGCGATGTTGAGTGTGTTCATGGTTGACTCCCTTTCAATCCGCCCAGCCTCGGCAGTTGACCCCGCCAAGTCAAGGCGTGGAGAAGAACCGATTGAAACAGTCTGCAACAAGAGCGGCGCCGGACTCATCATTCAGGTGCAAATGATGGCCACCTGGCAGCGTAGTAACGCTGAAGGGTAGCTGAGAAAGCAATTCGGCATGTTTCGCCAACATGCCGTCAGCCGCCACCACCAACTGCGCCGGGCAACTGACGCGACGCACAAAAGCCATGGCCTGTTCATCGGTCAAACGCATCGGCGATGCCAGGGTCAGGCGACTGTCGCTGCGCCAGGTATAACCGCCCGGTACCGGCATCAAACCGCGCTGGGCCAGCAGTTGCGCCGCTTCACGACTGACCGCCACCACACCCTTCATTCTCGCTTCAACCGCTTTTTCGAGGGTGTTGTAGACCGGCTTGCGCTTGTCCTGCAGGTTCAGTTGCGCCTGCAAGGCCATACCCAGACGTTCGGCTGCATTCTCGCCGCTGGCGGTCGGCGGGATCACACCGTCGATCAAACCCAGGTGCGTCACTCGCTCCGGCAACGCCCCGGCCAACACCAGCGAGACGATGGCGCCCAGGGAGTGGCCAAGTAATGCAAAACGTTTCAACCCCAATTGTTCGGCCACCTGCAGCACGTCGTAGACGTAATCCCACAAGGCATAACCGGCGCCTGCCGGACGATGGGCCGAATGCCCGTGCCCAGCCATATCCAGAGCGATGATGCGCAACCCGTGCAGCTTCGGCGCCAGGCGCGCAAAACTGTTGGCGTTGTCCAGCCAGCCATGCAGGGCGATCACCGGCAGGCCATCCTCGGGCCCGAACAGGTGCGCGGCCAATTCGATATGCGCCAGGCTCAGGCGAACTTCTTCGACCGGCGTACTCATGCGCAACTGCGCTCGCGGGCTTGCCAGCGGGCGAACAGGTTCTTGATCAACGCAGCCGTGTCCTGGGGGCGTTCGAGGGGGAACATATGACCGCCCGGCATAGTGAGCATTTCGCCCATGGGCAAGCGGCCGACGCCGCTGGCATGGTGACGCATGACCACTCGGCTCTGGCGACCGCGCACCACGGCCAGTGGCACTTTCAACTGGCGTACCTGGCCCGGGCTGGTGTGCGGCACGCCGCGATAGATGCTGATTTCGGTGGCCGGGTCGAAGCGCAGGCGCAGGCGGTCGCCGACTTGCTGCAAGCCATGCTGCAAATACGCGTCGAAGCACTCGGGGTCGAAGCCACGAAACAGGGTTTTGCCGGCGAAGTAGCTGCGCGCGGTGTCCAGATCGGTGAATTCTTCACGCCGGCCAAGGGTACGCCCGGCCGGTGTCAGTCGATCGATAAAACCAAAGCGCTTGGCGGCGCGGATCACCCAGCGGTCGGCACGGGTGAGCACCGGCGAATCCAGCATCACCACGCCACGGTACAACTGCGGACAACGCATGGCCGCGTGCAAATGCAGCACGCCACCGAGGGAATGGCCGACGCCCCACACGGGTTCCGGCTGTTGCTCAAGGTGGTGGATCAACTCGTCCACCAGGTTCTGCCAGTTATCATCCACCGGGAACCTGGGGTCGTGACCGTGCTGCGGCAGATGCGCCACCGTATATTCCGGGGCCAGCGCGGCAAACAGCTTGCCGTAGGTGGCCGAAGGGAAGCCATTGGCGTGGGTAAAAAACACGTGCTGCGACATACAGGTTCCATCGATAAAAACAGAGGTTGATTGTCACCATGCCGGCCGCCTGCAGCAATGACTGTAACTGCCAGGAATGATGACACTCACGCCACGCCTATCGCGCCGGCGGGTTTTCGCCCAGCGGCACCACGGCCATGGTCAGGCGCGAGACGCAACTGGCCTTGCCATCATCGCTGCTCAGGCGGATATCCCATACCTGTGTGGTGCGCCCGATATGAATGGCCCTGGCCACCGCCGTCACCCGCCCGCTGCGCACGCCACGCAGGTGGTTGGCATTGACCTCAAGGCCCACGCAATAAAACTTGCTGGCATCGATGCACAGGTAAGCAGCCATGGAGCCGACGCTCTCGGCCAGCACCACCGAGGCGCCACCGTGCAGCAGGCCGTAGGGCTGATGGGTGCGGTGATCCACCACCATGCTGGCAGTGAGGGAGTGCTCGTCGAAGCTTTCGAAACGAATATCGAGCAACTCACCGATGGTGTTTTTCTGGATCGCGTTGAGTTGTTCGATATTCGGTTGGGTGCGCCACAGGCTCATAGGGTTGTCCTTGTTGGTTTTATTACGATCCTAATCCTGCCACAGAACGGTTTCAGCGCGCTCGCTCCAAGTGTGCAAATGTGGCCCGTACGTCGACTCGATCACGTTGCGCTTGATCTTCAAGGTCGGCGTGAGAAAGCCGTTTTCCACCGCCCAGTTGTCTTTCACCACCACCAATTGGCGCAAGCGCTCATGTTTATCCAACCCGGCGTTGACCTGTGCCAGCCAGTGGTCAAGGTGGGTTCCAAGCGTTTGGCGGTCTTGGCCGTGTGCCGACAACACGCATAGCCCGATCGGTGCGCCAAGCCCCTCGCCGACTACACACACCTGTTCGATGCGTGCATGTTCGGCCAGACGATTTTCAATCGGCGCCGGGGCCACGTATTTGCCTTTGCTGGTCTTGAAAATCTCCTTGAGGCGCCCGGTCAAGCGCAGACGGCCGTCTGCGTCCTGCTCACCCTTGTCGCCGGTCCGCAGGAAGCCATCTTCGGTAAGGGTCTCAGCGGTTTTTTGCGGGTCCTTGAAGTAGCCCAGCATGGTCGCGCCGCTGCGTACCTGCACTTCGCCTGATGGGTCGATGCGCACTTCTACGCCAGGGCATGGCAGGCCGATCCAACCCAGCGTCTGTGCGCCGGGGCGGCACACATGGGAATAGCCGCAGTTTTCGCTCATGCCGTACACCTCCAGCACGTCCAGGCCCAGGCGCTGATACCAACCCAGCAACGCCTCGGGCACGGGTGCCGCACCGGACAGGGCAATACGCAGTGCATCCAGCCCCAGTCCCGCGAGCACTTTATGACCGACTCGCTTGCCGATAAAAGGCAGGCGTAACAGGGTGTCGAGGCGTTTTTCCGGGACCTTGGCGTAGACACCCAACTGGAATTTGGTCCAGATACGTGGCACGCCAAACAAGGCCGTCGGCCGTGCCCTGCGCAAATCCTGCAGGAAAGTATCCAGGCTTTGCGCAAAAAATACGGTTTGCCCGGTGTAGATCGCCGCCATTTCCACAAACATGCGTTCGGCGACATGGCACAGCGGCAGGTAGGACAGCAACCGATCGCCCTCCCCCAGGCCGAACAACTCGGTGCCGCGGGTGGCAGCGAAGCCCAGTGCCCCGAACGTTTGCATCACACCCTTCGGCAAGCCGGTCGTCCCGGAGGTATAGACAATGGTGGCCAGTGTCGAGCCAAGGGGTTCGGGGTGGTCCTGGATCGGTGAGCAGGCTTGCAGGTCCGCCCAGCTGAAATCGAACGTCCCCACCGGGCACAGCGGCAGGCTAATGGTTGGCACACCCGCTGGCATACCCGGCGCCATTGCCGGCCAGTCATCCAGCTTGCCGATCAACGCCAACACCGCCTCGGAGTGGGTCAGCACATGGGCGACAGAATCAGCGGTGAGGTTGGGATAAAGCGGCACCGAAACGTGCCCGGCCATCCAGATCGCCAGGTCGGCGATGATCCAGTGTGCGCAGTTTTTCGAGATCAGGGCGATGTGCGAACCCTGGGGCAAGTCTCGCGCACGCAACCAATGGGCAGCGCACCGGGCCTGGTGGCCGACGTCGCCCCAGGTGAGGGTCTGCACCTCGCCACCGTCAATGGGCTGCACCAGAAAAACCTTACGCGGGTGCCGCGCTTCACGCTCGAAGAAGACCTGCAACGGCAAACGAAAAGCGACAGGCATGGGACGCGCTCCTTTGTGATCCGAGATACAGCCAACCAAGCACTTGCTTGGCTGACTGTATAGCACACACAAAGCCAACGGCCTTCTGGCGAAGTACACGAGCCCCCCCGTAACCACGATGCGAAGCGAGCCGCTCTTGATCTTGATCTGCTCTTGATCTCAGGCGCCCCGTTAAACCACGCTGGCCGGAATTCGACAGGGATTTGGGGGGTAAACCGGCAGGGATGCCGGTTTAGCCGCCCTGCGCCATGGATGGCGCGTGGCGGCGGCCCCCCAAATCCATGGCGGATTACGGGCACACCGAGCCTGAGCGAGGTGCCGAGTGGTGGGGCAAGAGCGTTTGGGTTACTTTTGCGCTTTTCAAAAGTGACACGCTGTAAAAGCGGAACCAATATCAGCCGTTACCGCAGGAATGGATATGTACTCGGTATAGCTGTGTCGGCTGGCAGGCCGTCACGGGAGCAAGCTCCCTTACCACAGGCCCAGCGTCGCCCCCTTATGCCCAGGGATTCGTCACCCCCACCAGACTCATCAAACCCGCCAGCGGAAAATCCCCCTCAAGCTCCGCCAGACTGGCCGTATACATCGGCTGTGGCTGACGCTGATGCCCATGCTGCAAAAAGCTGATCAAACTGCCCACCAAAGGCTGATGGCTGACCAGCAACACGTCGTCATCAGTATCAAGTTCACTCAGCACCTGCTGAACGTCACCATCGGGCGTCAACCACGGCACCGTGCGCACATCCGGTTCGAAACCCAACGCCTCGCGCACCAATTGAGCCGTCTGCTGCGCCCGCACATAAGGGCTGGCGATGATGGCACTGAGCGGCTGCCCGATCAGGTGCGCAGCGCTGCGCAATACTTCGTCACGGCCATGCTCGGTAAGATTGCGTTCAGCATCCGTGCGGGCGTGCGCCTGGGCCTCCCCGTGGCGCAAAACCCACAACTTCATAGCTTTGGCTCTTCATCACGCACCGGGTGCGGTGCTGGCGGCACGCTGTGGGCGGCTTCGCCTTCGGGTACACGCGGGGTTGGCCAATCGGCAAACGGCCAAGGCTTTTGTTCGGTGTGGAAGCTACCGAAGCGGCCGATCTGCGCCAGGAACTGGCTGAGACTGTCGCCAAAATTCATCAGGCCCAGGTTCGGCGCACCGTAGACAAGCCGGTAAATCAATTGCACCACCACCAACGCGCCGAGCAGCAATTGCGCCACCTGCCACACCAGCGCAAACGCCAGCATCCACAGGATGCGCAAGGCAATCGACTCATATTTGGGGGCTGCTTTCGGATCGTTCATGGCGCGTTCCTCAGTTAAAACCACTGGTAGAAATAAAGTCGACATCGGTCTTTGGCTCGGCCCGCATCAACAACTCGATGACCTGCTCCAAGGTGCGCCCTTCGAACAGGATCGCGTGCAAACCGGCGACCAGCGGCATATACACCCCCACTTCCTGGGCCTTGGCCTTCAATACCTTGAGGGTGTTGACCCCTTCGGCCACTTCACCCAGACGCGTCACAGCGTCTTCCAGGCTCAGCCCTTGGCCCAGGGCAAAACCTACCTGATAGTTACGGCTTTTGGGCGATGAGCAGGTGACGATCAAGTCGCCCACGCCCGCAAGGCCCAGGAACGTCATCGGGTTGGCGCCCTGGTTCACCGCAAAGCGGGTCATCTCCGCCAGCGCACGGGTGATCAGCATACTCTTGGTGTTTTCACCCATGCCCAAGGCGACGGCCATGCCGGCAATGATCGCGTAGACGTTTTTCAGCGCCCCGCCCAACTCGACACCAAAGCGATCGGCGCTGGCGTAGACCCTGAAGGTGCGGCCATGCAGCACGGCCTGTACCTGCTCACACAAGGCGTCGTCTTCACTGGCAACCACCGTGGCGGTCAAGGCGTGTTCGGCCACCTCCCGCGCCAGGTTCGGCCCGGACAGCACGCCAATGCGGGCCAGAGGGGCAATCTCGGTGAGGATTTCACTCATCAGTTTGAAGGTGTGGGCCTCAATGCCTTTGGTCAGGCTGACCAGCAACTTGCCTGCCAGGCGCTCGGCGTGCGGCGCCAGCACTGAACGCAACGCACTGGAGGGCAGCGCGACAAAGCACAGGTCGCACGCAGTGAGCGTTTCCAGCAGGTCGGTAACCGGTTCGACAGCGGGATGAATCTTGATGCCTTTAAGGTAACGGGGGTTTTCCCGATGCACGCGAATGGCTTCAGCCTGTTCGGGGTCGCGCATCCACTGACGCACGGCGTGGCCGTTCTCGGCCAGCAGGTTAGCCACGGCGGTGCCAAAACTTCCGCCTCCCAGGACCGCAATAGGGCGCTGTTGAGTCATATGCAATCCGTTAATCCATACCAATGGCGATGGCGGCATTATACGGAGCGCCCGGCTTGCGGCCAGCCCCCGTATCAATTCGCGCACTTGTCGGAAAATGCCACGTTTGTACGAAGTAATTGCAAGTCCGACGACTGGCAAATAGCCCCACCTCAGTTAACATGGGCGGCTATCCGTCATTAACAAGGCCGTGCCGTGTACCTGGGCCCTCCTCCTCGCTCATCTCTATGGTTGATGCTGTTGTGCAGCCTACCTGCACTGGCTGACGATCTGTTTCTGGACAGCCAGCCGCTGCCGCAGGTGTTGACCGCCACGCGCCTCAAGCAATCGGCCGCCGCCGTGCCCGGCAGCATGACGGTGATCGACAGTGAGCTGATCAAGGCCAGCGGCGCCCGGGACATCGCCGAACTGCTGCGCCTGGTGCCCGGGATGATGGTCGGTTACACCACCGGCAACCAGGCGTCGGTCAACTACCACGGCACCAGCGCCAGTGATGCGCGGCGGATGCAGGTGTTGATCGACGGGCGTTCGGTGTACCGCGCCGGCCTGGCCACGGTGGACTGGAGCGATATCCCGGTGGCCATGGAAGATATCGAGCGCATCGAGGTATTTCGCGGCCCCAACACCGTCAGCTATGGCGCCAATGCACTGATGGCGGTGGTCAACATCCTCACCCGTTCCCCCGCCAACAGCCAGGGTTCGCGGGTGAAGGTCACCCGCGGCGAACGGGGGATCAACGACTTCTATGCCAGCCAGGGCGTGGGCTGGGAAACCGGCGATTTGCGCTTATCCCTGTCCGGACAACAGGACGATGGTTTTGACAGCGACGCGGTCGGCGCCGACCGCCGTGACGGTCGCCGTCTCAACCGTTTCAGCCTGGCGGTGAGCCAGACGCTGAACGCGCAACAAAGTATCGACTGGCAACTCAATGCCAAGGAAGGCACCAATCAGCGCCCTTATACCTACACTCCGGTGTTTGACGGGATCAGCGAAGGCGGCAGCAATTCCGATGTTATCGCCAAGGACTACGCCGGCTCTTTGCGCTGGAATTTCGAGTTTAATCCCGATCACAGTCTGTATATCCAGGGTTCAGCCCAGCAATGGGACCGCCGACAGGTCTGGAAAGCCTGTGATGCCAAGGTCTCGTTCAGCCCGCAGTTGACCCAGTTGTGGCAACTGAACCCCAACTATGCCGAACTGTTGGCCCGGCACATGGACACCTACAGCCAAGGCTCCCCACCCCCGGGAAGCGCCGCCGAGCAGGCATTGGCCAACCAGGTGCTGGATCAATGGAAAAACCACGGCGGCAAGGATACCGTCTGCGGCGATATCGACCAAAGCACCCGCGAAAGCCGCTACGACGTGGAGATCCAGGACACCTTCAGCCTCTCCGACAGCTTGCGTCTGGTCAGCGGCATGAATTATCGCTATGACCGCGCCGACTCGGACACCTACTTCAATGGAACTCTGGACGACACCACCTGGCGCCTGTTCGGGCACCTGGAATGGCGGGCCAGCGAACACTGGCTGCTGCAGGGTGGCGCCATGTACGAAGACAGTCACCTGAGCGGCGACTCACTGACGCCGCGTGTGGCGGTCAATTACCTGATCAACCCCCGTCACGGGTTGCGGGCGGTTTACTCCGAGGCGATCCGCTCGCCGGACATGTTCGAGAACAACGTCAATTGGAGCTACCGCGTCAACAACCTCAGCTCCCCGGCCTACGGACAAAACTCCGGGCAATATTTTGTCGTGACGCGCGGCCCTGGCGACCTCGACAAAGAGTTGATGCGCTCCCGGGAACTGGGCTACAACGGGTTCTTTGCCGACCTGGGGCTGAATGTCGACGTGAAGCTGATTTATGACGAAATCACCGACATGATCAGCTCACCGCTGCGCAACAACCAATACATCGCCAGCAACGCCAACAGCTCGCGCTTTACCGGTGCCGAATCACAGTTCGACTGGCGCATGAGCAACGCCGACCGCCTGCGCCTGACCTACGCTTACGTCGACGCTACTTCCAGCAACCCGCGGGACAAGGCGCAAACCGCGCGCAACAGCGGCTCGGCCGGTTGGCTGCGCGAGTGGGGCCAGGGGTGGTCCAGCGCCCTGTTCTACTATGGCGACGACGCCCTTAACCAGTACCGCTTCCAACGGGTCGACCTGCGGGTAGCCAAACGCATTGCCGTGGGCAAAACCAATGTGGAGCTGGCCGGCATGTTGCAGCAACGCCTTGATGACCAGCCCACCACCTGGGCCGACAATAATTACGACCATCGTCACGTTCTCTACTTCAGCGCCGAGCTGGACTTCTGACATGGCCGATCAGTCACGGATGACCCTCTTGCAGCTTTCACGATTGTGGCGCCGTGGCGTGCTGCTCGCGTGCCTGCTGCTGGCGGTGCCGGCGTGGAGTGCCGATATCCTGCTGACGGCTGCCGAAGACGGCGCCGGGGTGCAAGCCTTCACCCAGGCCCTTGCCCAGCAGCGCCCCGACGATCAGGTCAGCTTCACCCCGCTCAAGGACTTGCCGGCACCAAGCCAGTTGCCCGCCGGCACTCGCTTGATCCTCCTCGACCTGCCCAGCCTCGATTGGCGCCTGCTGGATACCCAGGGACCGCCGACCCTGGTGCTGCGCATCAGCCGTCTGCAGGCTCGGCAACGCCTGGGCAATACGCACCCGGCCAAAATCAGCCTGCTATGGAGCGACCCGCCGCTGGAGCGTCAGTTGCGCCTGATCGCCGACACCCTGCCGCAGGCACGACGCATCGGTGTGCTTTACGGTGCGGACAGTGAATTCCTGCTGCGCGAGCTGATCCGGTTTGCCACCCCCCTGGGCCTGGAAATCGTGCCTCAGCTCTGGGACAACACCAGTGACAGCCGCCCGCTGCAAACCCTGTTCAAGAACAGCGATGTGCTGCTCGGCCTTGACGACCCGCAACTGTACAACCCCAAAACGGTAAAGAACCTGCTGCTGAGCAGCTACGCCCAGCAACTGCCCCTGATAGGGCCCAATGCCGGGTTTGTCCGGGCCGGCAGCCTGGCCAGCACCTACAGCGATCAGCCCGACTGGCTTGCCGTGCTCGACCGTCTGCTGGATCACCCGCCGGCCAATTGGCCGCACACGTTGTACCCGCAGCACTTCAAAGTCGTGGGCAACCCGCAAGTCGCGCGCTCACTGGGCATCGAACAGGTTGATGAAACCGCCGTCGCCGCCCGCTTGGCCGAAGGAGAGAAACGCCCATGACCTTGCGTCGCCGTTGGGATATCAACACCCGCACCCAGCTCATTACCCTGGGCCCCGCGTTATTGTTGACCCTGCTGTTGATCAGCTTCTTTACCTTCGTACGGATCCAGGATTTGCGCCAGGAGCTGGACCACACCGGCCAATTGATCGCCAACCAACTGGCGCCCGCGACTGAGTATGGAGTGATTTCCGGCAACAACGATGTGCTTGAAGCGCTGCTGCGTGCGACCTTGGCCACGCCTCACGTGCGCTTCCTGGAGATTCAGAACAGCGCCGAAAACATTCTGGTGTATGTCGAACAGCCGTCGGAAAGACGCGACCGTTCACTGTCCGTGAAGGTGTTCCAGGCGCCAATCCGCCTGCAACACATCCAGCTCAACAATGACTTTTTCCAGGACAACCTCAACGAACCCAAGGCCCCCCGAGCCGACTACCTGGGGCGGGTGATTGTCGGCATGTCCAACGACGCGTTCAGCCAGCGCCAGCAGGAAATCCTGTTCAAGGCCGGGATCCTGGCGCTGTTCGCCTTGCTGTTTACCTTCCTGCTGGCACGACGCCTGGCGGCAAGCCTGTCGCAACCAATAAGCGCGATGGGCCATGCGGTCAAGGCTATCCAGCAAGGCGATTACAAAACCCCGCTACCGATTGTCGATGACTCGGAGCTGGGAGACCTTTCGCGGCATATCAACAACCTGGCCGAAGGCTTGAACCAGGCCAGTCGCGAGCAGCAACAAGCCATGGCCCAGTTGATCCAGACCCGCGAGGAGGCCGAGCGCGCGAACAATGCCAAATCGGACTTCCTGGCGATGATGAGCCATGAACTGCGCACACCCATGAACGGCGTGCTGGGCATGTTGCAACTGCTGGAAACCACCGACATGACTGCCGAACAGACCGAGTACGCGGCGCTGGCCTCAGAGTCCACCGAGCACCTGCTCAAGGTGATCAACGATATCCTCGACTTCTCACGCATTGAGCGCGCCGCCCTGGAACTGGAACATATTGCGTTCAACCTTGCCGACCTGATCAACAGTTGCGCCCAGGCCTTCCAGCACAGTGCCCAGCAACGCGGGCTGAGCCTGGAACTGCCGATTCCCGCGGGCATGGAGGCCCTGCGGGTACGAGGCGACCCGACGCGGATCCGGCAGATCCTGGTAAACCTGATCGGCAATGCGTTGAAATTTACCGAACGCGGCAGCGTGACCGTCGAGCCCCATTGGCAAACCCTGGACCACGAACTGGTGTGGTTCACCTGCACGGTGCGCGACAGCGGTATCGGTATTTGCGCCGAACGCCTGGAGCTGATGTTCGATGCGTTCCAGCAGGCCGACAGCTCCATTTCCAGACGTTACGGCGGGACTGGCCTGGGCTTGCCCATCGCCCGCACCCTGGCCGAACGCATGGGTGGCACCTTGCGGGCCCAAAGCGAAGAAGGTCGGGGCTCGGTGTTTACCCTGGAAATCCCGCTGGCCATCGATCAGCAACAAGTACAGGCCATTACGCCCGACGCCCTCGGCAAGGCCAGTGCCGGCGAAGGACGCCACGTATTGCTGGTGGAAGACAACCCGGTCAACCGCACCGTGGTCGAAGCAATGCTGCGCAGCCTGGGCTTTGAAGTCAGCCTGGCCACCGACGGCGCCGAGGCGATCCGCAGCGCCGAGAGCCTGATCTTCACTGCTATCCTGATGGATTGCCGGCTGCCATTGATCGACGGCTACGAAGCCACTCGCCAGATTCGCCAACTGCCTGGCTGCGCCGATCTGCCGATCATTGCCCTGACGGCCAATGCCTTGCAGGGCGACCGCGAAGCCTGTCTGGCAGCCGGAATGAACGATTACCTGGCCAAGCCGTTCAAACGCACG
>Ga0308157_10003246_pt1 | contig 24174 bp, 20 predicted proteins | sample PhyBR1_FD_201035 | JGI IMG/M metagenome (GOLD analysis project Ga0308157, IMG submission 201035) | Phyllosphere microbial communities from UC Gill Tract Community Farm, Albany, California, United States - DLSLB.R1 | ecosystem: Host-associated > Plants > Phyllosphere > Unclassified | place: USA...
AATGGAAAAAGATGCGTGACGACCAAATCGTGCTGGATCAGCAAGTCGCCTGAGAGCCGTCGCCACTCTACCAAAGCAAACCATCACACGCGCGAGACGTTTCCGCGGCCTTGCTCGTATGCATACGTTACAAGTCGAATAAGGACAAGTACTTCGACGTGAAAGACGGCTCCGGCAACGTTGTTGGCCAGGTCCGTGCCATCAGCAGCTTCTATGGCACTTGGGGTGGTGATTGGGCTGTCTGGGGTGGAGCAGCGTTCAAAGCAACCGATCAGGCTACCTTCAATGCACAGGTTGCCTACGATGGTAGCAGCACGTTCGCAGCAACCGCTAACGTGGCCTACGAACTGGTACCGGGCTTCACCGTTACTCCAGAAGTTTCTTACACCAAGTGGCAGGACGACAAGTCTTACCTCAAGGGTAAGGACGCATGGCAGGGCATGGTTCGCTTCCAGCGTTCTTTCTAATAAATATGTTGGCCGTTACATTGCGTAGCGGCCAATATACGAAATTTCATAATAATTAAATTCCAAGTCACTAAATTTAATACAAATATTATCAATATATATTGGTATTATACGCGATTAGAAATCTAGATATATTGAATACCATTCGACGAAGTAGAAGGACTGCTTTGTTAATTCAATCTGATCTCCAGTCAGAAGAATGGTGGCGGCGGACTTCGGTCCGCCGTCTTTTTTTATTGACGAAATTTAATTAGAGCACATCCCGAAAAGTGTGAAACGGTTTTTGGACAAAGGTGCGCGCTAGAACAAAATGTTAGAGCACCGATCTGGACCAATCAGATCGAAACGTGCCCTAAAGCGGTGATCAAAAGAAAAGGCCGGATCAAGACCGGCCTTTTTCTGTGAGAATGACGCTTAGCGCGACAGCTTCATGTGACGATTGACGTCCTTGTAAAGCAAATAGCGGAACTTGCCTGGTCCACCTGCGTAGCAAGCCTGTGGACAGAAAGCGCGCAGCCACATGAAGTCGCCTGCTTCCACTTCCACCCAATCCTGGTTGAGTCGATATACGGCCTTGCCTTCGAGCACATAAAGCCCGTGTTCCATCACGTGGGTTTCTGCAAACGGAATTACGCCTCCCGGCTCGAATGTGACGACGGTCACGTGCATGTCGTGACGCAGGTCGTTCGGATCGACAAAGCGTGTTGTGGCCCAAGCACCATTGGTGTCCGGCATCGGCGTGGGTGCGATGTTCTTCTCGTTAAGGAAGAGAGGTTCTGGCACATCAAGGCCGTCGACATGCTCATAAGCCTTGCGTACCCAATGGAAACGGGAGACGGCATTGCTGTTGTTGCGAAGTCGCCAGCCACTTTTCGGCGGCAGATAGGCATATCCACCTTCGGTCAGCACATGGTCTTTACCTGCGAGCGTGACTGTGACTTCGCCTTCGACAACAAACAGCACGCCCTGTGCGCCATCGTCCAGCTCAGTGCGGTCGCTGCCGCCGCCCGGCTGCACTTCCATGATATATTGCGAGAATGTCTCGGCAAAACCTGACAGCGGGCGGGCGATGATCCACAACCGCGTCTTGTCCCAGAAGGGCAGGAAGCTTGTGACAATATCGCTGAACGTGCCTTTGGGAATGACCGCATAGGCTTCGGTGAACATCGCGCGGTCTGTCAGCAGCTGCGTCTGTGGCGGCAAGCCACCCGTCGGTGCATAATAATTTCGGCTCATCGGTCTTTTCCTAATCAGTAAAGTGTCTCTGGAAGAATGTCTTTGAGCCGTAGCAGCGCGATGCGCTCGACCTGTTCGGACGCAGTTTCCAGCTCGGCAGCTTTCGTATTCTCGACGCGCCGTTTGAAAGCGTCGAGAATTTCCTTTTTGTTACGGCCTTTAACCGCAATGATGAAAGGAAACCCGAATTTCTGCGTGTAAGCGTCGTTGAGTTCGGTGAATGTCTTCCGCTCGTCGTCTGTCAATGCATCAAGACCGGCAGAAGCCTGCTCGGCGGTGGATTCCGGCGTCAGGCGTTTGGCTGCCGCAAGTTTACCCGCAAGATCGGGGTGCGCGCGCAACACACCGAGCTTTTCGTCGTCGGATGCCGCACGGAAAGCGCGAACCAAAGCTGTGTGAAGGCCGGAGGCTGAATCGGCCAATTCAGTCAGGCGCGTGTCATAGGCACGTTCGGCAATCCACGGAGAGTGCTCAAAGATGCCGCCGAAACGGGCGACAAAATCTGCCTTGCTGGCCTTGGATGGCATAACATCGGTCGATTTTGGCTTGTGATGTTCATGCCAGTGGCGTGCAATGTCGACGCGTTTGGCGATCCAGACTTTGTCGTGGCTCTGTACGTAATCGAGGAAACGCTCCAGTGCTGCCGCGCGTCCCGGACGACCAACCAGACGGCAGTGAAGGCCAATCGACATCATCTTCGGCGCACCTTCTGCACCCTCACGGTAAAGCACGTCGAACGTATCTTTGAGGTAGGTGTAGAACTGATCGCCGGAGTTAAAGCCTTGTGGTGTTGCAAAGCGCATATCATTGGTGTCGAGCGTATAAGGCACAATGAGATGCGGACCTTTCGGTCCCTTGACCCAATAAGGCAGTTCATCGGCATAGGAATCGGCGGAATAGAGAAAGCCGCCTTCCTCCATCACAAGCTTGAGCGTGTTATCGGACGGTTTGCCCTGATAAATGCCAAGCGGACGTGAACCGGTAATTTCCGTGTGCAAGCGCACAGCTTCGCGGATGTGTTCACGTTCCACTTCCTCGGGAACATCCTTATATTCCCACCAACGCAGGCCGTGGCTGGCTATTTCCCAATCGGCTTCCTTCATGGCGGCTATGGCTTCGGGGTTCCGCTCCATGGCGAGCGTCACACCATAGACCGTGACCGGCATATTGCGTCGCGTGAATGCGCGCCACAAGCGCCAGAAGCCGGAGCGCGATCCATATTCGTAGATGGATTCCATATTGAGATTGCGCTGGGCTTTCCATGCCTGTGCGCCAACGATCTCGGAAAGCAGGCATTCAGATGCCGGGTCGCCATCGAGAATGCAGCTTTCGCCGCCTTCTTCGTAGTTTACGACGAACTGCACGGCGATATTGGCTCCACCCGGCCAGCATGGGTCTGGTGTGTTGCGGCCATAGCCAACCAGATTGCGCGGATAACTCATATGGAATTCCCTCAGTTTTTGTCTGTTTTGCCCATGATAATAAAGATTTACGCGGACCATTCCCCCTCAAAATTTTGAAAGACATCCAACGATTATCATCTTTCCCAAGACACGAAGTCGGTAAATACTCAAAATAGGGAACGAGTGCGGTTTGCAAACTTCTATGGTTTGACCAGAATAAGCCGCACTAAATCAAGTGCTTGCAACGGTTCCAATCGTGGGATCGAGAGAATCGTACAAGCGGCAGGAGTACAAATGGGTAGGCAAATAAGCGGTCAGGGCCGATTGACGACGCATGTCCTTGATACGGTGAGCGGCAAACCAGCAGCAAATCTCCGCATTGAATTACGCCGCATCGAGAATCAGCAGGCTGAAACTGTGCGCGAAATCCGCACCAATGCGGATGGTCGCTGCAACGAGCCACTGCTCGCAGGCGATGCGTTACATACTGGTTCATATGAGTTGCTTTTCCATGTTGGTGATTATTTTGGAAAGAGCGATGACGTCGTGCCATTTCTGGATGTCGTGCCGCTGCGTTTTGGCATTTCGGATGAAAAGGCGCATTATCATGTGCCGCTTCTGGTTTCGCCATTTTCCTATTCAACCTATCGCGGGAGCTAAGCGATATGGGTCAAGCCGTCAGACATAGTATCCGCTTTCTGCTGAATGGCGAGACGGTTGAACTCGACCGCGTTTCGCCAACCGAAACCTTGCTCGATTATCTGCGTCTTTCTTGCAAACTACGTGGGAGCAAGGAAGGCTGTGGCGAAGGCGATTGCGGTGCATGCACCGTGCTTGTCGGCAAGATTGTGGATGACGAGCTGATCTATGAAAGCGTGAATGCCTGCATCCGGTTTGTCGGATCGCTCGATAGCTGTCATGTCGTGACTATCGAACATTTGCGCGGGTCGGATGGTGGCCTGCATCCCGTGCAAAAGGCGATGATCGATTTTCACGGCTCACAATGCGGCTTCTGCACGCCGGGCTTCGTCATGTCGCTTTATGGCCTCTGGATGCGCAATCCAAAGCCCGCAGACGCGCAGATCGAAAAGGCGTTGCAGGGCAATCTCTGTCGTTGCACCGGCTATGAAGCCATCATGCGTGCAGCCCGCGCAATCTCCGAATACGGCACACTGATCGACGATCCGCTTGCGGCTGAGCGCGCGCAGGTTATCAGCCAGTTGACGGCCTTGCGCGACGGCGCGCGGGTTGAAGTGGGTAGTGGTAAAGATCGTCTGGTCGTGCCTGCCAGTCTCGATGATTTTGCCACTATTTATGCAGCCGAAGCCAAGGCAACAATCGTTGCCGGTTCTACCGATGTCGGCCTTTGGGTCACGAAAATGATGCGCGATATTTCGCCGGTCATCTTTATCGGTCATCTCACTGAACTGCGCACAATGAGCGAGAAAGACGGCGTCATCACCATTGGCGCGGGCGTAACCTATACGGAAGCTTTCTCCTTCCTTGCAAAGCGCATTCCGGCTTTGGGAAGCCTCATTAATCGCATCGGCGGCGAGCAGGTGCGCAATATGGGTACCATCGGCGGCAATATTGCCAATGGTTCGCCGATTGGCGATACGCCACCGCCATTGATTGCGCTGAACGCGAAGCTCACTCTGCGCAAGGGTACGGAACGCCGGATGATTCCTTTGGAAGAGTTTTTTATCGCCTATGGCAAGCAGGATCGCCAGCCCGGCGAGTTTGTGGAAGCCGTGCATGTGCCGGTGCCGCTCGAAGGCAGCCAGTTTGCCATTCACAAGATTTCCAAGCGTTTTGAGGAAGACATCACGGCAACGCTGGGTGCCTTCCATCTGACACTCGATAATGAGGGCAAGGTTGCATCCATCCGCATCGCCTATGGTGGTATGGCGGCAACACCAAAGCGGGCATTCAATGTGGAAGCAGCACTGACGGGTAAACTATGGGACGAGGAGAGCGTTGAAGCAGTGCTTGAATCCTATAGCCTCGACTATCAGCCTCTAAGCGATATGCGCGCGACGGCTGATTATCGCTTGCTGGTCGCCAAGAATTTACTCCGCCGCTTTTATGCTGAAACGCAAGGGCAAGCCGAACCTTTGCGCGTGCCAAGCGTTGAAGCTGCATAGGGAGGATGACATGAACAAGCATCCTGCAAACGCTCTTAAAGCTGCCCGTATTAAAGGCGGCGTCGCGACCGATCAGCGCCATGATTCCGCGCATAAGCATGTGACGGGTGAAGCGGTCTATATCGACGATATTCCAGAGCCTGAAGGGACGCTGCATATCGGCGTCGGCTTCTCGACTGTTGCGCACGCTAAAATCAATGCTGTTGATTTGTCCGCAGTGCGTGCGGCACCCGGTGTGGTCGACGTGCTGACTTATAAGGATGTGCCGGGCGAAAACGATGTCTCGCCATCGGGGATGCATGACGATCCGATCTTCGCGGTTGATAACATTCAGTTCCACGGTCAGCCGATCTTTGCGGTTGTTGCCCGCACGCGCGATCAGGCGCGCCGCGCAGCCCGTCTTGCCAAGGTCGAATATGAAGAAATGCCGGGCCTGTTTTCGATTTCTGGTCTTGACGGTTACAAGGACAAGTTGGTCTTCACGCCACTGACGCTTAATCGGGGTGATGCCCGCAAGGCCATTGACGACGCGCCGCGTAAAGTCAAAGCGCGTATGCTTGTTGGTGGGCAGGATCACTTCTATCTCGAAGGTCAGGCTTCACTCGCCATCCCCGGCGAGGATGACGATGTAACGATCTATTGCTCAACGCAGGGGCCAAGCGAAACGCAGCATCTGGTTGCACATGCGCTGGGTGTGCCGAGCCATTCGGTGACGGTCGAAGTACGCCGTATGGGCGGCGGTTTCGGCGGTAAGGAAACGCAAGCCAATCAATGGGCAGCCATTGCTGCAATTGCTGCCAAGAAACATAAACGCGCCGTTAAAGTTCGTCTTGATCGTGATGAGGATATGACCTCAACCGGCAAGCGGCATGATTTTATGATCGATTATGAAGTCGGTTTCGACGATGAAGGCAACATTCTCGGTGTCGATTATCTTTTTGCTCTGAATGCGGGTTTCTCTGCCGATCTATCTGGCCCTGTTGGGGACCGTGCGCTGTTTCATTGCGACAATGCCTATTTCTTCCCGGCCGTTCATGCGCAGTCGGCACCGCTTTATACCAATACCGTATCCAACACGGCATTCCGTGGCTTCGGTGGCCCGCAGGGCATGGTGGGTGCCGAGCGCGTTATTGAGGAAGTGGCGTTTGCTGTTGGCAAAGACCCTCTCGAAATCCGCAAGCTCAATTTCTACGATGCCATGGGAACCGACGGTGCGCGCAATGTGACGCCCTATCACCAGAAGGTGGAAGACTGCATCATTCAGCGCATCGTTGCCGAGCTTGAGGAAAGCGCTGATTACGCGCAACGTCGTGAAGCAATCCGCGAGTTCAATGCGAAAAGCCGCTATGTGAAACGTGGCATGTCGCTGACGCCGGTGAAATTCGGTATTTCCTTCACCAAGACGGAATCTAATCAGGCTGGCGCGCTGGTGCATGTCTATAATGACGGCTCGGTGCATATGAACCACGGTGGCACCGAGATGGGGCAGGGGCTTCATCTCAAAGTAGCCCAAGTGGTGGCAGAAGAATTCCAGATTGACCTTGATCGTGTAAAGATCACTGCAACGACGACTGCGAAAGTGCCGAACACAGCTCCCACGGCAGCATCGTCCGGTGCTGATTTGAACGGTATGGCCGCGCAGGATGCGGCGCGTCAGATCAAGAAGCGGCTCATTCATTTTGCAGCGCAGCAACATCAGGTACCGGAAGATCAGGTCGTTTTCCTTCCCAACCGCATCCGCGTTGGTAATCAGGAAATCAGCTTCAATGATCTCGTGAAGCAAGCTTATATCGGCCGCGTTCAGTTATCAGCATCGGGTCATTACAAAACGCCGAAAATCCATTGGGATCGCGCAAAGGGTAAAGGCCACGCCTTCTATTATTACGCTTATGGTGCAGCCTGTTCGGAAGTTTCTGTCGATACACTGACTGGCGAATATGTGGTGGAGCGCACCGATATTCTTCACGATACGGGCCGTTCGCTGAACCGTGTCATTGATATTGGTCAGGTGGAAGGCGGCTTCGTGCAGGGCATGGGCTGGCTGACCACGGAAGAGCTTGTCTGGGACAATAAAGGGCGGTTGCGCACACATGCGCCATCGACCTACAAGATCCCATTGGCATCAGACCGTCCAAAGATTTTCAATGTTGCGCTGACGGACTGGTCGGAAGCTTACGAACCAACTATCCATCGCTCCAAAGCTGTGGGTGAGCCGCCGCTGCCGCATGGCATGTCGGTGCTCTATGCACTCTCGGATGCTGTTGCCAGCGTTGCCGATCACAAAATCAGTCCGCGCCTCGATGCGCCTGCCACGCCGGAGCGTGTGCTGATGGCCATCGAACGGCTGCGCAGTCAGAAGGGCTAATGCGATGCCGGGCGCGAGGGATGACATAAGAGCGTTTCTCAACAAGCGATCCGACAGCGTGCTGATCGAAGTCACCGATGTCAGAGGTTCCGCACCACGAGATGCGGGTGCATGGATGCTTGTCGCCCGTGACATGATCTTCCGCACCATCGGTGGCGGGCAGCTCGAATATATGGCGATCGACCATGCGCGTAAAATCTTGCTGGGTGGGCGGGATTCATCGATGGACGTTCCACTTGGTCCCGAAATCGGCCAATGCTGCGGCGGTCGTGTCGGTTTAAGCTTCCGGCGCGTCAATCGCGGACTGGCTGAAGAGCTTATTGCTAAGGTCGATGCCGAAATCTCCACCCGTCCGCATGTCTATGTCTTTGGTGCCGGCCATGTAGGTGACGCCTTAGCCTATTCATTGTCGCTGACGCCGGTGCGGGTCATTCTGGTGGATACGCGCGAAGCGGAACTCATGGCCGTCGATGCGCCAGGGGTCGAGACATGTCTTGCCGCCTTGCCTGAGCAGGTGGTGCGTTCAGCACCGCCCAGCAGCGCCTTTATCGTGCTTACTCATGACCATGCGCTTGATTTCCTGATCGTGGCCGAGGCTTTGCAGCGTGGCGATGCCGTTTATGTCGGCATGATTGGCTCAAAGACCAAGAAAGCCACTTTCAAAACTTGGTTGAAACGTGAAATTGGTCGCGACGATTTATTCAATAATCTTATTTGCCCGGTCGGCGGAACAGTCGTGAAAGACAAACGACCGGAAGTCATTGCTGCTTTAGCCGCTGCGGAGATTCTGACCGCAGTTCTGGTTTCCAGCAAAGTCTTGCAGCCCGCCTAATTCAATTACAGCGGTTCCAGTTAAGACTGAATCGTTGGAACCGCTGTAACTGTTTGGTTTTACGCATTATACCAAGGCGGCTCAAGATGCTGACCCATCACGCCTTGAAAATGTTCAATCGCCACACGGGCTTAACCAAAGTCCGATGAGTCTTACTCAATGAACTTTGGTAATATCCCACGCAAAACCGCTTCGCGCTTTTTGCTGGAATTGCTATACTCAGGCGGGCTTTCTTTTAGGCCAATGCCTCGCGGATCAGACGCTGGCAACGCTCTGTCATGAAATCAATGATCAGACGCACCTTCGGGTCCTGAAAACGCTTATGCGGATAGATTGCGGCCAGCTGGATAGACGCTGGTGGTGTGCTTGCAAGAATAGGAATCAGCCGACCATCGCGGAGATATTCTTTCACTTCGAACAGTGGCTTGTTGATAATTCCGCGTCCGCCAAGCGCCCATTGCGTCAATACGTCGCCATCGTCGGAGTCGTATGGGCCAGTGACTTCAAACTTCCGAAGACCTTCGGGTGTTTGCAACGACCAATAAAATTCCTTGGAACCGGGAAAGCGCAGGAGAAGGCAATCGTGTTGGTCGCCCAGAAGCTCTTCGGGTGATTGTGGAGTGCCGTGCTTTTCCAGATAGTCAGGGGCTGCGCAAATCACGCGTTCGCAGTTCAGAATGCCGCGCATCCGCAGATTTGAATTTTCCAAAACACCCAATTTGAAAGCAACATCAACGCTTTCGCTCATGATGTCGATCTCATGGTCAGATAGTCGCAGGCGCACTTCAATGTCCGGATATTTGTCGTGAAACTCGGGAATTCCGGAAGCAATGAGCCTTCGACCGAGCCCCAAAGGTGCAGTAATGCGAATCGAACCCTTTGGATTTTTTGCCAGTTCAGCGACTGCTGCTTCGGCTTCATCCACCGCTTCGAGTATCTTCATCGCGCCGTCATAAAATATGCGGCCATGCTCTGTCGGGGTCAGTTTTCGTGTGGTTCTGTTGAAGAGCCGAACACCAAGATGCTTCTCCAACTCCTTGATTCGATTACTTGCAACGGCTGGCGAGGCGCGCTGGTCGCGACCTGCCGCCGACAAATTTCCCAATTCGACAACGCGCACAAAAACACGCAGATTATCAAGGTAAGACATGCGTACGTTCCACCATTGTATATATTTTTTTGAAAGTGATGGTCTTGATGCGACGTTCACACAGGCGCAAAGCTTTGGCAAATAATAAAGCAGGGAACTAAAGCGCATCCCGAAAAGTGTAAGACGGTTCTCGGCAAAGATGCGCGTAGAGAGAAAAGCGCATCCCGAAAAGTGTGAAGCGGGTTTCGGAAAAGATGCGCGTTAACGCAAAAAAGTAAAACGAGTAATGGGAGTGCCGGATGTATGATCTTGCCGTGGCCTGGGACTGGCTGGGCTTCGCAGTGCGGTGGCTACACGTCATCACCGCGATTGCGTGGATCGGCTCGTCTTTCTATTTCATCGCGCTGGACCTTGGCTTGCGCCAGCGTCCGGGCTTACCGGTCGGCGCTTATGGCGAAGAATGGCAGGTCCATGGTGGCGGTTTCTATCACATCCAGAAATATCTGGTTGCACCTGCCGAGATGCCTGAGCATCTGACATGGTTCAAATGGGAATCCTACGCCACATGGCTGTCAGGCTTCACTTTGCTCTGCATCGTCTATTATGCGGGCGCCGATCTTTATTTGGTCGATCCGAATGTGCTCGATGTCTCAGCACCGGTGGCAATCGCTATTTCGATCGCCTCGCTGGCTTTCGGCTGGATCGCCTATAACACCATCTGCAAGCTGATGCTCGGCAAGAGCGATACGCTCCTGATGGTCATTCTCTACTGTATTCTGGTGGTGATGGCCTGGGGTTATACGCATCTGTTCACCGGTCGTGCAGCCTTCCTGCATCTGGGTGCATTCACAGCGACGATCATGTCGGCCAACGTTTTCATGGTCATCATTCCGAACCAGAAAATCGTGGTCGCGGATCTGATCGCCGGTCGTAAGCCCGATCCGAAATATGGCAAGATCGCCAAGCAGCGTTCAACGCATAACAACTATCTGACGCTGCCGGTTCTGTTCCTGATGCTGTCGAACCATTATCCGCTGGCATTTGGCACCGAGTTCAACTGGATCATCGCCTCGCTGGTGTTCCTGATGGGCGTGACAATCCGCCATTGGTTCAACACGCAGCACGCCCGCAAAGGTAGCCCGACATGGACATGGCTGGTGACGGTTATCCTGTTCATCATCATCATGTGGCTGTCGACTGTACCGAAGATTCTGACGGGTGAACCAGAAGAACAGAAGGTTTCATCGCTGCAGCAGACTTTCATCTCGGACCCGCACTTTGGAAAAGTGCGGGATACCGTTCTGGGACGTTGTGCAATGTGCCATGCCAAGGAACCAGGTTGGGAAGGCATCATCGTGCCACCAAAAGGTGTGGTTCTTGAAACAGATAGGGATATCGCAGCCCACGCCCGCGAAATTTATTTGCAGGCTGGTCGATCCCATGCCATGCCGCCTGCCAATGTTACCGGCGTGAGCAATGAGGAGCGCAAGCTGCTCGCTTCCTGGTATGAATCCGCTACTGCTGGAGCAAAATAATAATGAGCAAACTTCTCATCCGTGGCCGCGTGCTGACCTTTCGTGACGAACCGCAAAGTCTGGATGACAGTCAATCCTATCGCTATATCGAAGATGGTGCTGTGCTTGTCGAAAATGGCCGCATCGCGCGCCTCGGAGATTATGCCGAGATAAGCGCTGAAGCAGGCAGCGACGTAAAGGTTGCCGATCATCGGCCACATCTCATCCTGCCCGGCTTCATCGATACGCATATCCATTATCCGCAGACGCAGGTTGTTGCGTCCTATGCCGCCAATCTTCTCGAATGGCTCAACACCTATACATTCGTGGCAGAGCAGAAATTTGCCGATGAGCAGCACGCGGAATTTATCGCAGAGCGCTTTCTGGACGAACTGATCCGTCACGGCACAACGACGGCTGTTGCCTATTGCTCGGTGCATCCGCAGAGCGTTGACGCCTATTTCCGTGCATCGCAGCATCGCAATATGCGTATGCTAGGCGGCAAGGTGATGATGGACCGCAATGCACCACCCGCACTTTGCGATACAGCACAATCAGGTTATGACGAGAGCAAGCAGCTGATCGCGCGCTGGCATGGCAAGGATCGCCTTGATTATGTAATTACGCCGCGTTTTGCGATCACCTCTACACCTGAACAGCTCGAATTGAGCGGGGCGCTTGCCCGCGAACATCCCGAATGTTTTATTCAAACGCATTTGTCGGAAAACCATGACGAGATAGCATTCACCAAGTCGCTCTATCCGGATTCGCCGGATTATCTCGGCATCTATGAGCATTATGGCTTGCTCGGCAGCAAGACGCTGCTCGGCCATTCCATCCATCTTGAAGAACGTGAAGTGCAGGTGATGGCGGAAACCGGTGCGATTGCGGTTTTCTGCCCAACCTCGAACCTGTTTCTCGGCTCCGGCCTTTTCGACCGCGACCGCCTGAAAGCATCGGGCGTGCGCATGGCGGTCGCGACCGATGTCGGCGGCGGCACCAGCTTTTCGATGCTGCGCACCATGGACGAGGGCTACAAGATTCTGCAATTACGCGAGCAGCGCCTCAATCCGTTCCAGTCTTTTTACATGATGACGCTCGGCAATGCCCGCGTGCTGTCGATGGAAGATAAAATCGGTACGCTCGATGAGGGTACGGAAGCAGATATTGTGGTACTGGATTCAGCAGCGACATCGCCTATGCGTCTTCGCATGGCAGCCGGTGCAACGCTTGAGCAGGAGTTGTTCCTGCTGCAAACGGTCGGTGATGACCGTGCGATTGTCGAGACCTATATCGCGGGAAAGCCGCTGAAGGCCGAACTCGCCTAAGAAATCTCTGGAGGAGGGAGAGGGAGGACCCGTAGCGGAGCAATCTGCTGCGGGTTTTTCTGTTTTTAAAGCCTACAGCATAATTCCTTAAACTTGAATCAGTTTAAGGAATTATGCTGTAAATATAAAGTGTTAGAGCGACCTCTGTGCGCCCAAGAGGGCGCACGGCGCTCTATCCCGAAAAGTATGAAACGGTTTTCGGAAAAGATGCGTGCTCTAAAGCTCTTCTGGCCGCTTACCGCCCATGGTCCGGGTCAGTTCATCGGCTGTCGTGCGGATCATCGGCCCAAGTTCTTCCAGCTTTTTCTTAGGCAAACGCACAGCAGGCCCAGAAACGGAAATACCCGCAATTGCTTCTCCATACTCGTTGAAAATAGGCGCTGCAATGCAGCACATACCGAGCGTGTGTTCTTCATCATCAATCGACCAGCCGCGCGTGCGGGTTGCCTGAATGTCTTTTAGCAGGGCGGGGAGTGTGTCGAGCGTGCGCTGCGTGAAGTGCTCAAGCGTTCTGCCCGAAAGCGTTCGCGCAATCTCTGTATCCGACCATGTCGAAAGAACAGCCTTGCCGATGCCGGACGCATGGATCGGCCCCCGGCGCCCCGGACGGAAGAAAGCGCGCATCGGGGCATGACTTTCGATCTGCGAAATGAACACGACGTCGCCATCGTCTTCGACCCCGATATTGGCGGTTTCCCCACTCGATTCCATCAATTGCTTGAGATAAGGCCGCGCCAAAGTGCCAAGCTTGCGGAAGCGGCGAAAGGCATTGCCGATTTCAAATGCCTTGACGCCGATGGTCCAGTCGCCGCTTTCCGCATCATGCGAAACCATGCCGTGGTTCGCGAGTGAAGACAGAAGCCGATGCACCGTGGAAGGCGCCATGTGGCTTGCATCAGACAGATCGGTCAATGTCGAACCGTCATTCTCGGCAATCAGTGCCAGAAGCTTGAGGCTGCGATCCAGAACCTGAACGGATGAAGGTGCTGCGTTTTCCGCTGCCTTGCGGCCCCGCTTTGCTTTTACCTGTTCCATGAGCCGCCTCCGATTCCGTGTTCTTCTATCACTACCTTATCCCCATGACATCGGAAAGGGCGTGGGGATTATCTCCATTTCGTTGAAAATCTTTATTTCCATATAATGGTATGCATTTCCATATTTTGACTGTAGCTTTTGTAAATGGATATATTTTCCGTAGGAGGAAGCCGTCATGGCCAGAATGCGTGCAGTCGATGCAGCCGTACTTGTGCTGGAGAAGGAAGGGATCAATTGCGCTTTTGGTGTGCCAGGCGCTGCGATCAACCCATTTTATTCGGCCATGAAGGCGCGGGGTTCTATCCGCCATATTCTTGCGCGCCACGTTGAAGGCGCTTCACACATGGCTGAAGGCTATACCCGTGCGAAGCACGGCAATATCGGCCTGTGCATCGGCACATCCGGCCCAGCTGGTACGGACATGATCACCGGCCTCTACTCGGCATCCGCCGATTCAATTCCAATCCTCTGCGTTACAGGCCAAGCACCCCGCGCACGCCTCGACAAAGAGGACTTCCAGGCAGTCGATATTGCCAAGATCGCAGCTCCCGTTACCAAATGGGCGGTTACGGTTATGGAGCCAGCACTGGTGCCTTTTGTTTTCCAGAAGGCATTTCATATTATGAAGTCGGGTCGTCCCGGACCGGTGCTGGTCGATCTGCCGATCGATGTCCAGCTCGCTGAAATCGAGTTTGACATCGATACCTATCAGCCGATGGAAGCTTATAAACCAGCCGCAACGCGGGCACAGGCCGAAAAGGCGATTGCCATGCTCAACGAAGCGGAACGTCCACTGATCGTTGCTGGCGGCGGCATCATCAATGCCGATGCTTCCGATCTTCTGGTCGAATTTGCTGAAATCACCGGCATTCCGGTCATCCCAACCCTGATGGGTTGGGGTGTTATTCCGGACGACCACCATCTGATGGCGGGCATGTGCGGTCTTCAGACGTCGCACCGTTACGGCAATGCGAGCCTGCTTGCGTCCGATACCGTCATTGGCATCGGAAACCGCTGGGCAAACCGTCATACCGGCAATGTCGAGACCTATAAGAAGGATCGTAAGTTTATCCATGTCGATATCGAACCGACCCAGATCGGTCGTGTTTTTGCGCCGGATTTCGGTATAGTTTCAGATGCTGGCAAAGCTTTGAAGCAGTTGCTTGATGTGGCGACCGAGTGGAAATCCGCCGGCAAGCTGCGTGACTGGTCGGGTTGGGCAGAGGAATGTGCGACACGTAAACGGACCATGCTGCGTAAAACACATTTCGATCAGACACCGCTCAAGCCGCAGCGTGTTTATGAAGAGATGAACAAGGCCTTTGGCCGCGACACCTGTTACGTCACAACCATTGGTCTCAGTCAGATTGCTGGCGCACAATTTCTGCATGTTTATCGTCCGCGCAACTGGATCAATTGTGGTCAGGCTGGCCCATTGGGCTGGACATTGCCCGCTGCTCTCGGCGTCCGTGCTGCTGATCCTGATCGTCCGATCGTTGCGCTTTCAGGCGACTATGATTTCCAGTTTATGATTGAGGAACTGGCGGTCGGTGCGCAACACAAGCTGCCGTACATTCATGTGGTCGTGAACAATTCCTATCTCGGCCTTATCCGTCAGGCGCAGCGCGGCTTCAATATGGATTTCGAAGTCAGTCTCGCCTTCGACAACATCAACGCATCGGGTGACGCAGAAAAGGGTTACGGCGTCGATCATGTGGCGGTTGCCGAAGGCCTCGGCTGCAAGGCGATCCGGGTGCGCAGTCCGAACCAGTTTGCCGAAAGTTTTGAGCAGGCAAAAGCGCTGATGAGCGAGCATCAGGTGCCAGTGGTACTCGAATTCATCCTCGAGCGCGTCACCAATATTTCCATGGGAGCGGATATCGATCAGGTCGTCGAGTTTGAAGAACTCGCCGAACGTGGCGAGGATGCGCCAACCGCGATTGCAGCGCTGCTAGATTAATTTCGAAGGAATGGATTATGCCAAGATTTGCAGCCAATCTCACCATGCTTTTTAATGAAGTGCCGTTTATGGAGCGCTTTGCGCTGGCGGCTCAAGCTGGTTTCACGGGGGTCGAATATCTCTTCCCCTATGACTTCAACCGGCATGAATTGAAAGCAGCACTTACTAAGCACAATCTGGCACAGGTGTTGCACAATTTGCCAGCCGGCAACTGGGGCGGTGGCGAACGTGGGATCGCAGTTCTGCCTGACCGAATTGACGAATTTCGCCGTGGTGTGGCGGACGCGATTGATTACGCGTCAACGCTTAACTGTTCGCAGGTGAATTGCCTCGCGGGTATTGCACCACAGGGCGCCGACCCTGATGTGCTACGCGCAACTTTCGTCAGCAATTTGCGGCTTGCCGCAAAGGAACTCGGCAAGCATGGTATTCGCCTGCTGATCGAACCGATCAATCACTATGATATTCCGGGATTTTACCTCAACACGGTCGAGCAGGCAGTTTCGATCATCGACGAGGTCGGCAGCAACAACCTGTTCATCCAGTATGATCTCTACCATCAGCAGCGCACGCGTGGTGAACTGATTGCCACCTATGAACGCTACAAGCCGCTGATTGCGCATTTTCAGCTTGCCGATAATCCGGGCCGTAACGAGCCGGGCACAGGCGAAATTAACTATCCATATGTGTTCGAAGCGCTGAAAGCCGCTGGTTACAAAGGCTGGATCGGTTGCGAATACAAGCCAAAGACCACCACGGAAGAGGGCTTGGGCTGGTTCAAACAATATGAAGCTGAACGGTTAAGTGCATAAGTTAGAATAGGGAGTAAGCGAAATGGCCAAAATCGGCTTCATCGGACTGGGGATCATGGGCAAGCCAATGGCGCAGCATTTGCAAAATGCAGGCCACCAGCTTTTTACCTCAAAGCACACGCAGCCTCCACATAAAGACTTGCTGGATGCAGGACTGACTGTTCTCGATACGCCCAAGGCAGTGGCTGCGGAATGTGAGACAATTATCCTCATGCTACCGGATACGCCGCAAGTCGCCGACGTTCTGTTTAGTGAGGATGGTGTTGCGGAAGGCTTGGGCAAGGGCAAGACGCTCATCGATATGAGCTCGATTTCGCCTATCGAAACCAAGGAATTCGCAAAGAAAGTCCGCGCAACTGGTGCCGAATATATCGATGCACCAGTGTCAGGCGGCGAAGTTGGAGCGAAAAACGCCAGCCTTTCCATCATGGCAGGCGGCGCACAGGCAAGTTTTGATGCAGCACTACCTCTGCTCAAATTGATGGGCAAAAACATCACGCTGGTCGGCGATTGCGGTGATGGTCAGACAACCAAAGTCGCTAATCAGATCATCGTCGCGCTCAATATAGAGGCCGTTGCCGAAGCGCTGGTGTTTGCCTCCAAAGCGGGTGCTGATCCGGCAAAGGTTCGCGAGGCTCTGATGGGTGGATTTGCCTCGTCGCGCATTCTGGAAGTGCATGGCGAACGCATGATCAAGCGCACATTTGATCCGGGTTTCCGCATTTCGTTGCACCAGAAGGATTTGAACCTGGCATTGCAGGGCGCGAAAGCTCTAGGCGTGTCGCTGCCGAATACGGCAATGGCACAGGAATTGTTCAACTCCTGTGCAGCCCATGGCGATGACGGTCTGGATCATTCTGGGCTGGTGCGCGCATTGGAACGGATGGCAAATCACGACGTTGCCTAATTCAAGCGCCTGATTTCTCTGGAGGGGAGAACATGGAGCTGGCTGTCTGGAGGAGATGGCCGGCTCCATTGATTTTATAAGTTCGTTCAGAAATAGTCGGCCAAACAACAATAATATCGGGAATCTCATGACCGCCATCACCGATCCGAAGAAGTTTTTGACCAGTCTCTTTGATGCAGCGGTTGCTGCTGCTGACCCTGAACTGGTGATCCGCGCCAATCTGCCTGCAAAGCCCAAAGGCCGAACGATTGTGATTGGTGCAGGCAAAGGCTCGGCGCAGATGGCGGCTGCATTCGAGCGGGCATGGGCAGAGCGGCATGAGAATGAGGAAGCGCCGCTGGAAGGTGTTGTAGTCACGCGTTACGGCTATGGCACGCCCTGCAAAACTATTGAGATCATTGAGGCGTCGCATCCGGTTCCCGATGATGCCGGGCTTGCTGCTTCAAAACGACTGTTTGACGCGGTGTCGGGTCTCACGGAGGATGATCTTGTCGTCGCGCTCATTTCCGGTGGCGGTTCGGCATTGTTGCCATCGCCGCCTGAAGGCCTGACCTTGGAAGATGAGATCGCTGTCAATAAGTCGTTGCTGGCATCTGGTGCGCCGATTTCGGCAATGAATGCTGTGAGAAAACATCTTTCGACCATCAAGGGTGGAAGATTAGCTGCTTGCGCCCATCCGGCAAAAGTCTTTTCGCTGGTCGTTTCTGATATTCCCGGTGACAATCCTGCCTTTGTTGCGTCAGGCCCAACTGTGCCGGATAAAACCAGCCGCGACGAAGCGCTGAAAATCATCGAACGCTATAAGCTTGAACTGCCAGATGCTGTGCTCGCGCATATCAAAAGCGAGAAGGCTCATGCGCCAAAACCCGACGACAAAATCTTTGCCGACAATGAAGTACGGGTGATTGCGTCAGCAGCAGTTTCTCTGGAGGCCGCAGTCAAGGAAGCGGAGCGCCATGGCGTTGAGGCGGTGATCCTGTCCGATTCAATGGAAGGTGAGGCACGCGAAGTTGCTCATGTTCATGCGGCGATTGCGCGTGAAGTGGCTGATCGTGATCGTCCGTTTAAAAAGCCAGTGGTGATCCTGTCAGGTGGTGAAACGACCGTGACTATTCGTGCGAAAGGCGGCAAAGGCGGGCGTAACAGCGAGTTTCTACTGTCCTTCGCGCTTGATATAGATAGCTATACGAATATTCACGCGCTGGCAGCGGATACCGATGGCATCGACGGTTCGGAAGATAATGCTGGCGCTTTTGCCGATGGCACAACGGTTTCGCGGCTGCAAAAGGCGGGTGAAGACGGGGCTGCGCGGCTTAACGCCAATGACGCATGGACGGCATTTGATGCGATTGATGATCTGTTCATGCCCGGTCCCACCGGAACGAACGTCAATGATCTGAGAGCGATTTTGATATTGGCTTAGTTTCGTCGTCGATAAGTATCCGGGTCGCAGCTCCGTCTAAGTCTTCATACTGGCCATTTTTCAATGACCATAAAAAACCAGCAAGGCCCAGAACACCAAGGCCCAGCGCGATGGGAATAAGGAAAAGAAGTCCGCTCATTTGTGCGCTTCCTTCAAAATGGCAGCAGGTGCGACAGTGGTTTGCACCGGCTGCTTTTGCTTTCCAGCCCGCAATCGCATGGCGTTGCTGACGACCACGATGGACGATAGCGACATCGATAATGCTGCTACCAATGGCGTCACATAGCCGAAAATCGCAATCGGCACAGCAATGATATTATAGCCTATGGACAGCGCAAAGTTTTGGCTGATCAGCTTGCCAGCTTCCTTCGATACAGCAAAAGCCAGCGGTACGGCGGAGAGGCTTTCGCGCAGGAATACGAAATCGGCAGCATTCCGGCCGATATCGGCAGCGGTTGCGGGAGCCATGGAAACATGGGCTGCAACAAGGGCTGGAGCATCATTAAGCCCGTCACCGACCATCAGAACTTTGCGACCATCGGCGGTTAGTTCCTGCACAAGCTGTGACTTGTCAGCAGGCAGAACTTCGCCGCGATAGGTATCGACACCAAGATAACCGGCAAGCTTTTGCACGGCGGGCTGTTTGTCGCCGGAAATTATTTCCAGCTTCAAACCATTGCGTTTTAGAGTGCCGATGGCAGCGGCTGCATCTTCGCGTGGCTGGTCTTCAAAGCGGAATGTTTCAACCAGCTTGCCGTCGATGGAAAGGCAGGTCTCTGGGCCGTCGGCAGCATCAGCATGCGCATTGCTGTCAGTCCATTCGCGCTTTCCGAGCCGATAGACTGTGCCATTCAACGCTGCTTCAATGCCCGAACCCGGAACTTCCTCAATGCGTGTGAAAGCAGTCATTGGCTTTGCGCCAGAGAACAACGCCAGCGCTCGCGACAATGGATGACGCGAATAAAGCGACAGTTCAGCTGCAATTTCGAGGTGGTTCGGGTTGATCATATCGCGGTTAATGAGGCGCGGCTGACCAAGTGTCAGCGTTCCGGTCTTGTCGAATATGGCTGTATCGATCTCAGCCATCCGCTCCATTGCGGACCCGTCCTTGATCATGATGCCATTTTCAAACAGGCGGCGCGCGGCAACCACCTGAACGATTGGCACGGCAAGTGCCAACGCACAGGGGCAAGTGATGATGAGCGTGCAGATCGCAATATAGATAGAGCGATACCAGTCGCCGCCGGTATAGATCATCCAGCCGACAAATGCCGCAAAGGCTATCGTATGCACCATCGGCACATAAAGCTCCGAGGCACGATCAGCGAGACGACGATAATAGGCGCGGCCTCCTTCTGCGACATCCATCAGGCGCACCATCTCGGCAAGGAACGAATCCTTGGCTTCGGCAGTTGCGCGAATGACGAGTGGAGCGGAGAGGTTCATGGTGCCCGCACGAATATCCGAGCCGGGACCGACAGGCACTGCATCGCTTTCGCCTGATGCAATCGCGCAATCAAGCTCTGAACGACCGTCTTCGACTTTTGCATCAACAGGCACACGTTCGCCAGCGGCAAGGATGATCCGCATTCCGGGGCGGATTTCATTGACCGGCAGATAGTTGCGCTCGTCATTGTCGCCGATAACCACCGCACCACGCGGGCTTAATTGTGCCAGACCACGCACCGCAGAGCGTGCGCGTGCGCGCATCAGATAGTCGAGCGTGCGGCCAATCAGCAGGAAGAACAGCAGTGAAACCGAGGCATCGAAGTAGGCGTGTTGCCCATGGTTCATGGTCTCATAAACGCTCATGCCGAAGGCAAGCGAAATGGCGAGTGCAATCGGCACATCCATGTTCACGCGATGGGCGCGAAGCGCATTCCATGCGGAAACATAGAAAATCCGACCCGAATAAATCAATGTCGGCAGGGCGATAAGACCGGAAATCCAGTGAAACATATCGCGCGTTGCGGCATCTGCTCCCGACCAGACTGCAACAGACAACAGCATCACATTGCTGGATGCGAAGGCTGCAACCCCAAGCGCAATCAACAGCCGTGTGAAGGCCGGGTCCTTATCCTGAACCATATCGAAAATATGCGCCTCGTAACCAAGGCGGCGTAGCGGATCGACGACATCAGGCGGTGTTTCGCCATCCTTCCAGCGAATGGTGACGCGGCGCGCTGTGAGATTAACGCGAACATATGCGACGCCCGGCAGCTTACCGAGCGCCTCTTCAATGGTCTTGATGCAAAGGCCGCAATGAACGCCGGGAACCGACAGATCAAGCTGACGCAGGCCGTCGCCCAGCGCACGACTTGCAACCAGCATTTCATCGGGCGAAACGGTCTGAATGACGGTGGCTATCTGAGCATTTTCAACGCAACAACTCATAAGATCCTCCCGTCCTTCACAAGAACGCGGATGATATGGCGATAGGGATCTTCAAGGCCATACTGTTCATTGGCATCGGCATTGACTTCCATGATCCATGCGCCTTCACCAAGCTCAAGCGGCGCGGTCAGCACACCCTCGTCACCCGTGCTGAGGGTGACTTTGGTGTCGTGCACATCGCCGACCGGGCGCTTGAATTCAACCGTGCCACCGGCCAAGGTAATGGCTTTGCCGTCGCGATCCGCGAGTTTCCAGCTGAACACACCTTCTGCGTAAGATGGCTGGGACTGCCAACCGAGTGCAGCTTGTTCCTTGCCGGTTTCGGCTTTGTCGTTGAACTCCTGGCTTGCGACATAGGTGTTTTTCACCACAAGCCCGCTCCAGCTACTGACTGCCTTGTAAGCCATGGTCATATTGACAGCGATGATGACGCCAAAAAAGGCAATCATGATGCCCAGCATGTGCCAACCGGTAAAAGTGCCTGACGTTTTTGATTTTACTGACATCATTTCTTCTCCGGTGCCATGAAAGTTGCTTTGTAGCGTGCGCTTTCGGAGCCGTCCGCGTCGCGCACTTCGATTTCATAGTCGGAGCGTGGCTCCGTAATTGCATCATGCGGCAGGGTCACGAAAACGCGCAGCGTCTTCAGCCGGTCGGGTTCTACCGGCACATCGTAATTGCCTTCCGCATCGATGTTTTCATCCTGAACAGTCAGCGTTGCACCCGGCAACCCTTCTATCGACAGACGGAAAGTGCGTGGAACGGGGATCATGTTGAGCAGCTTGACGGTATAACCGTTGCGGATTGAGCCATCGGACAGCAACACATATTGCGGCGTGCGGTCATGCAACACGTTAATGCCGATGCGCTGACGCATCGAAAGCGAGATAACGAGCGTGAGGCCGATCAGCGCCCAGACGATGAAGTAAAACAGGATGCGCGGACGCAGAACTTTTTTCAGCGACAGATGTTCAACCGCACTGGAAAACTTGTTTGGCGCTTCATAGACACGCGTTGGATCGATAGGAGCCGTGCCGTTATTGGTGGCGAGGTCCATATTCGAATTGTAGTCGGCAAGTGTTGCATAGGAGATCAGTCCGCGTTCCTTGCCGACCTTGTCCATCACAGAGTTGCAGGCATCAATGCAGAGTGCGCAGGTAATACATTCAAGCTGCTGCCCGTCGCGAATGTCGATACCCATAGGGCAGGCGGCAACGCAGGCATTACAATCGACGCAATCGCCAACGGTTTCGCCCGTAGCAATTGCTTTTTTGGAGTGACGTGAACGTGGTTCGCCGCGCCAGTCATTATAGGTGACGGTGAGAGAGTTCTCATCGAGCATGGCCGCCTGGATGCGTGGCCAAGGACACATATAAGTGCAGACCTGCTCACGCATCAGGCCGCCGAAAACATAGGTCGTGGCGGTGAGAATGGCGACGGTGAAATAGGCGACGGGTGCCGCTTTAGCCGTGACGAAATCCATAAGCAGAGTGGGGGCGTCGGCGAAATAGAAAATCCATGCGCCACCGGTCAGAATACCGATCAATATCCAGATGCCGTGCTTGGTTACTCGCTTCCAGACCTTGTCAAAGGTCCATGGAGCCTTGTCGAGTTTCATGCGGGCATTGCGGTCGCCTTCGATCGCGCGCTCAACAACAAGATAGAGATCGACCCAGACAGTCTGCGGACAGGTGTAGCCACACCAAGCGCGCCCAGCCGCAGATGTCACCAGAAACAGACCGAGGCCCGCCATGATGAGCAGGCCCGCGACGTAATAGAATTCCTGCGGCCAGATTTCGATGAAGAAGAAATAGAAGCGGCGATTGGCAAGATCAATCAGCACCGCCTGATCGGGCGCATAGGGGCCGCGATCCCAGCGCAGCCACGGCGTCAGGTAATAGATCCCCAACGTAATGAACATGATGATCCATTTGAAGCGGCGGAACTCACCCTGCACACGCTTCGGAAATATCTTCACCCGCGCCGCATAAAGCGACTTCCCACTTTTAGGGAGGCGGGTCTTGGGGGAATTGACTGCCTGAACGTCTATGCGTTCGACATCGTCTGACATTTGCCTTGCTCCTGAAGCGCGATGCCGGACAGACAGAAGCTGGCTTGCCGGTAGATCGTACTTGCAACAATTGAGAGCGGGGTGGTTATTCGCCGTCCGTTCCAATGCAGTGACATGAGCGCAGCCCCGATTTGCCGTTCAATTGGAGCTGCCCTTGTTTTCACTGGCCCCTTTTCGGGGCCAGTGGTCGTTAGAGCGGTTCCAATTAAGATTGAATCGTTGGAGCCGATCTAACTATTTGTTTTTACTCATTATCCTACGTAAAACTGCTAAGCACTTTTGCTGGAAATGCTTTATTCACCACCACCGAGCGAGTGGACGAAAATTGCGAGCTGCTTGACGGTTGCATCGCCGAGGCGCGTTTCCCAAGCAGGCATCACGCCATGTTTTGGACGCGCGACCTGACGCGCAATGGCGTCTTCGCCGGAGCCGTAGAACCAGATGGCGTCGGTGAGATTTGGTGCACCAAATTCACGCAGGCCCTTTGCATCCGCGCCGTGACAGACGGCACAGTTTTCAGCAAATACCTTTTGGCCTTCTGGAACCATGGCCGGATCATGTGGCGTGCCGGAAAGGCTGACCACATAAGCTGCGACATCGCGTATCTGCGCGGGCTCGAGGACATCCGCAAAGCCCGGCATTTCCGAAACGCGTGTTTCACTATCGTCAGGCGAGCGCACTCCATGACGAATGGTCGTCAGGATGTCGTCGACCGAACCACCCCACAGCCAGTCATCATCATTGAGGTTTGGATAGCCGGGTGCGCCCTGTGCGCCTGAGCCGTGGCATTGCACGCAATTGACGCGGAAAGCAGCCGCACCTCCCGCAATCGCATATTGGCGCAGGTTTTCATCGGCCAGAATCTCATGCACATCTTTGGCTTTGATCTGTTCGATAATGCCCTGACGACCAGCCGCAATCTCTGCGTTCTCTTTCCAGAAATCGCCGCGGCTCGACCAGCCGATCAGGCCCGCGGTTGAATTGGAAATCAGCGGCCATGCGGGATAGGCAATGACATAGGCAAGTGCCCAGACAATCGTTGCGTAAAAGGTCCAGAGCCACCAGCGTGGCATTGGATTGTCGAGTTCCCGAATGCCATCCCATTCGTGGCCGGTGGTCTCTACGCCACTGACTTCATCGATCTGTTTGTCAGTCATTTTTGTCGTCCTTGAATGGAATTTCCTTCGCTTCAT
>Ga0308157_10003248_pt1 | contig 24171 bp, 15 predicted proteins | sample PhyBR1_FD_201035 | JGI IMG/M metagenome (GOLD analysis project Ga0308157, IMG submission 201035) | Phyllosphere microbial communities from UC Gill Tract Community Farm, Albany, California, United States - DLSLB.R1 | ecosystem: Host-associated > Plants > Phyllosphere > Unclassified | place: USA...
TTGTAGTTTTTGCTACATTAAGTCCAGATTATTATTTTCCAGGACCTGGAGTTTTGGTTCAAAGAGATTTAGGTTTAAGAACAGTTGGAGCATTAGATGTTAGAAATCAATGTTCTGGTTTTGTTTACGCAATTTCTGTTGCAGATCAATACATTAAAACAGGAATGTATAAAAACATTTTGGTAATTGGTTCTGAGGTTCATTCTACTGGTTTGGATATGACAACACGTGGACGTGGAGTTTCTGTAATTTTCGGAGATGGAGCAGGAGCTGCAGTTTTAAGCCGTGAAGAAGATTTAACAAAAGGAATTTTATCTACTCACTTGCACTCTGAAGGAGAACATGCAGAAGAATTGGCATTGCAGGCACCAGGTATGGGGGCACGCTGGGTAACAGATATCATTGCAGATAATGATCCAAATGACGAAAGCTATTATCCATATATGAACGGGCAGTTTGTATTTAAAAACGCTGTAGTTCGTTTTGCCGAAGTAATCAATGAGGGATTAGAGGCAAATGGTCTTCAGGTTTCAGATATTGATATGTTGATTCCGCATCAAGCAAACTTGAGAATTTCACAATTCATTCAAAACAAATTTAAATTAACAGACGACCAAGTTCATAATAATATTCAGAAATACGGAAACACAACAGCAGCATCTATTCCGATTGCTCTGACGGAAGCGTGGGAACAAGGAAAAATCAAATCTGGAGACACTGTAGTTTTAGCAGCCTTCGGTAGTGGTTTCACTTGGGCAAGTGCTATCATTAAATGGTAAAATAATCATCTTACATTATATTTTTTTTAAAACCTGTTTCTTATTAGGAGCAGGTTTTTTTTATACTTTAGTGTTCAAAATTAATTGCACAATTTTTGTTATTCTTTGCGATAACAAACCAGAAGAAATTATTCTATTAAATGAAAAAAAATCAACTAGAAATAGCTTGTTTTAATTATGAATCGGCATTAATTGCTCAAGCAAATGGTGCGGACAGAATTGAGCTGTGTGAAAATATGAAATTGGGAGGGACTACTCCAAACTCTATTTTGGTAGTGAAAGTCCGTGAAAGTTTGAATATAAAAATGAATGTTATTATAAGACCTCGAGGAGGAGATTTTGTTTATTCGGATGAGGAGCTTACTGAAATGAAACAAGATATTAAACAGTATAAAAAACTAGGTGTTGACGGTTTTGTTTTCGGAATTTTAAAGGAAAACGGAAAGATTAATAAAAAGCAGAATAAAGAATTGGTGCATTTGGCGCATCCGCTGTCATGTACTTTCCATCGTGCCTTTGATGTGGTTAAAAATCCTGAAAAATCTCTCGAATCAGTGATTGACTGTGGTTTCAAAACAATTCTAACTTCTGGTCAGGGAGTAAATGTAGAGGAAGGGATTTTGGCTCTCGAAAGACTTCAAGAGTTGGCAGGAGATCGAATAGAAATTATGCCTGGAGGTGGTTTAAGGTCTTCAAACATAAAATTACTGCAAGAAAAATTAGATCTGACTTTTTATCATTCGTCTGCTATCACAGATAATTCTGAAATTGCAAATCCAGAAGAAATAAAAGAATTGCGTAATTTTTTATAGTTTATCATAAAAACAAAAAAAGTCTGGAGTTGGCAAGCTCCAGACTTTTTTTCTACAAGAAATTATTAAAAAAATATTTAAAATCTTCTCAGGCTTAGAACATTCCGCCTCCGCCTTTGTTAGTATTATCATCTCTTTGTTTACGCTGTAGATTTTTGATTTTTCCTCCTCCAAAGTTGTAAGTCAAACCTAAATAAACTGTTCTGCTTTCCCAAGAAAACTGACCTGTTTGAGGATAAGGATAAATTCCATCAAAAGCATATTTCATTGTCTTGAAGACATCATTAAAACGTACACTAATGTTCATTTTGTTGTCTAGCAATGTGTAACGTGAACCAATGTCCATTTTGTACATTTCGTGTCTGTTTTGTTGGATATCTTCAACAGGACCTCTGTAAAAACCAAATAACAAAAAGCTTAAACGTTTTGTTGGTTTAAAGTTAGAGTTCATACGTCCATTGAATGCTGTTGTTGTAACACTGCGTTCAAGAGGTGAACTTGTATTTGTTATTGGGTCATATTTAAAAACAACTCCTTGTTGTTTGATGCTAGAAAAGTCAATAGATGGCTGAATATCCCACCATTTAGTGATTTTGTAATTAAATGAAAGGTCAAAACCATACGCACTATTATGATCAAAGTTAGTATAACTTAAAATCTGTTTTTGTGCTGGATTACTTGGGTCTGGACTTAAAGTTCTGCCTATTTGGTCATTAATGCTTCTAACAAAAACTCCAGCAGTTACACTCCCTTTTTCAAGAGTTTTAGTATAATTTACTTCAACAGAGTTTGTAAACTGAGGTCTTAATTCAGGATTTCCGTATGAAGTTACTAATGGAGTAGAAAATTCACGAATAGGTTTTGTCTGCTCAATGCTTGGACGGTCAACACGACGGCTATAGCTTAATTGAAGAACATTTTTCTCATTCAAGTTATAAGTCAGATAAGCTGATGGATATAAAGTAATATAATCATCATTAAATTTATCTTGACCGTGGTTTAAATTAGCTTGAACTTTATAGCTCTCAAAACGAGTTCCTAATTGATAACTGAATTTTTTAAATTTTTGACCAAATGTTACATAAGCTGAATAAATATCAGTGTCATAAGTATAATTTGAAATTCTTTCGTCAACAGGAACTAAAGGATTACCTGTGTTGTAATCATTATTTGTTCTTGTAATTCTAGCTTCAGCACCAGCTTCAAGCGTAGTTTTGTCATTCAACGGATTTACGTAATCAACGTTTATTGTGCTCAATTTTCTTTGATCTCCAATTTGATCGCTGTAAACTACATTGTTTAAAGTATTGTCAGGTCTTGTTGTATTGGTATCAAAACTTGCATTTTGGTTTGATTTCGTATCACTGTAATTACCTTCAAAATCTAAAGTGTGTCCTTCTTTTTTGAAAATATGTTTGTATGCCAAATTGTAAGTTCCAGTTTTTGTTGGCCCTTTGTAAAGTGAATTTTGGTAGATGTTTAAAATATCTGGATCGCCATTGTTGTAATCGATATTAGTAATTACATTCCCGTTTCCAGTCGATTTATTTTGATTAGTGTAGAAAGACAAAGTGTTTTTGTCATTAATTAAATAATCCATTCCTAACTTGTATAAGTAATTATCATTTTCGTTAGAAATTTTCAAATTCTGTTCTATATCCTGATCCAATCGTAGAATTCTACCTTTGTTGTAGTACGTTCCAAAGTTCTGACCTCCATTTCCAAAGAAGTTTACTTTTCCTGTTTTGTAGTTCAAATCAAGAGATTGATTGTATTTTGCAGTTTCTCCAAAAGTAATACCACCACTATAGCTTCCATTGAAACCAGTGTTGGCACTTTTATGCAATACGATATTGATGATTCCAGACATTCCTTCTGGATTGTATTTAGCACTTGGATTTGTAATCAACTCAACTTTTTTAATAGAAGTCGAAGGGATTTGCTTCAATAATTGAGCAGGATCAATATTAGATGGACGCCCGTCAATTAATACACGTACATTATCATTTCCGCGAAGCGAAAGTTTCCCGTCTTGATCCACATTTACAGATGGAATATTACTCATAATGTCAGATGCAGAAGCTCCAGCAGTTGTCAAATCTTTACCAACAGTAATTACTTTACGGTCAATTTTCTGTTCAATTGTTGAACGTTCGGCAACAATGTTTACGCCTTTTAACTGAGTTGCTTCTTCTTCAAGAGAAACATTTACAGTAGCAGTTTTTCGGTTCTCACTTAAAATTACAGAACCAATATATTTTTTGAATCCGATATACTGAATTTCGATAGTGTAATTTTTTAAAGCAATGTTTTTAAATGAAAAGTCTCCGTTGTCGTCTGTATTTACTCCAGAAACTACTTTCCCATTTTCTTTAAGCGAAACAGTTGCATAAGAAATCGGCGCATTGTTTGACTTTTCTGTAATTTTTCCAGAAACATTTCCAGTATTCTGGGCCTGTGCAGTTGCGATTATACCTAATAACGCAAACAGAAATAATTTTAATTTCATGATTATTTACTGATTATTTTTTGATTTGATTGATGATGATTTCGTTTTGTTAGCTTTTTCTTTTTGTTTTTCCTGACTTCAAAAAAATTAAAGTCTCTATTAAGACTCTTTTACGGTTGATATGTTACAAGAAATTTCAGAAAAAAGTATATTTTTTTTCTCATAGGCTGTTTTGTAATAGATTAGCATTTTGATTTTTTGATAATTTTAACAATTAATATTTGTGCTTTTTTGTCGAATTGAAACTCTTTTCTTGAATTTAATATGTTTTTGATTTTCTCTAATTGATGAATAAGCATTATCTTTGCTCACTTTAAAATAAGTTTACATGTCATTACAACAAATTCTTACACCCTCTATACAAAAAGCAATACAAGCATTATTTGATGTTACTATTGATAAAATCGAGTTTCAAACTACTAGAAAAGAGTTTGAAGGAGATATTACAATGGTAATTTTCCCATTGCTAAAAGTGACTAAAAGTAATCCGGTTGAATTGGGAAATAAAATTGGAAACTATCTTGTAGAAAATGTTTCTGAAGTTGCTCGCTTTAATGTAGTTTCTGGTTTCTTGAATATTGTGATTTCAGACAGTTATTATGTAAATTTCTTTAATGGAATAAAAGACCAAAAACAGTTTGGCTTTGTAGCTCCAAATCTTGCAGAAAAAGCAATAATGGTAGAATATTCTTCTCCAAATACAAACAAACCTTTGCACTTAGGACACGTTCGTAACAATTTGTTGGGATATTCTGTTGCAGAAATTTTAAAAGCTTCGGGTAAAAAAGTCTACAAAACGCAAATTATCAACGATAGAGGAATTCATATCTGTAAATCGATGCTGGCTTGGGAGAAATTCGGAAACGGAGAAACTCCAGAAACTTCTGGTTTAAAAGGTGATAAATTGGTTGGTAAATATTATGTTGAGTTTGATAAAGCTTACAAAAATGAAATTAAAGGTTTAATCGAAACTGGAAAAACAGAAGAAGAAGCCAAAAAACAAGCGCCAATTATTATCGAAGCGCAAGATATGCTTAAGAAATGGGAAGCTGGCGATGAAAAAGTGATTTCTCTTTGGAAAAAAATGAACGAATGGGTTTATGAAGGTTTCGAAACAACTTATACAAATCTTGGAGTTAATTTTGATAAAAATTACTACGAAAGCAATACTTATCTTTTAGGAAAAGATGTTGTTCAAGTAGGTCTAGATAAAGGTGTCTTCGAAAAAGACCCAGACGGTTCTGTATGGATTGATTTGACCGACGAAGGTTTAGATCGTAAAATTGTTTTACGTTCTGACGGAACGGCGGTTTATATGACGCAAGATATTGGAACCGCAATTCAGCGTGTAAAAGATATGCCAGATGTTGGAGGAATGGTTTACACTGTTGGAAATGAGCAAGATCATCACTTCAAAGTTTTATTCTTAATCTTGAAAAAATTAGGTTTTGATTGGTCTTCAACTCTATATCATTTGTCATACGGAATGGTAGATTTACCTTCTGGAAAAATGAAAAGCCGTGAAGGAACTGTTGTAGATGCTGATGATTTGATGCAAGATATGACAGACACAGCAAAACAAATTTCAGAAGATTTAGGAAAACTGGATAGCTATTCTGATGAGGAAAAAGCAAAATTGTACAAAACGATTGGTTTAGGAGCTCTCAAATATTACATTTTGAAAATAGATCCTAAAAAACGTATTTTGTTCAACCCAGAAGAATCGGTAGATTTTGCAGGAAATACAGGTCCGTTTATTCAATATACATACGCAAGAATTCAGTCAATTATCCGTAAAGCCGATTTTGATTTTTCTAATAAAATTGAAATCGAAGAATTACACGAGAAAGAGAAAGAATTGGTAAAACAAATCGAACTTTTCCCAGAAGTAATTCAGAATGCGGCTCAAAATCATAGTCCAGCATTAATTGCCAATTATACTTATGATTTAGTAAAAGAATATAACTCTTTTTACCAATCTGTACATATTTTAGGAGAGGTTGATTTGACAAAAAAAATATTCAGAGTGCAGCTTTCTCAAAAAGTTGCCGAAGTAATTAAATCTGCATTCCAATTATTGGGAATTGAAGTTCCTGAGAGAATGTAAGAATTAAAAATACATACAATAAGTAGAAAGCCAGTAGTTTTAAAACTATTGGCTTTTTTTATTGTTTTTTTGGCTTCAAAAGCATAGGTGTGCTAAAATTCCTATATAATTTTGCAGTGGCTTTGTAAGTATTACAATGCAAGTGATAAAATTATAAGTCAACTCTTCTAATATTCATTTTTAACTATTTTGAATTAGTACGCTTTTAGTAAAGATGATAGAGAAAAAAAAGAACCGTCTAGTAGTAGGACGGTTTTTTTTCTCAATTGTTTTTATTTTCCTTCTTATCTAATTCTATATTCCATTTTTTTTCTAAACAACAAATATTGTAGTATAAGTATTATGTTTTTAATTGTTAAAAGTAATGTAATACTTGTTAAAATTATTTAAATTTTTTAAGTTCGCCCTCTATAATTAAAAAACAAAATAATGAAACAAAAATTTAAAGGATTAGCAATTCTTGTGTTTCTTCTTTTTACGCAAGTATTTTTTGCACAAGAGAAAACAATATCAGGAATTGTATCAGATGGAAGCGGACCTATTCCAGGTGCGAATGTTGTGGTAAAAGGAACCAGTAATGGTGTTCAAACTGATTTTGATGGAAAGTATAAGATAAACGCAAAGACAGGTGATGTTTTGGTTTTTTCTTATATGGGAATGAAAGATCAGACTATTATTGTTGGTAATTCGCCTTCTGTAAATGTTAAATTGCAAGAAGGAGGTGAGCAATTGGAAGAAGTTGTGGTACAGGTAGCTTATGGTAAGGCAAAAAAAGGCACATATACAGGATCTGCTACTCAAATTAAATCGGAGCAACTAGAAAATAGACCTTTAACCAATGCTCTTTCTGTTTTAGAGGGGAGTACTTCGGGAGTTCAAATTCAAAGTTCAGCAGGTCAGCCTGGAGCTGCGCCTGAGGTAAGAATACGTGGTTTTAGTTCAATCAATGGCTCAAACACTCCTTTATATGTTGTTGACGGGGTTCCTTATGCGGGAGATATTAGTAGTTTAAATTCAAGTGATATTGAAAGTTTAACCGTCTTAAAAGATGCTTCTTCAACATCTTTATATGGATCAAAAGCTGCAAATGGAGTTATTATAATTACGACTAAGACAGGAAAATCTATAAAAGATAAATTTTCTCTTAATTTGAGTACTGGAATGACTTCTCGATCTATTAAAGATTATAGTAGAGTAAACGCCTTTGATTATTATCCGCTAGAATGGGAGGCCATTAGAAATAGTCGCCCAATGGGGAATCAAGCAGAAATAGATGCTGCAAATGCTTATGCATCTGCAAGAGTTCCTGTTGTATTGGTAACAAATCCATTTAATGTTCCCAATGGAAGTATTGTTGGAACTGATGGAAAATTGAATTCAAATGCAAAATTATTATACCCACAAGATCTTGATTGGGCTAAACAATTGGAGAGAGCTGGAGTTAGAAAAAATGTTGATTTTTCATATCAAGGAAAATCTGAAAAATCGAACTACTTTGCATCTTTAGGTTATTTGGATGAAGAAGGATATATACAAAAATCAGGTTTTGAAAGAACAACAGGAAGGTTAAATTTAAATACGAGCTTAAAAGAGTGGTTTAAAACAGGTGCAAATCTATCTGGAACTTTAACGAATTCAAAATTAGGCACTGATGGAGTTGAAAATACAAGCTCTTTTAAAAATCCATTTAGAACTATTAGAACAATGGGGCCAATTTATCCTGTTTTCGACCATACATCAAATGGCGATTATGTACTTGATGCAAATGGTGATCGCGTTTATTCGACTGTTCGTGGTTCGGGGGCTTCTAACGGACGTAATGTTGTTTATGAAACTTTAAATGATACTGATATATTAAAAGGATTAGCTCTTTCAGCGCGAACTTTTTTTGAAATTTCATTCACTAAAGATTTAAAATTCACAACAAATGCCTCTATTGACAAAACATATAGAAATAGAACTTATTCCTATAATACTAAAATTGGAGATGGAGCGCCAACTGGATTGATGGCGAAAGAAGATAAAATTCTAACTGGAATTACATACAATCAACTATTGAATTATTCGAAGAAAATCGGAGAACATTCATTTAATGTTTTATTAGGACATGAAAGTTTTGATTATGAAACAAACTGGACAAGCAGCAGTAAGACAGGACAGGTAGCACCAGATATTATTGAATTTGTTAACTATGCAACAACTACGGGTTTAACATCTTTTACAAGAAATTATGCAACAGAGTCATACTTTTCAAGAGCTGGCTATGATTATATGAATAAGTATATTTTTTCAGCATCACTAAGAAGAGATGGATCTTCAAAATTTGCTAATAATAATCGTTGGGGTAATTTTTGGTCTTTAGGAGGAGCTTGGGTACTTTCTAAAGAAAATTTCTTAAAAAAACATACTTGGCTTGATGATTTAAAATTAAGAGCTTCAATTGGGCAAGTTGGAAATGATTCTCATATAATTGGAGATACTAATGATGCAGGTTCAAAAATTAATGGTTTAAATTACTATGTCAATCAGCCTACCTTTAGTTTAGGTTATGATAATGGAAGTGAAGGTGGTATTGTTACTTATGCAGCCGCGGCACCAGATTTAAAATGGGAGGTTAATACTCAAAAAGATATTGCTATAGAGTTTAGCTTGTTTAAAAACAGATTAAAAGGAAGTGTAGAGTATTATAATAGAAATACTGACGGGTTAATTTTTTCAGTGCCTAACCCTTTGTCTTCAGGCCTAGATAATAGAATAGAAAATATTGGTTCTATGGTCAATAAAGGATTTGAAATCTCTTTAGATGGTGTTATCGTTAAAACAAATGATTTTTCGTGGAGTTTAAATGTTAATGCATCAACAATTAATAACAAAATTACAAAGCTCCCTCAGGGAGAAATTATTGATGGAACTAAAAAACTTTCAGTAGGCCATTCAATTTATGACTATTGGCTAAGAGATTGGTATGGGGTAGATCCTTCAGATGGATATGCTTTATTTGTAGCAGATCCAAAATTTGTAAATCCAACTGACACTTCAATAAGAGTTGTAGATGGTGTAAATGTGACTACAGATCAAAATAAAGCATTATACCATTACGCAGGTTCTGCTATTCCAGATTTGTTTGGAAGTTTTGGAAATACATTTAAATATAAAGGACTTCAGTTAGATGTTGTTTGTTCATATCAAATCGGTGGGAAAATGTACGACACTAATTATGCTGTTTTAATGCATACTGGTAATAATTATGGGTCTGCTTTAAGTACAGATATTTTTAGAAGATGGCAGAAGCCTGGTGATATAACTGATGTACCTCGATTGGACGTTAATAGAAATACTTCTGCAAGTGCAGCTTCTGATAGATGGTTAATAGGTTCTGATTATTTATCATTAAGACAAGTCAATTTATCATATAAAATGCCTTCAGAATTTATCTCAAAATTAGAAATTGATAATGCCTCAGTTTATATAAACGGAGAAAATTTAATGCTATTTACAAAACGCCAAGGAATGGATCCAACTCAAACTTTTAATGGAACGACTCAAAATAGATATATACCATCTCGAGTAATTTCGTTAGGAGTGAATTTAAATTTTTAATATTATGAAATCAAATTATATAAAAATATTATTAGCATCTATAATGCTGACTTTTTTAGGCTCATGCTCTGACGATTTTTTAGATAAAAAGCCAACAGAGTTTGTTGATTATGATGGAGCGACAAAAACAACAGAAAATTTAATGACCCTTTTGAATGGTATTCATAGGTCATTATACTATAATTATGAAGATCAGAGCCAGGCAGGATTGGGAGGCTTAATGGAGCAAACTGATATCGCAGGTGATGACGTGGTTTTTCCAATTACAAATGGCTGGTTTTTGACAGTATATAATTGGAGTGCAATGAATAATGAAAATTCTACAGAAGTTCGTTTTGCTTACAGGACTTATTATAGAATCATTAGAAATGCAAATACAATAATAAATGCAGCAGATGTTGCAATTGGCTCTGATGATGATAAGAAAATTGTAAAAGGACAAGCTTTGCTTTACCGCGCATTTTGTCACTATCAATTGGTACAATTATTTGGCAAGAGATATGTAAATGGTGAAACAAATTCTCAGCTTGGAGTGCCTATTATATTGACGGTAGGGAATGATAAATTTCCACGCTCAACTGTTGAAGAAGTATATGCTCAAATTAATAAAGATCTGGATGAAGCAAATGCTTTATTAATTGATTATACAAAACCAAATAATTCACATTTAGACCTGAAGGTAGCTCAAGGTTTAAAAGCAAGAGTAGCTTTGACTCAAGGAAATTGGTCAATTGCGGCCGAATATGCAAATAAGGCTAGGGCTGGAAAGACTTTAATGCCAATAGCAGAATATGCTTTAGGGTTTAATGATTATAATAATAAAGAATGGATGTGGGGAAGTCATATTAATGAGGTTCAAACTCAGTACTTCGGGAATTTTGGAGCTTATATGTCTAGAAATTTCAGTTCAACGGTTATACGTTCTTGTCCAAAAGCAATAAATAGTAAGCTGTATAATATCATACCTTCTACTGATGTTCGTTCTACGGTTTTTGATAAAACAGGAAAGCATACTTCATTGGCACTTCCTTCGAATTTTGCTAAATTTCCTTATACTAGCCAGAAATTTTTAGCCATAAGTACAGGAGATAGTCGATGTGATGTTCCATATATGCGTGTTGCCGAAATGTATCTGATAGAAGCGGAAGCAAAAGCAAGACTTGGAAACGCAGATGCCGCTGCAGTACTTTTTGAATTCGAAAAAACAAGAGACCCTTCTTATACTTTATCTACAAATTCTGGACAAGCATTAGTTGATGAAATTTTACTTCAAAGAAGAATTGAATTGTGGGGAGAAGGCTTTAGATTTTATGATTTAAAAAGAACTAATACAGCATTAGACAGAACTGATTCTAATCATGATGTTGGTATTACAAATGGAGTAATGAATGTAGCGCCTTCAGATAAAAGATGGCAATGGTTGATCCCAAAAGTTGAAATTGACGCAAATCCGTTGATTATACAAAATGAATTGTAAATTTTTATAACTAGCGAGCTCGAAAAAAACGAGCTCGCTTTGTTTATTAATGTATTTAATAGAATGTCTCTTAATCGTTAAATTTAATTAATGAGAACTTTAAGAAACTAAAGGTGAATTTTCGTGTAAAAAAGTATTAACAAGATTTGTAAGTGTAAAATTTATAATTATGTTTACGGTAAGAAATAATTGGTTATTTTTTAGCTGAAAGTATCAATAAATCAAGAGAGAACCAATTGGGGTTAGCGTTAAAATAAATACGAGGAAGCCGAAAATCGCGAGAGTAGGCAAAATTTTAAACCCAAAAACAAATGATTAAAAAAACTTTACTTTTAATGATGCTTCTTTTGGCATTTACAGAAACAAAAGCTCAAGATTTAATTAATCCATCTTATGGATTTTCACACAGTAAAACAGCTTATATTACACTAACAGACGGAACAGAACTTAGTGGAACTATCAGAGATATTGATAGAGACAAAGGGTTAATTGAATTTATTAAGTTACAAGACGCAGCGGGAAAAAAACACAAACTTAAACCAGAGGATATTAAGCATATGTACTTGCCACCAAGCGGACTTGATAATTTAACTAAAAAACTAGATTTTATTTCAGATTACCAAAAATGGAACGACGATAAATTGAACCAAGAGTACCTTAAAGAAGGTTACGCTTATTTTGAAACAGCAGATGTACAAGTAAAGAAAAAAACTTCAAAACTTTTAATGCAGTTATTGAATCCAGCATTCAGTAAAGAACTTAGAATATATTGTGATCCACGTGCAAAAGAAACTGCTTCTTTTGGAGTTGGAGGTGTTAAATTTGTTGGTGGAGATGCTAAATCTTACTATGTTGCTAAAAAAGATGCACCTGCATTTTTATTAAAGAAAAAAGAATACAAAAAAGAATTTGCAACATTGTGGAGTGGATGTGATAAATTAATCACTGCATCTTCAGCAGATCCAAAATGGACAGATTTATCAAAACATGCTGTTACCTATTCTGAGTGTGCTCAGTAATTGTATGAAAAAAATAAAAAAAAAGCCGGAAGTCTCAAAACTTCCGGCTTTTTCGTTTTAACAACTAATTCTAATTACTTAACAAATTTGTCAATGATTTTATCTGTTTCTGCTTTTGAAGCATCTGGTTTCAAATCAAATAGAAGAGAGTAAAGTGCTTTTCTGTCAACTTTAGCTTCTAGGTTTAAGTCTTGGTGTCTGTCAAAAAGAGTTTGCCATTTGTCGCGAACGTTTTTCCAAAGTGCGTTATTTTCTTTCCACCATTTTTGTCCTGCAATACATTTTGAATCAGGAACTTTAGTGTAAACATCAAATCCTTTTTCTTGAGCTAGTAAAACATCTTTTCCAGCGTCGTCACGAACCAATTTATCATTGTCTTGCTCGTGATTCCAACCTGTAGAAGTGATTTCGTGGATGTTTCTTCTTTTCAAAACATTATAATCGTTACGTTTTGTCTGCTCTCTTCTTGGAAGTGGAGCATCTGCAACGTTTGCCCAATAATCTTGTCCGTCAACATGTACCCAAGTTGAAGATCCCTCATATCTTGGACTATCGTCTACTTGATATACTTTTTGAGTCCACTGACCTTTAACCGCTTTTTTATCTAATTTCTTGTATTTCCAAGAATTCCCCTTGTCAAAAGTGTATAAGTCTGTGTTTTCGTAAAGCCAATCTTGTCTCCAGTGTTTGATAATCATATCAGGACTTACAATAAGTAAATGCTGCATTACGATTTTGTTTGGAGTGTCTTCTAATAGTTCTACCCATTCTAAAGCAGATTCGTGTTTAGTTTCAGAAGGTTTATAAGTAAGAGAATCTTTTGGGTATGAGAAAGTTTCTGTGAAATTGAACTTCACCTCATAACAACCACACATCGATTTAATAGATTTTATGTCTTGTTGTTTCTTGTCCTGACTAAAACCAAGACCACATGTTAAAGCCATAGCGGCTGACAAAAAAAGGCTTTTTGAAATCATAACTTATTGTTTTGTTTTTAAAATTTTCGCAAATATATAAATTTTATTTAGAACAATTAAAAATAGTTATATATTTGCATCGATTATTAAGACTGAATAAAAATAATGAATTTTAGAATTACTCTTTTTGCTGTTGTGCTTTTTTGTCAAATTTCTGTATCTCAGAATGTTAAAAAAGATAGTGTGGAAACAAATGAATTATCGGAAGTTAAAGTTACTACTGCAACTAGAACAGAAAGAGTCCTTTCATCATTGCCTTTGCCCATGACAATTATTACATCTGAAGCAATTATGAAGTCTGGTGTTACAAGATTAAATGAAATTTTAAGTGAACAAACCGGTATTATTTTAATTCCTGACGAGAGTGGTTTTGAAGGAATTCAAATGCAAGGATTGGATGCAGCTTATACCATGATTTTAATTGATGGAGTGCCGTTAGTAGGTAGAAGTGCTGGTGTTTTGGATTTATCAAGGGTTTCTGTGGGAAATATAGAAAGAATTGAAATTGTTAAAGGAGCTTCTTCAGCATTGTATGGTTCTGAAGCAATGGGAGGAGTAATAAATGTAATTACAAAAAGACCGAAGAAGGATACGTTTACAGGAAGTCTTTCTTATAGATACGCAACTTTTAATACCAATGATGCTAATACGAATTTGCTTTGGAAGAAGAAGAAATTCTCAGCTAATCTTTTTGCTAATTTTTATTCTACAGATGGTTATGATTTAGATAAAAGTACGCCATTAAAAAATGTGGAACCGTTTTATAATTTTACAATCCAACCTAAGATATATTACGATTTTTCGGAGAATCTAAAGTTAATTGTAAACAACCGTTTTTACGATATGAAAATGGATAATGTGGCAATTATAGATTCTCAAAACTACAAAGGTGATGCAAAAGAAAAAGAATGGAATTCGCAAATTAAATTTGAGCATAAATGGAGCTCAAAAGTGTATTCTGAATACGAGTTTTACACCACAAATTACAAAAATGATTCCTTTTTAAATGATAAGAATAACGCTCTTTATGAGAGTGCTTATTACAATCAATGGTTAGTTCGACCAGAAATTCGAACAACACTTTCATTGAAAAATGACAAACTAACAGGTGGAGTTGGATTAAATTATGAGACTTTAGACAGAACTTATTTTGAAAAGCAAGTCAATTTTAATTCACAATATATTTACCTGCAATATGATTACAATCCAACAGAGAAATGGAACGTTCTTGCTGGATTTAGATATGATAATCATAGTGAATACGCCTCACAGTTTAGTCCAAAATTAGCTGTCAACTATAAGGTTAATGAGAATTTTTCTTTAAAATCTTCTATTGGTTATGGATATAAAGCACCAGATTTTCGTCAATTATATTTTGACTTTACAAATCCGTCAGTTGGATATACGGTTTTGGGGTACAACGTCGCTGAAGACCGCTTAAATCAACTTGAAGAACAAGGGCAACTTTTGTCTAGAGTAAATGGAGTAAATTTTGGTGAGCCGTTGAAGCCAGAAAGTTCAATAAACGTAAATCTTGGAACTTTTTATAAAAAAAATAAATTAAGACTAGACGTGAATGCGTTCTATAATTCAATCGAAAATTTAATTGATACTCGAGTTGTTGCTCAAAAAACGAATGGTCAGAATGTCTTCAGTTATTTTAATATTAGTAAAATCTTTACCTATGGTCTAGAGTTTAATTCAACTTATGATTTTACAAAACAATTATCAGTATCATTTGGTTATCAGTTTTTAACAGCAAAAGACAAATCTGTTCTGGATAATTTCGAGGATTACCAATACATCCGTAACTCAGATTTGCAGACCGTTCAGATTAAAAAATCAGATTATTTTGGATTGTTTAACAGGTCAAAACATACGGCCAATGTTAAGTTCGCCTACAATATCCCTAAAATAAAAACAGACATCAACTTGCGCGTTTTTTACAGAAGCAAGTACGGAATGTTTGATACAAACGGTAATCAGATACTTGACAAATATGACACATTTGTTGATGGTTATTTCTTAACAAACCTGTCAATTTCAAAATACATCGGAGATAAATTTATGCTTCAGGCAGGAGCCAATAATTTATTTGATTTTACAGACCCTAGCCAAATTAGCAACTTGGCAGGCAGGCAGTTTTTTGCACGAATTCAATATAATTTTTAATCAATATTTATTTAACACCTTTTCAAAATGAAAACAAAATTCTTAAAACTTTCGCTTTTAGCATTATTTATTTTTACAGCATCTTGCAGTAGCGATGATGATAAAAATACAGTAGCACCAGTAGTAACTACAAAAGTTTCTAATATTGCTGCACCACAAACGGGAGGTCAAGGACAACCAGCCGGAGGAGCATTTGCAAAATTTAGTTTTTCTCAAAACAAATTAGTAACTGATAATAGTTGGGATATCGCTTTTCGCGGTACTACAATTATTGTAAATGGGGGAGCTAAAATTGGTCTTACAGATGAACCAGAAAGAACAGGATCTGGTGCTGTAAGTATCGTGTCTGGAACATTTGGTGGTGTAACAACATTTCCTGCTTCTAGTACTTTTGCTCAAGATGCATCTACTGTTTATTCAATCCCAACAGGAAGCGGAAAAGGGTGGTATTCTTACAATGCAGAAACTCATATTGTTTCTCCTATTGCAGGAAAAGTATTTGTTGTAAAAACACATGATGGTAAATATGCAAAATTTGAAATATTAAGCTATTATAAAGATGCGCCTGCAAGTCCAACACAAACTTCTGAGTCGCCATATTATACTTTTAATTTCGCGTACCAAGCAAATAGCACTACTACATTCTAATTAAAGAGTAATAAGCTCTGATAATTTATTTTATACAGGCACTTTTAAATAAAAACACAAAAAATCTAGTTAATCATTAGCTTTGTTTTTTTTATTTTTTTTTGACAAGAGGTTAGAATTTTTCTAGCCTCTTTTTTTTGTTCTACTTTCTTGTTAAAATGAAATAGAAACAAAATGTTATTCTATCTTTGCACAAATTTTTTCTGCAGTGAGTTAACCATAATTTAATTGGTTTAATTTTTGAATGCAGTTCCTCATATTTTATTATAATTATTTAAGTGAATACAAAGTCTTATTTTTTTCAGTCTTTTGCGATCGTTGCTTTAGCACTGGTTGCTTTTATTGGGTTTAAACAAATCCTTCCAGATAAAATATTTTCTGAGACTAAGTTAGATTCTAAAAATATATTAATAGATAGTATGCTTTTAGAGTCTGTTGCCGACGATTCATTATCTCTAGATAAAGACAGTATTGCAAAAAGTGAGCAAGCACTAAACGGGCAGAAAATTGTTTTTGATGAAACAGAAGGAATTGAATTTCCTGCTGAAACATTCGAAAACTATAAAGGATATCAATACCTGATTTCTTTCTATGAGAAATTATATCAGTTAGAAAAAAATCCGCAGAACAAAGTTCGAATCGCTTATTACGGAGATTCTATGACCGATGGAGATTTAATCGTTCAGGACGTTCGTACCAATTATCAGGAACGTTTTGGAGGAAACGGTGTTGGTTTTGTTTCTATTACTTCAGAATCCGCAGCATCGAGAGGATCTGTAAAATCAACTTATTCTAAAAACTGGAAAACGCAGTCTTACTTAAATGTAAAAAGACCAACGAGCCCTTTTGGAGTTAACGGACATGTATTTTTTGCAAATGATAAATCCAATTCAACTTGGGTTCAGTACGAAGCTGGATTGAACAAATTTTCAACTTCTTTAGATAATGCAACATTATTTTATGGACGCTCATCTAAATTAGGGAAAGTGAATTTCATTATAGGAAAAGATACACTTAAGAAAAGCCTTTCTCCGAATAGTCTAGTAAACACATTGAAAGTTTCATCAGGAAGTTTAAAAGCTTTTAAAGCAAATTTTGTACAAGCAGATTCTATTCCGATTTATGGATTTAATTTTGATAATGGAAGTGGAGTTCATGTTGACAATTTCTCTCAGCGAGGAAATTCAGGACTTCCAATTTCGATGTTTAATGCCGATGTAATGAGAGCTTTTAATAATAGCTTAAAATATGATTTGATTATTCTGCATTACGGAACCAACGTTTTAAATTACGGAACAAAAAATTATTCTTGGTATGAAAAAGGAATGACAAAAACCGTTAATAAAATAAAAGAATCTTTCCCTGGAGTTTCTATCTTAATTGTTTCAACAGCTGATAAGTCAACAAAATATGATTTAGAAATGAAAACCGATTCGGCTGTAGTTCCTTTAATGAAAGCGCAAAAGCACTATGCATTAGAAACACATGCAGGATTTGTAAACCTATATACTTTGATGGGTGGAGACGGTTCTATGATAAAATGGGTTGATGAAACTCCAGCCAAAGCAAATAAAGATTATACGCATTTTAACCAGCGTGGCGCAAAAGCCATTGGTAATTTGCTTTATGGACAATTAAATAAAGGATACGAAGAATATAAAGTACTCAGACAAAAAAGAGATGCTGAAGGGACTAAGCCAAAACCAGTAAAAAGAGCCAGACCGGATTCCGTTTCAGTAACAAAAGATAGTGTATGATAAATAAACTTATGGTTTTCTTTTGTTGTCTTTTTTTTACAACAAATGAAAAAAATCCAAAAACAGACGTACAGCCAATACCAAAAAGCATGATTCAAAAAGTGGATACCGCAGCAATTGATGCGCCTATAGATGGTCAGATTTATAATGCAAAAGCAATAAGCGATCTTTTTCTGAAGCTGGAAAAAAATGAAGGTGAGAAAAATCAAAAAATCAATATTGTACATATTGGAGATTCGCATATTCAAAGTGATTTGATGACGAATGAAATCAGAAAAAAACTGCAACAGCAATTTGGTAATGCAGGACGCGGTCTCGTTTTTCCTTATCAATTAGCGAGAACAAACGGATCTTATAATGAGCGCTTCAAATCGAACAGAACTTGGGAAAGCTATAGAAATATATATCCCGTAAAGCAATGTCCAATCGGGATAAGCGGAATTGGGCTTTGGAGAGATTCTGGCGGATTTGTTTTGGAGATGAACGTAAAAGATCCAGCGTACAAATTCAATACAATAAAAATTATTACGCCTCAAAATCAGAATATGTTTGATTTGGCTACTTCTTCTAAAATCAATTCTATTCAGACAACAGAACGAAGAGTCATTACGCATAAAATTAAAAAAGGTGAGGTGCTTGGAAGTATTGCAGATAAATACAATGTTTCTGTTGCCGAGATTAAAAGAGAAAGTCATTTAAAGTCGAATAATATCCGTGCTGGGCGAACTTTAAAAATCTCAACAAACGAAACAAGGCCAAAGACCATTTCGATGTCAGAGTTTGTTCCGCTGGAGATAGAATCAGATTCTTTTTCACATTATTATAATTCAGAAAATGCTTTAAGCCGAATTTTCTTGATTCCAAATAAAGAAGCTAAAGATTACGAGTTGAACGGAATTGTCTTAGAAAAAGATGCTCCAGGGGTTATTTATAGCAGTATCGGAGTAAACGGAGCTAAATATTCAGATTACAATAAATATCCGTTATTTTTCGAACAATTGAAATCATTGCATCCTGATTTGCTAGTTTTCTCACTAGGAACAAATGAAAGCTATGAACACCTAGATCCAGAAAATTATATTAAAGAATTACGAGAGTTTATCAATAATATAAGAGCACAGAAAATAGATGCTCCTATAATTGTAATGACACCTCCGCCATCATTGTTAAGACGAAAGCCAAATACTTACATTGATAATTATGCAAGGCAGATTATAGATATAGCCCAAAAAGACGGTTTTGCTGTTTGGGATTTGTACGATGAGTTTGGAGGTATGAGCGGAATCAGACAATTAAAAGTACAAGGATTAATTGGGCCAGACTGGGTTCATTATTCAAAAAAGGGATACGAGAAACAAGGAAATCTGTTTGCTCAGGCGTTTTTAAGATCATACGATAATTTTAAATTAAAGAAGTAAGTTGACAACAATAGATAGCATTAATAATTGGTTCATTCAAAACTTTGGTGCAATTACAATAGAACAAGTTAAAAGTTGGTTTGTCTACAATGAAGACGAAAAACTTTTATTCAATACCGGTTTATTCTTAGGTTTATTTCTGGTTTTCTATTTTGTGTATGGTTTTTTACGCAAAACATTTTATTTGAGATTAACGTATGTTATTCTCTTCTCATTATTCTTTTATTATAAATCAAGCGGGATTTATTTTCTGCTGTTATTGCTTTCGTCAGTTGTAGATTATGGTTTGAGCCAGATTATTTACCGAGAAAGCAGAGATGGAGTTAAGAAATTTTATTTGGTAATTAGTGTCATTTTGAATTTGGCACTTTTAGGCTATTTCAAATACATGAACTTTTTGATCGTGACGTACAACGATATGTTTCATGGTAATTTTGCACTTCATAATGTTTTTCTTCCTGTTGGAATTTCGTTTTATACGTTCCAATCTATGAGTTATATTATTGAGATTTATAGAGAAGAAATTAAACCGACAAAAAATTACATCGAATATTTATTCTTCGTATCATTCTTCCCTCAATTAGTTGCGGGACCAATTGTTCGTGCAAAAGACTTTTTGCCTCAGATTTATCAAAAATTAAATCTAACAAAGCAAGATGTAAACAACGCCTTGTTTTTGATTATTGGAGGTTTAATCAAGAAAACAGTAATCTCAAATTATATCTCGGTAAACTTTGTCGATCGTGTTTTTGATACACCGATGAGCTACACTTCGTTCGAAAATTTAATGGCTTCGTACGGATATGCGATTCAGATTTACTGTGATTTCTCTGGATATTCAGACATGGCAATTGGTATTGCATTATTGCTTGGATTTAAATTACCAGTCAACTTTAGAACTCCATACAAATCGACTTCGATTACCGATTTCTGGAGAAGATGGCATATTTCGCTTTCAACTTGGTTAAAAGACTTTTTATACATTTCTATTGGAGGAAACCGTAATGGATCTTTCGCGGGGTATTTATTCCCAAGTTTATTTTTCTTCGGATTATTGCTTTGGGGAATGTCTTGTTATAACGAAAGTATAATTCCGCTTATTATTGCTGGAAGCAGTATTTTGGTTTTCTGTTTGTCATTTTTACTTTCAAGCAAAATAAAACAAACTTTAGTAACCAATTTCAACCTGTTTACTACAATGCTTTTAGGAGGTTTGTGGCATGGAGCAGGAGCACAGTTTATTGTTTGGGGAGCGCTTCACGGATTAGCTTTGGCAGTTCATAAAATATTTATGGAATTTTTTCCTTCGAAGAAAGATAAAAGTCCGAATTTCTTATGGAGATTTTTCTCAATCGTAATCACTTTTCATTTTGTAGTTTTCTGTTGGATTTTCTTCAGAGCAAGAGATTTTGAAACAGCATTACAAGTAATTAATAATATCGGACAATTAACATTTGAACCAGAACTTTGGAAAACAATTGTTTTAGGATATAAAAATGTTTTCGGATTAATGTTGTTCGGTTATGTTTGGCATTTCTTACCAGAATCATTCACCAACGGAATGAAATCTGTTTTCGATAAGACACCATTATTAGTAAAAGCAATAATCTTAGGATTTGTTTATTGGATTGTTTACGCAACCGCAGTAGCCGGTTCACAGCCATTCATTTATTTCCAGTTCTAAAATGATATAGCCACAAAGGCACTAAGGCGCAAAGATTTTTATTCTTTGCGCCTTTTTTTATTATAGCCACAGATTAAAAGGTTTGAAAAGATTTTTTCACGCAGATTCTGCAGATTTTAGCAGATTTTATTTTTTAGATTTTAAATAATAATCTGCGCGAATCTGCTTAAATCTTTTTAAATCTGCGTGAAAAAAACTTTGCGACTTTGCGACTTTGCGAGCAAAATTAAATAGCTTGCTTTGTGTAAAACTTCGCGTACTTTGCGGTTAAAACCATTCAAATAAAAATTGCCTGAAATATCTAATTAGATTATCTTTGCACTTCATATAAAGAAAATGATATGTTTGATAATTTAAGTGATAAGTTAGATAAAGCGTTCCATATATTAAAAGGGCACGGTAAAATTACAGAAGTAAACGTTGCTGATACCTTAAAAGAAGTTCGTCGTGCTTTACTTGATGCCGATGTTAACTTTAAAATTGCTAAAGATTTTACAGCAAGAGTAAAAGACAAAGCAATTGGTCAGGACGTACTTACAACCTTACAGCCAGGACAATTATTAGTAAAACTGGTAAAAGATGAGTTGACAGAATTAATGGGAGGAGATGTTGCTGGTGTTAACTTATCAGGAAATCCGACTGTGATTTTGATGTCAGGACTTCAAGGTTCTGGTAAAACTACTTTCTCTGGAAAATTAGCAAACTTCTTAAAAACTAAGAAAAACAAGAAACCACTTCTTGTAGCTTGTGATATCTACCGTCCAGCGGCGATTAACCAGTTGCATGTTGTAGGAGATCAAATAGGTGTTGAGGTTTACTCAGAACCAGAAAATAAAAATCCTGTAGAAATTGCTCAAAATGCAATTAAACACGCTAAGGCAAACGGATTCAATGTTGTTATCGTCGATACAGCAGGACGTTTGGCAGTAGATCAGGAAATGATGGACGAAATTGCTCGTGTTCACAAAGCAATTCAGCCACAAGAAACATTGTTCGTTGTAGATTCTATGACAGGACAAGATGCTGTAAATACAGCAAAAGCTTTCAACGATATCTTAAACTTTGATGGAGTTATCTTAACGAAATTAGACGGTGATACTCGTGGTGGAGCTGCGCTTTCAATCAAATCGATTGTAAACAAGCCTATCAAATTTGTTGGTACTGGAGAAAAAATGGAAGCAATTGATGTTTTCTATCCAGAACGTATGGCTGAGCGTATTTTAGGAATGGGAGACGTTGTGTCTCTTGTTGAAAGAGCTCAGGAACAATTTGACGAAGAAGAAGCAAGAAAACTTCAAAAGAAAATCGCTAAAAACGAATTTGGTTTTGATGACTTCTTAACGCAGATTCAACAAGTAAAGAAAATGGGTAACATGAAAGACTTGGTTGGAATGATACCAGGTGCTTCAAAAGCCATGAAAGATGTGGAAATCGAAGACGACGCTTTCAAACATATCGAAGCAATCATTTATTCGATGACTCCAGGAGAAAGAAGCAAACCAGCCATTATCGACGTAAAAAGAAAAGCCAGAATAGCAAAAGGTTCGGGAACTAAAGTCGAGCAAGTAAATCAGCTGATGAAGCAGTTTGACCAAATGAGCAAGATGATGAAGATGATGCAAGGCCCAGGCGGAAAAAATCTAATGAAAATGATGGGTGGTATGAAAGGGATGCCGGGTGGTATGCCAGGAGGAATGCCGAAATAATAAAAAAAGTTTCAAGTTTAAGGTTTCAAGTTAAGAGACCAAAACTTGAAACTTTTTTAATTACATAAATATTTAAGTTTCGTTTTCAATTTGAAACGTGAAACAAAAGAAAACTTTAAACCTGAAACAAAAACAAATGCAACTACTAGACGGTAAAAAAACATCTAAAGACATTAAAAACGAAATTGCAATCGAAGTTCAATCTATAAAAGCAGCCGGAGGAAAAGTGCCTCATTTAGCAGCGGTTTTAGTGGGAAACAACGGAGCAAGTTTAACTTACGTAGGAAGTAAAGTAAAATCATGCCAAGAGATCGGATTTGATTCAACTTTAGTTGCTTTACCAGAAACGATTACAGAAGATGAGCTTTTAGCAAAAATTAAAGAATTGAACGAAGATGACAATCTAGATGGATACATCGTTCAGTTACCTTTGCCAAAACATATCGACGAGCAAAAAATCTTATTAGCAATTGATCCTGATAAAGATGTAGACGGATTCCACCCAACTAACTTTGGTAGAATGGCTCTTGAAATGGAAAGTTTTATTCCAGCAACGCCATTTGGAATTATGGAATTGTTAGAGCGTTACAAAGTAGAAACTGCAGGAAAGCATACTGTTGTAATTGGAAGAAGCCATATCGTAGGACGTCCAATGAGTATCTTAATGAGCCGTAAAGGAAATCCTGGAGATTCGACAGTTACATTAACTCATAGTAGAACTAAAGATTTAGCAGAATTCACTAAAAATGCAGACATCATCATTACAGCTTTAGGAGTTCCGGAATTCTTAAAAGCTGATATGGTAAAAGAAGGAGTAACAGTTATCGACGTTGGAATTACACGCGTAGATGACGCTTCAAACCCAAAAGGATACGTTATCAAAGGTGACGTTGATTTTGACGGAGTAAGCAAAAAAGCATCTTTCATTACACCAGTTCCAGGTGGAGTAGGACCAATGACAATTGCAATGTTGCTTAAAAATACACTTTTAGCAAGAAAAATGAGAAGCGCAAGAAATAAATAAAATTGCGTCAAAATATATTTATAAAGCCTGTTCGATTGAGCAGGTTTTTTTATTTTTTAAACACATAGAAACATAGAATTTAGTTTTTTAAAAAGAATACAAAAGAGAAACAAATTTCTTCCACATAGTTTACTCATACTCCTACTATGTTTATTTGAAAAAGTGAAACACCTTTTCTACATTTAGAGTATCTATGTTCCTATGTGTTTAAAAATCTAGCAGAAACAGCCATTTTAATATATAATTAATAGTTTAAAGTTTCGGTTCTTAAAAATAAAGGATACTTTTGCACCACTTTAAAAAATAACACTTCTCCAAATGGACGATTATTATTATTCGTTAGTATTAAATTAAGCAGCTTTTGAAATTTCAAAATGCTGCGCTAAAAACCTGTATTTTGAAATGAAAGCCTTTTACACAAACAACAACGGATTGGTAGAAATCCAAAAATGGACTTCAAATTGCTGGATTCATATCGAATC
>Ga0308157_10003251_pt1 | contig 24155 bp, 22 predicted proteins | sample PhyBR1_FD_201035 | JGI IMG/M metagenome (GOLD analysis project Ga0308157, IMG submission 201035) | Phyllosphere microbial communities from UC Gill Tract Community Farm, Albany, California, United States - DLSLB.R1 | ecosystem: Host-associated > Plants > Phyllosphere > Unclassified | place: USA...
AAGATTTAAAAAATGCAGCTTCATTCCAGTTAACAGGTATTGAAACTTTTAATGGTGAAGAAGCGTATGTTTTAAAGAAAGATAAAGAAACGGTTTATTACAGCGTAGCTTCTGGATTAAAAATTGCAGATTCTGAATCAATGGAAGCACAAGGACAAACTATTGAAATGACTTCTACTTATTCAGATTACAAAGATGTAAAAGGAATTAAAGTGGCTCATACTAATTCATTGCCATTAGCACCGGGAATGTCGGTAGAATTCAAAGTTTCTGAAGTTAAAGTAAATGAAGGCGTAACAGACGCAGATTTTAAATAGTATTTCAGAAAATAATACAAAAAGAAAACCAGTAGTTTTAAGCTACTGGTTTTTTTATGAAAATATTTTTTTATTAAAAAGGTTTCTGTGCAAATTGTACAGTGATTATTTCACTATCAACAAACCCAGCTCTTTTTGCTTGAACTTTTACGTTTGCAATGGTTGTGTGTGTATAAGTATTACCATTAATTTTAACACCATCAACATAATATACAGCATCAGCAATTGTATTTGTACCACTGTTAGTAGTGAACTTAACTGGTCCTTTGCCTAATTCCTTGAAATACATATTTTTATCTCTTATGTAAGTTGCATCAGTTGATACCCTTAATTGTTGACCAACATTTGGGTTAGGATTAGGTGTTGGTATTTCCATAACTGCATCATCTTCTGAACATGAAGTAAAACCAATTGTTGAAAAGGAAGCTATTGCGATAAAGAACAAGATCTTTTTCATTGTATTATATATTAGTGGGTTAATTATTAAAATAAAGTTATAAAAATACAAAAATTATTCATTCATCAAAATTTTTATTCTACTTGCAGCAATATATGATGCAATAATACTTAAAATTAAGATGGTTATGGTAACAATTGCGCCGTTTTTCCAACTGAAAACAATAGGGTAAGGAAAATCATCGGCTATTTTTACAAAACCAAAATGTTGTTGCAGTAAAGTAATAGTAATTCCCAAAATCAATCCAATAATAACTCCACCAATTGAAAGAATCAAACCTTGATAAAGAAAAATACGTTTTAGTTTTTTTTGCGAAAAACCAATATGGTGCAAAGTTTTAATATGTGCTTTCTTTTCAAGAATAATCATTATTAAGGCACCAGTTAAACAAAACAGTGTAACTATAATAATTAAAGTAAAAATAAGATAGATTGCCAAACTTTCGGTTTTTAGCATTTTATACAGACCTTCGTTTAACTGTGATCGGTTTTTGATTGTTTCGTTCGGAAAAATATCTTTTAAAGCAGAAGTTAATTCTTTTTCTGAAGTTCCGTTTATCAGCTTAAATTCAATTTTAGAGAATTCATTCGCTTTAAAGCCCAATAGATCTTTACCAACATTAATATCGGCATAAATATATTTGTTATCTGTGTCAATATTGTTCAGTCTGTAAATTCCTGCAGGATACAGAGGGAGTTTAATATAAGCATCTTCGGGCATCGTAATCATGCCTTTGCCGGGTTTCATGGCTAAAACCTCCAAAAGTTTGTCGTTAGAATACATTCCTGCCGAAAGTTCGTCGGCTAAAACATCACCCATAACAGCGTCGTTAGTGTTAGGTTGAATCCATTTTCCATGCGGAATGTTTTCTGTAATAGCAACCGTTTTAGGATAATTACTATCAACAGCTTTTAAAACAGCAACAATCTGTTTATCGCCAAAAGTAAAAATAACGCGGTCTTCAATGATGTTTGAATGATTGGTAATTTTACTTAATGATTTTAGTTTTTCCTGTTGATTTGCAGTTACGGTAATGCTTTTTCCTTTTGTAGGAAGAACAACCAAATCGGGATCTATTACATTGGTAAATGAAACCAACGAATTTTCTAATCCGCTGAAAACCGATAGCACAACAAACAAAGCCATACTGCTTACAATGATTCCAATTGCCGAAATCCGCGTAATAATATTTATGGCTTTAGTTTTGCTTTTACTAAAAGCATAACGTTTTGCTATGTAAAAAACGGTATTCAAACTTATTTTTTCTTTCTGCGAGCCAATAACTCACGGTTTTCAATCGGGTTTTCGTCACCTTTTAAAGCATTGTCGATCTTCTCTATATAATCCAAACTGTCATCAACATAAAAAATAAGGTTCGGAACTTTTCGTAATTGATTTTTAACGCGTTGCGCCAGATCATGCTTAATTAGCGGCGCGTTAGACTGTATCGCTTTTAACAATTCGCCTGCTTTTTCGGTAGGAAAAATACTTAAATATACTTTTGCAATAGATAAATCGGTAGTAATATTAACCTTTGAAACGGTTATAATTAAATTAGAAACTCCGTTTTTACGAATTTCTCCTTGTAATATATCAACTAGGTCGGCTTGCAATAAAGCCCCCATTTTTTTTTGTCTGTTTGTTTCCATTGTGCAAAAATACAAAATTCATACAGATATATATTTATCTTTACAAAAACAAAATTTTTAGTTTATGATGCGCAAAATTGAACATATTGGCATAGCGGTTAAAAGTATTAAAGATTCTAACATTTTATTCGAAAAATTATTGGGACTGCCTGCTTATAAGGAAGAAGAAGTGGAAAGCGAAGGTGTAAAAACCTCTTTTTTTATGAACGGACCCAATAAGATTGAACTTTTGGAAGCAACAAATCCCGATTCGCCAATTGCAAAATTTTTAGAGAAAAAAGGCGAAGGAATTCATCATATTGCATTTGATGTAGAAGATATCTTAGTTGAGATTGAACGATTAAAAAGCGAAGGTTTTACCGTTTTAAATGAAACACCGAAGAAAGGTGCTGATAATAAATTAGTTGCATTTTTACATCCTAAAACCACAAACGGAGTTTTAATAGAACTGTGTCAGGAAATAAAATAAAAAATGAAAATTATTTAATGAACGCTTGCAAATGCTAAAAAAACATAGTAATATTGCACTCGTTAATAACAATTGATGCCGGTCCTATAGCTCAGTTGGTTAGAGCACCTGACTCATAATCAGGTGGTCCCTGGTTCGAGCCCAGGTGGGACCACAGAAAAACCCTTCAAAACATTGAATTTGAAGGGTTTATTTTTTTTAGGGGGGTTAATTAGGGGGGAGTTTTAGCTTACTAATACAATCTTTTAGTAGATATGATATGTTAATTAGAGATTTACTATTTGTCTGAGCTAAATTTGTGAATTTGTCTTTAAATTCATCTTTTACTTTATATAAAGTTTGTAAGATTTCATCATCTGTTAACCCTTTTAATATAAGTAATTCATTATCAACGTTCTCTATTCCAATAAAATTTTCTTTTTTTCTTAACTCTAACCAATCGTTATTCCTAGCTAATTTCCATATGTCAACTCCTATTAAATCTTCCATAGTTGTATAAAATTCAATTCCCTTAGATTTAATTGATTTCAAAATTGGTGAGTATTTAGATGAAGTTTTTATTAAAGAAAATGTTTTACGTTCAGCAGAATTTTCATTAATATCAAATTTTAGTTGTTCAATTGTTGTTATACCTGGTTTATCATTATCTAATAGTCCAATAGCCATTAGTGGTTGATCGTTATCCTTTTTATTTAGAGAATATGCCCAAAGTTTTATTTTTCGAGCGACCCAATTTGTCCCTCCACCAAAATCTACATATTCAATTTTAAATTTTGAAACATCATTTTGAAAATATAGTTCTGTTGTTTTTTGTAGTAGCTTGAAATCATTCACACCTTCAACAAATATTGTTTCTATAAGGAATTGGTGTAGATTTTCTTTTATTAATGTAATATGAAATATCAAATCTCTTAAATAAATTTTCCAATCCTCTAATGCCATATTAAATAATAGAACTTTCCAAAGATTATTAAAATTTGCAGTAAATTCAAGATGTTGAGTTAGACCAATTATGTAAAGAGGAACTTTTAGGTTATTTTTTTTTCTGTAAATTTCTTTTACTAGAATTTCACCTCCTTTAGGTAATAGTTCTCCATCAAAATGTAATGGCATTTGTAAATCAGAAATCAGTAAATGATACTTGTTTTTTAACAAGTATTCTTTAGCTTCTGATATACTTATAGCTTGGTCTATTTTTAATGGTTCATCTTTAATTTGTTCTTTAATTGTTGAGATGATATTATGAATTTTATTCATGTCATCGTCTACAATTAAAATTGATATATTAGGATTCATAGTTAATATTTTCAATTAAACTCAATAAATTACTTTTCCAGTCATCATTTCTAGAATCATAGTAAACTGAACCAATATAAAAATCAAAATTTTCTTTATACTTATGCGAAATTTGCTCAAAAGTTAGTACATCACTACCGATAGGGAATTTATCAAACATTGTAAATAATATCACTGGAACAATAATTTTTTTTCTTTTCATCTCCCGTAATATCTTTTCACCTCCAAATTGTTCATAATTTTGATTAATGTCATTATTCACTTTTTCCCAAAGTGGAATAGTCATATCAAGAATTAGTAAATCATATTGGCTGTTTTTCAGAGCATCAAGTCCTGATTGAAATGATTCTCTTAAATCAAAATCGTTGTTTGAAAGAAACGATGTTAACTTATCTATCTTAATTTTGTCGTCTTCAATTATCAATATTTTCATCATTTTTTCCCAATTATATTTTTTGCTAAATATAGTCCTATTGTAACCTTATCACTGGTTACTTCAAAGTCAAAGTTTTCGGTCATACAATTTGCTTCATAAATTAATATTCTCTTAATTTTAGGAAAGCCACTTTTACCTTCCATATTAACTTTTTCAAAGTTTTTTGAATCCTTCCAATTTTCTTTAATCAATGATAAACTTTTATCTTTATCCTCAACTGATTTAAGACAGTGATTATTTGTGAAATTTATTTTCAAAGTACTTTCATCAATTGATTCAACAACGATATTTATTTTTAACTCGTTTTCAATTTCCGAATGTAGAATAGCGTTGGTTATTATAATATTAAATACGTATATCATACTAATATGATATTCCAACTTTTTGAAATCATTTTTTATAGTTGCTTGAATATCGACATTTCTATACATTTGTTTTGTTGTTACAATACTTGCTTCAATTATTTCATCAAGTAAAACAAACTTACTAGATAAAGAGGTCTCCAATGAAAACCACCCACTAATTTCTTCTAAAGAAATTTGAAGATTTGTAAGAGACTCACTAATTTTTTCGACGATTAACGTCTTTTTTGATAACTCTTCAGGTAAATTTTTAATAAACTTTTGTGTAAATTCATTAATTACATGATAAACGGTATTATTGAAATAATTGTAAACTTGTGGTAATATTTCATTATTTGTATGTTGACTGAATACATCTAACAGTACCTCAACAATATCATCCGGATTTTTTAAATACTCTGAAAGCGGATCATAGATAGTGAAAAGAATTTCATCACTTACCGAGTAATTAAATAGGGCATAAGGATTATTACTTTTTTCATGTGATATCTGGATTGCATTGTTTTTTATACCACTTGTAAAATCATCAATTGATTTACTGAAAATCTTTATTTGTTCTTGTACCACTATTAAATTCTCAAGTTCTATATTTTGAGAATTCCAATATTCTGAGTTTATATATTCCCCAGATAATTTTGTCGTAACTAAGTTTAATTTTTCAAATACACTTCTGATTTGATTTTCTAAAGCTCCATGACGAATTCTTGTACTTAGACTACTATCTAAACCGTATTCTTTACTGAACAAAAATTGCTCACGAACATCATGATAAATATTTTTAAAAGCGATAAAGTCGGCATCATTAAAATTATGTTCGTCATCCAATTGTTCCTTTAATGAAGTTTCCCAAATCCTTGGTTTTGATGCATTAAAACCTACTAGATTATTGTTTTTCCTTTCTCCTACAATTCTTATAAGTCGATTAAAATCGTCATTGTATTTTTCAATTAATTGTTCTTTGAGTTTGTCAACATCAACAAAGAGCCTCCCGTTGTTTACTTCTTTAATAACGTTTCTGACGGAAATTTTTTTATTGATTTCATCAATTTCATCATTATATAACTTTTTGTTATTCTCATCATTATTCTTTAGTGTTGATAAAATATCTAACCTAAATTCTTCAGCGTCATTCACACACTTGAAGTAGTATTTAATAGTGTCAATTGTGCAAATTTTGTGAAGTAAATAAATAAATAATTCTTTACTTAATTCATTTATTTTAATGACATCTTTAATATCAATATCTTGTGAACATAAATATTCATCCATTATTTCATAAAGATTATATTCTGAATAATAGATTGATGCAAGTATTACAGAATATATGCTATCAATGTATTTGAATTTATCAGTTTTTTCAAAAGTGAGATCAAACAATTCTTTAAAATTTACCTTCAAATAGTAAATTTCCTCATCGAAAAATATATTTCCAAATAAATTTAATGCTTCTTCAATTTTATTCTCTTTTAAATATGAATCGAATAATAGGAAAATAAATCTTTCTTTGTAGTAGTTAACGGAACTACAGGTATTATAATTATTATTAATTAATTGTAGTACATTATTATAATTATTGTTATTATAATAATGTGTTACTTCAGCATTCAATTTTAAAAAATCATCTTTAGTTGAAAATATATTTAAATCCACATCCTTTATTCCATATAATATCTTTTTATAATGATAGAAATTATGTTTAGAAAAGAATTGTTCTAAATCATGTGAAACTTGATAATTACTTTTCTCTAAAGAAATTTTATACGAACAAGAGTAAAATGAATATCTGAGAGAATCAATTTTGTTATTATCCACAAGAGATAAAAAGTCCATAATTTGAAATCCTAAAATAGAATTAGAATACTTAAGAGCATATTTTAATAATTTCTTGCCATGCTTTTCAGTATGTTTTTTAAACTGCAAGAAATTAAATAATGCGAGTAGAATTGCATCAATTGATTCTACTCCAATCTCTTCAAACTCCTTATTTAAATTAATTAAAGCCTTTACATAAATTTCATAAATTTCAAAATGTAACGGACTCTCTAAAATGAATTTTTTACTAAGATTAAGGGAAAGTTCAAAATTACCGTGGTAATAATCTTCTAATATTGAATTAATAGAATATAAATTTTCATCTTCAACAAATTTATCTTGCGACAAATAATTATAAATATTTCTTACCCTATAGTCTGAATTTCCTGCCTTAAGAATTTTTGAAATAAAATCTTTAAATAGATTATTATATTGACTTTGTTTACTGTTTAAATTATATATAATAACATCAATTATTGTATTGTATTGATCAATTAAACTAAATAAATTGCTTATATATAGAACACTTTTTAAATCAGAAAAGTCATAATTATAGCTAGCTAATTTAAAGTTATGAAATACAAAGAAGTCCTTAACTAAATCATTTGCATTAATTGTGTTTATATCATTTTGTACTTGATTTACATAACTCTCAAAAGATAAGGCATTTTCAATTTTTTTACTACTAGCATTTATACAAAATTCATAGAATGGATTCTGTATCATTTTTAAATAATCTGATAATTTTTGCCAATTCTCGTTTGAACCTATTTCTTCTTCAACAATGTGAAGTTCTGATTCTATTGACCACAAGCTATACCCCAAATTTGAAGTAATGCGATTTATTGCATTTCTCGCATTTTCATATTCATTTTTTAAAATTGAAACATCAAATTCTTCTTTTAAAGTTATGAATTGATTTATTTCATTAATGTTTAATAAAATTTTTGTAGCTACCCATTGAAATTCATAAATGAAATCATTCGTGAATTGATATGCCTCATTTACCCTAATACTTTCAAGGGTTACAGGAAATAAATTTTTGTTAACGATTTGTTTTAAAACTCTATTGTTATTAAATATTTTGTAGTAATCTATTGGCTTTATATGTATCTTAACAAAATTAACTTTGTCTAACATTCCAATTTTTGAATTATTTAAAACATGTCTTAAATTCATAATAATTTATTTTTATAAATTAAAGTTAAAATATCGACTAAATTTCAAAATTATTATCAATTTTTTTCATCAATCTATCCGTTTCAGTAAGGGCAACAATAATTTTATTGTAGTGCATAATATCTTCGAAACCTAATTCAATGTCTTTGCGATCTTTTAACCACTTTTGAGCGGGTTGATATCCGCCGATGTAGAAATTCCACGCAACTTCAGGAACGTTATCAAAATACTGTGTTTGGTTAATGTAAACCCTACCTCTTGGTTCAGATGTGTCATTATTTGGAATGATATCACCTTTGACAACATAATTACTTTGTTCGTATTTCGGCTTTCCAACTATGTCTGTTCCATCTATTGGATATGTTGAAATAAAATCTTCTATTTTAGGAGATTCTAGTAAATGAATTTCACGAATCTGTTTACCTAAAGCTACTAAATCCCAAAATTGTTTTTGTTCCGTTGGATAAGGTACACGTGGAAAATCTATTTTAAGGAATTCTTTGTACATTTCTCTGTATTTTGGAGCATGTAATACGGCATAGATATAATCTAATACATCTATTGGCGCAAAAGTCCCTTCTGTTGTTTCTTTTTCGTTTGTAAATGTTAAGCCTAATTTTTCTGTTATTTCATTTACAATTTCTAGGTTTAAATTTGGTGTGCGTTTTGGTATTTCTACTAATTCTACTTGTGTAGAATCATTATAACTGTATAATGGATATACTTGATTTTGTTCTTTTGTTTTTGTAGAAATATAACACGCATCAGTTATATTTTTTGTAACTAAAATATGATAGAAACCTATTTTTGATAATTGTCTTGGAATTGCAAGTGCTATATTATCTAAAAAGAACTCTTTTGAAACACTATATCTACTTCTGTAAGAAGCAGGTAATTTTATATTTTTTATAGGGTTTTTAGTATTACTCTCAATAAAATATATAAATCTTTTTTCAAATGGCTTATAACTTATTTCTTTTATATATTTTTCATCTATATCTTCTAAAAGATTAAAAGTTTTACTAATTTTCTTTTTTAAATTTTCTTTTGAAGTATCTAAAAGTATTTTATCATTACCAGTTTGCGTTCCGATAACTTTTTTTATAAATAATTCATTTATATTGAAACCATTATAATAAACTGAATGATCAAAGTATTCTGTATCTTTATTAATAAAAAAATAGTTTGGTTTTGAATTTATAATTTTATTAAAATTAATATTATTTAAACTTTTTTCTTCTAAAAAATCATACTTAAAATCTCTTTTACCATATAAATCATAATGAAATACTTCACCTAATTGATTTACTTTTTTATTGCTTGTTTTAACAAATAAATTAATAGAAACCCCTTGCATGATATCGAATACATTTTGATCGACTGAACCATCAGGAGCTGTTTCATTCTTTTTAGAATTTCCGTGTAAATCAACCGTATAGATTTTATCAAATTCTTTTAATAAATTCCAACGCATTCCTCTAAATGTAGTATTATCTAAAAAACCATGCGGATTAATAAATGCCATTACGCCATTTCCATTTTTATTAATGAAGTATTGTGCAAAACGGATAAACTTTACATAATCATCATTTAACCAATGTTTACGTTCATTAATATGAGCACCATCCACATACTTGTAATCTTCAATTTTTTCTTTAATCCATGCGTTGTTATTAGATGATACCCCACTGTAGGGTGGGTTGCCCATAATTACCATTACAGGTGTATCTTTTTTAATTGCATTGGCTTGTGTGCTTTCGTCTGAAAGCCATGAACTGAATAATGTACCTGAATCTGGGTGCGCTTCTTCTAATGAGTTGGTTAAGAAAATACGGAAACGTTGGTCGTCTGTACTTCTATAGCCTGTTTCTTGCAACAACATATCCATTTTAAGATGAGCCATCGCATAAGACGCCATTAATAACTCGAATCCATTTAGACGAGGGATTAAATCATGTTTAACATAATTAGGCCACATTCCTTGCATTCCTTTGAATTTGGAATGAATGTGTTTTACTGTTTCGGCTAAAAAAGTACCTGTTCCTGTTGCAGGATCTAAGATTTGTACACGATGAATTTCTTTTTCTTCTTGCTTATATCTTGTCGCCGAACGTTTATCGACATTTTGTGTATTTACTTTTATTTTGGTTTTTGATTTATCTGCTAAACCATCTTTTAGTCCAAATTCGTCTTTTAGTATATCATCAACTGCGCGAACAATAAAATTTACTACCGGTTGAGGCGTGTACCATACTCCACGAGCTTTACGTAATTTACTGTCGTATTCAGATAAGAAGGTTTCGTAAAAGTGAATAATTGGATCTTCCATCTTGGTAGATTTACCAAAATTTTTCATAATCTTGGCTACATCAGTTGCTAAGAATATATTTACCAATTCATCCACTATCCATACTAAACGATTATCTAGATCAAACCCCGCGATATCTTGAAATAATTTACGTAAAAATGGGTTTGATTTTGGAATTAACTCGGCTGCTTCAATTCTTGAAAACGTTTCTAATGTAGGATCATTATATCGTGCGGCAAACATTCCATAAGCAATAGTTTGCGCATAGATATCCGCAAATGATTTATTATTGATGTCGTGAATTAACATTCGTTTGAATGTTTCCATCTGATTTTTTAACTCAGACGACTTATGATGTTCATCATCATCATTTAAAGATTTTTCAATTACATCAGCCATTAAACGAGCTTTTCCAGCTAATAACTCTGCAAGGCGTTGTGGACTTTTGATGGTTTGAGAGACAGTTTCAGCAAAACTTTTTATTAAATTCAAAAAAGAACCAAAGTTTTCGGGTTTTCCAATTATTTTTCCGTCTAATACTTCGGCTATAGTAATTGTAGTTGTTTTTTCACCATCACGATAAAAATCAAACTGCATATAATCGGTAATAATCAAATTTGACAAACCATTTCTGTACCTATCAAATTGCTCTTTTAATGTTTTTGAATCAAGCTTAACACCAATATCTTTTGCTTCGATATAACCTACAGGAATATTTGCTTTGCCTTTAGTTAAAACATAATCAGGCGCACCACATTGTACTCGTGCAGGCTCGTTAGTAACAAGTATGTCACTTGGTAAAATATTTGCTAAAAGTGTTTGTAAGTCACCTCTGTAGGAATGTTCCCGTGCATTTCCGGTTTGAAAAAGACGATTTATGTTTTCTAAGTAGTTTTGAATGGTCATAAGGTTTTTATAAATGTTTTATAAGCTTATAAAAATACGAATTAATTCAAATATGTTAAAATGTATTTAATCAAACTATCAACATTTTTGGTCAATAACTTTAAAATTCATAAGCATTTAAAATTATTATCTTTACCATTGGTTTTTATTATTAAATGGGACAGATAGCAACAACAATTGAACAGCAGATAGAAAGATTAGAAAGTAGAGGAATGATTATTCCCGATTATGAAAAAGCTAAAGAGCATCTTTTGGATATCGGCTATTACAGATTAGGCTTTTATTGGTATTATTTTGAGAAAGATAAGGAGCATAATTTCTTCGATTACACAAATTTAGATGATGTTATTGATCTATATTATTTAGATATTGACTTAAAAAATCTGTTATTAAAATATATCTATAGAATTGAAGTGCATTTTAGAACTCAATTAATTTATCACGCTTCAAATTGTTATCCAGATGTCCCAAACTGGTATTCAAACAAGAGAATTGTTGACAAAAATGTAGTTTTTCAGATAAGCAAATCTTATGATACACTTAAGCTTAAAAATGAAATTATAAAAAAACATCATCTAAAATATCCCGCTGATAAATACGCCCCTGCATGGAAGACAATGGAATTTTTAACTTTTGGACAGGTGCTTAAAATATATTCCAAATTAAAAGATGAAAATTTAAAAAGAACTATTGCTAGCTCTTATCAATTAAGAGAACCTCAAGTGTTAATTGATTACTTGACAGCTATACTTAATATTAGAAATATATGTTCTCATAGTAATGTGCTTTTTGATTACAATCAGCCAACAGGAATTAACCGAATTCCAAATAAACAATTTCGCATAAAGTCTAGAAATACAACTAATCTTAATGCTTCATTGAGATTAATATTGTTTGTTTTGAGTAAAATTTCAATGAATCGTACCAATGAATTAGAACTTTTGTTTTATTCAAAAGTTAGTGAAGCAAAACAAAATGAAAAGTTAAAACAAATTATTAATACCCACATTAATTTGGATTCAACCGAAAATGTCATACCTTTGTATAACAAAAGTGCCCCTCTACACATTCTGCTATAGAGCAGCACTATAAAATAAGATATTGACCTCAGAATTCGTTCTGAGGTTTTTTTATATCTTTACACTATTAAAATAGTAATTAATTAGCGCGTAAGCTATCGTTATTGGTTATCAGAAATTGCGACCTTCAGATATACAACCTTCTAACGATAGACCTTACGCCCGCACCTTATAATGATTTGGTACGGGCTTGGTCTATCTGTTGTATGGGTTGTCGCAAACCTCTGATAAGGATATGATTTAAGTTCCGTGCCTTTTTCTTTACTTCAAAATAAGGTTTCACAAAAATTATTGTTACTATGAAAAATTTACTTTTTATTTTATTGTTGATGGGCACAGTCAACAGTTATTCTCAAACAAAAAATGATACATTAACTGCTGATGAAAAGAAAAAAATCATTGCTCAAAAAAGATATGATGAGCTGAAAAAGCGAAGCGAAAAGGCTAAAGCAATGCTTAATAAATCAGGTGCTTCAAGAAATGATTCTACCGAATACAAAAACAGAGATAAAGAAATTATACAGCGTGTTATTGCAAAATATCAAGCGAAGGAAGATTCTCTAGCAGCCGAGAAAATTAAAGTATTTGCGAACTAATTTTGAAGTATCATGAATGAGTATTATTTAGGATTACAACAAGTAGTATCAGTTGAACTTGAAAAATTCAAACAATTCTTAAATAAACAAGAGTTTAAGAAGAAACCGACTATTGTGTCGGCTGATATTACTTTAAAGAACGGTTTGGTAATCTATATCTGCAAATGGTTAACAGTTGATTTTGTTGTTAAATTTAAGCACGTAAAAGATTTATATTCTTACACTTTAGAGGAATTAATTGAGAATAACTACATACCAGAGAGTTTTCAAAAATCTGAATTTTTAGAGGTACATTCGTTTGTTTATTGTTATGGTGCAGATGTGAAATAAAAGAGAGGTTTGGATTTAATCCAAACCTCTCTTTTAGTACTATTAACTTCAAAAGTTATTCTGAAAATTTTGGAGCAATTCATAGCTCAAAAGAAATTTTCGGAAATAACTTTGTTATAAAAACCATATCTACATATCTTCTCTACAGCTTTAAAACCTTCAATCTATTCCAGCTTTGTTACAAGTTAGGATTGGCGAATAGATTTTAGTGTTACAAAAATACAAACAATTTATTACTGTTTAAATATTTTTGTGTTAAGCCATAAAAAATGTGCATTCGCACACTTTTTATTCATCTCCCCAAGAATCTTCATCAAATAAATAATCTTTTTCATGTAAATTTCTCATATCGGATCTATATTCATCAAAAATAGATTTCAAAGATATTCCAGGGTATAATCTCTTAGTATAAATATTATGGATAATTCTATAATCTGTTAAGTATTTATTTTCATTATTAAGCCAAGCTTCACCATAGCCAGATAACCAATTATAAAAAAGTAACATCTGTTCTGAATTACTCATTTGTGAACGTAAAATTTTAAGATAGTTTCTTTTTACTTCGTAAGTAATTACTTCTTCATCTTCTTCCGCAACAAATTTTACTAACATAAAAAGAAATCTAAAATAAACACTCAGGTAAGAAGAATGACCTCTTAAAATATGAATTTTTAAATCTGCAAATCTTAAATGGATTTGTCTAATTCCATACTTATTTAGTTCCTCTCTTAAATTATATTCATTTGTAGTAGATTCATTACTAACTTTAAAAAATGTTATTAGATTATTATCATTGTTTTCTTCGTTAGCATCAAATTGACTTAAGATTCCGTTAAACACTAACTTGTAAGCCTCTTTAATTGAGTTGTTTAACACATAATTTTTTTTATAAGCATTTATTAGTGCTATAGTAATATGTAATTCATCAACTATTTTATCAAAACTTGCTCTCCCTTCTATTTTACCATTATGTGTTTTTATACTTATATTTTCGACATTTTTATTGTGAATTTCAAGTAGTTGATAAAATTTTTTGTCAAAATAATTACGTTTTGCTTCAAGTTCAAAGTTTGATTTATCTTTAATCCTCTCATTTTCTTCTTTATCAATTCTAGCAGATTGATCTTTGTTAAATTGATACTGTACATAAAATGCTATAAAAGTTAAAATTATACCACCTATGCCAATAATGGGATTTGTTATACCGCCAATAGCATCACCAATCGAATTATTATCCTTAGCAATTTCAATCCAACTCCAATTTGTTACAACATACACCCAAGTAGTTAATGCTATTATTAGTAATAAAAAAAGTAAGATACTATACTTCCAATATTTATTGTTATTCATTTTGGTTATTATTTTGTATGATTTATTACTGATTGTTGGATATGATTTTTTAAAGTAGAACAATATTGAACATTTTCGCCTTCAAATTCTAATACAGATTCATTATTAAAACCTTGATCTTCCCACTCTATAATTAGATATAAAAATTCTACCTTTTCTTTCTTTTTCATAGCGAATGCAAAAATACCAGTAACCAATAATCTTTTAAGACCAACTCTACTTTGAATAGAGGTTTTATCTTCTATTGAAATATTTTTTATTTGATCAAATTTAATTGAACCTTTCTCAACATACTTAAAGTCGTTTTTAGGAAATTCATAGATTTTTAATTCTTCAGAAAAAAAATAACAGTATGCCTTGGCAATTATTGTATCAATATTTGGATGACCATGAAGAAATTTACCAGCAACTTTAAAATCACTTTGATTCATACCTTTTAAAGCAAGTTCTTTTCTGTAATCTTTTACATTACCATTAGCAGCGTATAGTCCTATTATTACTAGAACTACAATTAAACCAATAAAATACCACATGTTATTGTTTTTTAAAATACTGATCTGCTAAACTTAAAATATCGTTTTTAATTTCAGTAGGTAAATCATCTTTGCATAAAACGGTAAACATTTCAGGATCTTTGTTCATGATAACATAATTTCCTAGTGGTTTTTCTTCTGTAAAAAATTTTGTTCTCTTTTCATATTCTAGAAGTTCATCTACAAATGAATCATACTTTTTAGAAAATTCTTCTCCGTAAAGTTTCTTGATCATTTCGTGTTCATACATAGTGTTAATGTTTATAGTGTTAAATACAAACCTAAATAAAAAATGTTAATTTTAAAATATGAAATGGTATGAGATAGTTTTTGGCGGTGCTTTATGGTTGTTGTGTTAATTATTTACGGTAAAGTAAAAGATAATTATTACGGCAATAATTATAGAAAAAGATAAAAAATAAAAAAACTCCCGATTTGGGAGTTTTATTTTTAAGGTAATGGGACAGGATCTATATTTATGCTATTTTCATCACTTAAGTAACCCATTATTTTATCAAAGGCATTTTCTATTTCTAAAAAACTATTCACATCATAACTTCCAGAAGATTTTATATTAGAAAATTCTTTACCACTTATTCCAAAACCTAAACTTACTATTTTATAATTAGCAGTAACCTTATTTAACTGTACATTTGCAGCTAAATTAGCTAAATTAGCACCTCCCTTATAGTTTTTTGACTTAACATGTATAAAGCAACGTAAACCTATACCCATTTTATATGTTTTGCCATTACAATTTAAATTTTTAGATCTTACATAATCTTTAATTATAATAGTTTCTTTATCTCCAAATGAGCCTGTAAATCCTAATGCTGATAAGGTTGCACTATTGTTTTTTGTAAGATGATAAAGCTCAAAACCTGAACTAGAATTTAAATCTCTAATTTTTAAATTAGAAGCACTTGCACATAGATCATTATTTAATTCAAAAACTGGGAATATATAATTTTCAGTGGACTTTTTAAATTTTACACTGTTTAGATTACTTTCATTTAAATTACTAAAAGTTTGATTTTTGTATAATTCTTCAAGCTCTTGAAATCTTGTTGCTTCTTGATGTTCTTCATAATCCGGATTAATTGATTCTGTTTGTAGATCTTCATTATCGTATTCAGATTCCTTAATTACATCAGAATATTTAATTGAACTATCTGTACTTTCTGTTGTAACTTCAGTTGTTGTACTTTCGGCTTCTTTTTTACAAGAATAAAAACACATAATAACTGTAATTAAAATAATAATTTTTTTCATAATAACAAGCATTTTAAGTTAAGTATTGTAAATATAATAATATTTTGTTAAATATTTTTTTACGAAATCTCATATTGAAAAGCCACCTTGTTTTTATAAACAATAATACTTCCCAAAACTTTTTTTACGGTGAACAACCAATACGCAACCGTTTTTTATAACCAGTTTTGTTTTAGCCTAGTTCAGCTGTTCCTTATGCAGAACATCTACATATTTACAAAGTGAAAAAGTTATTCTGAAAATTTTGGAGCAATTAAAAGCTCAAAATAAATTTTCGGAAATAACTTTGTTTTAACAAACATATCAACATATCTATTATTATGTTTGAAAGTACATATATTAATATGTCTTTCTGTTACTTACAAAAACATATGAACATATCCTTTTTAATGTTTTAAACTACATATAAACATATGTAATAATAAAAGTTAAATTATCTGAAAATTAAAACTATATAAAGTCTTATCTTTTTAAATTTCTTTTTGCATCATTGTTTTTTTCTTGTTGTAAATTTTGTTCATTTTTATTACCAAATTGCAATAATGAATATAATTGTTTGTTCATTTTTTCGTTTTTAAAAATCTCTTCAAACGCATCAATAGGAATAGAATTTTCCTTGCTCATTTTTCTACAGATAGCATCCATATCAGAATTCAACTTTTCAATACTGGTAGATTTAGGGTAGAACTGTGAGAACCTGAAAGATTCAATTTTTCGTTCTAAAGTAAATTTTATTTCATTTAAATACTTTATCCGTTCTGCCTTTAGAACATCAATGTTTACAAGCATTAATGAATTACGTTTTTTAAGAGTGTTAATATAATTCTTAAGTAATGTAACTTCTTGATTCAATGATTGGAGCAGATCATCTTTTTTAGAGATCAAATCTTTAGCTTTAAATGCTTCAACATTATATGTTTTTAAAAGAGTTTCAAAATTCTCAATTGTTTTATCAGTTTCTATTTTTCTAAAGCCTAAAAAATCTGCTTTAGTAACGATTATATCATTTGATTTATTTGAAGTAAATTGCTTTTTTATATTATCAATTTTAAGATTTAGTTCCTTCAACTCTTCTTCTTTTTTCTGAATTTTGTATTCAAGAGCTTCAAGTCTTTGTCTGCCTCCTGAAACACCTCGTTCCATTCCCAAACATTCTGCTGTAATATCTTGCATTTTAGAGTAATGAAATCCTTGGTGCTTTAATGTCTTTCCTGTTTCAATATCTTGCCAATCTGCTACTAAATGTGCATGATAGTTTGGTTTCCATTCTTTTGTGTCTTTATCGAAATGACCTTCGTCCTTATGAATAGCAATCTGAAATACTCTTATTTTCAATTCATCTTCTAATTTTTTTGCTAATAAATGCAATTCGTGTAGGGTCGTGTTTTCTTTTATCACAACCACTGCTTCACGGATAGGTATAGCATTTTTTTGTAATTTTCTTCCCGACTTTTCTTTACAGTAATTTTCAATTTTTTCTAATCGAACTTTAATGCTTTCTTGTACCCAATATTCGTTTTTTGGTGTTAGATCTTTTCTGATATAGTCAAATGTCTTTTTCCGATAATTATGATTTTCAGAATCAGATTTAACTGGTTTAAAGTTTATTGATGTTTTCATTTTAATATTGATCTTTGATTTTTAAAAGCCTCGCAGAGCGAAGTAGAAACTTTGAGAGGAGGTACGACGATTAAAGTTGCGAATGAGCTCCTAACTGCATAAATGTAGTTTGGTTGCGCAACGTTGATAAAATCCTATTGATTAAACTATATTCTTTTAAACTTTTAGATTTCTTTGACTGATTAAATGTTCATTTAAATCTTTAGAATTTGGGTATATAAACCGTATATCAATCAAGCTATTTTGCCACTTTTCTATATAGAATTTTGTGGCTTTTGATCCAGCTTCATCATTATCTAATGCAAACATGATTTCTGAATAACTTTCAAAAATAGCATCTAACTTTGTGAGCATTGCCAACGAATTTAAAATAATATAATCGTGACTTTTTTCCATCTCTGGATATAATGTTAGCCATGAGATAAAGTCGCTCCAGCTTTCAAAGACGATTAAATGATCAGTTTGATTTTTTATATGAGAAAACCATTTTTTACCTAAACACATTTTTACGTATTTATTTCTTATCTCCCATGTTTCTAAATCATTTTTAAAACCGACCCCAAAATATTTTTTATCATTAATTTGATAATAAACTTCGCATAAATACTTTTCACAAAAACTAATATTTAAGCATCTACTTTTTAAATAATCAATTAGAATAGTATTTTGTAAAGGCTGCACTTTTGTAATTGAATATGTTTTGCTATTATTTATTTGTCGAGAAACAGAATTTTGTTCTGACTGGTGAAAAGAAAAAGAATCAAATTCACTTCGTAAAAATTGTAAAGCTTCTGTAAAACTGCACTCTTTTATTCTCATAATAAAATCGAAAATATTGCCTCCACATCCTAAACCGAAATCAAACCAAATATTTTTATTCATATCAACTTTAAAAGAAGCGGTCTTTTCATTTCTAAAAGGGCTTTTGTACCATACGTCTGAATTATTTGTCCGAATAATACAAAATCCTAACTTATTCATAAGTGTAACGATTGATGTTTTTTTTATTGTTTGTATGTCCATATCGTAAAAGCTAAAAAGGTTGTTTTTTTTGATGCAATGATGCAAAAACCACATTAAACTCTATTAATCAATGTTTTACACTGCATCATTCTTGCATCACTGCATCAAACTGATTTCAATTCCTGCATCACTCTTGCATCAAATACCATGTTTTTTCAGTTTGATGCAGAGTTTGATGCATAATAAATAATTATATATCAATACTTTAGACTACTCTTGCATCAAAGCATCAAAAATTTTATAGAACAAAAACTTTTTTATCAAATAATAGCGACCTCTTCTATCTACTTTTACGATCTCTCCATGCGATAATAGTTCAATTCCTTGATACGATTTTGTATTGTCTTCTGGTTGAAAATCCCATCGTTTTAAAATCTTTCTTATTTCACTAGCGGCAATAAATAATCTTGGATTGGTTTTTCTCAACAACAACAAAATGTCATTAGGTGCAACTAAAATTTCCTCATCATCCATTTTTTCAAAACACTCATGAAATAGTTCCAGTAATGCAACTTCTGTTCTATTTTTATTAATCAGTTTCATTAATGATTCGGTCATAATTTGTTGTGGAGTAAACCACATACGTGTTTCTTGAGTAGACTTACAATCTCTTTCAAGCAGATATTTCAAAAAGTATGGAATTTCAGCATTTAATTTCTTCAAGAAAAAAACGTCCTCCGACTTAATAGGTCGAATTTTACGAATCCAGAACCGAATCTCTTCTTCATCAATCTGTATGAAATTATCTTCATTATTAGAACATAAGATGAACTTTGCAAAAAATTCAATTTCCTGACGATCTTTTCCCTTGGCTTCTACTTTGTCGTGATTAGTTGTCGATAGGTATTTTAGACGTTCTGTAATCTCTTTTTTATCGAAGAATACCTCGTCAATAGCAACAAGCAACATACTTGCCCAATCGCTGTTAAATTGTGAGTTAAAAGAATCACCTTTTATATACGTCATGTTTAGTCCAAAAATTGCCTTAAGCCATTTAATAAAGGAACTTTTACCTGTGGCTCTTTCTTTGCTAACAAGACATAAAATAGGTAATGCTTGTGTCGGCTTTTCAAACAGCAGTTTTAAATAATCTAAACCAAATTCTTTTTGATCTCCGAATATATGTTGCACGAAGTTTAACGTATTTGGTATGTTATTTTTTAATTGTTCTAATGTTAACGCTTCGTTTATTGGCGACGCACTTAAATCATTATAGGTATTATAAAAATTATCAACGATTAATTGATAATTTAGATGGTCTGGAATACAGCAAAAACCATCTAATTTCAGAATGTTTCCTAAGAAACTTTTACCGTGATCAGAAACAATTGTTTCTCTATTCCAACGTGTCATTACTTTAACTTTATCACCAGAGATGAGTGGTTTTTCTATAATTTTAAAATAAGAAGTTCCTACTCGGATATAAGGAATATCTAAGTTCATAGTTTAATGGTATTTTATTCCTATATTTGCTATAGGAATAGATTAAAGAATAGGGGATTTATGCGTTCAATTTCCGGAAGTTGAACGCATTTTATTTTATTAGGTTTTGATTTTGTGAAGCAATTAGAGATAATTGCTTTTTAGAAAAAATGGGTCTTTTACCAATTTGAAAATAGGGTAGAATTTTTTTCTTTTTCCAGTTTATGATCGTCTGGACACTAGTACCGAATAGCTGAGCCACTTCTTGCTGTGATAGCCGGTCATCTTCTGGTGGAAAATAACTATTAGAAGCTAAATCAACTGATTTTGGCATAATAGATTCGCTTTTCTTTCTATCCATCAAATTATCAGTTAAATTTGATGGATTAGCTCTATCAATAAATCTTTTACTCATTTGAATTAATTTTTGTTTGTTTTAACTAATTCAAATGTATTTCAATATATTGACTTCTTTAATTTTTACTTAGTTGTTTGATAATCAGTGATCTATAATTTAAATTTATAGTTGTCAATTATTTTTTCAATTTCCTCTTTATCTTTTTTATTTATTTGATAGGCTTCTAAAATATTTCGTAACGTATTATCGGCAATTTCAATTTTAAAATATTTAACTAAAAGTCTACCAAGTTTGTGCAAATTTTCAATTTTTTCATTTCTATCTTTTTTTGCAGCTTGGATACTTGAGAACAAATACAATATCATTTTCTTGTTATTTTTTAATATAAGATTTAATTTCCTTTCGACATCGTCAGCAAAATATTGAGAATGTTGATCAGAAAAATAATATATGGTCGATTCATCCAACATTTCTGTATTATATGTGAATAGATCATTTAAAAAAATATCTACTTCATTAATATTAATTTCTAATTCGTCATTATCGAAATGTTTAAAAAACTGAAGCAATATTTTTTTAAGATTCTTAAAATATTTTAATGTAAAAATATTCTCTACTGGTATTTTTTCACTTTCATTTATTGTGACTACAGTTTCGAAATTATAACTTAATACCTCATTAACGTAATCAACTATCTCATCTTTTGTGTAATTTACTAAATATGAATTATCTTTCCTGTGTATTCTTATAATATTTTCATTACCAACATCTTTAAAAAATACAGTTAATTGATCTTTAAGATCAACTAATTCATAATGGCTATAACTTGTTTTGAGGAATTTCTTAAATTGATTTATAATTTTATCACTTTTAGTAATATGGAATAAAATGAAATAATCTATAATATTATTTATACTGTTTTGACGATATGACTTTAAAGCGTGGTCAATTAAGAAAACTATTTTTATTTTGGCAATATCAATAAAGCCACTTAAAAATTTTAATTCTTTGTAATTAAATAATAAGTAAAAGTCTTTGATAACTTGAACATAAAAGTTGTTAATATTCAATAAATAAAGCGTCTCATATTGATTTAACAGTTCTAATTTTAGATTTATTAAATCGTAGTTTACGTTATTACGCTGATAATATTTTATGAAATGATTTGAAGTTAATACTTTAAATATTTGAATAATCTTGATGTTTTTAATCAAAATATCTTCCAGACTATCAATAGGAATATCTTTTTCTAAAAAAGAAAAAATTTGATCCTCAATATTACTTACTTTCCAATGCTGTCCCATTTACTCATTTCTTGTTGTTTTTGAAAGTCTTCAATTTTCACATATCTTCTAAAACTTTTTTCATCTTTGCTATCTGTAATTTTCCGTAGAATTCTTTCATTCATACCGAGTACTATACTATTAGAAATAAATGTTTTTCTTGCAACATGTGAAGTAATAATATCACATTTTCTTTCTGTTATATTAATGACTTTAGATCCAATATATCTAGTCCGTGTAATTGGTTTAAACCACTCGAGTTCTTCACATGCAGCTTGGATATTTTTATTTAATTTTTGAGATGAAATAATTGGTAAAGGTTCATAAATAGTACCTTTGTATTTATCTAGAATTTCTCTTGCAAACTTGTTTAAAGGAATTGAATGATCAATGGTTTTTGTTTTACGAATACATATATCAAATTGTAATTCATATAAATTTGCATTACCTAAATTTTTAATATCTGACTCTCTGAGCCCTGTAAAACACCCGAAGCAAAAGAAATCCCTTGATTTTTCTAATTTCTTATCAGTAAACTTATGGTTATAAAGTTCCATAAGTTCTTCTAAATTTAAATAAATTACTTCAATTTCATCTTCAGTTCTTTTAATACGTTTAAAATCTAATGTATTATGGTATTGCCTATCAAATGCCCATTGCATAAAAGTTTTTATAATCGAAACTAGTTTGCCATAGTAATTGTTTAATGTTTCTCGCGTATTAAAGCAATATTCCATGAACTTCTCTTCAAATTTGAGATTTATAGTATCAAAGCGGATAGGATAGCTTGTATTTTCTTTAAAATGGAGTAAGAAATTTTTTACAGTATTATATTTTTTTACAGTTCCTTTAGCTCTGGTAAGTTTTGATACATTAATGAATTCTTCGAAAGCCTCGAAAAAATCGATAGCTACGTTAACTTTATTTTCATCAAATTTATTAATAAATACATCTTCTTGAAATTCAACTTTATTGTACTGAAAAAATTTAAAGATATTTTCAACTTTGTTTTTAACTTCAATAATTTTGGTATTATAATCTTGATAAATCTCATAATACTTATTTCTTTTTTCACAAGTAATAATATTAGATTCAGAATTCCAATGTTCAAGTAAACATTTTGCGTCTATATTTTTTCTAATTCTAATTTTTCCGTACGATACAACCATACGGATAGGTATTAAGCCATCTTTATTAATTTTATCTTTTCTTAATTCAAAATTATAATTCATTTTATCACATTTTAAAAGGGGGGCTCAATAGGGGGTTATTTTAACTATTAAAGCATATTAAAATACATTAAAGTTAATTCAATAAATCACTAATGAACTGTGTTACAGCAGGTAAATATATGATAAAATATATTAAAAAAACAAAGTTCTCCAGGTGGGACCACTTTCAAAATCAAGCCTTTACAAAAATGTAAAGGCTTTTTTATTATATCTAGTGAAACATTAGTGAAACATTTTTATATTTATAATATGAAAAAAATGAACTCTCACATTTTACAAGAATTAAATTCTTTTTTGAATTCAAATAATATTACTTTATCACAAACAGCATTTATTGAAAAAAAGATTTTAGAGGAGGAAAAGCCACTTGATATAAACTATGAAAAAGGAATTCTGACTTACTACGACTCATTTACAAATAGTGAAATAGAAATAACTTTTGATTCATATATAACAGAAAAGTTTCAAATCTTATTTTCTTCTATTACGATTGATCTAGAAACTCAAAATATTCAATTGACCTCATTATCTTTCAATAAATATAAAAAAAGGGTAATAGAGATACTTAATAAGTGCTATGATACAATAAAAAAACGTTTTAAATACTTATCTGTTTTTTTAGCTACAATTCAACAATCCATTGTTTATTTGAATAGTAATTTTACCACTATTAATAAAAACGAAACTAATTCAGATATAGTTTGTTTTGACGCAAAGACAAATCATAATAGCCTACAATTGTAAATCGTCAGCAAAAAGTAGACATTTTATAAAAGAAACTAAAGGAGTGTTTTCATAAAAAATGTAACTTTAATTATGGCAACATCAAAAAAGAAATCAGCAGAGAATTTTGTAAAAGACATTCG
>Ga0308157_10003252_pt1 | contig 24154 bp, 21 predicted proteins | sample PhyBR1_FD_201035 | JGI IMG/M metagenome (GOLD analysis project Ga0308157, IMG submission 201035) | Phyllosphere microbial communities from UC Gill Tract Community Farm, Albany, California, United States - DLSLB.R1 | ecosystem: Host-associated > Plants > Phyllosphere > Unclassified | place: USA...
GGTTCTATGGCATAGGCAATGCCGGTAGTGATGGCAATAATGGCGGCTGCCAGGCGCTGGCGGCTCTGTTCGGTAGCAAGTGAAGAAACGGGCAGCGGGCGTAGAGCGGGGGTGGGATAGTTCATGTCCTAAAAGTAGAACAACTTTGGCTTTTACAATACCTTTTTTTCGTCCTATTGCAAAAAAATGTGTAACCTTTTTTAAAAGTGTCAGTAACGCGCAGCCGCCTAGCCGCTAGCTGTAGTAAAGTTGGTCTTTTATCGGCCGAAGCTGTGCCACCTGCCTGGCAGTAAGTAAACACCTGGCAGCCAAGGGCTTTTCCTGCCAAACCCGAGGCCAAAAGTTGAGCGCTTAGCGCTGGTATAATCCTAGTATACTATGCCGTGATGTGCCTGCCGTCAAAAAAGATGAGTAGTCGGCCGAAAATTTTGTCGGGCCGGGCGGCTAGCCACGGCCGCCCGGCCCCCCGGGGCGTATAGCAGCCCCTAGCCACTCTGCCGCCATGCCCCAACTCGACCACGCGCCCGCCGCCCCCGCCACCTTCGACGCCGACGAGCGCCTGCGCTGGGTCGAGCGCGTAGCTCGCCTCATGGACAGCCAGTTTCAGCTGCCCGGCACTAAGTTTCGCTTCGGTCTCGACCCGCTGCTGGGGTTGCTGCCCATTGTGGGCGACGTGTCGGCTTCGCTGGTATCGGTGGCCCTGCTGCTGACGATGCTGCGCCACGGCGCCAGCGGCGCGGTAGTGGTGCGCATGGCGCTCAATATTCTGATTGACAGCGTAGTGGGTACTATCCCGCTGGTGGGCAACGTGTTCGACTTCGCCTATAAAAGCAACGAGCGCAACGTGGCCCTGCTGCGCCGCCACTACGCTGAGGGCCAGCACACGGGTAGCGGTAAGGGGCTGGTAGCCCTGGTACTGCTAGGGTTCCTGGTGGTGCTGGGGCTGGTGGCTTGGGGCAGCGTGGTGCTGCTGCAAGCCGCGTGGCACTACTTCGAGGCGCCCCCGGTTTACACGGCATAGCGGCTAGGGTGGGGCGTGCTGCCTGGCAGGGCAAGGCTAGCCGGGGTACCTTAGCCAGGCGCGGGCCGGGCGGCGGCTTGCACGCAGCCTTTAGCAGCTAGTACCCGCCTTTGGGGTGGCGTACGCTTTTCTTGCGTGCCAAATCAGCAGCCCGCGCTGCGAATACCCTGTATCTATGCCCAAGTATTTAATCCTCTTTGCCGGGCTGGCGGCCACGCCGGCGCTGGCCCAGCAAGCGCCCAAAAAACCGCTTGACCATACCGTCTACGACCAGTGGCAAAGTGTTGCTAATCAAAAGATAAGCGACAATGGCAAGTACGTGCTCTTCCAGGTGAAGCCCCAGCAGGGCGACGGCACGCTGCACCTCAAAACGACGACTGGCCGCCAGCTGCGGCAGGTGAGCCGCGGCGATTCGGCCCAGTTCACGGCCGACTCGCGCTTTGCCGTCTTCGCCATCCGGCCCCGCTACCAGGACGTGCGCCAGGCCCGCATCAAGAAGAAAAAGCCCGACCAGATGCCCAAGGATTCCATCGGTATTTATAACGTGGAAACCGGCAAGCTCACGAAGTATGCCAATGTAAAGTCGTTTCAGGTGGCCGAAAAGGCGCCCGTGCTGGCCTTTTTGGGGGTGAAACCTGCGGTGAAGGACTCGCTCAAAAAGGCGCCCGTAGATACGGTGAAGAAAATCACCGACCGCCTGCTCGAAACCAAGAAGGAAGGTGCGCAACTCACCGTTATCAGCCTGGCTACGGGCAAGCTGCGCACGTTTGAGGCTGTGACCGACTACCAGCTCAGCAAGCCCGGCAACAAGGTGGCGTTTGCCGTGGCGGCCCCCAAGGGCAGCAAGACTATCAAGTCGGGCTTATTCGTGTATGATTTGGCTAGCAATACCTTGCGCCAGCTGAGCGGCGGCAAGGGCGTGTACAAAAACCTGGCCTTTGACGACGCGGGTCAGCAGCTGGCCTTTACCGCCGAAAAGCACCCTGAAAAAGCGCTGGTCAAGCCGTTTAGCCTCTATTACAGCGATTTTAAAGCCGACAGCGCCCGGCTGGTGCTGGCACCGGGGGCTAGCCAGTTGAAAAAAGGCTGGTCGCCCAGCGGATTTGGCAAGGTCATGTTCAGCGAAAACGGCGAGAAGCTGTTTTTCGGCACTGCGCCCGACCCTATTCCGCAGGACACGACCCTAGTGGAGTTTGAGCACGCCAAGCTCGACATCTGGAATTACAAAGACGACTACCTGCAGCCGATGCAACTGAAAAACCTCAAAAAGGACTTGCAGCGCAATTACTTAGCGGTGGTGTATCCGCAGCAAAGCAATAAGTTTTTGCAGCTCGAAGATGAGTACTTGCGTGACTCGTACGTGGCCGAGCGCAACAATGCCGAGTACATTCTGGCCGTGACCGACACCGCCAAGCGCGTGGCCATGCAGTGGGAAGGCAGCACCCGCAAGCAGGCTTATTTGGTATCGACCCGCACCGGGGCCCGCGTGGCCATCAACCCGCAGGCGGCCAAAAGTCAGTTTCAGCTCTCGCCGCAGGGCAAGTTTGTGGTGTGGTATGACTATGCAACCAAGAACTGGTATTCGTTTTCGGTGGCTAGCCACCAAACGACTAACCTCACCGCCAAAACCGGCGTGGCGATGGCCGACGAAGAAAACGACTCGCCCGACGATGCCCAGCCCTACGGCGTGGCCGCCTGGACCAAAGACGACGAGGCTGTGCTGATTTTTGACCGCTACGACATCTGGAAAATCAACCCCCAGACCGGCGTAGCTACCAACTTCACGGGTGGCGTGGGCCGGGCCAACAAGCTGATAATGCGCTACCGACAGCCGGTGGAAAAGCAGAAATTTATCGAGCCCAAAACTGAGCTCTGGCTGCTGACCCAGAACGAAACCACCAAGCAGTGGGGCTACTACCACAAAAACCTGGCTAGCCCTAAGGCGCCGCAGCCGGCCGTGCTGGCACCCTTCGGCTACTCGCCGCTGCTGCAGGCCAAAAATGCGCCGGTGTTCGTCTACACCAAGTCCAACGTAACCCACCCGGCCGACCTCTACACCAGCCGCGACTTGGTGCACGAAACCCAACTCAGCAACATCAACCCGCAGCAGAAGGACTACAACTGGTTTACGGCCGAGCTCACGCACTGGACCACACCTAAGGGCTACCCGGCCACCGGCGTACTCTATAAGCCCGAGAATTTTGACCCTGCCAAGCAATATCCGATGGTGGTGTACTTCTACGAGAAGCTGTCGGAGGGCCTGTATAAGTACACGGCGCCCGCGCCCACACCCTCGCGGCTCGACATTGCCCTGTTTGCCAGCAACGGCTACCTGGTATTTACGCCCGACATCAGCTACACCATTGGCGAGCCGGGGCCGTCGGCGGTCGAGTTCATCAACTCGGGTGTGGAAGAATTGAAGAAAAACAGCTGGGTCGATGGCGCGCACATCGGTATTCAGGGTCAGAGTTGGGGTGGTTACCAGGTGGCTTACCTCATCACCCAGACTAATATGTATGCCGCAGCCTGGGCCGGTGCGCCGGTCGTGAACATGACCTCGGCCTACGGCGGCATCCGCTGGGAATCGGGCATGAGCCGGCAGTTTCAGTACGAGCGCACCCAAAGCCGCATTGGCGGCACGCTTTGGGAGAAGCCCGAGGTATACATCCGCAACTCACCCTTGTTCTCGCTGCCCAAGGTGCAAACGCCGGTCGTTATCATGTCCAACGACGCCGACGGCGCCGTGCCGTGGTACCAGGGCATCGAGATGTTTACCGACCTGCGCCGCCTCAACAAGCCCGTGTGGCTGCTCCAGTACAACGGCGAGGCGCACAACCTCGTGAAGCGCGAAAACCGCAAGGATATCTCGGTGCGTGAGCTGCAATTCTTCGACCACTACCTCAAGGGCGCCCCCGCCCCGGTGTGGCTCGACAAAGGCGTGCCCGCCGTCGAAAAAGGCCGTAACTGGGGCCTCGAAGTATCGAGCAAGTAGGAGCAGGGCTAACCGCGCGCGTTAACAAAATGGCGACTATCGGTCTTGGCCGGTAGTCGCCGTTTTGCTGAACTCACGAACTGATAATAAAAAAAGCCCTTCCTGCGTGCAGAAAGGGCTTTTTTGTAAACGATTGCGGTCTGGACGGGACTCGAACCCGCGACCTCCGCCGTGACAGGGCGGCATTCTAACCAACTGAACTACCAAACCGTTTACCGCTTCCGAAAAACGTCGCCGTTTTCCGTTTTGGTGCTGCAAAGGTAAGAAAATAAAATTGGCTTTCACAAGCCAAAATCTAAAAAAGAGCCGAAAAATCCTGTTCAGATGGAACCTACCGAGATTCGCGTGGCCCAGTCTGCCGACGCGCCCGCCATTGCCGCGCTAGCCAACCAGCACACTTACCAGTACTTAGCCGAGGCCGACCGGGCCGGCGGATTCCTCACAGGCTCGTTCAGCGCGCCGGCCCTAGCGGCGATGCTCAGCTCGGTGCCCGGGCAGGTGGCTTGGCACGAAGGCGAGTTGGCCGGGTTTATCGTGAACTCCCGGCTGCCGCCGGCACGCTATCCGCCCCTCGTGCAGGAAATTATTGCTCGGCTGCCAGCGCTTACCTACCGGCAGCGGGCGCTGGCTGAGTACCGCTGGTTTTTCTACGGCCCTGTGCTGGTGCAGCCGGCGCACCGGGGGCAGGGGCTGCTGCGGCGCCTGTTTGAGGCTAGCCAGCGGGCGCTGGCCGGCAAGTTCGAGCTAGGGATTGCCTTTATCGCCCGGGAGAACGCCGTTTCGCTAAAGCTGCACACGCAGGGGCTAGGCTTGGAGCGGGTGGGCGAGGCGCAGTTTCAGGGCGCGCTATACGACTTGCTCGTATTTCCAGTAGATGATTTATAGCTCCTAGCCTGCGAAGCTGGCAATGAAAAAGGCCCTTCCTGCGTACAGAAAGGGCCTTTTTGTAAACGATTGCGGTCTGGACGGGACTCGAACCCGCGACCTCCGCCGTGACAGGGCGGCATTCTAACCAACTGAACTACCAAACCGTTTACCGCATCCGAAAACGCTGCCGTTTTCCGTTTTGGTGCTGCAAAGGTAGAACCCGAAAAAGCCGCCCGACAAGCCCAGAGGCCAAAAAACCTGCTAAATGAAGGGCTGGTGCACGTTGTCGGTTGTTTCTCAGGCTGATTAATTTTTGAAAAGCTGACAGGCCCGGTTTGGTTTACCTTTGCCGTCCGGCTTTTGACCCGGCTAGGGCCCGGTGGTGCTGCACCGCCGGCTTTGCAGCGGCACCAGCCTATCTACTCTTAGCAAACGGGAATCCCTCCCCCTAATTTTATGCTGCTCGATTTTGAACAACCCATTGCGGCTCTCGAAGACAAGCTGCGCCAGATGCAACAGCTCGCGCAGGACAGCGATGTTGAAGTAACCGAGGCGGTGGCGGCGCTGGAAGCCAAAATCAACACCCTCAAAAAGGAGACTTACGCCAACCTTACGCGCTGGCAGCGGGTGCAGCTTTCGCGCCACCCCGAGCGGCCCTACACCCTGGATTACATCGAGGGCATGGCCGAGAAGTTTGTGGAGCTGCACGGCGACCGCACTGTGGGCGACGATAAGGCGATGGTGGGTGGCCTGGGCGAAATCGACGGCCAGCCGGTGCTCTTCATCGGCCAGCAGAAGGGGCGCAACACCAAGCAGCGGCAGTTCCGCAACTTCGGCATGCCCAATCCCGAGGGCTACCGCAAGGCCTTGCGCCTGATGAAGATGGCCGAAAAATTCAACGTGCCCGTGGTAGCGCTCATCGACACGCCCGGCGCGTTTCCGGGCCTAGAGGCCGAGGAGCGGGGCCAGGGTGAGGCCATTGCCCACAACCTCAAGGAGATGTTTATGCTGAAGGTGCCGGTGGTGTGCATCATCATTGGCGAGGGGGCTAGCGGCGGGGCCCTCGGCATTGCCATCGGCGACCGCGTGCTGATGCTCGAAAACACCTGGTACTCGGTAATTGCGCCCGAGTCGTGCAGCAGCATCTTGTGGCGCTCGTGGGACTACAAGGAGCAGGCCGCCGAGGCCCTCAAACTCACGGCTACCGATATGCAAAGCGCCGGCCTCATCGACGGTATTATTCAGGAGCCGCTAGGGGGTGCCCACACCAACGCGCCCCAAATGATTGCCACCCTGAAAGAAACCCTGCTTGCTACGCTGAAAGAGCTGGCGGCCCTCTCGCCCGAGGAGCGCATTACGCAGCGCATCGACAAGTTTTCGGCGATGGGCGTAGTGGTGGAGTAAAGAAGTATTGGTCAGACTGTCCGTCATGCTGAGCTTGCCGAAGCATCTCTACTGAGCGATACCCTAGCGGTGCGGTAAAGATGCTTCGGCAAGCTCGGCATGATGGACCAGCTGGCGGCGACTTTTTGAGCAGCTTTTCTTTAGTCAAAGAATGAAGATTCATCCGATTGATACCGGCTTATTTAAGCTCGACGGCGGCGCCATGTTTGGTGTGGTGCCCAAGAGCATGTGGCAAAAGCTAGTGCCGCCCGATGCCAACAATATGTGCACCTGGGCCATGCGCTGCCTGCTCATCGAGGACGGCGGCCGGCTGGTGCTCGTGGACAATGGCATTGGCGAGAAGCAAGACGAAAAGTTTCGGGGCCATTTCTACTTGCATGGCGACGATTCGCTCGAAAAATCCCTGCAAAAGCTAGGGTTCACGAGTGCCGACGTGACCGACGTTTTTCTTACGCACCTGCACTTCGACCACTGCGGCGGCTCGGTGGTGCGCCGGCCCGATGGCGCGCTCCAAACGGCCTTTGCCCACGCCACCTACTGGAGCAACGAAGCGCACTGGAACTGGGCCACCCAGCCCAACGCCCGCGAAAAAGCCAGCTTTCTGGCCGAGAACATCCGGCCCATCCAGGAAAGCGGTCAGCTCCGCTTTATCGACCCTAGCCAGGGCGTGCCCGCCGCGCTGCCGCAGTTCAGCGAGCTTATTTATGCCGACGGACACACCGAAAAAATGATAGTGCCGGTGTTGCAGTACAAAGGCCGCACGCTGGCCTACATGGCCGATTTGCTGCCTAGCACGGCCCACATTCCGCTGCCCTACGTGATGAGCTACGACGTGCGCCCGCTCATTACGCTCGGCGAAAAGGAAGCCGTGCTGCGCCGCGCTGCCGAGGAGAACTGGGTGCTGCTGCTTGAGCACGACGCCGCGCACGAAGCCTGCACTGTGCAGCTCACCGACAAGGGCGTGCGGCTAGCTGAAACGCTGCGCATCAGCGACTTGTAAAGGTAGTGCTAGCCCCCGCCCGGCGTTGTTATGCTTGAGCCGGGGGTGCGGGGCTAGCCACGAGGCGGCTATCTATTCATTTTTCTAATGCCGGGCGGGGGCTAGCCCCGTACCCAACATGGCTACTACTATTGCGCTGGCCCTGTCGGGCGGCGGGGCGCGGGGTATCGCGCACCTGGGCGTGCTGGCGGCGCTCGATGAGCTCGGGCTGCCGGTGGGGGCGCTGGCGGGGGCCAGCTCGGGGGCCATTGCCAGCACGTTTTACGCGGCGGGCTTTGCCCCGCGTGAGGTGCTGCGGCTGCTGCAAACCACCAGTATTCCGCGCCTCACGCGGCCCGTATTTGGCCGGCAGGGCTTGCTGGGGCTCGATGCGGTGGGGCAGCTGCTGGAGCGCCACTTGGGCGTGGGCCTGCGCTTCGAAGACCTGCGGCTGCCGCTGACCCTGGTGGCCACCGACCTGGAGGCGGCCGAATCGGTGTATTTCAGCCAGGGGCCGCTGCTGCTGCCGCTGCTGGGCTCGGCGGCGGTGCCTATCGTGTACCGGCCCATCGAGTACCAGGGGCGGCAGCTCGTGGATGGCGGCCTGCTCAACAACCTGCCCGTGGAGCCGCTGCTGCCGCTGGGGTTGCCCATCGTGGGCGTGCACTGCAATCCCATCAACCGCGAGGGCCGGCTGCCCAACCTGCGTCGGGTGGTCGAGCGTACCCTGCAAATCGCACTCAGTGCCAACGTGGCCACCCGCAAAACCCAGTGCGCCCTGCTGCTCGAGCCGCCCGCGCTGCGCCAGTACCGCCCGCTCGATTTCCGCAAGGCCGACGAGCTGTTTGAGGTGGGTTACCGCCACACGCTAGGCCAGGAAGCAGCCCTGCGAGCGCTGCTGGAAACGTAGCGCGGACTTTGTAGTCCGCGCGCGGCGGGGCCGCGCCGCGCGCAACCCGGCGCAACGACGCTGGCCCAAAACCTGCCGGGGCAGCGCTTCGGTTTACTCGCGTTACGCGCGGACTGAAAGTCCGCGCTACTGCCCGTTTTTGCCTAGCTTTGGGGTTCCAAAATCTGCTTTGCTTAAATGGCCCGCAAAACCTCTACGTTCTGGTATTACATCGCCAAGGCTATTTTCGGCGTGGCTGGCTGGAAACAAACCGGCCAGGTGCCGCCCAGCATCAAGAAGTGCATGATGATTGCGGCCCCGCACACTAGCAACTGGGACCTCATCATGGCCCGCGCCGCCTTCTACATCATGGACGTGGACGTGCGCTTCACCGTGAAAAGCGAGTGGACTGAAAACCCGCTGCTCGGCTGGCTCGTGAAGGCCATCGGTGCGCTGCCCGTCAACCGCAGCCGCAACAACAGCCTCGTCGATGGCATGGTGAAACTCTTCAAGCAGCACGAAGAACTGGTAATCCTTATCACGCCCGAGGGCACTCGGGCCTACCAGCCCAAGTGGCGCAAAGGCTTCTATTACGCCGCCCTCGAAGCCGGCGTGCCCATCCTGCTCGGCTTCCTCGACTACGAGAAGCGCGAGGCCGGCGTGGGCCCGGTCTTCTGGCCCACTGGCGACTACGAGAAGGATTTGGAGGAGATAAAGAGTTACTACCGCACCAAGAAGGGCCGTTTCCCGGCGCAGGGCGTGCGCTAGGGCTAGCCCATTACGCTCCCAAAAACGTCCGTCATGCTGAGCTTGCCGAAGCATCTCTACCGCGCCGTTGGATTAGTAACCTAACGATGCAGTAGAGATGCTCCGGCAAGCTCAGCATGACGGACGTTGTCTATTTTCTATTAATGGAATTAAGCGAAAAAATCAGTCCTGCGTGAGGGCGTAGGCCACCAGGTTGGCCCCCATGCGCAGGGCCGCGTCGTGCACGGCGGGCGTGTCTTCGGGGTAAGTGCCCACGTCTTCCCAGCCGTTGCCGAGGTCGCACTCGTAGGTGTAGAAGCACACCAGGCGGCCCTTGTAGACGAGGCCGAAGCCCTGGGGGCGCTTGCCGTCGTGCTCGTGCACCTTGGGCAGGCCCTTGGGGAACTGATACTTCTGGTGGTAGATGGGGTGGGAGAAGGGCAGCTCCACGAACTCCAGCTCGGGGAAGACCTTCTTCATCTCGGGGCGGATGAACTTGTCGAGGCCGTAGTTGTCGTCGATGTGCAGGAAGCCGCCCCCGATAAGGTACTTGCGCAGGTTCTGGGCCTCGGCCTGGGTGAAGCTCACGTTGCCGTGGCCCGTCATGTGCAGGAAGGGGTAGCTGGGCAGCTCGGGTGCGTCGAGCTCCACGGTGGCCTCGTCGGGGGCGATGTTGGTGTGTAGCGCCTGGTTGCAGAAGCCGATGAGGTTGGGCAGGCTCGTTTTGTTGGCGTACCAATCGCCCCCGCCGCCGTAGTGCAGCTTGGCAAGTTGGTAGCTGGGCGCAGCGGGCGGCGCGGCAGCCGTGGTAGTGAGCAGGAGGCTAGCGGCGAGGAGGAAGTTTTTCAGCATGGCGGGGCGCCGGGCTAGCCGGCCTACTCCACAAAGAAAGGGCTAGCGCAGAAAGTTCGGAGTAGCCCCAAGAGTATATTGCCCGTGAATAGCGGTACTCTGAAAATGACGGTGATACTAATTAATTTGTAAAGTATTGTCTTGCAAGTAAACGTAGCTAGCAAACCAAAATGAACAGTATGCGAAGACTTTACTTATTAATTTTTATTAGCTTACTTTCCTGTGAGCCGGATAAAGAAACCAAGCAGAAAAATCCTGAGATAATTAGGAAACCGATACATTCTCAGAATATTGACGGGGTTTACGAGTATGTCTATCCAGACAATACGGCTGACCTCGTAGAAAATCAATACATCGTTTTGAAGAACGGTATTGGTTTGTACTATGGCACTAGCGATGAATTTGATGAAGCGAGAATGGAATACCTTCCTGGGTTTTTTGTGGTACCAATGCAATATTTGAGCATTACTAGCGACAGCATTAGGTTTAAACTAGAGATTACTTCAGCAGACCTGTTTACAAAAGCGGTGTCTTTGAAGCATAAATCAAGCGTAGACGCAAAAAGCGCCGGGTATAAGCAGTGGGGAGTTGTTCCCCCGCATCAGATAAAGATGTATAAAGGGGCGGTCAGAGGGGATACGCTGTATTTCAAGGCGAGAATTCTGGACTTTGACAAGCGATTTATAAAAAGAAAATAGTTGCTGAGGACCAATAGGCAAAAGGTCATCTTGCTTTACTGAACTTCTGAATAATTTTTTAACCTATGACCACCGGTAAAGACCTCCTCGACCTCGGCTTCAAATCGGGCAAATGGTTTAAAGACGCCCTGGCGCACATCAACGCCCACGAACTGGAAGGCGCGGTCCGGCTAGCCTACCTCGACACCGTGAAGCCGCCGGCCGAGCTGCCGCTACGGCCCGCGCCGCTACCGTATTTCGAGAACATCCGGGCCGAAACGGCCGTGGAGCAGCAGAACATCGACGCCGTGCGGCTCTCGATGCAGCAGCTCATGCGCACGCCCACGGTGGTGACGGGCGCCATCATGCCCGATGCCTGCCCGGCCGGACCGGTGGGCACCATCCCGGTGGGCGGCGTGGTGGTGACGCGCCAGGCCATTCACCCCGGCATGCACTCGGCCGACATCTGCTGCTCGGTGATGCTGACCAACCTGGGCAAAATCGACCCCAAAACGGTGCTCGACGTGGCCCAGCAGGTGACGCACTTCGGGCCGGGCGGGCGGCCGGCCGAGCGGCAGTATCCGCTGCCCGCCGCGCTACGGGCCGAGTTTGCCGACAACCCGTTTCTGAATTCCGAGAAAACCCTAAGCCTGGCCCAGGAGCACCTGGGTACGCAGGGCGACGGCAACCACTTCCTGTACGTGGGCACCTCGGCCGCCACCGGCGACACGGTGCTCGTGACGCACCACGGCTCGCGGGGCGTGGGCGCGCGCCTCTACACGGCGGGCATGAAGGTGGCCGAGCGCTTCCGCCAGCAGCTTTCGCCCGCCACGGCCCCGGCCAATGCCTGGCTGCCCGCCGATTCACCCGAGGGCGAGGCCTACTGGGCGGCGCTGCAACTCGTGCGCCAGTGGACTAAGCTCAACCACCTCTGCCTGCACGACGACATTGCTCAGCGCCTGCAAGCGCCCGTGCAGCAGCGCTTCTGGAACGAGCACAACTTCGTGTTTCGGGCCGGCGACCTCTACTACCACGCCAAGGGTGCCACGCCGCTCGACCCGCAGTTTATGCCCGACATCACCGGCCCGCGCATCATCCCGCTCAACATGGCCGAGCCGATTCTCATTGTGGAAGGCGATACCACGGCCCACAACCTGGGCTTTGCCCCGCACGGCGCGGGCCGCAACCTCAGCCGCACCCGCCACAAGTACAGCAAGGCCGACAAAACCCAGCAGCAATGGTTTGACGAAGAAACGCAGGGCATCGACGCCCGCTTTTTTTTCAACGAAATCGACATTTCGGAGCTGCCCAGCGCCTACAAAAACGCCGCCGAGGTGCAGCGCCAGATTGCCGAGTTCAAGCTAGCCCGCACCGTGGACGAGATTCGACCCTACGGCTGCATCATGGCCGGCGACTGGGAGAAAAACGCCCCCTGGCGCGTGAAGAAGCAGGAGAAGAAGGCTTCTAACTGAGTGAGATATGGGATTCTGGAGCTTTCTCTTTGGTAAGTCGGTGAAAGGAAAACCGGCGGACGATTATTTTGAGTGCGAGCGTTATTTCAGCCCTAGCGGCGAGCAAATAGAGCTAAGCGTCACGGGCGAGCTTAGTGTTTTAACGCAGCGACAGGAGAATTTTATAGCACAAGTGGAAAAAGATTATTCGCTTATTATAGGAGCAGTAATTCCAGCTTTTGAAGATGAATTTCGAAATTGGAAACCTGCTTTTAAAATAGCTGATTTTAAACAAGAGTTTAAGCCAATTCATCTAAGTATTCCAACATGTGACCAACAAGCAGTAGAATGGGAGATGTCTTTTGAGACAATTCATGACCTAAACCACATTGTAGTAGTCTACATGCTCAACTTTCAGCTGCTGCATATCCATATCGACGGCTAAAGCTCCCGCACCACTTGCGCCGTGAACACGGCCGCCAGCGCCGCCGTTTCGGTGCGCAGGCGTGAACTGCCGAGCGTGACGGGCCGCACGCCCCGGCCCAGCGCCAGCGCGATTTCGCTAGGGGAGAAGTCGCCCTCGGGGCCGATGAGCACGCAGCAGCGCGGCGCGGTCCTGATAACCTGGGCCAGGGCCGTGCGCTCGCCGGCTTCGAGGTGGGCGATGAAGGTGGTGCTAGGGTCGATTTCGGTGATAAACTTGTCGAAGTCAGTCAGCTCATCGAGCTGCGGTAGATAAGCCTGGCCGCTCTGCTTGAGGGCGCTGACCGCTATTTTCTCCAGGCGCTCAAGCTTGAGGTCGCGGCGCTCGGAGCGGGCGCAGCGCAGGAAGCTGAGGCGCTCGACGCCCACTTCCACGGCCTTTTCGACGAGCCACTCCATGCGGTCGAGGTTTTTGGTGGGGGCCACGGCTACGTGGGTGTAAGTGGCACGGGGCGCTACTAATTCCTGGCTGGCTAGGGTGAGGGTGCAGCGCTTAGGGTTGGCGTCGGCGATGGTGGTGTGGGCCAGGGTGCCGCGGCCATCGACGAGCAGTACGGGGGCACCGGGGGCTAGCCGCAGCACCCGCACGGCGTGCTTGCTTTCGTCTTCGGAAAGCGTGTAGGTGGGCTGGTCGGGGCGCAGGTCGGGGGCAAAGCAGGTGAGCATGGCAGGGTAGAAGGGGGCGCGAAGGTAGGACGGGCACCCGTGGCCAGAAAAATAAGCTGCACCGGAACTATCGGTAGGTGCCCGGGGGTTTGGCCTGCAATCTGGTAGAATTCCAAGACCTGCCTGCACATTCTTTCTACACCTTCTATGACCGCAGCTTCTTTCCGTCTCCTACCGCTAGCCTTGCTGGGGCTAGCGGTAACGGCCCAGGCCCAAACTCCCGCGCCCCAATCACCTACCGAGCAAACCCGCGAAATGAGCACCCGCCTGCACCTCAACGAGGGACAGTTTGTGCGCTTGTTGACCCTGAACCGCACCCGCCAGACCCGCCAGCAGGAAATCGAAAAATCTACCAGCGACCTCTCGGCCCGCGGCAGCCAGCTCGCCGAGCTGCAGGCGCAGTACGAGCAGGAGTGTAGCCGTTTGCTGTCGCCCTCGCAGTTGAGCCAGTTGCAGCAGGATGAAAGCCAACGCACTACCTCGGGCGGCAACGGCTAGCCCACTACTCTGAAAACAAACGCGCAAAAAGCCCGGCCTACGCAAGCAGGCCGGGCTTTTTGCTGCGCTGCGGGGCTAGGGCAGCGGGTCGGCCTGCACCTCCGTCACGGTGCCCAGCGGGCCAAAGTGCAGGCTGAAGCGCGGCCCCGCACTGCGGGGGCGGCGGGGGCCGCACTGGGGGCCGGGCAGCAGGTAATAGTGGTAGGCTTTCTCGGTATTGGCCATGAGCTCTTCCTCGTCGGGGGGGCCTAGCAGGGCGGTTACGTCGTTGGCCCGCGCCTCGTAGAGGCGCGGGCGGGCAGCCAGCAGCGGCGGCAGCAGCGCGGCCCGGCGCCCGGCGCAGGCGTAGCGGTCGGCCCGCCAGGCGGGCGCCGCAAAGCCCGGAATGTCGGGCAAGGCGTGGCCGCAGCCAGCTAGCAGGAGCGGCGCGGCCAGCAACAGCCGGCCCGGCCTTCGAAAAAGCGAAGAAAAAAGCATAAGGAAAGTACCCGGCCCGGCAGCGCTAGGCCCGGCCGACGCGGCGAAGCTAGCGCCGGGCGCCGACTTGCCCCGGCCCCGGCCAGCGACCAAGGCCATAACCTAGCTTGGCCGGGGCCGTTACAAGCCCCGTTCGGGCGCTCCCCCAGGTGGGGCTAGCGGCTCGGCGCATGCTTCTTTCACTACCCTTTCTTTCACGATTATGCGCCTAAACTTCCGCGTTATCATCGGCCTCGTCATTGCAGCAGTTACGCTGATAGGCTACTTCTTCAACACCTCCAAAAACCCCGTTACCGGCGAAAACCAGCACGTAAACATGACGGCCAGCCAGGAAATAGCGCTGGGCGTGCAGGCCGCCCCCCAAATGGCGCAGCAGTACGGCGGCGCGAGCCGCGACGCCCGCGCCACGGCCGCCGTCGAGCAGGTGGGCCAGCGCATTGTGCAAGCCAACAGCTTGGCCCAGAAAACGCAGTACCAGTACCGCTTTCATTTGCTGGCTGACGACCAGACTATCAACGCCTTTGCCCTGCCCGGCGGGCAGATATTCATCACCCAGGGCCTGCTTAAGAACCTCACCAGCGAAGCCCAGCTAGCCGGCGTGCTGGCCCACGAAGTGGGCCACGTGGTGGGCCGGCACTCGGCTGAGCAGGTGGCCAAGAGCCAGCTTACCCAAGGCCTGACTGGGGCGGCCGCCATTGCCTCCTACGACCCCAACAGCCCTGGCAGCAGCGTGGCTAGGGCCGCCGCCGCCGCCATGATTGCCAAGCTCGTGAGCCTGCGCTTCAGCCGCAACGATGAGCTGGAGGCCGACAAGTTTGCCGTGAAGTTTACGCCCGAGGCCGGCTACGACCCCCGCGCCATGATAGGCGTGATGCAGATGCTCGACCAGAAGGGCGGTCGCAGCGGCCAGCCCGAATTTTTGCAGACCCACCCCAACCCCGGCAACCGCATTGGCGAGCTGCAAAAGGATATCCAGCAGCAGTTTCCGCAGGGGGTGCCCGGTGGCTTGCGCCCCTAGCCGCCCCGGCACCCGGAAGCTGGGCCGCCCCTGATATATTTGTGCGTATGCTTCCAGAAATTACCTCCCCCCGCACCTCCTGGTGGGCACAGCTGGCCCCGCGCTGGCAATTCTTACTTATTGCAGCCGGCCTTTACCTGGGCTGGCTGCTTTTGTATGAGGGGGTACTGGGCCCCGATGGCCGGCTCGATACCTGGCTCTCGGTCAATATCGCGGCTGCCAGCGCCGCGCTGCTGCGCGGCCTGGGCTTCGTGGCCTCGGCAAAGAGTGGTTCTACACTCTTGTTGGTGGATGGCCTGCCCGCCGTAATAGTGGGCGCGCCTTGCGATGGGCTGGTGCTTTACGCCTTGTTTGCCGGGTTCGTTATTGCTTTTCCGGCGCCGCTGCGGCCCAAGCTGTGGTTCATTCCGGTGGGAATATTTTTGCTGTATCTGCTTAATATCGTGCGGGTAGGTGCCCTGGCCTTAAACCATCACTACGCCCACCGGTCGGTCGATTTCAACCACCACTACACGTTTAGCTTTGTCGTGTACAGTTGCATCTGCCTGCTCTGGCTGTGGTGGGTGCGGCGCCACGGCCTGCCGGCCGACGCCGACGTATGAGCCCGGATTTAACTAGGTCCGGGCGCCCGCTCACGCCGGGTCGCTGGCTGCTGGCCGGGCTGCTGGCCGGTACTCTTTTCTGGGTGGGTATGGAATCAGAAACAGTTTTTGCAGTACTTACGCGGTTCTGGCAAGTGGTGTTTGGTTTGCTGGGGCAAGGCAACGCGCTGGCCCAGATGCAGCAAGGCACCAGCCACCTCGTTACCACGCGGAGCCTGCCAGCAATGGCTACCTACGGGCTGCTGTACGTGGCCACTTGCCTGCTGCTGCTGCACGTGCTGCTGCGCGCTGGCCGCCGCACGCGCTGGGCGGCGCAGATATACCTGGGGCTGCTGGGCCTGTGCGTGCTTCTGCTGGTAGTGGGCCGGCTGGGCGGCAACATTGCCTGGGCTTATAAATTGGGGCGCCGCATCATCGATTTCGTTATTTCGCCCCTGCCGGTAATGATTTTGCTGCCGTTGCTGTGGCCCGGCGCCTACCGCCGGCCCGGCCACAAGGCGGCCGCGTAGCGGCGCTGGCAGCGGCTAGCCTCGTTCTTTACGCCTGGGCTAGCCAACTCAGAGATACTACTGCTCAGGGCCGCTGCTGTCGCTGTCTTCGCCCTGAAATTACGCTAGGCGCTGAGGGTATTTAAAAAAGACTGCATAACTAACTGCGAGCGAAGTTGCTAAGAATCAGCGAGCCGGATAGAGGCAGCGTGCGCGCCAGGCTGCCGAACTGCTAGCAGAAAGCTTTGGTACCAGATGCCAGTGGGCTTTTGTGAGCTCAGGCCGGCGAATAGGAGATGAGTAATTAGCTGCTTTTCCTGAATAGCTAGCCCCGCTTCTCAAAAAATAAACACCAAAAAAACCCCGTCGAAACATCCGACGGGGTCTTTTTAGCGGAAGCTGAGAGCTGTCAATTGACTGATTGCTACTGCACTACCAGGCGCTTGGCTACCAAGCCAGCTTCGGTAGTAGCCCGCACCGTGTAGATGCCAGCCGCGATGCCCACTAGGGGCAACTCAATGGCAGTGCCGCTGCCAGCAGCAACGGTCTTGGTCAGCACTACCTGGCCCAACGAGTTGAGCAGCTGCACCGTGCTGGCACTGTTGCCACGTAGGGCCTGCGGCAGCACCAGCGTAGCCGTGCCGTGGGCGGGGCTAGGGTACACCGCCGCCAGGGCAGCCAGCGCGGCCGGGGCCGTGGCTAGCGGCGACGCCGACGTGAAGAGCAGCGCAAAGCGGCTGGTGGGCGCATCGCCGGGGGCGAGCGTCAGGCTCACGCTAGGGGTCGTAGTAAGGTCGGTGTAGGTGCCAGTGCTGGCATCGCGCAGGTAGGTGCGGTAGCCGGCGGGCAGGTTAGCAAGTTCATCTACGGCTAGGGTATAGGTGCCAGCAGTGGGGGCGTGCACGCGCAGCGGTACCGTGGTAGTAGTTTTCAACTCGGGCAAGGCATTGATAGCCAGCGCCTCGGTGCTGATATCGCTGGCTAGGTCGAGGCCGTGCGTAGCGGGCAGGTAGTGGGCGTCAAACTTCTCGTCGAAGGCTGCTGTAGCACCCTGCTCGAAGTATACCCGCGCCTGGTTGGCAATGTTGGCGTTGCGCAGTGTGAGGGCGAGCGTGGGGCGTGGGTCGGCGGCCGTGCGCTGGAAAGCCGCCGTTTCCGGCGCGTTGGTGCGGGCAGCGTTGGTGAAGTTGACGCTGCCGGTTTGCCCAACTGCCGTGCGTACGAAGAAGCCCTGCGCTACGGGAATATTATTGGTGCCGGTGTTGGTGGCGAAGCCGTTGACGTAGCTCGTGTAGCTGCCAGTGTACTGGCCGCTGCTCTTATACACGAACAGCGCGTTCTCAATGCCCGTCGAGTTGCTGAGTACCAAGTCGTAGTTGAGGGCGCTGGGGTAGGGGTTCCCCAAAAACTGCCAGCCCGCCGAACTCTGCGCACCCCGCGCCAGGTTGCTGCGGGTGTAGGGGCCATTGTTGAGCGTGCCTTGAAAATCAACCAGCACGTTGGCGTTGATATTCACCGCGTAGCCGGTAGCCGTGGCAATGGCGTCAGACGTGGCATTGGGCGACAAGAATCCTCTGTCAAACTCGGGCGACGAGTTGGCGAGGCTCAGGCGGGCCTGGTCGTAGGTATAGATGTTGGGGAACGGCGTGGTAGTGGGCGGCGTGGCGCTCGTGTTATAGGCCGGGTTAACAACCGGCGTGAAGCCTGCCGCCGCGAAATCGGCCACTGTGTTGCCGCTCACCGGCGAGCTGTAGTGGCGGTATCCGGGGCCATTGTTGGTGGGCGTGATGTAGCGCTGCACCGTGGCCGTGCCCGTTACCGCCCCGCCGCTGTTTACTACGAAAGCCGTGCCGCTGGCGCTGGATAGCAGCGTGAACAGCTGTCCTGCCCCAATGGCTAGGCTACCCTCGGCCGTAACCGAGCGCGTGATGGACACGCCGGCCGAAGTGGTAGCCTTGGTGCCGGCGGCTACGCTCAGATTTTGGAAGTTGCTGGCCGCGTTGCCGCCCACGTCCTGGGTAGTACCGCTCACTAGGGCCACGGTGCCGGTGCCGCTGCCCATCACCTGGCTGTCGTTGTTGACAAAGTCGCCGCTCACGTTCAGCGTGCCGCCGTTGGCCGTGGTCAGCACGGCCCCGTTAATCAGGTTTACCGAAGCCGCCTGCTGCGTGTCGCTCACGGTGGGCTGGTTGGCCACCGTCACGTTGGCTGCACTCAAGAAAGTGCCATTGCCAGGAATTACCACGTCCTCGGTGCTGGTCGGCACGCCCACCGGAAACCAGTTATTGGCATCGCCCCAAGCCGTGCTCACGGCGCCCGTCCAGGTTTTGGGAATAATGCCGAAGGCCGCGATGTTAGATAGAAAGAACGGCACACGCCCAAACACGTTGCGGCCGGTGGCCTGGCCGGTAGTCAGGTTGAGTGCCCAGAAGTTGGTGGCAAACTGGTTGCCTGCGGTCCCGTTGTTGATGTCCACGTTATTTACGTCCGAGTAGCGGGCCTCAATCAGATAACCCTGATTGGTGCGACTGCTGCGGTTGTAAAAAATGTCCAGGTCCAGGCCGACAGTGGGCGAGGCGAGCGGGTAAAAGGTAGGGTCGGTATTAGTTTGAAACGTAACCGGGTTGACCGGATTAAGCGTCCCCACATTCGGCGGGTCCTGGGTGGAAAGCAGCGCGTTGGTGTTGGTTACGTCGATGTCGTAGAGTGTCGTGCCCGACGCGCCCGGCGCCGAGTTGGTGTAAGCCCCCGTGCCGACATAGGGCGTGCGGCCCGCCCCCGTGCTGCCGCTGGCGTAGGTCAGCAGACCATCGGTAACAGCCAGCGTGCCGTTGTTGGGGTTTAGGCGGTAGTTGGCACGGTTGGGCGCCACCACCCGGATTCGGTCCACGCGCGGGTTGAAATCGAAGCCTATGTTGGGCACGATGCCGCGCGTGTTGGCGCGGTTCTCATCGCGCAGGTCAAGCGGAATATCCGCCGTGCCCACCGCCGTAGCTACCCCCGTAGTGGGGTCGAGCAGGTAGATGCGGGCAGTCTGGGCGGTGGTGTTATAGCCTAGCGCGTACAGCTGCCCGGTAGCGGGGCGCACGTCGAGGCCCACCAGTTGCTGGCCCGGGGCTACGCCCGTAACGTTGAGAATGGTACCGGTTAGGGCCTGCGTGGCCGGGTTAATCTGGGCCAGCACCTGCCCACCCGCCGCGATGGCCGGTCCAGCGGGAGAGCTCGGTACGGCATCCGTAGCCGTGCCCAGCGCATACACAACGGTAGGGGCCTGGGCCAGCACGCTAGTGGGGCCAGCCAGCAAGCCCAGGGCCAGCGCTAGCTGAGATAGCTGGCGGCGCCCCGGGGTAGCAGAGAAGAAGTTTAGCATATGCGGGTGGAGAATGAGGTGGATAAAACCAAGAAAATGAGTGACTGACAGCAACTACCGTTAGCCGCGCCAAACTTACGCATTTCTTTCTTGGGCGGATGATAAATGCTTGCTGATAGCGCAGCTATTTACCTGCGGCGTCTTAAAACTGCGGCGGCAGCAGGTTTTTGAAGTGCCCGTTCAGGCGCACGCGCTCCTTGAGGCGCTCGGCTTCGAGCACGGCGGGCAGCAGGCGCTCGAGGTGCTCGCGCACCATTTCCTGGCGCTCGACCTCGGCCGTGGTGCTTAGCAGTTGGTATTCCTGCTCGGTGCTGAGGCCGATGTGGTGGGCCACGTCGAAGATGCGAAAGGCGGGGTCGAGCTGCAGCAGCAGCTTGCGCAGCCCCAGCGCCTCGTAGAGCTGGCGCACCTGCCCGGCTATGGTCTGGCGCAGGTCCAGGTCGGCTTCCTCATCCTGCGCCACGTCTTCGACCTGGCCGGCGGCGTAGAGCTTGCCGGGCGCCTGGCGCATAAATTTTTCGACCCGAAAAATGCCAATGGCCTCGGTGCGAATATCCATCTCGCCGCCGGCGTGGGTCTTTTCCACGCTCAGCAGGCGCATTTCGGTGCCCAGCTCCTGCACGGCATTGTCGAGGTAGGGCGTGATGCCAAAGGTGAGGCCCTCGGTAAAGCAGTCGCGCACCAGCTCGCGGTAGCGCGGCTCGAAGATGTGCAGGTTGAGTTTTTCGCCCGGAAAGGCAACCAAGTTCAGCGGAAAAAGCGGAAGTAGACGCATAGTGAGCCAAGAATACCCTAGCCAGACAAATGTTTTGAAGTTCTGCCAGGATGCTTCTGTTTGGAATAGCGCTTAATTTTGCAAATCGGCGGCGGGCGGCAAACTTTCGGCTAGCCCGTGCGTTCTCGGGGCAGCGTATGCAAGCAGTGGTTTCCTTTTTTCTGGCCTGTCTCCTGCTGGTGGGCAGCTTCATTCCGCAGAACGACCTGTCGGAGCTGAGCAAGCTGCCCCAACTCGTGGAGCACTACCGCTTTCACCACTCGGTAGCGGGCGGTGGCTTGTCGGTGGGCCAGTTTCTGGCCGAGCATTACGGCTCGGGTACCAAGCAGCACTTCGGCTGCACGTTTTCGGCCCGGCACCAGCAAGACCACCAGGGGCTGCCCTTGCACGGCCAACACGAGTGCAGCAATCACATTGCGTTCTTTTTTCTGCCCGCCCTGACTGCGCTAGCCCCGGCTGGGCGCCCTGCGGCATGGCAGGGCCAGGCCTACCGGCCGGCCGCCCATGCCCGCCACCAAGACGGCGCCACAGCCGCCCTGCTGCAGCCGCCCCGAGCCTAGGCCGCCGCTGCCCCTGGGGGTAGTGTGCACATTCACAAGCTAGTAAGGGCAGTCAAGCGCCATTTAGCGTGCTTCGTGTGCCCCTTGCTGGCTAGGCTGCTGCGGGCAGCGCTGGGCTAGGGCTACCCGCGAGCGAGCGGGCTAGCCGGGCCGTTTTGGTAATTCTGGTTTTTGGTGGGTAATGCCGTTCCGGTGCGCCGCACTGTAGAACGGGCGTGGGGCTAGCCAGCCCGGCTGCCGCCAAGCACCGCATCCTTTTGCTTGCATGTTAGAAAAAATAATTGCGGCCAGTGTTCGCAACAAGCTGCTGGTGGCGTTGCTGCTGCTGGCGCTCATCGCCTGGGGCGGCTTTTCGGCGGCCAATCTGCCACTCGACGCCATTCCCGACGTCACCAACAACCAGGTGCAGGTTATCACCCAAAGCCCGGCCCTGGCCGCGCAGGAGGTCGAGCAGCTCATCACGGTGCCACTCGAGTTGCAACTGCGCACGGTGCCCGGCGTGACGGAAATTCGCTCCATCTCGCGCTTCGGGCTCTCGGTGATTACCGTCGTTTTTCCCGACGATGTGAGCACCTACCAGACCCGGCAGCTGGTGGCCGAAAAGCTCAAGAGCGCCGAGGCCGACCTGGGGGCCGGGGCGGGCGTGCCCACTATGGCGCCCATCACCACCGGCTTGGGCGAGATTTACCAGTACAGCCTGCGGGTGCTGCCTGGCTACGAGAAAAAGTTTTCGCTGGCCCACCTGCGCGATGTGCAGGACTGGCTCGTGAAACGCCAGCTGGCCGGCGTGCCCGGCGTGGTCGACGTGAGCAGCTTCGGCGGCTACCTGCGCGAGTATGAAGTAGCTGTAGACCCTAGCCGCCTGGCCTCCAACAACGTAACGATGGCCGAGCTCTACCAGGCCTTGCAGGACAACAACGCCAATACCGGCGGCGCCTACCTCGAGCGCGGGCCCAACGCCTACTTCATCCGGGGCGAGGGCCGGGCTAGCTCGCTGGCCGACCTCGGGGCTACGGCTATCAAGCAGGCTGCGCAGGGCGCGCCGCTGCTGGTGCGCGACGTGGCCACCGTGCGCATGGGCCACGCCGTGCGCTACGGCGCCATGACCCGCAATGGCCAGGGCGAAACCGTGGGCGGCATCGTGCTAATGCTGAAGGGGGCTAGCTCGGAGCAGACCATCAAAAACGTAAAAGCGCGGGTGGCCGAGCTGCAAAAAACGCTGCCCAAAGGCGTGGTCGTGACGCCCTTTCTGGACCGGACCAAGCTCATCGACAAGGCCATTGCCACCGTGGAGCACAACCTGGTGGAGGGCGGCGTGATTGTGCTGGCCGTGCTGCTGCTGCTGCTCGGCAACTGGCGCGCCGGCGTGGTGGTGGCCCTCATGATACCGCTGTGCATGCTCTTCGCGCTGGGCATGATGAGCTTGTTTGGCGTGTCGGCTAACCTCATGAGCCTCGGCGCGTTGGACTTCGGCCTCATCGTCGATGGCGCCGTTATTATCGTGGAGGCCGTCATTTTTCACCTCGTGCACCAGCGCCGGGCGGCGGCCCACGAAACGATGGACGACATCACCGAAAAATCGGCCACGCGCCTCATGTCGTCGGCCCTGTTCGGGCAGTTTATTATTCTCATCGTGTACCTGCCCATTTTGTCGCTCACCGGCATCGAGGGCAAGATGTTTCGGCCGATGGCCCTCACGGTGAGCTTCGCCATCATCGGGGCTATGCTGCTGTGCCTCACCTACGTGCCGGCCGCCACGGCCTGGGCGCTCAAAAAAGACATCAAGGAGGAAGGCACCCTGGCCGACCGCATTATGAAGTTTCTGCACCGTGGCTACGCCCCCATCATTCGGGCGGCGCTGGGCGCGCGCTGGCTGGTGGCGGGCGGCGCGGTGGCCTTGCTGGTGCTGGCGGGCGTTATTTTTTCGGGCATGGGCGGCGAGTTTATTCCGCAGCTCGACGAGGGCGACATTGCCCTGAACGTAACCCTAGCCCCCGGCTCGTCGCTGAGCCAGGCCGTGGCGACCAATACCAAGGTGCAGCAGATTCTGCTCAGCAAGTTTCCCGAAATTGAGCAGATTGTGGGCAAGAGCGGCACGTCCGAAATTCCCACCGACCCCATGTCGATGGAAGACAGCGACGAGATGATTATTCTCAAAGACCACAGCGAGTGGACCTCGGCCGACACCCGCGAGGAGCTGGCCAATAAGATGCAGGCCGCGCTGGCCGGCGTGCCGGGCGTGACGATGGAGTTTCAGCAGCCCATTCAGATGCGCTTTAATGAGCTGATTTCGGGTGTGAAATCGGACGTGAGCATCAAGATTTACGGCGATGACCTGGCCGTGCTTTATGAAAAGGCCAACCAGGCGGCCGACCTCATTCGGCCCCTGGCCGGGGTGGGCGACCTGAAAGTGGAGCAAATTGCGGCCCTGCCGCAAATGCGCGTGCGCTATGACCGCCAGAAGCTGGCGCAGTACGGCCTCAAGGTGAGCGACTTAAACACGCTGCTGCGCTCGTCGTTCGCCGGCGACGTGGCGGGGCAGGTGTACGAGGGTGAGCGCCGCTACGACTTGGTGGTGCGCCTCGATAGCACGCACCGGGCGGGGCTGGCCAACCTGCGCGACCTATACGTGGACGCGCCCGGCGGCCAGAAAATCCCGCTCGATGAGGTGGCCAGCGTGGCGTATCACAACGCGCCCATCCAGATTTCGCGCGACGATGCCCGCCGCCGCATCAACATCGGCATCAACGTGCGGGGCCGCGACGTGCAGAGCCTGGTGGAGGAGATTCAGGGCAAGCTAGCCACTGGCCTGAAGCTGCCCAGCGGCTATACCATGACCTACGGCGGCCAGTTCGAAAACCTGGTGCAGGCCAAAAAGCGCCTGGCCGTGGCCGTGCCGGTGTCGCTGCTGCTCATCTTTATGCTGCTCTACCTCTCGTTTCGGTCGGTGAAGCAGGCGCTGCTCATCTTCACGGGCGTGCCGCTGGCCACCATCGGCGGCATTTTGGCCCTGTGGCTGCGCGGAATGCCGTTCAGCATTTCGGCGGGCGTGGGGTTTATTGCCCTCTTCGGGGTGGCGGTGCTCAATGGCATCGTGCTGCTAGCCAGCCTCAATGAGCTGGCCGCCGAGGGCGTAGCCTCGGTGCGCGAGCGCGTGCTGCGCGCCACCGAGGAGCGCTTTCGGCCGGTTATTCTCACGGCCAGCGTGGCCTCGCTGGGCTTTTTGCCGATGGCCCTGAGCACCTCGGCCGGCGCGGAGGTGCAGAAGCCGCTGGCCACGGTGGTGATTGGCGGGCTGATTTCGGCCACGCTGCTCACGCTGGTGGTGCTGCCGGTGC
>Ga0308157_10003254_pt1 | contig 24119 bp, 25 predicted proteins | sample PhyBR1_FD_201035 | JGI IMG/M metagenome (GOLD analysis project Ga0308157, IMG submission 201035) | Phyllosphere microbial communities from UC Gill Tract Community Farm, Albany, California, United States - DLSLB.R1 | ecosystem: Host-associated > Plants > Phyllosphere > Unclassified | place: USA...
GCGTAAACACAAGTGGCTTCAGCGGTCTGACTTCGACAACTTCGTTGAGCTTGATTACGACAGCTATTGAAACCGTCGCTAAAGAGCGCTCGAGCCTGGGTGCTGTGCAAAACCGTCTGGAATACACATCGAACAACTTGGGAACGACTGTGGAAAACCTGACAGCAGCAGAATCGCGTATCCGCGATACCGACATGGCGAAGGAAATGGTCGCTCTGTCGAAAAACAACATCTTGCTGCAAGCGTCGCAATCGATGCTGTCGCAAGCGAACCAATCGCCGCAAGGCGTACTGTCCCTGCTTCGTTAATATCAAAAATCAGTTGATAAAAAACCTCGCACTGGCGGGGTTTTTTATTTTTTATATTCAGTTTTCATAAAGAATTCAGACCAAATTCCGATATATAAAGTAATGACAACTTAGTAGTGCGGCAAAGGTATACTTAATCAGAGCGGAGGTCCATTTATGAGTTCGAACATAGCAGGCGGTTTAGGAGGAGCTGTTCCTATGCCGCAACCGTCCTTTAACAAAAGGGAGTACACACCCAGCATTAGCGAAAGCCCTGAAAGTTCTGCCCAAGCCGCACCGATAACTACCATTCCTCAAATTCATCAAGATCAGGAAAAAACGATGCAGGACTTGAAGAAGGCAATCGATGCCATTCAAGGGCCGCAAAAATCGCTTGAAATCTCGGTCCATAAACAAACGAATGCGATTATGATCAAAGTCATGAACAAGGAAACGGGAGATACCATTCGGGAAATTCCTTCGGAAAAAATTTTGGATGTAGTAGCGAAAATGATGGAATTCACGGGAATACTGGTCGATAAGAAAATATAACGGGGAGGAATTTACGTGGTAACAAGAATCTCAGGCATGGCTTCGGGAATGGATATTGACTCCCTTGTAAAATCTTTGATGACGGCAAGGCAAGGTCCGCTGAACAAGCTGAATCAACAAAAGCAAACCCTGGAATGGCAGCGTGACGACTATCGTAAAATGAGTACTAAACTCGTTACATTTATGCAGGATAGCATAACTAAGCTTTCTCAGAGCAGTACAATCAATGCACAGAAAGCCAGCGTTACGGGAAATACAAATGCAGTGACAGCGACAGCTTCTTCTACGGCAAGCGGGACGATGACGATTGAAGTTAAGGAATTGGCAACTTCGGCTTCGGCTTTAACGGAAACGGGAAAGTGGGCAGCTGCGACAGCCGGAAAGTTGACGATGGGTGATTTGAAGGATGTAAGCACGCCGGGAAGCACGCCGCTTTTTACTGCAGATGGAAAAGCTACAGTAGGTAATGCTCAAATCGCGTTTAAAACGACAGATACGGTCGAGTCGTTTGTAGCGGCAATCAATGCTAATAAAGATGCTGGAGTAACGGCTGTTTATAGCCCTTCAAGCGGATTATCGTTTACTTCAAAGACTGTCGGTTCACAGAGCGTACTAACATCAGCCACTGCAGCGAAACAAGGAGTTACGTATGCACAAGATGCTGTAAAAAGCGCTCAAGAAGAAGTGGATGCAACTTCTGATCCTGCTGACAAGGCTGTTGCAGAAAAAAAATTAGCAAATGCGAAGATTGATCTTGAAACAGCTCAAAAAGTTACCGGTATCGATGAAAAACTTCAAAAAGCTTTTGGACTGAAAATAGATCCTGCCGGGAATAAAGGTACGGATTCGGAAGTTATCGTTAACGGCTTGTCTGTCACAAATTCTTCTAACACATTCGAAGTAAGCGGGGTTTCACTTACGTTGAATGCTAAAAGTGTCGGTAGTCCGACTACAGTTACAGTAGCCAAAGATACAGAAAAAGTGGTAAAAGCTGTTCAAGACTTCGTCAATGCTTATAATGACGTTCTCTCCTCCGTCAACAGTAAGATCGGTGAAGAGCGTTATAAGAAATATACCCCCCTTAGCAGCGATCAAAAGAAAGAAATGTCCGATGATGAAATCAAGCTTTGGGAAGATAAAGCAAAGAGCGGGATGCTGAAAAACGATCCGATCCTTCAACGAACCGTAAGTGATATGCGATCAGCTCTCATCCAGGGCGTAGATATCGGAAGAATAGTACAAGTAGATGGAGAACCTGTTAATAAGCCTCTCACCATGACTGAGTTAGGGATTACAACAGGCACTTACGACACAAAAGGTAAACTCGTGTTAGATGCAGATAAGTTGACTAAAGCTTTGAACGATAATCCGGATATTGTCAATCAGTTCTTCGGCCAGAATTATTCAAAAGCTACACTGAACAATAACTATGCGGCGGATGACGGGATCTTGGCGAAGATGAGAAAAATCTCGACAGCTTCTCTTGCAAGTCTGGCCGAAAAAGCAGGTACTTCCAAAGTCAGCAGCGATTTGACTTCGACCTTCTTGACCACAAGTTTGATGGGGCAGCGACTGACATCGATCGATCGTGAAATCACGAACTGGAACAGCCGTTTAACTCGAATCGAAACGAACTACTACAAGCAATTTACGGCCATGGAAACGGCCATGAACAAATACAACACGACAATGTCCAGTCTTTCAAGCATGTAATTACAGGGAGGCATAAATTTTGATTTACTCACCGCATCAGAAATACCAACAAGCACAAGCTCAGACCGCTTCCAAGCCAAAACTTTTGATTATGTTGTATGACGGGGCTATTCGTTTTGTTAAAGCAGGCATTGACGGTATTACGACAAAGAATGTGGAAATGGCCAATAACAATCTTTGCAAAGCCCAGGCCATTGTGCATGAACTTGTATCGTCGTTAAACTTCGATTATCCAATCTCTAACGAGCTTGTGCGAGTGTATGAATATATGCTGAATCGTTTGATTGAAGCTAATGTGAAAAAGTCGGTCGAACCTGCAGAAGAAGTACTGGAATATTTAAATGACCTGCGTGAAGCATGGCTTGAAGCAAGCAAATCATCCGGTATGGCAGGAAGCATGTAATGACAGCTATAGAAGTCGGAAAAATCCTTGATGACTTGCAGGCAATCACCGAGGAAGCTATTGCTCGGCTGAACGTTATGCATGAAGAAGAGCTTCTTCAGCTAGCGGATCGGCGCGAGGAACTCGTAAAAGCTTTGGAGCCGCACAGATCAGACATTACGCCTGAAAACCGTGCACAGATTACTCATATCCTAGGTTTTGATTCTCTGATTATCAGCAGAATGAACTTCCTGAAAAATGAGGCAGGCCAATGGATGCAGAAGCAAGGAGCAATTAAAAGTCAACAAAATGCTTATCATAATGCTTATGCAATGAACAGCGTATTTATTGATCATAAGAATTAAAAAAATCCTTCTTTGACCTAAAATAGGTCAAAGGGGGATTTTTTCGGCTTAATGTTCACTCAAACTTAAAAAAATCCGATATAGTAAATATAGAAATTAACACTTTCGGAATGGTGGTTATCGCGTGTCCTATTTTCAGACTAACCTTGCAGTGCTTCAAGAACGTTTTCCGAATACGGTAAATGTTCTGAAACAATTTGATCATACGGAATCAAATACGTCGGCATCGATCCTTGAATCGATTGAGAAGGACCAGGCTTGGTTGGAAGCCGTCAAAGGTTCTGTTGCAGATATGAAGGTTATTTTTGTATACGGATTTGGTAGAGGTATGGGCTTAGCTGATCTGATTGAAATGTACCCGGATCGGTTTTTTATAGTGTATGAACCAGACGCTGATTCTTTTCATACCGTCATGCAAGAATGTGAGCTTGATGAGTTATTGAAATGGCCTAAATTATTATGGTTATCAGTTGGAGATGCACAACTCAAAATTCTATTTAATCGTGTTTGTACGTATATGAATGAAGAATTGGCCTTTGTAGCCTTACGTCATTATTTAGAAAATAAGATGATAGAATTACAGAATTTAAAAGAAGAGTTTATTCGCTATCGAAATGTATTTGAATCCAATCGAAGTACAGAAAAATTGTTTCAGAAGACTTGGGTTGAGAATAGCGTTAATCAGTTAGCGAGTATGCTTAGTTCCCCTTCAATTTTTGAAATGGTTGGAGCTTTTAAGGGAAGCTCAGCTATTATTATTGCGTCGGGACCTTCGCTCGAACAAGATATCGAATGGGCACGCAAATTTGTTCCGCATGCGCTTATAATTTCTGCTGGTTCGAGTATTCAATTACTTGCTAAGGAGGGAATATACCCTCATATCGCAACTGTCATGGATGGAGGATCTGTAAATGAACAGATTTTCTCTGTACATGGTGCATTAGATGCTTCACTGTTTTATACTTCTTCCGCATACCACAAAATATCTCAAGTAAAGCAAGGAGACTCTTTCTATGCTGTAGTGCAAAATGATGTTATAAGTCGTTATTTGATGGGCCTGAGCGATACTGATCCTGTCATGTTGCCTACACCTACTGTTACAGGCACTGCTATTCAAGTCGCTGCTTGGTTGGGGGCCTCTCAAGTGATTTTTATGGGGCAAGATCTTTCTTTTCAAAAAGACAAATTCTATGCTTCAGGTGTTGATCATGCATATGCTCCGCATATTGAAGAGTTGGTTCAGCATTCAGAACATTATGTGAAGAACGTATATGGAGAATATAACCGCACAACTAACGCATTCCTAATGATGAAAGATGCCTTAGAGAGTCTGATTGCTAATTTACCAAATATTGAATTTATTAATGCAACACGAGGTGGTGCATTAATCGAAGGGGCAAAATGGAAGCCAGCCGAACTAGTTTATGAGCAACTTAGGGACAGACAGGTGAAGAGAGATTCGGTCCACCAGCTTTTGTTTGAGAGAAGGGAAGCTAGAATGTCAAGTGATTATTTTCAAAATTGTACATCTCATGTTCAAGAGCGGATAATCCATATTTTGAAGGATAGTCAATTAGTTTACGAAGAATTGTTTCAAGTTAAGCGTCAGTTGGACAAGCTTCCAGCTCTTAGCCGTGCAAAATCCGTTAAAGCTTGGAAATTACTTGAGGAAATTGAGAAAAATTGGACCAAAGTTATATTAAGAAATTGGTTTAATCCAGTATTTGAGACTATATTATCTGATCGTATAAATACTTTTGATCGTTTGCTTCCTCAGATTGCATTAGAGACTGAGATACGTAAAAAGTCTGATTTATTGTATGAGCATTTAGGAGGTCTAATTATTGCTATTCGTTTTGAAATTCCATGGATACAACACATTTTCCAAGAAGGTTTAATGAAGCTTGAAAGACTGAACGACAAAGGATGATATCTATGTATAAAGGAAAAAAAATACTTATTATCGGTGGTACAGGAACTATTGGTCGGCATCTGACTCGAAGCTTACTGGCTGAGGAGCCTAAAGTTGTCCGCATTTTTAGCAGGGATGAACATAAGCAGTACGAAATGGCCAACGAATTTAAAGATGATTTAAATTGTTTGCGTTTTTTGATTGGAGATATTAGAGACCGTCAGCGGCTTGAACGTGCAATGGAAGATGTAGACTATGTATTTCATTTGGCTGCAATGAAACATGTTCCATCTTGTGAATATAATCCTTTCGAAGCGGTTCAAACAAATGTTATAGGTACTCAAAATGTTATTCAAGCAGCCATATTCAATAATGTGGAAAAAGTTCTATTTACAAGTACGGATAAGTCGATTTCACCAGCAAATACTTATGGAGCAACGAAGTTGATGGCGGAACGTTTAATCTCAGTTGCAGAATACCAAAAAGGTTCAAAACATACAATATTTTCTTCTGTTCGTTTTGGAAATGTTATGGGATCAAGAGGTTCAGTTATTCCGTTATTTCAAAGTCAACTAAAGGATGGATTAGACTTAACAATTACTGATCCAGATATGTTGAGATATATGATGACACCTTCTCAAGCAATTAAACTGATTTTAGAAGCTAATACAACAGCTAAAGGTGGAGAGGTTTTTGTATTAAAAATGCCTGTTATTCGTATAGGAGATTTAGCAGATACAATTATTGAAATTTATAAACAGCAACTTCGAATTATCAAAGGTAGTTTTCCAAAAGTAAAAGTTATTGGACTACGTCCAGGGGAAAAGCGTTATGAAGAGTTGATGACTGTAGAAGAACAACTGATTGCTGAAGAAAGAGATACTATGTATGTAATTCCGTCAAGCCTTCGTTCTAAAAATGAAGAAGATAAAGTTAATGACTTCCAAATTGATATGAAGCCTATTGCGAGAGAAACGCTTAAATATTGGTTGATTGAGGAAAAACTAATCTGAATTTATTGGAGGGTTCTATGAACATTTTTGCTCATCGGGGAATTTGGAAAGAGAAGTATGAACAAAATAGTCTGAATTCTTTATTACAATGTGTAGAACAAGGCTATTCTATCGAAACAGATATTTGGAGAGTTGGAAACGAATTGATTATCTCTCACGATCCGCCGACAGAAAATAATAACTATTTTAGCGCGAATTATTTTATGGATAAAATTGAAAGGGAAAATCTTGGCAATCAGAATGTTACTATTGCTTGGAATGTTAAATCGGATGCTTGTGAGTCCTTGATTAGTGAATTACTTAGCCATTATGAGCATCTTTCCATTAACCATTTCTTTTTTGATATGAGCATCCCTGCTATGATAGCCCTATATAAATTAGATTCAACCATTCCTCTCTGCACAAGAGTAAGTGATGTAGAGTATGTTCCTGTTTTTCTGGATAAAGCTGCTTATATATGGTTAGATTCTTTTTTTGATGATCAATGGCTAACTACTGAAATACTACTTAAATACCACACTGAGCAAAAACACTTAGTTGTTGTATCTCCTGAATTGCATAAAAGGAAGCATCAACACATTTGGAATATTCTAAAAGAATACTTAAAACAAAACCCACATCATGAAAATAAAATTAGTATATGTACGGACTATCCGGAATTGGCTACTCATTTTTTTGGAGGGAAGCAAAATGATTAAAGCTATTTTGTTTGATATGGATGGTGTGTTGATCGATGCTAAAGACTGGCATTACGAAGCATTAAATCAATCTTTAGGTTTATTTGGTTTTAAAATCAGTCGATATGATCATTTGACGATTTTTGATGGTTTGCCAACCAAAGACAAATTGAAATTGTTATCTTTGCAAGAAGGACTGCCAAGTAAATTACATTCCTTTATCAACGAAATGAAGCAAATCTATACAATCGACCACATCCACGAAAAATGCAGACCGATTTTTCAACATCAATATGCTTTATCTAAATTAAATAAACAAGGTTATAAATTAGCAGTGTGTTCGAATTCTGTTCGGAAAACGATTGATTTAATGATGGGGAAAAGTGAATTGATACAGTATTTGGAATTTTTCCTTAGTAACGAGGATGTAAAAAAATCTAAGCCTGACCCGGAAATTTATATAAAAGCCATGGCAAGATTAGAGTTACAACCAGAAGAATGTTTGATTTTAGAAGATAACCAAAATGGAGTTAAAGCAGCTAAAGCTTCTGGGGCACATGTTTTAGTTATCAAAACAGTATTGGATGTTACTTACGAGAATATAATCGAAAAAATATCTCACATCGAAGGTGGACTCCATGATTAATATCATATTGCCAGTTGCTGGTGAAGGATCTAGTTTCAAGGATAATGGAGGGGTTTTTCCTAAAAATTTAACAGAAATAAATCGTAAACCGATGATTCAATGGGTTGTAGAAAGTCTCCGGATTTCTCAACCACATCGCTTTATTTTTGTGGTTAATAAACAAGATCATGAAGAATTCTCTATTTCATACACATTGAATCTTCTTGCAAACGGAGCCTCTATCGTAGTTACGAGTGGACAAACAGGTGGTTCTTTATGTAGTGCACTTATGGCAATTGATTTTATTAAGGATGAAGATCCTTGCGTTATTGTTAACGGAGATCAAGTTATTCGGAATCAACATTTTGATAAAGCGATTACTTATTTTCAGGCTCAACAAGCAGACGGTGGGATTATAACTTTTGATTCTGTGCATCCTAAGTGGTCTTACGTCAAATTAGATTCAGAAGAACAAGTTATTGAGGTTGCAGAGAAACGCCCAATAAGTAGAAATGCTACGGCCGGAGTATATTATTTTAAGAATGGCGAAATGTTTATTAATTCAGCATTTCAAATTATTCGTAAAGACGTTAAAACGCTAGACCAATTCTTTGTGTGTCCAGTTTATAATGAGTTAATTCTCGATAATAAAAAAGTGATTCATTATCCAATTAAGACAGAAGAAATGATTAGTTTAGGTACGCCGGAAGAAGTAGTTGAATTCACAAAAACACTTAGAGAGGAGTAATCAAATGTTGAATATTATAATTCCTATGGCAGGAGAAGGTTCCAGGTTTAAGGTAGCAGGCTATAAAGATCCTAAGCCGTTTATTGAGATCATGGGGAAACCTATGATTGAAAGGGTTTTAGAGAATTTAAATGTTAAAGATGCGCGATTCATCTTGATTGTTCGTAAAGAGCATATTGAATTTTATGGTGCTTTTCTAACTGAGCTTAAAGAAAAATATAACATTGTATACCGTTATGTTGAAAATCTTACAGAAGGGGCATGCTGCACCGTGTTAGAGGCAAGAGATATTATTGATACATCTGATTCATTGTTGATTGCTAACAGTGATCAGATTGTTGATATAGATTTTAATCTGTATATGAAGGACTGTTTTGATAGAGCATTACAAGGATCTATTTTAACATTTGAGGATAATCACCCTAAATGGAGCTATGCTGAATTAAACGCAAACGGAACTGTAAAAAGAGTAAAAGAAAAAGAAGTTATTTCAAGTCATGCAACAGTAGGTATTTATTTTTTTAAACAAGGACAAAATTTTGTGAAGTTAGCGCAGAAAATGATTGATCAAAATGATCGTGTAAATAATGAGTTTTATGTATGTCCAGTCTATAACTATGGGATCAAAGAAAAACAACAATTTGGAATCTATGAAATTCCCAAAGAAAAAATGCATGGTACCGGTACACCAGAGGATTTAGAGCTTTATCTTAAAAATTGGATGAGAGAGAGGTAACTCATGTATTGTGTAGTTCCGTTAGCCGGGCCTGATTTATATTCAGAAAAATTTCAAGTATTTAAACCAATGCTTCCTTACAATCAAGGCAGGTTGCTGAGTGAAATTTTGAAAAATAGATCATGGTATGTTGAAGTGGAAAAATTTATTTTTGTTTTGCTTGAACAACCAGGCATAAATGAACTTAAAAAATGGTTAGAACATGAATTTTCTAATTCTAGCATTCTTATGGTATCTTCGTTGACTCAAGGGGCATTATTATCTGCTTTAGCAGGCATAAGCTTGATAGAAAATTTCAATAATCCAATAATCTTTGATTTGGCAGACATCGATTTTCTTGGTGATATAGACCCAAGTTGGATTTTTGAGAATGAACAAGTTGGTGGAATAGTACCTTATTTTTGTAGCAATCTTTCTAAGTTCAGCTATTTGATTCAAGATCCCGTGAATAATAATATTATAGGTGCTGTGGAGAAACATGTAGCTTCTGAGATGGCTTCAGCAGGGGTATATATTTTTCGTGATACCCACGTTTTTCTTGAATCAGTAATTGATTCGATTAAGCATCGAAAAAGTTATCAGTACAACGGTATTCTCTACCTATGTCCATCAATGAATGGTGTTATTAAACTAGGGAAAGAAGTTGTAGGCCGAAAAGTTGAATCGGCTGTGTGGGATTTCAATTCATAAAAAAGGAGAAAAAAATGGATATTAAAGTTAAGGATTTTGAGATTTCCACTAAGAAGATAATTGGTTGGGGGACTGGAAAATGTTTTCAGGTTAATTTTGAAAAATATAATTTTGACTTTGCATATATTATTGATAGTAATGAATCTAGGCATGGAGAGTCAGTGTTAGGGTTCGATATCAAATCTCCAGCTATACTTAATGAAGAAAATCCAGAAGATGTGATCATCATTATCTACTCATCCTTCTTTGATGAAATTCAAAAGCAGATCGTCAAGCTTGGACCATTTATAACGATCAATATATATGATTTTATCGAAAGAGAAGTTTTCTCTTATTCAATGGAAGAACGTGAAGCAAAAGCAAAAGCATTTTGGGATGAAAAACGTACCTATAAAGGTGTAGATATGAACCATTGGGAATCTAATGATTGGATTAATCAAATCATTGCCGAACGAGCATATGGATCTAACCATGCAAATTGGATTGATTACATCTCTGATCTGTATTTACCGGGGAAAACGGGATTAAAGGTCTTGAGTCTAGGCTGTGGTACAGGTTTATTAGAACGAAAAATCGCAAGACAATTAGATTGTGAATTAATTAAAGCAGTTGACTTTTCAGAATTGTCAATTCAAGAAGCCAGGAATCTAGCTGAATTAGAAAATTTATCTTTTTTAATTGAATACGAGGTCGAAAATCTCAATACTATTATTTTACCTACTCAAGCCTATGATTTAATCGTAGCAGAAGAATCGATTCATCATGTAGAGAACTTAGAACATCTTTATACTCAAGTTCAAAAAGCATTGAAGCCTGATGGACTATTTATTCAAAATGAGTTTACGGGTCCTGACCGTTTTCAATGGACAGATGAGCAATTAGAGGAAATAAATAAAATACTCGATACATTAGCACCGCAATACAAAATAAAAGACAGTTACGAAAGACCTAGGTTAGTAGACATGTTAGCTAATGATCCTTCAGAAGCAGTTCGTTCATCTGAAATTATTCCGCTTACTTACAGCTACTTTGAAGTGATAGATAGAAGAGAAATGGGTGGTAACATAATGCACCTATTATACCAATGTTTAAATGTTGAGTATTTCAATGAAAATGCAGACAGATACTGTCGCTATCTCTTGAACTCTATTTTAGAATACGAGAAAAAAATCTTTCTTGAAGAAGGTAAGTCTGATACTGCATTTCTAGTAAGTAAACTGCATAAAGATTCTAATCATTAAGGTGATGAGAAATGGAATACTGGACGAAGTTAAACCGCGTTAGCCGGATGCTACAAGACAAAACTAGTAAAATTATCGGTTGGGGAACAAGCAGTTATTTTGAGTATTATATAGATAAAATAACGTTGAGGCTAGATTACTTGGTAGATAATGATTCTAGCAAATGGGGCACTTTTATTCATGGAATAGAAGTGCTACCTCCAGAATTTATTCAGAATGAAAATTTAAATCCTCTGATTGTTATTTTCTCTAGTTTTAGCAGTGAAATTATCGAACAGATAGAAAGAATGGGTGATTATGCAACTTGCACAGCTAGTCAGGTAAATGATTTTGAAATTACAGACAAAAAAGGTGAAAAAATTAATAGAATCACAAGTATTGCTCAATTCAAAAAAAAACCTCAAAGTAAGAATGCCATAATTATTCAAGGTCCTGTTATTCCTGAAATAACTAAACAAGTTACACAGTACTATGCGGCGCAATATCCTAATGATTGGATCATTTTAAGTACTTGGGAAGAAACCGACGAGGTTGAATTAGCTTTGATAAAACCATATGTGGATCAAATAGTACTTAATCAAATACCAGAAATTCGAGGTATTCAGAATCGGAATCTACAAATCCTCTCAACTTTAAATGGGATTAGAGCGGCTTATGAAAAAGGTATAAATTATATTCTCAAGACAAGAACGGATGCTATTGTGCTTACAACGAATATTTTTGAAAAATCAAAGCAAAAACTGGATCAATACGATAATACTGTAGCATCCAGTTATGGACTGAAACAACGCATTATCATAAGTCAAAGTTTCACTAGAAAGTATATTGCCTATCATCCGGCGGATATCGTCATGTTGGGGACCATTGATGATATGTTGCGATTTTGGAAAGTTGAGCATGATCTACGAGATTTTGATCCTAAAAAGATGTTGATATGGAATGGATGGACTCTTTACACTTTATCAAGTGAAATGTATCCGGCAGAATCTTACTTAGCAATTCAATTCGCTCAAGCTATTGGTTGGGAGCTAAAGTTCACATTGGAAGATAGTTGGGATTTTTATAAAAATATTTTTCTGGTTTTAAATAATGAATATTTAGAATTATTCTGGTATAAAAACCCTTCTTTACCTGATGAACATACTGAAGAGCAGCAGCGTCAACTTGTGGATCATGAGTTTTGGTCAAGATTGTACAATAATGACCAGATTCAACTTGATGAGTTATTGGATATTCGCACTACATTATGGATAAAGAAATAGCTTTGCAATATAAAGGGGGCCATTGATGATGAAAACGGTAATCATTGTTCAAGCTCGTATGGGTTCAACGCGGCTGCCTGAAAAAGTTCTCAAAATGTTATCGGATCGTACGGTAATTGGACATGTGCTAGAGCGTTGTAAGGCCATTTCAGCTGTGGACCAGATTATCGTTGCTACGACCTACTTGCAGGAAGATGAAGCTATTTGCTTGGAAGCGGAGCGAAACGGTGTCGTATTTCATCGTGGCAGTTCAGATGATGTATTGAGTCGTTACTATAGTGCGGCAGTGGCCGCGCAGGCAGATGTCGTGGTGCGCATTACTTCTGATTGCCCGCTGCTGGACCCGGAAGTGTCGAACGATGCGATACTGGATTTTTTGAATGGTGATTATGATTATTCGACCTCAACCGGATTTCCGCGCGGATTGGATACAGAGATTTTTACGTTTCAATCGTTGGAACAGGCTTTTCATGCAGCTAAGTTGGACTATGAGCATGAACACGTTACTCCGTATTTATATGGTCATCCGGAATTGTTCAAACTGCACAAGTACGCTAGTCCACGCGACCATTCGGAATATAGGCTGACATTGGATACGGAGGAAGACTGGATGCTGATCTCGAAAATTTATGAGCGTTTGTACAACGGGCAGATTTTCGGGCTTTCAGAAGTATTGGACCTACTCGAAAGAGAGCCGGATCTCGCAGAAATCAATCAACATATTAGGCAGAAGAAATTGGGGGAATAGCGTATGAAAGTAGCGATTCGCGCCGATGCTTCTACGCTGCTCGGATCAGGTCATATTATGCGCTGCCTTACATTGGCGAAGATGTTGAGCCAGTCCGGTGCCGAAGTCAGCTTCGTGTGTTTGGAACTGCCCGGATCAATGCTGAAATATATTCAAGCTGAAGGCTTCGATGTTTATAAGATTGAACCCAAACCAGAGATGAACGTCTCGACTCAAGTCGAACTGCTTGAAGTTTTGCGAGCGAATGAAGCTTACGATTTGTCGCATACTTTACGTGTACTTAACGGAAGATGCAAATGGAATTGGGTAATTGTAGATCATTATGCCCTAGGCGAGCATTGGGAACAAGGGATTCGTGAGGCAGTCTCTAACATCTTCGTTATTGATGATTTGGCGGACCGCAGGCATGAATGCGACATCCTGCTGGATCAGAATTTTCATTACGACATGGCAACCCGTTATATCGGCTTAGTTCCGTCAGGTTGCCGCTTGTTGCTCGGGCCGGAATGGTTGCTTCTGCGCGAGGAATTCCATCAGGTTGTTCCGAATTTAGAACGACGTGAAGGACGACTGTCTCGCCTGTTGCTCTTTTTCGGAGGAAGCGACTCGACGAATGAGACACGTAAGGCGTTGCACGCTATTCGCAAGCTTGCACATGAGGGGCTTCATACCGATGTCGTCGTCGGCGGCAGCAATCCTCATAAGGAAGAGATTCGTGCACTATGCCATGCAACTATAGGGGCAGTCTTTCATTGTCAGATCGATTATATGGCCAAGTTGATGAATGAAGCGGATTTGGCGATTGGTGCTGGAGGATCGACGACTTGGGAACGTTGTTACTTGGGCTTGCCTGCACTCATTGTTGTACTTGCGGAGAATCAGCGAGCCGCTATCGAGGAACTGGAACCGGCAGGTGCTTACGTCAATCTGGGAGATTACCAAGCCGTTGATGAAACAATGATTCATACATGGCTTGAACGCTTGTTGAACGAGCCGGAGCATTTGCGGAACATGAGCCGTAATGCTTCTGAGCTTGTGCCGTCCGTTAAGGTAGAGAAAGCTGATGCATGGTTAAAGTTGTTGAGAGAGGAGAAAAGCGAATGAATCTCGGTTCATACTCAATGCGGCCGATCCGCGAGGACGATCTGGAGGCGCTGTTGGAGTGGCGAAACGCCGAGCCGATTCGTGCCCGGATGATTACTGATCATGTGATCGCGCCCGAAGAACATCGCAATTGGTACGAGCGGATTCGCCAACATGATCAGCCGCTGCACTTCATTTTTGAACATGAAGGTCGGCCGGTCGGCTATATCGGGTATACGGATTACGATACGGTCAGCGGAACCTGTTCCTCCGGTTTGTACATCGGTACGCATGAAGGTTTGCCTCCGACATCCGGGTTCGCTATCGAATTTCTTATGCTGGACTATGCATTCCAACGTTTGAGCGTGCGCAAATTATGGGCAGGCATGTTCGCTTTTAACCGTAACGTTATTCGCATGCATGAACAGTTCGGCTTCCGACATGAAGGCGTACTGAAAGCCCATATTTTAAAGAACGAGAACTATGAAGATTTCGTGCTGATGGCCATATTTGCAGACGACTGGTCAGAACGGAGAAATCGCTTCTTGCGTTATTTTAGATAAAGAACGGGAAAAGGGGAGAATAAAAGATGGAAGAAAAGCTGAAGGTTATTTTTGCGGAGTCCTTGGAAATTCCACAGGAACGCGTTACGGACGATTTGGAATATAATACGCTGCCTGAATGGGATTCGATCTCGCATATGGCGTTAATTGCAGCGATCGAAGATCATTTTGATATCATGTTGGACACCGAAGACGTGATCGATATGAGCAGCTTCGGCAAAGCTAAAGAAATCGTCGCTAAATACGGAGTCTGAGCCATGCTGCTTAACGAACGAGTCGTATGGGTGACCGGCGCTTCCAGCGGAATCGGGCGTAGCACGGCAATCCGTCTGGCAGGCGAAGGCGCAACGCTTATTCTGGCAGGCCGTAGTCAAGAGCGTTTGGACGAGGTGGCCCAAAAGATTCGATCGCTGAATGCGCCCGAGTGCTTAACCTTGGCTTATGATGTAGCGGATGCGGATGCGGTCAAGCAGGCGTTTAAGATAGTTTCGGCTCAATATGGGCGACTAGACGGTTTGGTTAACAATGCAGGCATTTTGGAAGAGTCTCTGCTGTCGATGATTACGCCCGCACATATCGAACGTACTTTTTCGATCAATGTATTCGGCGTCCTGTATCATATGCAGTTGGCCTCGCGCTTGATGATGCGTAAAAAGCGGGGGAGCATCGTGAACATTTCTTCAATCATGGGGAATCGGGGAAAAGAAGGATTGAGCGTCTACGGAGCAAGTAAAGCAGCCGTCGTCGGCGCAACTGTTTCGGCATCCAAAGAGCTAGCTCAGTTCCAGATTCGGGTAAATGCGATCGCTCCCGGTTTCATTGCCACGGAGATGACAGAACGGCTTAACGAAGACATGTACCAGAAGCGGCTTGGCGGGGTCAAAATGAAGCGGGCGGGACAGCCGGAAGAAGTAGCGGATACTGTACTGTATCTGTTATCCGATCTGTCAAACTATGTGACGGGACAGACGATTGGCGTAGATGGAGGAATGATCGAATGAAGTCGTTTTGGGAATCTGGCTATGCAGAAGATCGACTTGCCTTAATCGAGGGAGAACGAACATACACCTATGCCGAGCTAAATGAAGACGTTAAAGAGTGGTCAGACAAGCTGTATTCGGAGACGAAAGGGCTTGTCTTTCTGCTGTGCACAAATACATATTCGACGGTGTGTTTGTACTTGGCTTCCTTACGTAGCGAACAAGTTGTATGTATGCTGCCTGCCGGCCTGGACACGGAATTGTTGCATGGCCTGATCGATCGGTACGAACCCGAATGGCTGGCTTTTCCCGATTATTCAGAAGACGATATATACTCCGGATACGAGAAGGAGCACCTCTGTGGCACGCATACGTTGCTACGACGCCAAAAGGTGATGACCTCGTCTCCAATCTTCGATGACCTCGCCCTGCTATTATCGACTTCAGGAACGACAGGGAGTCCCAAAATGGTACGTCTCTCTTACGGCAATCTGCAGGCGAATGCGACATCGATCTCGGAGTACCTCAATTTGGATGAGCATAGCCGACCGATCACTACGCTCCCATTATCGTATTCGTACGGATTGTCCGTTTTGAACAGCCATCTATTAAAAGGAGCTTGCATCATTCTTACCGATGAGCCGATCATCTCGCGAACATTCTGGAATCTGTTCGAATCCACTGAAGCGACTTCAATCGCAGGTGTGCCCTATACGTATCAGATGCTTCATCGGCTTAAATTTAGCGAGATGGAGTTGCCTTCGCTGCGTCAAATGACTCAAGCTGGCGGTCGTTTGCCTGCCAACCTACAGCAATACTTCGGTGAGGCTTGCATGAAGAAATCGCTTGAATTCTATGTGATGTACGGCCAGACGGAAGCAACAGCCAGAATGAGCTATCTGCCGCCAGCCAATATGCTGACGAAGTCCGGATCGATCGGAATTGCGATCCCGGGCGGAGAGCTGAGTCTGGGTGAGGGCGACGAACTGATTTATACCGGCCCTAATGTCATGCTTGGTTATGCCGAATCCAGAGCGGAGCTGGAGCGAGGTGACGAACTGCACGGACGCTTGCATACGGGCGATCTGGCCGAATGCGACGCTGACGGGTATTATTTTATCAAAGGAAGGCTTAAACGCTTCGTCAAACCATTTGGTTTGCGCATTAATCTGGACGATATTGAACGTCATCTGGAGACTAAATTTGCTAAACGTTTCTTTTGCGTTGGCAATGATGCGAAGATCGCGATCCTGGGTGAGTCCGTTGAAAACCTGGAAGGTGCAAAGCAGGAAGTCCTCCGTGCTTACGGGTTGCATACATCGGTCGTGAAGGCCGTAGAAATTGAAGCTGTTCCGGTGCTTAATTCCGGCAAGACGGATTACACCACTTTGCAGGCAAAGGCGGGGATTGAATGAATGTGCAGGACTTATTTGAAATAGGGCCTTATTCGCTTGATCAAGAACGTAAACGCAGCGTATTGGAATTGGAACTGCATCGACTCACCGTGCATCATCGCCAGTCTTGCGAAGCGTATGCCAATATTTTGAATGCCATCGGCGATGAAAATTCGTTGAGCGAACAAACAAGTTTGGATCGCGAGCCCTTTTTACCGGTACGCTTGTTCAAAATGTTGGAATTGAAAAGCATCGAACCAAACGAGGTCGTAAAGGTACTAACATCTAGCGGAACAACTTCCCAGACCGTATCTCGCATTTTTTTGGATAAAAAGACCGCCGGTTTGCAGACCAAAGCCTTGGTGCATATCGTCAAGTCGTTTCTCGGTCCCAAAAGACTGCCGATGATTATCGTGGATACGCCGAACGTTATCAAAGATCGTAAGTCCTACAGCGCAAGAGGGGCCGGGATCATAGGCATGATTAACTTTGGACGTGATCATTTCTACCTCTTAAACGACGATATGCAGGCCGATTGGGATAGACTAGATCGTTTTCTTCAGGCTCATGCCGGCGAAAAGGTTCTGCTGTTCGGATTTACGTTTATGATCTGGAAATATTTCGCGCAGGCTGCCAAACAGGAAGGAAAGAAGCTTGACCTTGGGGACAGCATCTTGATTCATAGCGGCGGCTGGAAAAAGCTTGAAGACGAAGCGGTCGACAATGCAACATTCAAAGCCCAGCTGCAAGAACGCTTGGGCATTCGTCAAGTTCATAACTTTTATGGCATGGTGGAACAGGTAGGGTCGATTTTCATGGAATGTGAGCACGGGCACCTGCATGTCCCTACCTTTGCCGATGTTCGGGTTAGGGACGCGGAGTCGCTTGAGCTTCTTCCATCAGGACAAGCGGGATTGTTGCAGGTATTGAGCGTACTGCCAGAAAGCTATCCCGGTCATAGTTTGTTGACGGAAGATCTCGGCGTGGTTCATGGAGAAGACGACTGTCCATGCGGACGTCTGGGCGTTCATTTTTCCGTGCACGGACGTTTGCCCAAAGCGGAAATTAGGGGCTGTAGCGATACGCATACACCCGCTTGAGGAGGATTTGCATGCAGGTATTGTTTCCTACAAATTTGAATCAGAGCTGGCAGGAGCGACTTGGTGAACTGAAACGGCATGCTCCCCTACGTACGTTTGAACCGCTCGCTGTCGAATTTATTCATCGCTTGTCCAAACGGATTTTGCTGGATCGGCGTTTTCGTGCATACGCGGAAATTATGGCTATGGCTCATTGGATGAGAAAAGCGAATATTGAGCAGTTGGAGCGTAACTACCATGCTCGAAGAAAGGAGCGTATTTGGCAGCCGAGAGGGATTATTCTTCACTTTGCTCCTTCGAACGTCGATACTATCTTTATATATTCTTGGTTTCTGTCTTTACTTGTCGGCAATAAAAATGTCATCCGTATGTCGCAACGTCGGGATGAACAGATCGGCATGCTGGTTGACCTGATTACGGAATTGACGGCGGAACCGGAATTCACTTCGATTGCCGAGCGAACGCTAATCGTAAGCTATGAACACGATGCCGCACTCACTAGCGAATTGTCCGGTTATTGCGATGTCCGTGTGATTTGGGGCGGGGACGACACGGTTCGCCGTATTCGCCAATCTGCGCTTCCGCCGCGTGCGACAGAGCTGGTGTTTGCAGATCGCTTTTCTTTTTCGGCGATTCGGCTTTCGGGTTTGGCGCAATTGGAAGAGGCGGAATGGGATAAGCTGGCGTTGAACTTTTATAACGATGCGTATTGGTTTAATCAGATGGCTTGTTCATCGCCCCGGCTATTGGTGTGGGTAGGCGAGAGTGAAGAGGCTAAGAAACTGAAGCAGAAATTCTGGCTCAAGCTGGATGAGGTCGTTCGGTACAAAGGGATTCATTGGGAGTCGGCCGTCGGTATTAATCGCTTGGTTGAAGGTTATGCTTATGCGGCGAAAGGAATCGTCGATCAGCTATCTACCCGGTACACGCAGCAGCCGTATCGTGCGAACGTGAGTCGCTACGACGACGAGATTCGATCAGTGAACTGCGGAGGCGGATTTTTCTTTGAGCTTTCAATTGATGAATCTGAACGTATCGTAGAGCTGGCGAGCAATCGGGATCAGACGCTGACCGTATTTGGCTTCGAGAGGGAAGAACTTCAGGAATTGGCATGGAAACTGACCGATAAAGGCATTGATCGAATCGTACCGATCGGCGAGGCATTGAATTTCTCAGAGGTTTGGGACGGGTATGATTTTTTCGTCTATTTCACTCGGGAGATTTCGGTTCGCTTCTAAATTTAAGTGGATGAACAGGGGGAAGCATATTGGAATTTCAGATCGGAGAACGTTGGGTCGGCCGTAATCATAAACCGTTCATTATCGCGGAGATGTCCGGCAATCACAATCAATCCTTGGAACGGGCTTTGCAAATCGTAGATGCGGCGGCGGCAGCCGGTGCCGATGCGATCAAATTGCAAACCTATACCGCCGATACGATGACACTGGATATTCACGAAGGTGACTTTTTCATCGAGGACCCGAATAGCTTATGGAAAGGAAATTCGCTGTACAACTTGTACTTGGAGGCTTATACGCCTTGGGAATGGCATAAGCCGATTTTCGATCGGGCAGCCGAATTAGGCATTCTGGCATTTAGCACGCCTTTTGACGAGACGGCTGTCGATTTTCTGGAGAGTTTGAACGTTCCGGCTTACAAGATCGCCTCCTTCGAAAATACCGATATTCAGTTGATTCGAAAAGTAGCCGCAACCGGCAAGCCGATCATTATATCGACAGGAATGGCTTCGATTGCGGAATTGGACGAATCGGTCCGAGCGGCGCGCGCAGCGGGCTGCAATAATCTTGTCTTGCTCAAATGCACCAGCACCTATCCGGCGACGCCGGAGAATACGAATATTTTGACGGTGCCTCATATGGAGGAGCTATTCGGTTGCACGGTCGGAATGTCCGATCATACGATGGGCGTAGGCGTATCCGTCGCGGCCGTCGCGTTAGGTGCGGCAGTGGTCGAAAAGCATTTTACGTTAAGTCGAGCTGACGGAGGCGTCGATTCTGCCTTTTCGCTTGAACCTGGCGAGTTGGCTTCGCTTGTTATTGAGACAGAACGGGCCTGGCAGTCATTAGGACACGTGACTTACGGAGCAACGGAACGCGAACAGGCATCGCTTAAGCATCGGCGCTCACTCTATATTTCGCAGGATTTGAAGCAAGGAGATACGTTGACCCGCGACAATATCAAAGCCATTCGCCCGGGTTTGGGTCTGCCTACGAAATATCTGGATGAACTGCTCGGACGAACGGTAACTTGCGATGTTGCCAAAGGTACGCCGTTAACCTGGGAGGTTGTCTAATTCATGAGTAAAAATGTGTTACTGACCGGCGGAGCGGGATTCATCGGACGCTGGGTAGCGAAGAAATTGCTTGATGAAGGCCATAATGTCTGGATTTTAGACGATCTCTCCAATGGTCGAGAAACCAATTTGGCAGAGTTTCTAGATCATACGGGATTGAAAGTTTTTGTGCGAGGCACAATTTTGGATGAGAAACTGCTGGCTGAATTGTTCGCCGAGCACCGTTTCGATATCTGCTACCATCTGGGTGCTTCGATCAATGTACAGGATTCGATCGACGATCCGCGCACGACTTTCAATAACGATACAATCGGCACGTTTTATATCCTTGAGCAATGCAAGCAATACCAGACGAAAGTCGTATTCATGAGCACCTGCATGGTGTATGACCGCTGCACAGATGCATTGGGTATTGATGAAGCGCATCCGACCAAGCCGGCTTCTCCATACGCGGGAGCCAAAATCGGTGCGGAGAATATGGTGCTTTCGTATTATCATGCTTATGGATTGCCGACTGTCGTTATTCGACCGTTCAATACGTACGGACCTTTCCAAAAGACCGGCGGAGAAGGCGGCGTAGTCGCGATTTTCCTGAAAAATGAGCTTGAAGGAAAAACGTTGAACATTTATGGGGAAGGTACGCAAACGCGAGACTTGTTGTACGTAGAAGATTGCGCACGTTTTGTCGTGCAAGCAGGCTTCAGCGATGCGGTAAACGGAGAGATCGTCAATGCCGGACTTGGTCGCGATATCGCAATCAATGATCTCGCACTGCTGATTGCAGGCGATTCTTCGAAAATCAAACATGTCGATCATATTCATCCGCAGAGCGAAATTCAAAAGCTGCTTTGCAATTCTTCAAAAGCCAAGCAACTGCTGAACTGGGAACCGAATGTCTCATTGGAAGAAGGAATCTCGCGAACGAAAGCATGGATTGCGGAGGGAGGGTTGGCTTAAGCCGACCTTTTTCCGAATAAGGAGGGCATGAATTGAGCGAGAATATAAAAAGGGACACACTGCTGCCTTATGGAAAACAGTGGCTGGATGAAGCCGATATCGAGGCGGTCTTGCAAGTTCTGAAAAGCGATTTTATTACGCAAGGTCCTGCTATTGAGGCATTTGAGCGCAAAGTGGCCGATTATGCGGGTGCTCGTTACGGAGTCGCTTTTTCAAACGGTACGGCAGCGCTGCACGGAGCTTGCTTTGCGGCTGGTATTGCAGCCGGAGATGAGGTCATTACAACTCCGCTGACTTTTCTCGCGAGCAGCAACTGTGTCCTGTATCAGGGAGGAACTCCGGTCTTCGCCGATATCGATCCGATCACGTACAATATTGATCCCGAGCAGATCGAGCAGAAGTTGACACCCAGAACGAAAGCGATCATCCCGGTCGATTTTAGCGGGCAACCGGCAGAGATGGATCGGATTCAGGAGATAGCTCGTCAACATAAGCTGATTGTGATCGAAGATGCAGCGCATTCGCTCGGAGCTGAGTATCAAGGGCGCAAAGTGGGCACATGGGCGGATATGACCATGTTCAGCTTTCATCCGGTCAAGCATATCACGACAGGCGAAGGCGGAATGATTGTCACGGATAACGAGGACTTCTATCGCAAATTGCTGCGGTTCCGCAGTCACGGCATGACACGCGATTCAAAAGATCTGACGCGAAATGAAGGGCCCTGGTATTACGAAATGCAGGAACTGGGCTATAACTATCGCATGACGGACATTCAGGCAGCACTTGGCATTTCGCAAATGGATAAATTAGATGGATTTGTTGCTCGGCGCCGTGAACTGGTAGACATCTATAATAGGGAATTAGCGGACATGCCGGGGTTGGTTCTGCCTGAGCAGCATGCCGAGGCGAATTCAAGCTGGCATCTGTATGTCGTACGCTTTTTGCCGGAGCACTTCCAAAGCTCACGAAAGGTTATTTTCGAGCAATTGAGAGGTTGGAATATCGGAGTTAATGTACATTATATTCCGGTGTACTTGCAGCCTTATTATGAGGGTTTAGGCTACAAAAAAGGTATGTGCCCGCATGCGGAAAACTATTATGCATCGTGCATCACGCTTCCTCTATTCCCTGAGATGAAAGATGAAGATGTCTTGTATGTTGTTCGTGCAATCAAAGAATTAACTTAGCTATTATAAATTACTTGAAAGTGTTGGAAGGGAGTCACGCTCGGTTATAAAATTGCTGGCGTCTACTCGCAACGGGATAGGAGAATAACCAATGGCAGAAAATCATACGTTTAATGTACTTGCTCACCCAAATATTTATACGGGAAATACAGGAAGAGAACTACGGATCGAATTTTCTGTCCCATCGGCCGGTGTTCAAGCCGATACTGGATTCATCATTTTGGTTCCCGGCTTTGGAGCTACGATCGATTCGAATGTTTATCAGAAAATGAGGGAACAATTTGCGGATTTGTATAACGCAGTTACGATTCAATGCGAGTATTTCGGAAGTGCTCATATGCAGTCCGCAGATAAAATAAGCATAACGAATGAACAGACACTTCGTTCGATCTTAAGTGAAGCGGAATGGCATCATATCCAACAAAATCCCGGGGCATTTACTCAGTTGATTTCCTCTAAGGAAGTTACGTTCCCTGTAAAAGCAGACTTGAGCGAAACCGTCGAAGACTTTAATGATATGGGCTACATGCAAGCGATCGATATTATTACTGCATTCGAAACCGTTAAGTTGCTCTTGGACGATAACAAACTGGAATATGATATTAATCGGGTCATTGGCTACGGGCATTCTCATGGTTCATACTTATTGCATTTATGCAACGTAATATCACCTTGGACCTTTTCGTTTATTGTAGATAATTCGGCTTGGCTTGAACCACTTTACATAAATCATTACAGAGTGCTTTATAAGGGATTGGGCAAATGTACATTAGCAATCCATTTCGATTATCTTGCAAAGCAGGTACTTGAAAATAAGTCCTTATTGAACCTGTTCGGTTTGTATCAAACATTTCAAAATCAAGCCAAGATCATTTCTTTTATGGGTATTGATGATAATCTGGTTAAGGCCCAGGAGAAAGAACGGTTTATTGCCAATATTCCGAATGCCGATTTCATTCTGGTAACGAAAGACGATGTCGATCAGGTAAAATACAAATCAACTTCCCATGGTTTGGATGCAGATTTCCTTGAGCTTTTTGCTTACGCGTTGCAGTTTGAGAGTGATGAAAAGCAAAATCAGACAATGGAGCTTCAATATGAAATCCACTATGAAACTTTAAAAGTTCAAGCTGATTTTACTCAAGGATTGCCTATATTCAAATTCGATTTTGAAGCCTAAACGCAAACTTTGATTTAACACCGAAATAAATGTTTCAACTTATCGGATAATTGTTTATATAGAACTCAAGTCTATTATCCCGGATTTTCAGCTGCAATATTCTTTTAATCTTTTATTGGAATATAATTGAATGTAATCATTTTATATTCCAATTGACATTGAAGAAAAACGGCGGTATATTCGAGTAGTGGACCACACATTTTTATCTGATAACGAAGGGAATGTTCGTGCATGCAAGGTAAAGTAAAATGGTTTAACGCAGAAAAAGGTTACGGTTTCATTGAAACGGAAGAAGGCGGCGACGTTTTCGTTCACTTCTCGGCGATCCAAATCGAAGGATTCAAAACGCTGGAAGAAGGACAATCCGTTGAGTTTGATATCGTTGAAGGCGCTCGCGGACCGCAAGC
>Ga0308157_10003257_pt1 | contig 24102 bp, 25 predicted proteins | sample PhyBR1_FD_201035 | JGI IMG/M metagenome (GOLD analysis project Ga0308157, IMG submission 201035) | Phyllosphere microbial communities from UC Gill Tract Community Farm, Albany, California, United States - DLSLB.R1 | ecosystem: Host-associated > Plants > Phyllosphere > Unclassified | place: USA...
ATTTAACGTAAGGTAAAATCATATTTACTGCATCAATAATTTTTGTTTGTTAAAAATGCAAAATTTGTAAAGTTTATTAAAAAAAAAATTAGTAGATTTAGCAATCAATTAATATCATAAAATTATGAAGCAGATAATTTGGTCTGTGTTGGGATTAAGCCTTTTGATTTCCTGTAAAAAGGAAAGTAACGAAGGAGTGGCAGAAGTGAAAGAAGCGTATGACAGAGGATCTGTTGAAATGTATGTAGAATCGTCGGTTTATCCTATAGTTGAAGATATTAACGAAGTGTTTAAAACGTATTACAACGATGCCGATATAAAATTAAAGATGCTTTCGCAGAACGAAATTTTAAATTCGGTTTATAAAGATTCTGGTCGTTTGGCAATAATGCCAAAGTCATTTACGGCAAAAGAATTAGAAGCTTTCAAAGGTCGCGTTGTGCCTAAAATAACGCCGATTGCGAAAGATGCGGTGTTGTTTATTACACAAAAAAATGCAACAGATACACTAATTAATTATAAAGAAGTTGTTGAGATATTTAAAGGAACTAAAAAGTCCGATAAAATATTTGTGTTTCATGATGCAAATTCAAACATCGTAACTAGTATCATGAAAGATGCAAATGTTTCCGCAGTAAGCAAAAATGTATATTATGCTAAAACGGTCGAAGAAATTGTATCTTACATTGATAAAAACAAAAACGCTGTTGGTGTTGTGGGTATCAACTGGATGCTTCAACCTGATGCAAAAATAAAAGAAGGTATCAAACAATTGCGTTCTATGTTGGTTTATAACGATTCTTTAAAGAATTATTATGCACCATCGCAGAGTACCATTGCAGACAATACGTATCCGCTGATACGCACCATAAATATTATCGATGTTCAAGGTAAAGCAGGTTTAGGAACAGGTTTTGCAAGCTTTGCCGCTTCAGACAAAGGGCAGCGCATTATTTTAAAATCTGGTTTAATGCCGATCACTTTACCAAAACGAGAAATTAACATAGTAGAATAATTAAGGTTTTTCAATATAATTGTAAATTATGAATAAAAAAATTACCCTAAGTTTAGCTTTATTATCATTTGTTTTTAGCGCACAAGCACAAAACGGTGCTAACGATGAAATTGATACAGCAATAAAGTACGGTCGTTACGATGTTGCTAAAAAAGAATTATATAGACTTGTTAGATCACAACCAAACCAAGGAAAACATTTTTATCGTTTAGGGGTAATTCATTTAAACGAAAATAATCAGGATTCGGCAAGTTATTACTTCAAACAAGGATTAAGAGCTGTTAAAAATCCAGATATCAATAATTTAGGATTAGGTAAATTAGGTTTGCTTACTCAGAAAGATAAAGAAGCAAAATCAAAATTCAATGCAGCAACTTTAAATATTGGTCCAAAAGATTTTGAAACCTATTTGGTTATTGCTAATGCTTATACATTTGCTCCAAAACCTGATTACGACTTGGCTTTAGAATTTGTAAACAAAGCATTGTTTTTGGAATTAGAAGCACCTGAACCGCATATTGCTCGTGGTGATATCTATTTCGCAGAAAAGCAGTTTGTTGATGCACGCCGAGTTTATTACGAAACATCAAAAAGATTCCCAAACAGTCATTTGCCAAAAATGAAATTGGCTGATGTTTTACGTGCAGGTAACGAATTTGAAGATGCTATTAAAGTATATGATACCATAGTTTCTAAAGATCCTGCCTTTGTTGATGTTTACAAACAGTTGGCATTAACACATGCAGATTATGCCCGTTTTAAAGACGATAAATCGCTTTTACAGCCTGGTGTAGACAACTATTTCAAATACCATGGAATGATTGGCGAAAGTATGGATGTTGATAATGAATTGGCTGCATACTTAATCAAAAATAAAGATTACAAAGCTTTAGGAGATTTGGTTAGAACAAAATGGTACACTCGTGGAGATAACTTCTTTATGTATCGTTACCGTGCAATTGCCGATTTCCAAAACGGTAAGTTTTTAGACGCTAAAGAAAACATCAACATGTATTTTGATGTTCAGGATAAAAAAGAACAAATTTTACCAATAGATTATTTATACAAAGGATTGTCTGAATTAGAAGCATCTCGTAAAGAAGATGGAACTTTTAACGAAGCAGTTTATAAAAAATCGATCGATGAAATGGCAAAAGCCGTTCAAGAAAATCCTAAATTGGGAGTTGCTTTACACGAGTTGGGAATGGATTTGTTTAAAGACGAACATTTTGAACAAGCTTATTTCGTATTTGATTTAGCTTCTAAAGATGAAAAATCACCATATTACGTGTACGATATGTTCTATAAAGGGAATGCGCTTTATATGGCAAGCGATAAACCAATGTTTAACGATCAATTACAGAAAGCAAAGGAAAACTTGGACAGCTCTTTGAAAAAGACACCTACGTTTGAAGCTTACCTGATCAGTGCTCGTGTAAACAGAAATTTAAACACTGCAACGTCTTTAGCTAAAATGGAAAAAGACTATGAAGGTTTTATCGATTTGTTAACTCAGAAAGGATTTGCAAACGATGCTGCTTTTAAAGACGCATTAATTGAAGCTTACACCATGATTGGTAATTACAACCAAACTTCAAACAAAGCAAAAGCAACAAGTTCTTTCCAAAAAGTACTACGATTAGATTCTAGTAACGAATACGCAAGAAAGCAAGTTCAATACGCTAAATAAATAACAAAAGAGCAACTTAACGGTTGCTCTTTTTTTTATGAAAACTTTTTAGGATAACTATCGTATCTTTGCAAAAAATAAAAAAATGACAACAGCAGAAACAATAGTTGAATCGTTACCTTTAATGGAGGCTTTTTACACCATTCAGGGAGAAGGTTTTTACACGGGGCACGCGGCGTATTTTATACGTTTGGCAGGATGCGATGTTGGTTGCCATTGGTGCGATGTTAAAGAAAGTTGGGACGAAAACCTGCATCCTAAAGTTCTGGTAAACTATATTGTTTCGCAAGCCGAAGCAAACTGTAAATTGGTTGTAATTACAGGCGGAGAGCCTTTAATGTGGAATTTAGACCATCTTACCTCAAAATTAAAAGAAAAGGGAATTCAAACAAATATAGAAACATCCGGAGCTTATGAACTGTCTGGTTTTTGGGATTGGATCTGTTTGTCGCCAAAGAAAAAGAAACTGCCTACACAAAGTGTTTATGATGCCGCTAACGAACTAAAATGCATTATTTACAATCATCACGATTTTAAATTTGCTGAAGAACAGGCTGCCAGAGTAAACAAAAATGCCAGATTGTATTTGCAGGTAGAGTGGGGTAAGAAAGATGAAATGTTGCCTTTGGTTATTGACTATGTGAAGAATAATCCTAAATGGGCGATTTCTACACAAACTCATAAATATTTGGATATTCCTTAAAATATTTTAATTTTACCTTAAAAAAGTTATGAAGAAAATAGTACTGTTCGTGTTTTTATTTGCAGCGGCAAACAGCTTTGCACAAGCAAATAAAAGTGATGTGGTAAAACTGGTTGAATTATCGGGCGAAGTAGCTGAATTCTATAATATTGCCGATGAAATCTCCAAACAGCTTTCTGTGAACAACCGTGAAAGTTTTAAAAAGGATATGGAACCTTTAATTGCCAAGCAGAAAAAGAATTTAATTGCTTACTATTCGCAAAACTTATCACAAAGCGAAGTAGAAAACCTGATTGAATTTTATCAAACGCCATTGGCAAAAAAATTCATGATGATCAAGCAAAATTATGCTACGGTTTTAAGCAATAAATCAGAAGATTTTAAAAGCGAAATACAAGGCATTATAATGAAATATATGATGTAAAAAGAGAAGCAACTGCTTCTCTTTTTTATTGATTTTCAACCACAGATTTTAAGATTAAAAGGATATTTTTCAATCCGTGGAAATCTGTGTAATTCGTGGTTAAAATAATAAGAGTTCTTGTTTATTTATTTTGTAATTCTAGCCAGATAATCAAAATTAGATCCTTCTAAAATCAATTCGCACTTTAAATTTTGAGCTATACAGGCATTTTGCAACGTATTAAAATCTAAATACAGCCAGTTGAAAGGTTCTTCGTTTTCGCCTTTGTATGATACGTTAAACGTAAGCTCGCCATAATAATCGCCGTACATAGGAATCCATTTTCCGCCGTCATCATCTTCATCAAACATATAGATAATATCAGAACTATCAATTAAAATCTGTCCGTTATCAGTCAGCAGACTTTTTAATTTGGTAAGATATTCATCAATGTTTTTCAATCTTCCAAAAATCCCTGTACCATTCATCAAAAGTAGAATTGTATCAAATTTCTCCGTATCATCAACTTGTAAAATATCAATTTGTACTGCTTTTTCAACTCCGCGAATTTTGCAAGTTTCAACAGCATTTGCCGATATATCAATCGCTAAAACATTCCATCCTTTTTCCTGTAAATACAGCGCATGACTTCCTGCACCACAACCAACATCTAAAATGCTTCCTTTAGCAAGCTTTAATGCTTTTTGTTCTAATTTAGGCATTTCTTTGAACGATCGAAAAAGATAAGAAACATCCATTTCATCGGCTTCGCTGATATTTGTTTCAGTAATTAAATTTTCGGGCTGATTATTTTGTACATAATCCAGCATTGCTTTGCCAAAAAGATCTTTAAACATAATTTGATTATTTGTAATTTTGCATTTTAAAATTGCAATGGAACAGTATTTAAAACAATTGCCAAAGTTAGCAAAAGATAAGCATACAGAAAACAAGAAGTATTTTGATAAGCTAAAGAAAAAAACGCCTAAAGATTTAGATTACAAAATGCAGCTTATTCATGACGATGTTTTTAAAAAGACCGATTGTTTAAAGTGTGCGAATTGCTGTAAAACTACCGGACCTTTATTTACTTTGGCAGATATTGAGCGTGTTGCAAAACATTTGCGACAAAAGCCGCAGCAATTTATAAATCAGTATTTACGAATTGATGAGGATAACGATTATGTGCTGCAAAGTGTGCCGTGCACGTTTTTAGATCACGAGAATTACTGTATGATTTATGATGTACGCCCGAAAGCTTGCAGAGAATTTCCGCATACCGACAGAAAAAAGTTTCAGCAGATAAGTGACCTTACCTTGAAGAATGTTGAAATTTGTCCGGCAGCGTTTGCAGTTGTTGAAGAAATGAAAAAGAAAATGCCTTTGTAAAAAAGGCATTTAAGTTTTATATAAAGCTATGTTCGTTATCTAAATAGTTCTTTAAGAAATTGTGCGCATCTTCTTCTGTATCAAAATTGTTTATAACGTATTCAACCAAATTTAAGATAAATTCTTTAAATCGTTCAAATAAGTCAACCACGCGACCTAAAATACGAAGAAACCACTCATAAAGAGATTGAAAACGATCAATGATAGCAATTATAGCGTTTGTTGTATTCATAACAAATTACTTTTTTTAACTTTTAATCAAATATAATAAAAAACTTATAATTTGTAAGGTTTGTAATGATAAATTGAAGTTAAAAATCGGTGTAAAGCAAGTACTTTTTACGGGTGTTTTTAAAATCTTCAATCCCGGCTTTCCATGTTTCTCTGATTTCTTTTTGGGTTAAACCTTTTTCAATTTGTTTTTGCAATTTATCGGTTCCGGCAAGTTTGATAAAAAAGGTATTAAAGAACTTTTCTTTATCACTGGTATTTTTATACGCTTTTAAAAGCCATTCTAGCGATAAACCTTCAATTGATTTATGTGTAGATAAATCTTCTCCAAAACATTTTACACCATTGTGCACCGGGTCTTTTGCGCCTTCGTTAGGTTTTGGTGTAAAGGTAAAATCCATATTCTTTAAAAAGGGCGATCCGTAAATTTGAAACTGTTTTTCGGTTCCGCGCCCCATACTTACATTGGTTCCTTCAAAAAAACATAAGCTGGTGTATAGATTAATCGCTGTATCGTTTGGTAAATTTGGCGATGGTTTTACAGGCAATGAATAGTGCATGCTTTTGTTGTAATTTTTAACGGGAATGATTGTCAATTTAGCTTGAACACCATTCTTCAACCATTTTTCGCCGTTAATCATTTGGGCATATTCGCCAATGGTCATTCCGTGTAAAACAGGAATAGGGTGCATGCCTACAAAGCTTTTGTTTTTCATTTCTAAAACAGGTCCGTCAACCGTTGCGCCTTTCGGATTTGGTCGATCTAAAACAATCACAGGAATATTATTTTCGGCACAAGCTTCCATTAAATAGTGTAACGACGAAATATAGGTGTAAAAACGTGCGCCTACATCCTGCAAATCAAAAATCATAACATCAATGCCGGCAAGCTGTTCTTTTGTCGGTTTTTTATTAGGTCCGTACAAAGAAATAATCGGCAAACCAGTTTTAGTATCTTTTCCGTCTTTAATCAGTTCACCGGCATCGGCAGTTCCGCGAAAACCATGTTCGGGCGCATAGATTTTTTTTAGGTTTATTTTATTTTCGATTAGGAGATCAACGAGATGCATTTGTTTACTTCTTTTCTTTGATAAATATTCGTTGTGATTTTCAAAATCGTCATAAAATGCAATTCCGGTTTGATTGGTAAGGATACCTATTTTTTTACCTTTGCTCATTTCTTGTAAAGGCGGTAAATAAGTAACAAAATCATCAGCACCTGTTAATATATTATCATAATGTTGCGCATTACAAACAAAACTTAACCCTGTAAATGCTGTTACAAAGAGAAATAAAAATGTATTTTTGAAAAGAATTATAGCTTTCATTGTTTTGAATTTATCTTATTTTATAGCTAAACGTTTAGCAACTTCTAAAAAGTATAAAAATAGTGTTTCTGCGCCAATTATAAAAATTGCGGTTGCTGCGGTTGCTATCAGTGTTGTTATGATGCTGGTTTCTATTGCAACGGGTTTGGGCTTGCAACAAAAAATACGCGATAAAATAACATCGTTCAACGGGCATGTGGTGATATCTAATTTTGATAACAACCAGTCCGAAGTTACTTTAGAACCTATTTCTACCCAGCAGAATTTCTATCCAAACTTTACAGAAGTGCCCGAAGTTACTGCGGTGCATCCGTTTGCTACAAAAGCCGGAGTTGTTAGAACCGATAAATCGTTTGAAGGAATTGTTTTTAAAGGGGTCGATAAAAATTACCAGTGGAATTATTTGGAAGATTATTTGACCGAAGGGAAATTGCCGGAATATAAAGCGGAAGGAATGACCAATGAAGTGATTGTTTCGAGCTATTTAGCCAACCGTTTAGAATTGAAAGTAGGCGATAAGCTGGATACTTATTTTTTAAAGAACGATAACGAAGGCTTGCCAAATGTGCGTGCTTTTACCATTTCGGGAATTTATGATTCGGGTTTTCCGCAGTTCGATGAAATTTTTGTGATTGGCGATTTAAAGCACATTCAGCGTTTAAACAAATGGCAAAAAGACGAAGTTGGTGGTTTTGAACTTTTTGTGAACGATTTTACAAAGATCGATGCTATTGCAGATAAAGTTTACAGTCACATTCCATCAACATTAAACAGTGAACCAATAACAACCAAATACTATAATATTTTTGACTGGTTAAAGGTTTTCGATTTAAACATCTATATCATTGTCGGATTAATGATTTTAGTTGCCGTTATCAATATGATCGTTGCTTTGTTGGTACTTATTTTAGAACGAACGCAGATGATCGGTATTTTGAAAGCTTTGGGAGCAAGTAATTGGAGCATCCGTAAGATATTTGTCTACAACGCAACGTATATCGTTTTAATTGGATTATTGATAGGAAATGCAATAGGTTTAGGTTTGTTATTGATCCAGAAGTATTTTGGCGTTATTACGTTAGATCCTACACAATATTACGTAAAAGTAGCGCCTGTGTATATTTCGCCTGTTTATATCATTTTAATAAATGTAGCGTTGGTGGTTTTAAGTTATTTAATTATGCTGATACCATCATACTTAACAACAAAAATTTCACCGGTAAAGTCGATTAAGTTTCAGTAGATTTAAAATAAAATTGTTTTAGATTTAAACAGAAATCAATTTAAAGTATTGAAACTTATTGAAAGAAATATAGTAAACTTTAATTTTACACATCTATGTCAAGCTGAACTTGGTTCAGCTTCTCATCAAATAGATTATGCGATTCCGTGTCAAGCACGGAATGACACGAGTTATAGAATAAATTGAAAGATTCTAATTATAAAATTTCTAACTGTAATCAAATCAAAAAATACTAATCAATAAAAAAGTCGCTCATAATGAACGACTTTTCTTATTTTGTAATGATATTGAATCTTAAATAAACAAGTGTACCAAGTGATAAACACCCATTGCAACTAATGCAGATACTGGTATTGTTAAAATCCAAGCCCATAATAACGAGATGGTTACACCCCAGCGAACTGCCGATATACGTTTGGTAATACCTACACCAATAATAGATCCTGTAATAGTGTGTGTGGTAGAAACCGGTATTCCCATGTGTTCAGTAACATATAAAGCAACAGCTCCGGCTGTTTCTGCAGCAACACCTTCTAACGGAGTTACCTTTGTAATTTTAGATCCCATTGTTTTAACGATCTTCCAACCACCGCTCATTGTTCCTAAACCAATAAAAACAAACGATGCTAATGGAACCCAACCCCAATGGTCAACAAAATAACTGAAACGGTCAGCATTTTCAATAGCTCCATACGGATTTAAATTGTCCGGTAATCCCATGTGAAAACTAATAACAGCAGCACCAATAATACCCATTACTTTTTGTGCATCGTTACCACCGTGACCTAAACTGAATAAAGCCGATGATACCAACTGTAATCTTTTAAACCATTTTTCTGCACGGTGTGGCTGTGCATTTCGGCAAATCCACATAATAGCAACGGTTATAAAATAGGCGAGAACCATTCCTAGAAACGGAGCTCCGAAAATAAACAAAAAGATAGGAATTACTTTTGCGTAAACAATAACATCTTCACCGTTTACATTGATACCGCCTGCGTTTGCAATGGCTGCACCCATAAATCCACCAATTAAAGTGTGTGATGATGATGACGGAATACCCAGTTTCCATGTTAGTAAATTCCAAAGAATAGCGGCAATTAATCCGGCAAAAATAACCTCGAGCGTAATAAACTGTTCGTTAACAGATTTTGCTATGGTATTACCAATTTTAAATTCACCAATAATATATAACGATATAAAGTAAGCGGCAAAGTTAAACGCAGCAGCCCATAAAACCGCCTGAAACGGAGTTAAAACGCGTGTTGTTACAATGGTAGCAATAGAGTTTGCTGCATCGTGAAAACCATTAATATAGTCAAAACCTAATGCTAAAACTATAATTACAAGTAATAGCCAGGCACCGCTAACATCAAGGTTTGCAAATAAGTCAAATAGTTCCATAAAAATTTATCTTCTAAAAAATTATGCGTATTTAACTGTAATTGTTTCAAGTACGTTTGCAACACGGCGACAGCTGTCTGTAGCTGTTTCCAAAGCATCCATTACTTCTTTGTACTTGATAATTTCTATAATGTTAGTTTCGTTTTCAAAAATATCAGCAACCGCTTTATCAAAAACTTTATCAGCTTTACGCTCTAAACGTAAAATAACTTTACAGCCTTCTGCAATTGCTTTAAGGTTTTTCATGTCTTTTAAATCTAACATGCTTTGTGCAACCTGCGTGCAAGCTTCTAAGTTAGCTTCGGTAAGTTTGCGTAACGGTTTGGTAACTCTGTCAATCTGATATAAACGCATACGCGATGCGGCATCACTTAAATGATCGGCAATTTCGTCAACCGCAGTCATTAAGTTGTTTATATCTTCTCTATCAAAAGGGGTAATAAAATTTCTTCCTAATTCTACACGTGTAGTTTGTGCAATCGCCTCGATTTCCGATTTTAATACTTCTACTTCACGTAATAATTTTTCTCTGTCGTTAGCAGGTAAATTTACTGCTTCGTGCAATGTTTCCGATAATAATTTAATCTTACCGGCAGCTTGTTCAAATAAAGGGTAAAACGTTTTATCCTTTGGAACTAAAAATTGAAAAATTGAATTTAATGACATGTGTTTATTAATTTTTTCGCACTGCGAAAGTAGTAAACTAATGTTAACTTAATATTAAGTTTACATATTTATGGAAAATATTTTCAAAAACGGTTTCTTTAATATAGAAGGAATATTTGTATTTTAGCAGAATTCAAAGAACTTAAACGAAATTTTTCAGGAAATGGATTTAAACTTCAATAAAAACGAAGATCATAATAAATTACTATTATCAGAATTAAAGCAAAGATTTGCCAAAGTTAAATTAGGTGGTGGTGAAAAAAGAATTGCAAAATTGCATGAACAAGGAAAAATGACCGCTCGCGAGCGTATTGATTTTTTGTTTGATAAAGATTCTAAATCAATCGAAATCGGTGCATTTGTTGGCGACGGTATGTATCAGGAACACGGCGGTTGTCCTTCTGGCGGCGTTGTGGTAAAAATTGGTTACGTTAACGGAAAGCAGGTAATTGTGGTTGCGAATGATGCTACTGTGAAAGCCGGTGCGTGGTTTCCAATTACAGGTAAAAAGAATTTACGTGCGCAGGAAATTGCCATTGAAAACCGTTTGCCGATTATTTATTTGGTTGATTCTGCCGGAGTTTATCTGCCAATGCAAGATGAAATTTTCCCTGATAAAGAAAACTTCGGACGTATTTTTCGTAACAACGCCATTATGTCGTCTATGGGAATTACCCAGATTGCAGCCGTAATGGGAAGTTGTGTTGCCGGTGGAGCTTATTTGCCGATTATGAGTGATGAAGCGTTGATTGTTGATAAAACAGGATCGATCTTTTTAGCAGGATCTTATCTGGTTAAAGCAGCAATTGGCGAATCTATCGATAATGAAACTTTGGGTGGTGCAACAACACATACTGAGATTTCTGGAGTTACCGATTATAAATCTAAAGATGATAAAGATTGTTTAGAAACCATTCGCAACATTGTTGGTAAAATGGGCGATTTCGATAAAGCAGGATTTAATAGAATTGATACTAAAAAACCAGCATTGGATCCAAACGAAATTTACGGAATTTTGCCTAAATCGCGTGGTGAGCAATACGATACTATGGAAATCATTAAACGTTTGGTTGATGATTCTGAATTTGATGAATACAAAGCAGGTTACGGACAAACAATTATTACTGGTTACGCGCGCATTGATGGTTGGGCGGTTGGTATTGTTGCCAATCAGCGTAAAGTGGTGAAAACTACCGGAGCTAAAACCAAGCCAAGCGAAATGCAGTTTGGTGGCGTAATTTATTCTGACTCTGCCGATAAAGCAACGCGTTTCATTGCAAACTGTAATCAAAAGAAAATTCCTTTGGTTTTCTTGCAAGATGTTACCGGTTTTATGGTGGGTTCTAAATCTGAACACGGCGGTATCATTAAAGACGGAGCCAAAATGGTGAACGCAGTAAGTAATTCTGTTGTCCCTAAATTTACCGTTATTATGGGTAACTCGTACGGTGCAGGAAATTATGCAATGTGCGGTAAAGCCTACGATCCACGTTTCTTTTTGGCTTGGCCAAGTGCAGAATTAGCAGTAATGGGCGGTGCACAGGCTGCAAAAGTTTTATTGCAGATCGAAGCATCATCATTAAAAGCAAAAGGCGAGGAGTTAACTCCAGAAAAAGAAGCAGAATTATTCGATAAAATTAAAGCGAAATACGATGCACAAACATCGCCATATTATGCAGCAGCACGTTTATGGACCGATGCAATTATTGATCCGTTAGATACCCGCAAATGGATTTCTATGGGAATTGAAGCAGCAAACCACGCACCAATTGAAAAACAGTTTAATTTAGGTGTTATTCAAGTATAAATTTGTAAATTAAGTCTGCTGAAAAGCAGACTTTTTTAATATGTTGCGTTAAAAATACATCAAGCGCCAAACATCAAGCATCAAACAGAATTCATGATAAAAGAAGATTCATCGCCTTACGAAAGATACCTGCCGCTGGTTGCTGCCGTAGCCATGTTTATGCAGTCGTTAGACGGTACCATACTTAACACATCGCTACCAAGCATTGCCGCAGATATGAATTATTCGCCGTTAGAAATGCAGTCGGTAATTGTAAGTTATACGCTAACATTGGCGTTGTTTATACCGCTTTCGGGCTGGCTTTCGGATAAATTCGGAACCAAAAGAATGTTTATGTTTGCGGTGTTTTTGTTTACATTAGGATCTTTCTTTTGTGCGATATCTGTCGATCTGCTTACATTGAATTTATCACGTATTCTTCAGGCAGTTGGCGGATCTATGATGGTTCCTATTGCCCGATTGGCGATTTTATATCAATACCCGCGAAATCAACTATTAAAAATAATGAACTACATAACCATTCCGGGATTGTTGGGTTTGGTTGTTGGTCCAAGTTTGGGTGGCTTTTTATCTGATAACTTTTCCTGGCATTGGATCTTTTTAGTAAATCTGCCGGTGGGTGTTGTAGGAATGATTTTAGCATTTAAAATTATGCCGAACTTTAAAAATACTGTTGGTAGGTTTGATATTTTAGGATTGATCTATTTTAGTACGGCATTGGTATTGGTAACATTTGCGCTAGAAGTAAGCAGTGTGGGCATCAATCATTATTCGTTGGTTCTAGGATTGGTTGCAGCTGCGGTATTATTGTTTGTGCTGTATTATAAACATTTCAAAAAAACACCAAAACCCATTATCGACTTAAATCTTTTCAAGATAAGAACATTACGCATTGGTTTATTAGGCAGTTTAATTACCCGTTTCGGAATAAGCGGATTGCCGTTTCTGTTACCGTTAATGATGCAGGTTGGCTTTGGCTTTTCGGCATCAAAAGCAGGAATGATGTTGTTACCATCGGCATTAACAACCATTGCCATAAAACCATGGATTGTTCGTTTGGTAAAGCATTTCGGTTATCGAAATATTTTAATTAGCAACACCTTGTTTTTAGCGGCAATTATCTTTGTTTTCAGTTTTATGGAAAAGGATACACCGCTAATGTATTATATTTTACTAATGATTGCTTACGGTGCATTTACATCAATACAAATGACCGCAATGAACACCATTTCGTTAGCCGATTTAAACGACGATCAGGCAAGTGGCGGAAACAGTCTGTTAGCAATAATGCAACAATTATCAATAAGTTTCGGAATATCTATTGCAGCGTTGGTGTTGGCTTTCTATAAAGATAAAATGGATTTTTACCATGGCGATTTGGTATCCGCTTTTCACTTAACCTTAATAACATTGGCAGTTTTAACAGCATTATCCAGCTTAACGTTTACAAAACTTAAAAGCGGCGATGGAGAGAAAATGTCGGGGTAAATAAAAAGCTCAACTGATGTTGAGCTTTTTATTTATTTAACTACTTTAAATTTTGTCGATTTAAAAAAACGTTTAGCCTTTTCCTCACTCCAAAGTTCCATTGCACCGTCACCTAATTTTTCGAATATTTTATTTTGTCTCTCATTTAGTTCTCTAAATGTTTTTCTATTTAGTTCTTGTTGAGCATATACTCTTCTAAAAAAGTTTTCAGCCTCATTGATATTTGAAAATGATGTTGATGCTATATTAGCAGTAATCCAACTTTTAAAGGCTTCTTCTGTTTTAAATTCACTTAAATAGGTTTTAGTTTTCTCATAAAATTCATCTCCCCATTGTTCTTCAAATTTATGAGCGTCCGATTCAAAAAAAGTTTTCATTAAATCAATAGTGTCAAAAAATTCAATTACATCGGGTGTAATTACATCTGAAGCTTTTTTTTGAGCGTTTACAGAAATGGTAAATAAAAGACTTAATAGTAATAGTTTGTTTTTCATAATTTGTGATTTAGTTATTAAAATAAACGATTGTAAGAATTTATTTATTGTGTTTTTTTAACAAAAAAAGCTCAACATTACGTTGAGTTTTTATAGATAAATTCTGTGAAATTAATAACGTTTCTGGGCTTGCCGAAGGCGGGGATTTTTAGTACAAAAGTTCAAAAAAATTACTAATGTTGAACCTTGCACAAAAGCTCAACCGAAGAACTTCAGCCCTGCTTTTGGCAAACCCTTGTTATGCCTAGCTTTTTTCAATTTGTTTAAAAATATTCACGATAATATCTTCTTCATAAACTTGAATGTTATATTTAGTGTTAATCAGTTCAATTTGTTGTGTATTTAATTCTAAATCTTTTATAGTGAATTCGTCATCTATTTGTGTATAAGCGTCTTCCCCAATTAGTTCAAAAAAATCTATTGAAATTCCATTGTGAAAATATTTTTCAAATTTTTCCGTTGGAACAAATGTGTTAAGAACCTTATTGGACAAAATAGGATATAATTTATTTTTGGATTTATATTCTTCATAAAGCTTTTTTAGCCTTTCAATAGCATCATCTTTTGAATGTCCTAAAGTCATAATATTGTCATTCACAAATTTTGCAAAGTATTTTGGATTTTGAGGATTTATCTTGTACTCAGTAGTAATTCCAGTAACGATTTTATATTTTCCTTTAAAAAATTCCATTCGATATTTCGTGTTCGGTTTTAAAGTTAGGCATAACTCTCAAATATACGCAATTATTCTTTTTTTATATAAAAACTTCGCATAACCTTAAAAAACAACATGTTAATGCGATTTATATATTGATATTGCGCATAACTTTTGTAAATTAGTAATTTAATTATATTATGGACAAAAAAAGCCCAACATTACGTTGAGCTTTTTAATTATAAATTTAGATAAAAATGGAAATCTTTCGTCTTTCATATATTCTTTTTTATCTAATAAAATATTACTTCTTAAAAAATCCGCCTAAAAGGTCGCCAAGATTACCGTTTTTAACTGCGCTGATAGCATCATCGATCCCTAATTTACCGTCACCGTTTTGGTCTAACATTGCAGTTGCGTTTCCACCAGTTAAAGATCCTAAAATATCGGTAATGTTGAAATCACCGCTTTTAGCTTTACCCATTACCATGCTTAAAATCTGTGGGATAATACTGCTTGCAAAACTGCCCGATGTGCCCGCATCTAAACCAACGTTTGTACCTAATTTAGATGTCAACGATTCAATAATACTTTTAACAATTGGATTTGATGTTAACGAATTTGCATCGCTTCCGCTAAACATATTCATCAACTCTCCCATGTTACCGCCCGAAACCGCATTTTGTAATCCTTCCATTAAAGAACTACCTGTTTCTTTAGCAACATCGCCTGCCAAATTGTTAGAAATGTTGTTGTTGCCCACTACTTCTTTCTCTGTTAGCTGATTTACAATCTGCTGAATTTGATCCATCATTTTTTTATAAATTTTTTATAAAGATAACAAAAAATCTATTGTATCAACATTATCTGCATAATCCCAAAGTTCAGGTTTTTGGGTAGATCCAAAAGCTATACTGTTCGCTACTAAATCATTAGAAACAATACATTGAATCTTGTCAGCATCGGCTTTTAATTTCTCGTCAACCTCATTTATATCCGTATAATATTCATAAAAAGCAGACGAAATTGGCGAAGCGTAAGACGCATCTTCTTTAATTGTAAAGAAACCGTTGTCTAACAATTTAAAATTACTCATTAAAAAAACCGCCTTGTTATAATCGTAATTATTGGTGTACTTATCATCATCTAAAACATCTTTAAACTGAAATAAACCTCCAAAAAAATCATCGAAATTATAATCTTTCGGAACAAAAAGTTTCGATACATTTCTACAGCCCAAACCAAAATATCTAAAAATATCTTCGCCCAACGCTAACATATCTTCTTTAGATTCACTGCCGTTTAAAACAGCAACCGAATTTCGGTTTTTACGGATAATGTTCGGATACTTTCCAAAATAATAATCAAAATAACGAGCCGTATTGTCGCTTCCTGTAGCAATCACGGCATCAAAATTCTGCAGTTTATCTTTAGTGATCTCGTATCTGTCTTTAAATTGTGGTTCAACCGTGCTGAGGTAGTTCAAAAGAACAGGAATCAATAAAGCATCGTTTGATGAAAGTTTAATCAACGCTTTATTTCCCGATATTAAAACCGATAAAATATCGTGGAAACCAACCATTGGTATGTTTCCGGCTAATATTAAACCAATCGTTTTTAATTTATCTTCGGGTAAATTGTATGCAGACAACCATTTGGTTAAATTATCGTTTGTTAAAGCATTGCTCCACGATTTAAAAGCAAAATGCAACTGATCGCGTTTAAACCAGCTGTTGCTTTCGTGCAATTGGTTTATCAGCGAAACAAAAGGTTCAAAAAAGGCATCGTTAAACAATACACTTGGGTTTTGCTGGTAAGGTTGTTGGGTAAACTGTTTTAAAAACGCACCTAACTGTACAAATGCGTCTTTTTTATCTTCTAAAATCATATAGATTTGTTTGTAAATTGTTTATGCAGTACTTTTGTACAAAGTTACATTAATTAAATAAAAATACTTGCTATGGCAATTATAATAACCGATGAATGCATAAATTGCGGAGCATGCGAACCAGAATGCCCAAATACAGCAATTTATGAAGGTGCTGATGACTGGCGCTGGAAAGACGGTACAAAATTAAGCGGAAAAATTGTTTTGCCTGATGGAACGGAAATTGATTCTGATGATGCACAAACACCGATTTCTGACGATATTTATTACATTGTTCCGGGAAAATGTACCGAATGTAAAGGTTTTCACGAAGAGCCGCAATGTGCAGCCGTTTGTCCGGTTGATTGTTGTGTGCCCGATGATAACCATGTGGAAAGCGAAGAGCTTTTATTAGAAAGACAGGCTTTTTTACATAACGAATAGTTAAAAGCTTCGCATTTTGCGGAGCTTTTTTTATTTTTATCGAAATTAAAATGAATATGAAAAAGATATTTTTACTCTTAACCGCAGCAACTTTTATTGTTTCGTGTGCTGCAAAGAAAGAAATTAAAGAAGATCAAACACTTTTAAACGGAACCTGGGAGCTTGCCGGTGCTGGTTTTAGTAAAGATTTAGCGAAAGATTTTAAAGAAGGCTTGCCAACGTTGACTTTTGAAAATGCTGAAAATTTATCGGTTTACGGATACGATGGCTGTAACAGAATTAACGGGAAAGCTGTGTTGAAGAAAAATCAGGAAATTAGTTTTCCTACCGATTTTATTTCGACCATGATGGCGTGCAATAAAGTTAAAAGTGAAGATTTTAAAAGTGGTTTGACGCAAGCTAAATCGTACGATTTAAAGAATAATGTATTGATCTTAAAATCTGAAACTGGTGAAATGAAATTTCATAAGGTAACCTTAAACGGAAACTGGTATTTAGATAAGATTTATGTCGGAAAAATTAAAGCTGCAGATTTGTATCCTTACAAAAAACCTTTTATTAAGATTGATATTAATGAGCCGGTTTTTTCAGGAAACACTGCTTGTAACGCTATAAAAGGACAATTATTGATGTTCCAAAATACCATGAAGTTTAACCACATAACATCGACCAAAATGTTTTGCGATGGTGTAAACGAAAAAGTTTTTACCGATGCTTTAGAAAAAGTTACGCATTACAAATTAGAAGGAACGCGTTTGGTTTTGTTAGAAAAAGAAAAGAAAATAATGGAATTGGTTCAACAGTATGAATAATAAAAAAGTCGCTTTTAAAGCGACTTTTTTATTATATTAATTTACTTGTTCCCACCATTTTTCAAAAACTTGATCTTGCTGGTTTAAATAAATTACCTCGCCAATTTTAGGAGTAATTAATTGTGATGCCGTTTGTTTTGCACTTGCGATACTTACTCGTTCTAAAGGTTCTTTCCACGGATGATTTGCCAACTTAAATTTAGAACTGTGCACCGGAAAAAATCTTTTTGCCTGTAAATCGTTGCTTGCCTGTACAGCCTCTTCGGGCATCATGTGAATGTATTTCCATTTTTTGTCGTACTGTCCGTTTTCAAGAATCGCTAAATCAAACGGACCATATTTTGTACCGATTTCTTTAAAATGAGTATCGTAACCACTGTCGCCACCTAAATACAACTTCAGGTTTTTTGTTTGCAACACGTACGATGCCCACAAGGTAGTATTTCGTTTAAAGCTTCTGCCCGAAAAATGTCGAGCTGGTGTAGCTGTGATCTTGATAGAATCGGTTACAGACGCATCTTCATACCAATCTAATTCGGTAATATTTTCTTTCGGAAATCCCCAATATTCTAAATGTTCGCCCACACCCAACGGACAAATAATTTTACTTACTTTATCTTTAATATTCTTAAACGACGAATAATCTAAATGATCGTAATGATCGTGCGTTAAAATTAAAACATCAATTTTAGGAAGTGCTTCGCAAGTAAATACATCGGCACCTACAAAAGCGGTGTTAGTTCCATATAAAGGCGATGCGTTTTTGCTTAAAACAGGATCTATTAAAAACGATTGCCCATCAATTTTCATGTAGTAAGACGAATGCCCAAACCAAACCATAAAGTCTTCGGCAATGGTTTTTTCTAACAAATTCGTGTTTACGCAAGGAATACTGTCGGTAGGTTTTGTATGTTCAATTTTAGAAAACATCAGCTCTTTAATCATACTCCAATACGTAACACCTTCGGCAAGTGCTGGTGTGTTTGATAAATTATGAAACTGCCCATCTTTATAGTGTTTCGATTTTTTAATTCGTTCCAAACGATCGCCCGAAGGTTCTTTTCCGAACAACGGATGTTGCAGAAAAATAAGAGTGCCTACAATTATAAGCCCAATAAATATAAGCGTACCTGTCATTAATTTTTTTCGTTTTATTTTCATGCAACGAATGTCGAAATTTTTTAGAGAAGAAGTGTTAAATATCTCTGAATTTTTATTGCATCGTTATATCTTTAAATAAAAGTGATTATGAAAAATATACTTGTTATTATTTGTTGTTTAGTGCTGTGTAGTTGCACGAATAAATCAAATGAAAAAGAGGTTGCAAACAGTATGATTAATGATACGGATTCAGTAAGTATTGAGAAGGATATTACGAAACAAAAGACAATTTCTACAGAAGATGCTGTAAAGTTGGCAATGAAACAGTTTGATGCTTATCTGCCGACTATTTTGTCAGAGAATTCTGATGCAGGTATAGATTTGCAGATTCCGAATGTAGGAGATTTTACGGGTGATGGAGTAGAAGATGTTGCTATTTATTTTAACTTGGTTCCTAAAGATGGCGGTAATGCAATTATTAGTCAAGGATTAAGTTTGTATCAAAATACGGGACAAAATGTAAAAGTTATAGCTGGTTATGAACCTGATTATTTATTTGCATTTGATACTATTCGCAATGGTAAAATACATGTTACAAAATTAGAATATTCAGAAACAGACGGACGTTGTTGTCCATCGATAAAAACTCCGCATACATTAACTATAAACGGAAATAAAGCGTATTAAAAAAGTCAAGCTTTAAACTTGACTTTTTTAATTATTTCTCTGGTGCCTGATCGATCAAATCCATAAACTCATCTAATTTCGGAGTAATAATGATCTGTGTTCTACGGTTTTTGGTTTTACCTGCATCGGTACTATTGTCCGCAATTGGGTTAAACTCTCCGCGACCACCCGCTGTTAAACGTTTTGGATTTACACCGTATTGATTTTGCAATGCCTGTACGACAGACGAAGCTCTTAAAGAACTTAAATCCCAGTTGTTACGAATGTTTTCGCGCTTAATTGGCACATTGTCTGTGTTACCTTCAATTAAAACATCGTAATCTTTATAATCGTTAATTATTTTTGCAACTTTACTTAATGTTTCGCTTGCACGGTCAGATATTTCATAACTTCCTGATTTATACAACATATTATCAGCCAACGAAATGTAAACCACACCTTTTAAAACCTGAACATCAACATCGCGTAATTCTTCGCGACTTAACGAACGAGTTAGGTTGTTGGTTAGTACTACATTTAAAGAATCGCTTTTATTTTTGGTGTTCACCAAATGCTGAATGTACTTATTACTATTGTTAATCTCATCGACCAATTTAGAAATATTTACGTTACCTTGGGTAATGCTTTTGTCTAAAGATCCTTGTAAAGATTCCAACGTTTTTTTCAGGGCATCGTTAGAAGAACGTTCTTGTGCCAACATATCTTCCAAACTTTTTACGCGGGCATTGCTGGAGCTTAAATCAACTTCGGATTGATGAAAACGTTGTCCCAATCCTTTATAATCATCTTGAAGTTTAGAATAGTTTGCCTGCAAGCCTTCGTATTTTTTTTTAGAAACGCAACTTGTTAAACCAATGGTTCCTAAAAGAATTACGGGAATTAAAATTCTTTTTCTCATAGTTTATTTTTTAACAATTCCTATAAAGATACAAATTTCATAAAAAAACTCCTGATTTTTCAGGAGTTTTTTGTGTTATATGTTTGTTACGGGTCTGTTTTTAGCAGTTGCCCAAATGTAAATTCCTGCAATGATGAACGGAATACTTAACCACTGACCGGTTGATAATAATCCTAACGAAGATTCAATTCCGCCTTGACTTTCTTTAACGTATTCTACTATAAAACGAATCAGCCATAAGAAAACTAAAAACACTCCGAAAATTTTTCCTAAATAGTTGCGAGCGTCAGTTTTCCAATACATAAACATTAAAACAATGAATAAAATTACGTACCCGAATGCTTCGTACAATTGTGTTGGATGACGAAACGGAATAGCTTCTAATATTGTTGAAAATCTAGGATCGGTTTGTATCAGTTTGTAAGCTTCTTTTTTACTAGCCGCTTGTGTTATTCCTAAAAGATTCTGAGTTTGCCAAAATTCATCTTCACGAATAAATTTAACTCCGAAAGGCATCGATTTATCAGCAATATGACCATAAATTTCAGAATTGAAAAAGTTTCCAAATCGAACAAAAACACCACCAATCGTTATTGACAAAACTACTCGGTCTAAAATCCACAATAACGGTTTTTTGATCATTCTGCTATAGAAAATCATCGCTACAATTATTCCGACAGCTGCACCATGACTTGCCAATCCTGCAAAACCGGTAAATTCAAACGGATCTAATCTAAAAGGTAATAAAATTTCCGATAAATGATTTTGATAATAATCCCAATCGTAAAAGAAAACGTGACCTAAACGTGCGCCTAATAATGTGGCAATAAAAGTGTAGAAAAAAAGTTTGTCTAATTCGTCTTGTGAACGGTTTTCGCGTTCGTACACTTTTTTCATAATATAATAGCCCAATGCAAATGCAATTACAAACATTAAGCTGTAAAAACGTAAGGTAAAACTACCAATGGTAATTCCTTCAGAAGGATTCCAGATCATATAAAATATTTTTAGTTTTTAAGGAACAGGATCGTAACCCGATTTTCCCCACGGATGGCATTTTGCAATACGCTTTATGCCTAACCAACTGCCTTTAAACAAGCCGTGTTTTTTTAACGCTTCTAACGTGTAATGCGAACATGTAGGAGTGAACCTGCACGATGGCGGTGTTAGGGGCGAAATTACCAACTGATAAAAACGTATTAGTACAACAAAGGGAAAAATTAGGATTTTTTTGAGTTGTTCCATAAGTATCAAAGATAAAAAAAGCTACCGTTTAAGTAGCTTTTTTTTGTAAAAAATTATAGGGTAAAAGTTGTGCCGTCTTTTGCATCTTTCAGTTCGATACCGATTGCTGCCAACTGGTCGCGAATTAAATCGGACTGTGCGAAATCTTTGTTTGCACGAGCCAAATTACGCATGCTTATTAACAGATTTACAACTTCTTCTAATTTAGCGTTATTGTTAGTGTTTTCACTTGCGTATAATCCCAAAACATCGAACACCAAATTGTTTAATGTTTCTTTTAAAAGATCTAAATCGGTTGCCGAAATAGTTGCTTTGTTTTCTTTAACCGAATTAATGAATTTAACCGCTTCAAAAATTGTTGCAATTAAAATCGGGCTATTAAAATCATCCAACAAAGCATCTAAACATTTCTGTTTCCATTCTGATACATTAAAGGTAGATGTTGCCGACGTGTTTAAATCGGTAAGTGATTTTATGGCATCCATTAATCGATCAAAACCTTTTTCAGATGCCAGCATAGCTTCGTTCGATATATCTAAAACGCTACGGTAATGTGCTTGTAAAAAACAGAAACGCAATACGCCGGGTGTAAAAGGTTTTTCAAAGAAATCGTTTTCACCAGTGATTAACTGCATAGGTAAAATATAGTTTCCGGTAGATTTACTCATACGTTGCCCGTTCATGGTTAACATATTTGCATGCATCCAATAACGAACAGGCGATGTGCCGTTGCAAGCTTTTCCTTGAGCGATTTCACATTCGTGGTGCGGGAATTTTAAATCCATTCCACCACCGTGAATATCAAACTGATCGCCCAAATATTTCGTGCTCATTGCGGTACATTCTAAATGCCAGCCCGGAAAACCATCGCCCCAAGGAGATGACCAACGCATGATATGTTGCGGAGAAGCTTTCTTCCACAATGCAAAATCCTGCGGATTCTTCTTTTCGTTTTGTCCGTCTAAATCACGGGTGTTTTCAAAAAGTTCTTCGATATTTCTACGCGAAAGTTCGCCGTAATTCAATCCACGTTTATTGTATTCCAACACATCAAAATAAACCGAACCGTTACTTTCATAAGCAAAACCTTTATCGATCAGCTTTTGAGTAAGTTCCAATTGTTCGATAATATGACCCGTTGCGGTTGGTTCGATAGTAGGAGGAAGCAGGTTGAACAACTTTAATACGTTATGGAAATCAACCGTATATTTCTGAACAATTTCCATTGGTTCCAACTTCTCTAAACGAGATTGTTTCACAAAACGGTCGTTATTCACATCGCCATCATCGGTTAAATGTCCGGCATCGGTAATGTTTCTTACATAACGCACCTTGAAACCCATGTATTGAAGGCTTCTGAAAATAAAATCAAACGAAAGAAACGTACGCACATTTCCCAAATGCACGTTGCTATAAACAGTAGGTCCGCAAACGTACATACCTACTTTATCTTCGTGTAAAGGTTTAAAAAGCTCTTTCTCTCCCGTTAAGGAATTGTATATTTTTAGGTTTGATCTCATAGGTTGTTTAACTGTTAAACCGTTTATTTGTTTTGAGATAGAAAATATTTTTTCAGATTGTTTATTTGGTTGCAGATTTTTCAATTTCTTGTCTGCAAATAATATAATTTTCTTCTGATAAATAGTTTAATTCTTTTACTATTATTAAATGATTTAATGTTTCCATTGCAGACGAGTATGCTATTGTTAAAAAGCGTGATTTGTCAATTGGTGTATCTCTTGACGTGCCTTCTGCTATATTTGTTGCAATTGATGAGGTACTTCTTTTAATTTGTGAAGAAATACCGTATTGTTCATTCGCCGGAAATAACTTTGTTATATTGTAAATAAAAATGGTAAGGTTTTTAGTATTTTGCCAAACTTCTAATTTTTCAAACGAAAACACATAGCCCATTTCAACCAATTAAACAATTTTACAAATCAACAATTAAACGCTTTAACTATCTACCGAAAAACTAAAATTGTGTATCTAATTTAATGTAGTCTAAAAATTCTCTGCGGGTAACATCGTTTTTAAAAGCACCACTGAACTCTGCAGTAACAGTTGAACTTTCAATATCGCGAATGCCACGAGAATTTACACATAAATGTTTGGCATCAATCACACACGCAACATCATCAGTTCCTAATACACGTTTTAATTCGTCAACAATCTGAATAGTTAAACGTTCTTGAACCTGCGGACGTTTTGCATAATAATCTACAATGCGGTTCATTTTAGATAAACCAACTACTTTTCCGTTTGATATATATGCCACATGTGCACGACCAACTATAGGTAATAAGTGATGCTCACAAGTTGAATAAACAACAATGTTTTTTTCAACCAACATTTCATTATACTTATATTTATTATCAAAGGTAGATGATGAAGGTTTTTTAGCAGGATTCAATCCGCCAAAAATCTCCTTAACAAACATTTTAGCCACACGGTTTGGAGTACCTTTTAGACTGTCGTCTGTTAGATCCATACCCAAAGTGTTTAATATATTTTCGACATCTTTTTTAATCA
>Ga0308157_10003258_pt1 | contig 24086 bp, 19 predicted proteins | sample PhyBR1_FD_201035 | JGI IMG/M metagenome (GOLD analysis project Ga0308157, IMG submission 201035) | Phyllosphere microbial communities from UC Gill Tract Community Farm, Albany, California, United States - DLSLB.R1 | ecosystem: Host-associated > Plants > Phyllosphere > Unclassified | place: USA...
TGCGCTCCGCGACCACCGGGATGCAGATCTCGGCGATCATCAGCACCAGGAACGTCGCCGTTCTCATCGAGTCCGGCACGAAGAGGAACCCGATCCACAGGATCTGCACGATCCCGATCCCGGCCGCGTAGATGCACGCCGTGCGCCGCAGCTCGGGGTTCATCCCGGCAGCGCGCAACCACTGCACGATCATCGCCAGGCGCATCACCACGTACGCGATCACCACGATCGTGAAGTCCTGGTGGTGCTCGTCGAACACCGGCCCGATCCCCGCGGCGAGCACGAGCACGCCGGCCATCTGAACGATCGTGATCACCCGGTACAGCCAGTCGTCGACGCCGAACGAGGTCGCGAACCAGGTGAAGTTCATCCACGCCCACCAGATCGCGAAGAACACCATCAGGTAGGCCGTGATCCCGGGACCCGCATGTCCGGACGACAGCGCATGGTGCAGCTGGCCGGATGCGGTGCTGACCGCGATCACGAAGACCAGATCGAAGAACAGCTCCAGCGAACTGGCCACCCGGTGCGGCTCGTGCGGATCGCGCGGCAGCATCGGCTGCAGTCGGAAGCGCGTCCCCCGCGCGTTCTCACTCACCGGAAAAGAGTAGCGCGCGCTACAACTCGCCCGGGCGCATCGCCTCGGCGTCGATCGCCCGGAGCACGCGCTGCGCCGCCGTGTCGGTGGGCGGCTCCTCGGCATCCGCTCTCCGCCTGCGCGGTGCGTAGACGACCAGCGCGTGGAACAGGAAGCGCGCGAAGAACGCCACCACCAGCGAGATCGCCGTGGCGACCACGGCGGAGATGTGCCAGGTCTCGACCATGAGCGCCATCACCGGGATCCGCAGCGCCGCCTCGATGCTGTTGAACGAGGCGGATGCCGCGAAGCGCACCCACAGCCGCGAGGCGTCGTGCCGCTCCTCGCGGAAGACGAACAACTCCTGCAGCACGAAGTTGCCGACGATGGTGACGCCCGCGCCGATGATCGCCGCGAGCACGTAGTCCATGCCCAGGTGCGTCAGCAGCCACATGATGCCGATGTTCGCGACCGCTCCGACGCCGCCGATCAGCGCGAACAGGCCCATCTTCCCGAACCGCAGCCGTGCCAGGTGCGCGAGGAAGGTCGCGCCCTGACGCAGGCTCGCCTTCGAGGTGCCGTGGCGGCGCTCGCCGAACGCGAGCGGCACCTCGGCGATGCGCAGCTCGCGCCGCTCCCCGCCGCGCACGAGGATCTCGAGCAGGATCTTGAATCCCTGCGGGCGCAGCTCGTCGAGGTCGATGCACGTGCGGTCGACGAGGAAGAAGCCGGTCATCGGGTCGGTGCTGCGCCACAGTCGGCGCAGGAACATCGCCTTGGTGACGGCGGTCGCCGCTTTCGAGACGCCGAAGCGGACGGCCGTGCCCAGTCCCGCCGAGTCGCCGCCGCCGATGTAGCGGGAGGCCGCGACGACGTCGGCACCGCCTTCCGCGTACCGGGCCAGCAGGGCCGGGAGAAGCTCGGGCGGATGCTGCAGATCACCGTCCATCACGACGCAGACCTCGTGACGCGCCTCGCTCAGGCCGAGCACGACCGCGCCGCCCAAGCCGCCCGTGTTGTGCTCGCGGTGGATCACCCGGACGGGGAGGGGCGCGGATGCCGCCACGCGGCGCACCTCCGCCGCAGTGTCGTCCGCGCTGTCGTCGACGAAGAGGATCTCGGCGTCGATCCCGGCGAGCGCGGCCGCGATGCGGGCGACCAGTTCGGCGACGTTGTCGCGCTCGTTGAAGGTCGGAACGATCACTGTGACGGGATCTGTGACGGGGGCGCTCATGTGCTCCCCTTCATCCGGTTCATGCGACGCGGGAACAATCGTGCCATCTTTCACTGTGCGCCGAGTCCCCCTTGCCGCCGCGCGACGGCCCGATAAGGTGGCACAGGCCAGGCCACACGGTCGACGACGATGACGAGGAATCCATGACTCTGCTCAGACAACCGGCGAACTGGTGGCGGGAGAACCGTCTCCCGCTGCTCGCGAGCATCACTGCGATGTTCATCCTGCTTTTCACGATCGGGGGCGCCGTCGGCGTCGCGAATGCGGCGACGAAGCCGGCAGCCGCGGACGACGGCGTGAAGGGGCAGACCTTCACGATCGCCACCGACACGACCTGGGCTCCGTTCGAGTTCGAGCGCGACGGCGAGCTGCGCGGCATCGACATCGACCTGATCAAGGCGGTCGCGAAGGACCAGGGCTTCGACGTCGAGATCGACGTCCTCGGCTTCGACGGCGCCCTCGCCGCGGTCACGGCCGGCCAGGCGGATGCCGTGATGGCGGGCATGTCGATCACCAAGGAGCGGCAGAAGACCTTCGACTTCTCCAACCCGTACTTCGATTCCGGCATCCAGATGGCGGTCGCCTCGAACGACACCTCGATCAACGGATATGAAGACCTCGAGGGCAAGTCCGTCTCGGCCAAGACCGGCACCGAGGGCTTCGCCTTCGCCGAGAAGCTCGGCAAGGAGTACGGCTTCACCGTCACCGGATTCCAGGACGCCTCCGACGCGTACAGCGACGTGACCTCCGGCAACTCCGCCGCGGTCTTCGACGACTACCCGATCCTCGCCTACGGCATCGCGACCGGGAACGTCGCGTTGAAGACCGTCACCGACCAGGAGAAGGCGTCCAGCTACGGCATGGCCGTGAAGAAGGGCGACAACGAGGCGCTGCGCAAGGCCTTCAACACCGGCCTGAAGAACCTCATCGAGGACGGCACCTACCAGAGCATCCTCGACGACTACCTCGGCGACAACGCCCCCGACGCGACCGGCATCGGCGGCGGCAAGGCCGTGCTCGGCAACAGCACGCTCGAGCCGGGCAAGCCCGGCGACCTGCCGAAGAACCCCGCGTTCGCGACCGACACCCCGCAGACCAACGGCTCGTTCACGATCGCCACCGACACGACCTTCGCGCCGTTCATCTACCAGGTGGGTGGCAAGAACATCGGCATCGACATGGACCTGCTGCGCGCGATCGCGGCGAACCAGGGCTTCAGCGTCGAGATCAAGACGCTCGGGTTCGACGCGGCCCTGCAGGCGGTGACCGCGGGCCAGGCGGACGGCGTGATCGCCGGCATGAGCATCACCGACGAGCGCAAGCAGGTGTTCGACTTCTCCGACCCGTACTACGAGTCCGGCGTGCAGATGGCCGTCTCCAAGGACAGCGACATCACCTCGTACGAGGACCTCAAGGGCAAGAACGTCGCGGTCAAGACCGGCACGGTCGGATACGACTTCGCCCAGCAGCTGAGCGAGGAGATCGGGTTCACGATCAACGCGTTCCAGGACTCGGCCGACATGTACAACGACGTGGCCGTGGGCAACTCGGCGGCCACCTTCGAGGATGCACCGGTGCTGCAGTTCGGCATCGCCTCGGGCTCCGTCCCGCTGAAGATCGTGACCGATGCGGAGCCGGGCTCGAACTACGGCTTCGCGGTGGCGAAGGGCGCGAACACCGAGCTGCTGAAGATGTTCAACGACGGCCTGCAGAACGCCAAGGACACCGGCGCCTATCAGCAGATCATCGACCGCTACCTGGCGATCGACGACACCGCCGCGGTGGACAACTCGTTCTGGACGCTCGTGAAGACCTCGATCGGGCCGCTGTCCCAGGGTCTCGTCCTCACGCTGCTCGCGACGGCCCTGGCGATCGTTTTCGCCATGATCCTCGGCATCGTGTTCGGCATCCTGAAGCTGTCGACCAACCCATTCCTTCGGATCCTGGCCGGCGCCTACGTGAACATCTTCCGCGGCACTCCGGTGCTGGTGCAGGCGTTCTTCTTCTACTTCGGCGTGCCGGCCGTCACCGGTCAGCCGCTGGACGCCCTGACCGCCGGTGTGATCACGCTCTCGCTGAACGCGGGTGCGTACATCACCGAGATCGTGCGCGGCGGCGTGCAGTCGGTGGATCCGGGGCAGATGGAGGCCTCACGGTCGCTGGGCCTCGGCTGGGGCGCCTCGATGCGCCGCGTCGTGATGCCGCAGGCGTTCAAGATCATGACGCCGAACCTCATCAACCAGTTCATCATCACCCTGAAGGACACCTCGCTGCTGTCGGTGCTGGGCTTCGCGGAGCTCACCTACCAGGGCCGCATCGTGATCGCCTCGACCTTCCGCTCGTTCGAGATCTGGATCATCGTCGGCGCGATGTACTTCGTGGTGATCTGGCTGCTCACCGTGCTGTCCAACTGGGTCGACCGCAAGTTCAACAAGTAGGGATGATCATGACGAACAGTGAACCGACCTACACGCGTCCCGTCACCACCACGTCGGGCGATCCGATCGAGGTGCGCGACCTGCACAAGTCGTTCGGCAAGAACCACGTGCTCACCGGCATCGACCTGACGGTCGCCAACGGCGAGGTCGTCGCCGTGATCGGGCCCTCCGGCTCGGGCAAGTCGACGCTGCTGCGCTGCCTGAACCGGCTGGAGGAGGTGACCAGCGGCGAGGTGCTGATCGTGGGCGAGAACATCGCCGTCGCCAAGGGCAAGAAGCTGGATGCCGTGCGCCAGCGCGTGGGCATGGTCTTCCAGCACTTCAACCTGTTCCCGCACATGACCGCGCTCGAGAACGTCACGCTGGCGCCGATCGAGCTGCGGATGCTGAGCAGGGCCGAGGCGCGCAAGCGCGGTGTCGAGCTGCTCACGCGGGTGGGACTGGCCGACAAGGTGGATGCCAGGCCGGCATCCCTCTCCGGCGGGCAGAAGCAGCGCGTGGCGATCGCGCGGGCCCTGGCGATGAGCCCCGAGATCATGCTCTTCGACGAGGCGACCAGCGCGCTGGACCCCGAGATGGTCGGCGAGGTGCTGCAGGTCATCCGCGACCTCGCCGCATCCGGCATGACCATGGTGCTGGTCACGCACGAGATGGGCTTCGCCCGCGAGGTCGCCGATCGGGTGGTGTTCATGGCCGACGGCAACGTCGTCGAGTCCGGCGCACCGTCCGACATCTTCGACAACCCGCAGGAGGCGCGCACGCAGGACTTCCTGTCCAAGGTGCTCTGATCCCCCGCCCCGGATCCTCCGATCTTTTACGGCCGTAGGCTGGATGCATGACCACTCCTGCATCCGACACCATCACCATGTTCGGCGCCGAATGGTGCGGCGACTGCCGTCGCACCAAGAAGCAGCTCGATGAGCTCGGCATCCGGTACACCTATGTCGACCTCGTCGCCGAGCCTGCCGCGGCCGACGTCGCCAAGGAGATCTCGGGCCGCACGAACATCCCCGTGGTCGTCTACCCCGACTCCAGCCACCACGTCGAGCCCTCCAACGCCGACGTCGAGGCGAAGCTGCGCGAGCTCTCGCTGATCTGAACTCGCGCCTCCTCGCGGGCCACCACGCAATCATCGAGCCACCACGCAGATCACCGCGATCTGCGTGGTGGCTCGCCGCGTCGATGGTGGCCCGGCGGCACGGGCGAGGTCGAGCACGTGGAACCCGGTCCCACGACGACATAGGCTGGGTGTCATCCCGAAGGAGACGACGATGACTCAGGATGCCGCAGCGACCACCGTGCAGGATGCCGCCCGCAAGGGCGCGGCATCCGCCCTGCCCCCGCTCGAGGACGACGAGCGCGCGGCGCTGGACACCGACATCGCCCTGCTGCAGCAGGGGTCGCGCACCTGGTCGAGTCTCACCGTCGCGCAGCGCGTCACGCTGCTGCACGCGCTGCGCACCAGCGTCGCCGCGGCCGCGGAGGACTGGGCGAACACGGCCGCCGACTCCAAGGGCCTGCGACCGGGGCATCCGCTGCGCGGCGAGGAGTGGCTGAGCGGGCCGTACTCGGTGCTCGGCGCGATCGACGCGTACGCCGACACACTCACCAGGCTCTCCGAGGGGCGCAGCGCCCTGGACGGCGTCCGCATCGGCCGCGCGCCCGGCGGCCGCACGAAGATCGACGCGTTCCCGCTCACCGGCATCGACCGGTTCCTGCTGTCCGGCTTCACCGGCGAGGTGTGGCTCGAGCCCGGCATCACCCCGAAGACCGCACGCAGCGCCGCCGGCCTCGCGCAGCTGACACCGTCGGAATCCGGCGGCGTGGGCCTGGTGCTCGGCGCCGGCAACATCACCTCCATCCCCGTGCTCGACGTCGTCTACGAACTGCTCGCGCACAACCGCGTCGCGCTGCTCAAGGTGAATCCCACGCAGGATGCCCTGGTGCCGGTGTTCGAGCGGGCGCTCGCCCCGCTGATCGAGCCGGGGTTCCTGCGCATCGTGCGCGGCGGTCCGGCAGTCGGCGCGTACCTCACCGGGCATCGCGACCTGGTGCACGTGCACATCACGGGATCCGCCGCCACGTTCGACGCGATCGTGTGGGGCCAGGGCCCGGCGGCGCGCCGCCGCAGACGCGAGAACCGGCCGCAGCTGAAGAAGCCGATCACCGCCGAGCTCGGCGGCGTCTCGCCGATCATCGTGGTACCGGGCGAGTGGACCGACGCGGACCTCACGTTCCAGGCCGAGCACGTCGCGACCATGCGCCTGCAGAACTGCGGACACAACTGCATCGCCGGTCAGGTCGTGATCATCTCCGCCGACTGGCCGCAGGCCGAGCAGTTCCGTGCCGCGCTGCGCCGCGCGTATGCCGGCGCCCCGGAGCGTCCGATCTGGTACCCGGGATCACCCTCGCGCATGCAGCAGGCGGGCGAGGACTACCCGGATGCCCTGGTGCTCGCCGACCGCCTGCTGGTGGAGATCGAGCCGGGCCAGGATGCCACGGCCCTGCAGACCACCGAGTACTTCGCGCCCGTGCTGGGTGTCGTGGAGCTTCCGGGAACCGGGCAGGCGTTCCTGGATGCCGCCGTCGCGCACGCCAACGACGAGCTGCAGGGCACCCTCGGCGCCAACCTCCTCATCGATCCGGCCACGCAGCGGTCGCTGGGCACCGGGTTCGACCGGGCGATAGCGGAGCTGCGCTACGGCTCGATCGCGATCAACGCCTGGACCGCGTTCGGGTTCATCACGCCGACGCTGACCTGGGGCGCCTTTCCCGGCAGCACGATCGACGACGTGGGCAGCGGGATCGGCGTGGTGCACAACGCCCTGCTGCTCGACGGCGTGGAGCGCTCGGTGGTGCGCGGTCCGTTCCGCCCGTTCCCCCGCTCACTGCCGGTGTTCAACGGCGGTGGCCGGATGACGATCCTGCCCACGCCGCCGTGGTTCGTCACCGCGCGCACGGGAGCTGCGGTCAGCGAGGGTCTCACGCGCTTCCGCGCCCGCGGCGGCATCCTCGGCCTGATCCGCACGCTGATCCAGGCGCTTCGCGCCTGACCGCTCGCTCTGCCAAGACCCGCTGTGGGGCGCAACTGCATGCTTCAGGACGACTGAAGCCGACGTCTGCGCCCCACAGTAGGTCTTTCAAGCGGTGGCGAAGCGGTCGGTCGCGGCGCGCAGTGCGCGGGCGATCCCGGGTTCGGATGCCGAGTGCCCGGCATCGTCGACGACCACCAGCTCCGCCTCCGGCCAGGCCGTGTGCAGATCCCACGCGGTCATGATCGGGGTGCAGACGTCGTAGCGTCCCTGCACGATCACCGTCGGGATGCCGCGGATGATGCCGACGTTGGCGATCAACTGTCCTTCCTCGAGCCAGCCCCAGTTGATGAAGTAGTGGTTCTCGATGCGCGCGAACGCGGTCGCGTGCGCGGCATCCGTCGCCTCGGCGACGTGCTCGGCATCCAGGCGCAGCGTCACGGTCGACGCCTCCCACTTCGTCCACGCGACCGCCGCCGGAACATGCACGGCGGGATCCGGGTCGAAGAGGCGCCGGTGGTACGCCTCAATCATCCGGCCGCGCTCCACCGGCGGGATCACCGCCTCGTAGTCCGCCCACAGGTCGGGGAACAGCGCCGCGGCGCCGCCCTCGTAGAACCACTCCAGCTCATGACGGCGCAGGGTGAAGATGCCGCGCAGCACGAGCTCGCTGACGGCATCCGGATGCGCCTGCGCATAGGCCAGCGCGAGGGTGCTGCCCCACGAACCGCCGAAGACCTGCCAGGTGCGGATGCCGAGGTTCTTGCGCAGCAGCTCGATGTCGGCGACGAGGTGCCAGGTGGTGTTGAAGCGCAGGTCCGCGTGCGGGTCGCTCGCGTGCGGGGTGCTGCGACCGCACCCGCGCTGGTCGAACAGCACGATCCGGTAGATCTCCGGGTCGAAGAAGCGACGCTGCCAGGGCGAGGTTCCCCCGCCGGGCCCACCGTGCAGGAAGACGACGGGCTTGCCGTCCGGATTCCCGCTCTGCTCCCAGTGGATGCGATTGCCGTCGCCGACGAGCAGGTCGCCCGTCTCGTACGGCTCGACAGGCGGATACAGTCCGTCCGGTTCCATGTTGTCCTCCCCCGAGGGCCCGCTGATCGGGCCCCATCACCGTATCCCGATTCCGGTATACCGCGTGGGAGAACCGCCTGTGACTACAGCTTCACACCCGGGGCGAAGGTGTCGCAGACGCCGAGGCCGTTCGTGTAGCCGTTGGCGAACCAGTACTTGCGCTGCTCGCTGGTGCCGTGCGTGAAGCTCTCGGGGCTGACGAAGCCGCCGGACTGCTCCTGGATGTGATCGTCGCCCACCGTGTAGGCGGCGTTCACGGCATCCGCCAGCTCCGCCTCGGTCGGCGTCTTCAGCATCTGATTGCCGTGCGGGTCCTTGGTCTCGGTGGCATCCTTCAGCCAGGCGCCCGCGTAGCAGTCGGCCTGCAGCTCGGTGCGCACACTGTTGCTCTCGGGCCCGGTGCCGTTGTTGGGGTACTTGTCCATCACGCCGGTCAGATTCTGGATGTGGTGGCCCCACTCGTGCCCGACGATGTACAGCTGAGCGAGGTCGCCGGCGGACGCGCCGAACTGCTGCCGCATGAGCTGGAAGAAGGTGGGGTCGATGTACACGCCCTGCTCGGGCGGGCAGTAGAACGGTCCGACGGCGTTGGACGCGGTGCCGCACTGGGTGGGGGTCTGCCCGTCGACGACGGTGAGCGTCGGCTTGACGTAGCCGTCGAGGTGCTTCGACCAGTAGTCGTTCAGCAGCAGCTCGGCGCCGGCCATCCGGCAGTCGTCGTTCGTGTTGGCATCCGTGCCGGTGTCGCATTCGCTGAGTGTGTTCTCGCCGGTCGCGGCCGGCTGGTCCTGCCCGCCGGGTGCGCCCCCGACGAGACCCGTCAGATCCGGACCGCCCAGCAGGGCGACGACGAGCGCGACGATTCCGAGCACGCCGACGCCGCCGCCCGCGGCGATGGCGGTGCTGCGGCCTCGCCGACGGGTGGTGTTGCCCGAGATGTCGGCGTCCGGATTGAAGGTCATGCAGAAAAGGTACCCTGCCCACCGCCGGTCATGGTCATCCCGAGCCACCAAGAAAGCGGCGAGCCACCAGGCGACCGACGTGCGATTCGGTGGTGGCTCGGCGATTCGATGGTGGCTCGGGGCACGAGGAGGGTGGACCGGGGTGCGCACGGTCGTAGGCTCTGAGCATGGCGACGACGATCACGATCACGGGGGCCGGCGGACAGATCGGCTACGCCCTGCTGTTCCGCATCGCGGCAGGAGACATGCTCGGTCCGGACGAGCCCGTCCGGCTGCGGCTGCTGGAGATCCCGCAGGGGCTCGGCGCCGCGGAGGGCGCGGCGCTCGAACTGCAGGACGGCGCGTTCCCCCTGCTCGAGCACGTGGAGGTGACCGACGACGCCGCCACCGGCTTCGACGGCGCGAATCTCGCCCTGCTCGTCGGCGCACGCCCGCGAGGCCCGGGCATGGAGCGCGGTGACCTGCTCGCCGCGAACGCCGGCATCTTCGGACCTCAGGGAGCCGCGATCGCCGCGCACGCGGCATCCGACATCCGCGTCACAGTGGTGGGCAACCCTGCCAACACGAACGCGCTGATCGCGGCATCCGCCGCCGACGGTGTGCCGGCCGAGCGCTTCACCGCCCTCACGCGCCTGGATGAGAACCGTGCCCGCGCGCAGCTCGCCCTCGCCCTGGACGCGCCGGTCGCGAGCATCACCCGCGTGCCGATCTGGGGCAACCACTCCGCCACCCAGTTCCCCGACGTCTCGCACGCGCTGATCGACGGACAGCCCCTGGCAGACGCCCTCGCCGTCCGGGTGGGCGATGTGCGCGCGTGGCAGGAGACGGAGTTCATCCCGCGGGTGGCCAAGCGCGGCGCGGAGATCATCGAGGTGCGCGGTTCCTCGTCGGTGGCATCCGCGGCGAGCGCGGCGATCGACCACGTGCGCGACTGGGTGGACGGCACCGACGACTGGACGAGCGCGGGTGTCGTCTCGCACGGCGAGTACGGCGTGCCGGAGGGGCTGATCTGCTCGTTCCCCGTGCAGTCGGTCGGCGGCGCGTGGCAGATCGTCGAGGGCCTGCAGCTGGACGAGTCGGCACGGGCACGCGTCGACGCGTCGGTCGCGGAGCTGGTCGAGGAGCGCGAGGCGGTGCGGGCGCTCGGGATGCTGTGATGGGGCTGTCGGCGGTCTCGGGCAGAATGGAGGCCAGGGCGGAATGAATGCCGGAGGTAGGACGATGAGCGATGCGAAGAACCCGACGGATGCCGAGCCGGGTGAGCCTCTGACCAGCCCGCTGCATCTGCCGCATGCCGCCGCCTCCTGCCCTAAGTGCCTGGCGAACGACGATCACGACTGGTGGTCGGCGCGCCCCGAGCACACCCGGCTGGTCGGACTGGTCGTATCCCGCGAGGGGATGCCGTCGGTCACTCAGCAGCGCGAGGATCTGACGCGCTTCGGCGTCCCGATCGAGGGCTTCCGGCACCCCGCGCCCGAGATCCTGGAGAGCTGGGGAGACCGTCTGTCCCGGCTGCTCGACACGCTGCAGCGCGGCGATGTCCTCGTCGTCGCGAATGTGCACGCGCTCGGACGCGATCTCGACGAGGAGACCCGCACGGTGGCCGAGCTGCGTCGTCGCGGGATCATGGTGAAGGTGCTCGGCCACCACGCACGGCACCTGGCCGACGCCGCACGCTGAGCGCGCGTCCGCCCGCCTCCCCGCACATGAGAGAACCGGCTGCCATCCCGTGGGGGATGACAGCCGGTGCACGCGCCGCCCGTGAGGGCTGTGCTCAGAACATCACCAGCGGTTCTTGTTCCGGTTCTCGTTGGACTTGGCCTCGGAAGCGTCCTGCGAGACCTGACGGCCGATCTCGTGCAGCAGACCCTTCATCTCGGTCAGCGCCTGGTTCCACTTGATCTTCGCCTGGACGTACGCCTCGGAGGCGTCACCCGTCCAGTCCGCCTGAAGCGGCCGCAGTGCCGTCTCCATGTCGTTCAGCTTGGTCTCGATGTTGTTCGCACCCGTGACCAGGTCGGAGCCCGCCGTGTCGACAGCGCCGAAATTGACCTTGTAGCCATCCATGATCTGTATCCCTTCAGTCTCAGCCGAGACGGCCCATGAACTTGGTCTGAGCCTCACGCGACGCGTCGTCGGTCTGGCTGTAGTTGGTCTGCGAGTCGAGCAGGTTCTGCTCGAACTCGTCCAGTGCGTTCGTGATGCGGCGGGACTTCTCGCCCCATGCGCTGAACGTCTGCTGGAAGGCCGCTGCGCCACCACCCGTCCATGACGCCCCGATGCCGGACAGCTTGTTCGAGATCGCGTTCAGCTCCGTGACGATGTCGATCTTCGACTGGCTGACGATCTTGGCGCCACGCTGCAGGGCTCCATCCGCTGCAGAAATCTCTCCGCCCACGGTCACCTCCTGGTCCTGAGGGCTCTCCGCCCCGAATGCTTCAGCCCTGTGGGCCGTGACGCCGATGCCCGGCGACAGCTATTACCTTACGGATGGATCCCACCTCCGCCTATGGGTAGCTCTGCCCACGGAGCCCTCCCCATGGCCGGGGTCACAGCTGGGAGGGCGGCGCGTAGGCGAGCTGCATGACCTGCAGGCCCCGCTCACGGGTGATCACCTTGGCGCGTCCCGGCACCGCCGGCGAGGGCTTGACATTGCCGATCAGGGCGCCTTCGTCCGGGCTGCCCGACAGCAGGATCCCGGGGGCAGCGAGGTCGCGCAGCGTCTGCATCACCGGTTCGAAGGTGGATCGCGAGGCGCCGCCGGACCGGCGGGCCAGGGTCAGGTGCAGCCCGACGTCGGTGGCCTGGGCGAGCAGGGGCTGCAGGACGGCGATCGGGTTGCCCGACTGGGTGTTCACCAGGTCGTAGTCGTCCACCAGCACGAACACCTCGGCACCCGACCACCACGAGCGATCCCGCAGCTGCTGCGGTGTCACGTCGGTGCCGGGCAGTCGACCGCGCAGGTAGTCGGCGAGGCCACCCAGCTCCTCGGACGCCTGCTGCGCCGTCGTGTAATACCCCGCGAGGTACTCTTCGGGGATCTCCGAGAGCAGCGCGCGACGGTAGTCGACCACGAAGAACTGCGCCTCCTTCGCCGTCTTCGTGCGCATGACCTCCCGCGCGATGCCGCGCAGGAAGCTCGACTTGCCCGACTGGCTGTCGCCGAACAGGTACAGGTGCGGGTTGCGCGTCGCGTCGAAGGAGGTCGGCGCGAGCTCGGCCTCGTCCACGCCGAGCAGGATCTGCCTCTCGGCGGGCGTGCCGGCCGCGAGGCGCTGCAGCTCCGGCAGCTCGAGCATCTCCGGCAGCAGCCGCAGCTTGGGACCGCGGGGGCCCTTCCAGGCCGCGTTGACGCGGGCGATCAGGTCCTCGACGCCTTCACTGAGCATCGCGGGGTCTCCGGAGCCGTCGATGCGCGGCAGCGCCGTGAGCATGTGGTGCTTCGAGGGTGCGAGGCCTCGGCCCGGGCGCCCCTGCGGCACGTTGACGGCCACCTTGCGGTCGATCTCGGAGTCGCTGGTGTCGCCGAGGCGCAGCTCGAGCTTGGAGCCGAACGTGTCGCGGATGGCGGTGCGGAAGTCCATCCAGCGCGTGGTCGTCGCCACGAGGTGCACACCGTAGGTGAGTGCCCGGCCGGCGAGCGCCTGGATCTCGAACTCCATCTCGTCGAACTCGGAGCGGATCGTCGGCCAGCCGTCGATGATGAGGAAGACGTCGCCGTAGCCGTCGTCCGCGCGGCCCTGCGCCCGCATCCGCCGGTAGGTCTCGATGGAGTCGATCGCGTTCGCGGTGAAGTAGCGCTCGCGCGCGTTCACGATGCCGACGACCTCCTGGAACATCCGCCGGAGCACGTCCGGCTGGTTCCTGCCCGCCACTCCGGCCACGTGCGCCAGCTTGGCGAACGGCGCGAACGTGCCGCCGCCGAAGTCCATGACGTAGAACTGCACCTCCAGCGGCGTGTGCGTCAGAGCGATGCCCGTCAGCACGCTGCGCGCCAGGGTGCTCTTGCCGCTGCGCGCGCTGCCGACGATGGCGAGGTGTCCGCCGGCGCCGATCAGGCTCATGACGAGGCTGTCCCGTCGCTGCTCGAGGGGGCGGTCGACGATGCCCAGCGGGATCGTCAGCGGACCCGCCTGACGCCACCGCGCCGAGATGAGACCCAGCTGCGGGTCCTCGGCGAGGTCGCCGAGGAGTTCGTCGAACGTGGGCGGCACGTCCAGCGGCGGCAGCCACACCTGGTGCGCCGGCATGCTCCTGCCCTTCATCAGCGAGACCGCGATGTCGAAGGTCACCCGCTTCTCCGGCGCGTCGTTGCCGGGAGTCTCCGGCGCCGCCTGCGCCTCCGCCGGCTGCTCCTGCACGATCACCGGCGCGGCGGTGAACGGCCGCGCCTCGATCGCCCGAACCGGCTGCTCGCTCTCGACGGCCTCCGGCGAGGATCCGGCCCGGCGCCGACGCGTCTTCGGCGGAGCGGAGACGTATGCCGCCCGGAACTGGGTGAGCGTCTCGGCATCCGATTTCAGGATGCCGTGCCCGCCGCCGCCCGGCAGCGTGAACGCGTCCGGCACGCCGATCACCGCGCGCGAGTCCGCGCCCGAGAACGTCTTCAGACCGATCCGGTAGGACAGGTGGGATTCCAGCCCGCGCAGCTTGCCCTCCTCCAGGCGCTGCGTCGACAGCAGCAGGTGCACCTGCAGCGAACGGCCCAGTCGTCCGATCGCGACGAACAGCTCGGTGAAGTCGGGTTTGGCCGCCAGCAGCTCCGAGAACTCGTCGGCGACGATCAGCAGCGCCGGCAGCGGCTTCAGGTCGGTGCGCCCGCCCTTGCGCGCGGCCTCGTAGTCCGAGACGTTCGCGAAGTTGCCCGCATCGCGCAGCAGCTCCTGACGACGGGTCATCTCCCCCTGGATGGCGTCCTGCATGCGATCGACGAGGGTGAGGTCGTCGCCGAGGTTGGTGATCACGGCCGACACATGGGGCATGTCCGCCATGCCGGCGAAGGTCGCACCGCCCTTGAAGTCGATCAGCACGAAGTTGAGCGCTTCGGAGGAGTGCGACATCGCCAGCGCCAGCACCAGGGTGCGCAGCACCTCGGACTTTCCGGATCCGGTCGCACCGATCAGCATGCCGTGCGGGCCCATGCCCTGTTGGGCGGATTCCTTGATGTCGAGGATCATGGGCTGGCCGGTGGCGGTGAGCCCGATCGGCACGCGCAGCCGGTCACGCGGCGAGCGCGGCTTCCATGCCACGTCCGGGTCGAAGTCGCGTACGTCGGGCAGGCCCAGCAGGTCGGTGAGCTCGGCCGAGATCGTGCGGGCGCCCGCGCCGGCATCCTCGTCCTGGGCGGTCTCGGCCAGACCGGTCAGGCGCCTGGCCACCGCTTCGGCGGAGGCGATGCCGAGGAAGTCCGGCGCCGCGGGGATGGGCCCGTATCCGCGCCGCGCGACGGTGAGCCGTTCGCCGTTCTCGCCCTCGATGATCAGGCGGATGGTGAGCGGGTCGGTCAATTCGGCCCATTCGCGGGCGACGTCGATGACGGTGACGCCGTCGATGCCGCCCTCGTCGGTGAGCGGATGCCCGTAGGGCAGCGCCGCGCCGTCGGTGATCACCACGAGATGCGGAAGGGCGCCCGCCCGACCGCTGGCGACCCCGCGCGAACGGAGGTCGGTGACCAGCGGCTCGATCTCCTCCCAGGACGAGGCGATCCGGCGCGTGCCGCCGACGGCATCCGCCGCGCTGTCGGACTGGACGTGCGGAAGCCACTTGGCCCACTCCCAGTACGGTAGATCGGCGGGGGAGGCGATGACCGCGATCTGCAGGTCCTCGGGCGCGAGGAAGGTGGCCAGGTGCGCTACGACGGCACGAGCCAGGCCGCGACCGCGCACGGTGTCGCCGACCACCTCGAGTCGTGAGCAGGTGCCCAGATCGAGGGCGAAGGGCAGGTCGGGCACCTGGTCGTGGGTGAGCACGAAGCGGTGCGCGGCGGAGGCGCTGACCGGGTCGAGCTGAGCGAGGGCGGGGATGGGGGCCTCATCGAGCGTCATCGCCAGGGGCTGGGTGGCGGTGCCGACCCTCGCGGTCAGGAACTCGGGGGCGGTGGCGGCGCGCTCCCACACCCGCGACCCCTCCTCCACGATGAACGGGAGCGTGTCCGGTGCGGGCAGGGTCCACTCCTCGTACCGCCGCTGACGCGTGGCGACCTCGCGGACGGCCTCGCGAGTCTCGGCGAGGTAGGCGAGGTACTCGCGGCGGGTGTTCTCCACGTTGGTGGCGTGCTGCGACTTCTGTCGCCACATCTGGCCACCGACCATCGACAGCGCCATGAACAGGAACATGCCGCCCATGATGTAGGTGCGGGTCGCATCGCCGCCCTGGGTGAGCGAGAGCACGGCGACCGATCCGAGGCTGCCGACCATGGGCAGTGCCATCATCAGCGTGTTCGAGGCGCCTTCGGGCTTGGGCAGTTCCGGCGCCTGCTGCAGGGTGAGTTGTCCCCCGGTCGGCGGCTTCGGCGCACGGCGAGTGCTGGTGGTGCTCACGACTGGCCCTCCTCGAGTCGCCTACTATCATGTCAGGGATGCCGACGTGGACCGGTGTCGCACCCAGGAGCGTCGAGGGGCGGGGATGGCAGCGAAGACGATCCGTCTCACCGTCGCCGACGCGCACAGCCGACACGACCTGGTGGTTCCCGCTGACTCCACGGTCGCGGAGCTGCTCACGGTCGGCGGCGTCGACCTGCAGCGCTACGTGGGCACGACGACCTCGGGGGCGGCCATCGAGCTGGACAGCGAGGTGTCGACCACTCCCGGTGACGGCGGCGTGATCTGGCTGCTGGATCGCACGGCGTCGGCGAGCACCGGCGCGGCCGCGGTGACGAGGGGGCACGCCGCCGAGGAGTCCTCCGGCCGACGCTGGGCGCTGCTGGCGCTGCTGCTGGTGATCGCCCTGGCGCTGGTCGCCTGCACGACGATCGCGCCCAGCGCGATGACCGTCTCGGTCTCGGCCGCCGTTCTTCTGGCGGGTGCGCTCGCGATGCTCGGCCAGCCGGTTCTGGGGCGCAACGCCTACGTCGCCTTCTTCGCGCCCGCGCTGGCGGCCGCGGCGGGGGCGCTCGCGCTCAGTCCGTTCGGCGACGCGGGCGCGATGATGGCGGCGGGCGCGGTCGCGGGCGCGACGGTGGCGTGCGCCCGACACGCTCTCGCCCGCTCTCATGGACGGGTGGAGGCGGGCAGCACGGCGGTGGTCGCCGTGATCTGGGCGGTGATCGCGGTGCTCAACGCCGCGGCGTTCCTCGCCGACATCCCCGCGGCGGCGATCACGGCCGTGCAGATCGCGTGCGCGGCGCCCGTGTTCCACTACATGCGCGGCGCCGCCCTCGAGGTCGACGCCGATGACCTGATCGACACGCCCTTCGTGATCCGCGACGCCCTGGGCATCCGTGCCCGCCCGCCCGCCGAGCCGTCGCCGGTGCGCGCCGCGAGCGCGGCCGCGCAGTACCGGCTCGCGCGACGACGGTCGGAGGCCGGCATCGTCATGGCGTGCGCGCTCGCCCTGCTGTCGAGCCTGTACGCCCTGCCGGCGTTCGAGGGGAGTTCCGTCGAGTCCTGGTGCGTGCGGGCCGGAGCCCTGGGCGTCGGATGCTATCTGCTGCTCACCTCGCGCAAGCTGAGGGACGGCGTGGCCCGGGCGGCGGCGCTGCTCACCGGCGCGGTCATCTCCGTGATCGCCGCGACGGCGCTGGTGATCGCCCTGCAGTTCAGCGCACTGCTGGTCGCCCTGATCCTGGTGCTGGCCGGGGTCGTCATCGGCTGTCTTACCGCACCACTGTCGAACGACTGGCGCTCGCTCGGATGGTCGCGCACCGGCGACGTCCTGGAGGGGCTGCTGCTCGCCCTCTCTCCCGCGGCACTGCTCTACGGCTCGGGCATCGCCGGACAGATCCTGGAGGTCTTCTCGTGACTCTCACTCCGCCCCTGGCCGCTCCGCCGCGGACGCGCTCGACCGCGTCGTACGCGCAGGCCGCGTCGCGCGTGCAGGCGACGGCCGGGCAGCGCGCCGGCGCGTACCTGATCGATATCGCCGTCATCGCCGCGATCACCGCGGTCGTCTGGCTGCTGAGCGGATCGCTGCCGCTCACCGTGGTCGCCCTGGTCGAGCTGTGGGCGATCGGCTGGGTATGGGAGGGTCACACGGGCGCCACCATCGGCAATCTGATCTGCGGCGTCCGCACGGTCCGACGCGGCGAGGAGGTCACCGTCGGTGCGCGCGGCCTGTTCCTGCGGAGCCTGCTGATGGGCGCCGCGCACATCATCCCGATCCTGCTGCCGGTGGGTCTGGCCGCGTCCGGTGCGCTCGACGGCGTCGCGGGCGCGCGCGTGATCGACGTGTGCAAGGCGCGCCTGTCGCCCGCGGGGGCAGGACGCGCACCCAGCCTCGAAGCCCGGGTGACGGGTCCCGGCGCGCCGAGTACGGTCGACGCAGGTCGCGCGGTGATCACGAACACACCCCTCTCTCGCGGGCCGGCCGGTGCCGTGCCGACGGCCGGTGCCGCCGCATCCGCGCCGGCGCCGCAGCCCCAGCACCTTCCGGACGCCGGTACGGTGCCCGTCTTCGAGCTGGCCGACGGCACCGTCATCCGCGCCGACGGCCTGGGGTTCATCGGGCGCGCGCCGCGCGCCCCCGAGTCGGTGCCGGATGCCATCCTGGTGCGCGTCCCGGACGGAGCCCGCTCGCTGTCCCGCACACATGCCGCCTTCGGCATCGAGGACGGCGATCTCTGGGTGCAGGACCTCGGGTCCGCCAACGGAGTCGCGGTGCGGCACCTGGGGGGCGCGGTCACCGATCTCGCCGCGCAGACGCCCTACTTCCTGGTGCCCGGCGATGTGCTTGTGCTGGGCGGCGACGCCGAGCTCGTCTTCCGGCGCGTCCTGGAGCGTGCCGCTCCGGCCGCGCAGGAGGTCGCCGCCGCACCCGCGGTGATCGCTGAGCCCGTGGCGCCCGCTGAGCCGGTGGCGCCCGCTGCCCCGGCCGGGCCGCCCGTGCCGCCCGGCCGCATCGCGCAGCCCTCGATCGAGACGGCGGTCGCGACACCCCCGATCCCGGCGGTGGACGAGCCCGCCGCGCCGCCGACGCAGACCGTGGTGGCGCTGCAGTTCCCGGACGGCACCACGGTGACCATCCGCGGCACCGGCTACATCGGCCGCGCCCCGAGCCTGCCCGACGGGGAACGGCCGGACGCGATGCTCGTCGCGGTGCCCGACGGTGATCGTTCGGTGTCCCGCACGCACGGCCGCTTCGGCGTGCTCGACGGTCAGACCTGGTTCGAGGACCTGGGTTCCGGGAACGGGTCGATGCTGCGCACCGGCGACGGGCGCTCCGGGCCCATGACGCCGCACCAGCGGTTCGGTCTCGTTCCCGGCATGGTGCTGCAGCTGGGCGACTGCGTCATCCGCATCGTCGCCGGCTGACGGCACTGCGCACGAGCACGTGGGCGGGCCAGCGGGACGTGATCGTCGCCGGCGGCCGTGGACGACGGCACGGCGCCCACCCGCGGTCAGCTGGTGGGCGCCTTGCTGCCTGAGCCCGCTACCAGCCGAGATCCTCGCGGCCGTCGGATGCGGAGCTTCCCGCAGCGCCGGCGGCGCCGAGGTCCGGCGTCGTGCCATCGTCCTCAGGATCGACCTCGAAGGCCAGCAGATCCTGGCCACGGCGGCGCTTGCGCTTGCCCGCACCACCGGCACCGGTAGCTCCGCCGCCGGCCATCATGCCCGCACGGCCTGCTGCTCCCGAACCGGACTGCGCCACGACGCCGCTCGTGCCGGCCCCTCCTGAGGCGCCGGTCGCGGCGTTCATGCTGTTGATGCCGCCGGCTGCGCCGATCCCACCTGCCCGGCTGAGACCTCCGGCAAGAGCCGCACCGCCGACGCCGCCGGATGTGCCGCCGACCAGACCGCCGATGCCACCGGGGCCGCCTCCACCCGGGAGGACGCCGCCCGGCGCGGTGCCGCCCGGGTACGGCAGGCGGGGCCCACCGGGACTGCCGGGGCCGCCCGGGCCGCCGGGGACCACACCGTCGTTTCCGCCGTCGATGTTCGGCGGACCGTCCGGGTCGTACGGCGGGTAGTACGGAGGGTCTCCGACGTATCGCGGAGGATCGACCAGGTGCCGGGGCGGTTCCGGGTCACGGGTGTCGTCGTAGTCGGGATCGCCGACGGTGTTGTGGTCGGGGTCATCGGGACGCACCACTCGCGGCCCGTCGTAGCCGCCGGTGCCGTTCGCCCCGCCGGTACCCGACCCCGTGCCGGCGCCGCCCCCGTTCAGTCCCGATCCGTCGACAGTGGGATCGCCGCCGACCGCGCCGTCACCCGAGGGGTCGTCCTGGGGCTTCGGCGGGTCGTATTCGGAGGTCGGCATCCCGTCGATGATCTCCTGAAGCCGCTGATCCAGCGCAGCCGTGAGCTTGCGCGCGGCCTCTTCCTGCTCCAGGTCGGCCTGATGCTGGTAATACTGCTCAGCCTCTTTCGCGGTCATCGTGACCCCGGGTGCGACCTGGACCGGACTGCCGGTGCTGGTCGCCATGTCGACAGTGCTCCGCTGGTCGGAAGACAGCTCGGCTGCGGGAACGCCACCCGCCTTGGCGGCGGTCTCTTCAAGGGCCTCATCAGCGAGAGTGATCGCCTTGTTCAGCGAGTGCTGGTACTCCGTGAAGCGATCGATCTCGCCATGGATCTCAAGGAGCCGCGCCCTGATCCTGTCGCCGAGGTTGCCTTCGAATCCGTCACTGCCCGCGGCCTTCTTGACGCCGGCCGACGCCGTGTCGATCGCGTCGACCGTCGACTTGCGCTGCACCGTCTGCACAGTGCGGAAGACGCCCGCGAACATGTTGCTGCGGTTGCTCTGCAACCGTCCCAGTCGTTCCTGATTCTGTCCCATTCGTTCCTCCGGTCAGACCGCGATCGGGCCCTGGGGCATGGTACCGACGGCTCGATAGAGCAGATTCTGGTACTGCACCTTCTGGTCCTCATCGAGCTGGGTCGTCTCCGCGATGGCCTTGTTCAGATTCCGGGCCGCCTCGTCGAGGGCTCGGTCGAGCGCATCGAGCCACTTCTGCGCCGAGACATACCGCGTCTTCAGTTCCCTCATGAGGTCGACGGACTTTCCGTCATCCGTCCAGAGCAGCGCGGTCTGGCCCTCACCGAGCTTGGCCATCACCTCACGCGAGTCCTCGATTCTCTGGCGGCTCTCCAGGATCAGTTTGGTCTGGCTGTCGGCCGTGTCCTGATCCAGCTGCACAGAATCACCGCTGCCGCCGCCGAACTCGCCAATCGTCTTCGCCATCACGTACCCCCTCCGTCGGTCCTGCCCGCGACGATACTAACGCGGCCCCCTCACGGTCTCCATGGGGAGCAATCCCCATGGAGACCGTGAGCTCCCGCTGCACGACGCAGCGGTCGTGAACTCCAGTCCGGCTACTGCGATACGCACGCGGATGCGGCGTCGGTCAGTACTTGCGTGAGAAGGTCTGCGACCTGAGGGTCCAGCGACTCTGCGGTTATGGTCTCGCCGGCTGCGACCCGCTGAAGCAGTTCATCCGGGAGGTCGGACGCGTAGAGGCGCTCGCCGATGCATTCGGAGGCTTCGGGCGTCTTGAACTCGTCGAGGTCGGGCACGTCCTGCAGGTTGCGGACATAGCCCTCGCCGATCGCTTCGGGAGAGGGGCGTCCGTCGGACGGGTCGACGCTGGAACCGTCGGAGGGCTGCTCGCTGGTCATCGAGCTCGGCGAGTCCGTGTGCAGATGCTCATTGACCGTGCCGGCGATGTTGAACAGCAGCACGGTGGTGAACACGATGGCGCCGATCACACCGCCCACGATCGACAGGACGATGCCGACGATCGACGGCCACTTCTTCGTGTTCTTCTTGAACACGGCGACCAGCGACACCACGAAGGCGGCCAGCAGCACCACCAGACCGATGATGAACGTGGCCGTGTTCGGGATGCAGGCGAGAATCGTGCCGAGCACCGCCAATCCGAGACCGATGAATCCCAGCGTCGGAGTCCGCTTCGGCTCGACGTCCGCGGGTGTCACCGCCGCGGGATGTCCGGCCTGCGCATATGGTGCTGCAGAGTATCCCGGAGCCTGTGCCCCGGATGCCGGCGGTGCTGCTGCACCGGGGTCGGCCGCCGCCTCTTCGCCACCCTGTGCAGGTGCGTAGTTCTCGGTCCACTGCGCTCCGTCCCACCAGCGCTGACGCCCGGATCCATCGTCGTACCAACCGGCCGGTGTGCTCATCCGTTTCCTCCTCGTCGTCTCCGCGCTGACGCGCGGCCCCCTCATGGTGCGGAACGCACCTCTCCATGCACGGAGATCTCAGACGGTCGTGAGCGCATCCTGCGCCACGAACGCATCCAGCAGTTCCAGGTCCGCCGGCGTCACGATCCGCGCGCCCACGGCGTGCTCCACGATACGCGAGCGCGCCGAGGCGAGCAGTTCTCCGTCGGCGCCGCGCTCGATCCCGCGGATGCCGAGTCGTGCGAACTTGCCGGAGAGGGTGCCGACGCGGCGTTCGATCTTCTCCTGCGACCACCCCAGTCGGCTCGCCGCCTGCTCCAGCGTCGGCAGCTGCACGGGACCTTCCGCTCCCGGGCGCAGCATGGGCTCCGCCAGCGCCGTGAGCAGGATGCGCTGGACGGGTGAGAGCAGCTCGGAGACGCCTTCCGTGTCGCCGCCGGGCCGCCAGGATGCGGACACCTCGTAGTACGGAGCGTCCGCGGTGAGAGCGATCTCGTACGTGGTCTCCCCCGCCGTGAACATCACGGTCGTGGTGCTGAACACCAGCGGCATGGCGGCGCCGGGGGCGAGCCACGACTGCGCCAGTCCGTCCGCGGAGGCGACCGATGCGGTGAGCCCCGATCCGACGTTCGTGAGCCACCACATGCCGTCGCGCTCCGCGATCTCGAGGAAGCGGCGGTGCACGTAGGGATTGTCGCCGATCGAGAGATCGGCGGCGCGGCCGATCACGAACGGCTGACCGGCCGGGATGCGCACGCGGTGGCCGCCGAAGTCCAGCAGCAGGGTGCGCTGCGGGGATTCGGAGGACTGCTCGATGTCGGTCACGGTCACGCGGCCGTGTGACGCGGCCAGGCTCCGCCCGGGAAGGCGGTGGTCGACGCCAGTGCGTTCGTGACGTTCACCACGAACGACGAGGTGGCCTGGTTCGCCGACAGAAGGGCGGAGATGGCGTCGACGAGGAACGTGAGGAACACGCCGACGGCGCCCACGATCGTGACGATCGCCGCCGGTGCGGTCACGACACCCGCGAGCTCGGCGGCCGTCGCGATCACGCCGACGACCAGGGCGCCGACGGCGCCGAGCATCCCGATCCAGAAGTTCTCGATCGCCCCCGCGAAGGTGTCGAGCTGGGTGTCGATGACCTGGCACTTGGCGAGCACGTCGTCCGAGGCGGGACCCTGCTGGTCGACGCGGAGTCGATACGCGTCGTACGCCTTGCCCTCCCAGTTGCCGGTCGTGGGGAGAGCGGTCGGCAGCAGCGTGGCGGTGCACTGCTGAGACGGCGTGCCGACGCTCTGCACCCAGTCCAGTCCTGTGTTGCGCAGCGTGGAGGGGCTTCCGACGTAGGCGAAGACCTGCGCGACCTTCTCGATGGCCTCGTTCACCTTGGCGAACATCTTGTCGAGCCAGGCGTTGATCTTCTCCATGATGCCGTCGGGAAGCACGAAGTCGAGCAGACCGGAGAGCCCGCCGTTGATGATGTCGACGACGGTCTCGATGAAACCCGTGAAGCGGTCGAAATCCGACTTGGACTCCTCCGCGTTCTGGGCGGTCGTGTCGTTGCCGTCGGCGTGACGGCTGCTCGGGGAATGGCCACGGGGGCCAGGAGTGGGACGCATGTCAAACCTTCTTCCTGCTTCGTCGATTCACGTTCACTGGCCGAGCCGGGTCTGCCACGACGCGCCCGCTGAGGCGGGGACGGCGTCGCCGGCCGCGCGAACGGACTGCACGCCGCCCTCGGCGGGCAGGGTCTCGGGTGCCGGGTCGGCAGGCATCGGAGTGCCGTCGATGCCGCCGCCTTCGGGGAGCGGATTCGGGTCGACGCCGACGGCGTCGCGGGGGTCGCCCTCGAGATCGCCGCCGGGGGCGGGCTCGCCGTCGGTGGCGCCATCGACGGGCTGCGCCGTCGGGTCGCCGTCGACCGCACCCTCGGCAGGCTCGGTCGTGACCTCGCCGTCACCGGCGGCATCCGGCTGTCCCTCGGTGCCCGCGTCGGGCAGCGGCTCTGCGTCCACACCCGTCTCCGGTGCCGGCTCGATGTCGACGTCGCCGGCGACATCGCCGTCGACGTCGATCTCCGGGTCCGCCTCGCCATCCGACGCGAGCTGGGTTCCCGAGTCCTCGCCGGCGGCCTGGTCGCGCAGCTCGGCCGCCTGGTCGCGCAGTTCGGCGGCCTTGTCCCGCAGCTCGGCGGCGTCCTCTCGCGCGTCGGTCATCTCTTCGTGGACGCTGTCCTGCTGCGCCTCGAGCTCCTGTGCCTTGAGTCGGAGATCGGCGGCCTCGGCGCGCTGAGCCGACGCGTCCGCACGCAGGGCGGCCGACTCGGTGCGCGTCTGCAGCGCAGCGTCAGGATCACCCGCGGCCTCCTGCTGCTCGGACTTGAGGTCGAGCTCCGTCGCCCGCCGATCGAGGTCGGTCGCGCTGCGGTCGAGGTCTGCGGCCCGTCCCTCGAGGTCGTCGATCTGCTTCTCCAGGG